>Ga0210403_10000234_pt1 | contig 61454 bp, 54 predicted proteins | sample IncBWC19MmetaG_FD_150863 | JGI IMG/M metagenome (GOLD analysis project Ga0210403, IMG submission 150863) | Forest soil microbial communities from Barre Woods Harvard Forest LTER site, Petersham, Massachusetts, United States - Inc-BW-C-19-M | ecosystem: Environmental > Terrestrial > Soil >...
CTGCACGAAACGCTTGATGCTTTCAATGGTGGGCATCTCGATGGGCATATTCAGCGCGGTGCGATGGCGCGCGAAGAGCTCGATAACCCGCCGCCGGTAAGGCGATTCCACGATGTGCCCGACGAAGGTCTCGCTACCCAAGTCCGAGACATCAATCTCCCGCCGTTTGGCCAAAGGGTGCTTGAGAGGAACGACCAGGGTCAGCTCGTCTTTCAGGATTTCGGTGGCCTGGAGCTGCGGCTCGCGCGGCACGAACGAAACCGCGCCCACATCCAGGCGGTAGTTCAGCACCTCGTGCGGAATGTCCCGCGAAAACATGCGGTGCACCCGCACTTGCACGCCGGGATGCGCCTCGCGAAATTGCGCCAGGGCCGGGAGCAGGGCGTGGATCGAGCTTTCATTCACGCCCAGCGACAACTCGCCGCGCTTCAACCCTTCCAGCTCGGTGAGCCCTTTTTTGACCTCGTCGCGCAGGTTGAGCAGCCGCTCGGCGTATTCCTTCAACAGGACGCCCGCATCCGTCAGACGCACCGGCCGCGAGCCGCGCACAAACAGGGGCTGCCCCAAGGAATCTTCCAGCTTACGGATGCCCAGGCTAATCGCGGGCTGAGTGCGGTACAGGCGCTCGGCCGCGCGCGAAAAGCTGCCTTCCTTGGCGACCATCAAAAAGACCTGGAGTTCTCCAAGGTCCACGGCGATTACCTCTAGCCGGCAGTATAAGATAGTATTATCAAAAGCAGAACAAAGATAAATTTGACTAGAGGGGCCCCGGTCTGCGTTACTACCCTAGGGAGACTCTATGGACGTCGTACGCATCTTTGACACTACGCTCCGCGACGGCGAGCAATCGCCCGGCTTTTCCATGAACACGGCGGAGAAGATCCGCCTGGCAAAGCAGTTGGCGATCCTTGGCGTGGACGTGATCGAAGCCGGCTTTCCGATAGCGTCCCGCGGCGACCTGGAGGCCGTACGCATGGTCGCCAAGGAAGTGCGCGACGTACCCATCGCGGCTCTGGCCCGGGCCAAAAAAGAGGACGTAAGCGCGGCTATCGAAGCCTTGGAACCCGCCGCGGCATCCCGCCTGCACATTTTTCTGGCCACCTCTGACCTGCATCTTCGCGTAAAGCTGAAGATGACCCGCGAGCAAGCCCTGGAAGCGATCGGCTCGATGATCAAGTTGGGCCGCCGGCACGTGGGCGAAGTCGAATTTTCCGCCGAAGACGCAGGCCGCACCGATATCGATTACTTGTGCCAGGTGTGCCGGGTCGCGGTCGACGCCGGCGCTACCACGCTAAACCTCCCGGACACCGTGGGTTACGCGGTGCCGGAAGAATATGGCGCGATGTTCCGGAAGGTGCGCGAATACCTGGGCGACCCGGCGGGCATTACGCTCAGCGCCCATTGCCACGATGACCTGGGCATGGCCGTGGCCAATTCACTGGCCGCGATTCGCGCCGGCGTTCGCCAAATCGAATGCACCATCAACGGGATCGGCGAGCGCGCTGGCAATGCTTCGCTGGAAGAAGTCGTGGTGGCGTTGGCGGTACGCAAGGATAGCTTCAACGTCACGACGGGAATACGCCTGGAACACCTGTTTCCCACCAGCCGCATGCTGACGGAAATCACCGGCGCGCAAGTGGCGCCGAACAAAGCCGTTGTCGGCGCGAACGCGTTCGCGCACGAAGCCGGCATCCATCAGGACGGAATCATCAAGAATCCGCAGACCTACGAAATCATTTCGCCGGAAACGGTTGGCGTGCCCTCGCGCTCTTTGGTTCTTGGCAAGCACTCCGGCCGCAACGCACTGCGCAAGAGCCTGCGCGACCTGGGCTATGAGCCAAGTGACGCCGACTTGGCCGAATGCTATCGCCGGGTGACCGCTCTGGCCGACCAGTCCAAGCAAGTACGGCAACGCGACCTGGTCGCCATCGCCCATGAAGTGATGCGCCGCGGGGCCACCACGCTCGCCAAGGAAGCGTCGCCCGCGGCCTGACCTTGCTGGTCTCCACGTTCCCTGGAGCCCGCAGCAGTGATCGTCAACTCACCGGGCGCAGAGTTTGCCGCGAGATGACACGGCGGCGTGCTACGATTTTTTCTTGACCGGGGTATTTCCATGAAAAAGACCATTGTGCTGCTGCCGGGAGACGGCATCGGGCCAGAAGTCACCCGCGCTGCCGCCGTTGTGCTTCGCGAAACGGGTCACGAGTTCAACCACCAGTTTGAGTTTGCAGAGCTTCCCATCGGCGGCGCCGGAATCGATGCCGCTGGTACGCCACTTCCGAATGCCACGCTGGACGCTTGCCGCAGAGCCGACGCGGTCTTTCTCGGCGCGGTGGGGGGACCGAAATGGGATGCGCTGCCGGTCGGCAAACGCCCGGAAAGCGGCTTGCTGGCGCTGCGCCAGGGTCTCGGCCTTTTCGTAAATGTTCGCCCGATCAAGCTCCTTGAACCGCTGCGCTGGATTTCGCCGCTCAAGCCGGAACGCCTGGGAGATCTGGACATCGAAATCGTGCGGGAACTCGCCGGCGGAATGTATTTCGGCGAGCGCGGAAACACCGTGGAAAAAGGCGTGGAGCGGGCCTTCGATACGGAATCCTATTCCACGCCGGAAATCGAGCGCATCGCGACGTTTGCCTTCGCCCGGGCGGAGAACCGCTCGCGGCGCGTCTGCTCCGTCGACAAAGCCAACGTTCTGGCCAGCTCGCAACTTTGGCGGCGCACGGTCACCGCGGTTGGCGCCGCTTATCCGGATGTCAGGCTGGAGCACATGTACGTGGACAACGCCGCCATGCAGCTCACCCTGAAGCCATCGCAATTTGACGTTATGCTCAGCACCAACATGTTCGGCGACATTCTCAGCGATGCCGCGGCTGGATTGGTGGGCTCGATCGGTCTAGTGCCCTCGGCGAGCTTCGGGTCCAGCGCTCCTCTCTTTGAGCCGATCCACGGCTCGGCCCCGTCTCTCGCCGGCACCGATTCCGCCAATCCCATTGGTGCCATTCTGAGCGCCACCATGATGTTGCGCGATGCCTTTGGCCTGTCGCTGGAAGCCGACTGGGTCGACCAGTCCTTGCTCCGCGTTCTGGGCGGCGGCTACCGCACCTCGGATCTCGCCGGACCCGGCGGCCGCATTGTCAGCGGCTCGGTCTTCACCGAGATGCTGCGCGAAGAAATGCAACGCACCTTGGAACACGCCGAACGCTACGGCTGGGGCGTATAAGGCCGTGTCTTCGCCCACGCCCACGCCTGTTGATGTCAATCTGTGGTCCTCGGCGGACCACTCTCGCGACTATCTGAAGCGTGCGGACTCGATTCCTCATCGCGGCGAAGGGGAAGCCACACTACTGGAATTCCTGCCCGCCCAAGTCGGCCGCGTGCTCGATGTAGGAAGTGGTGGAGGACGCCTTCTCTCGCTGGTCAAGGCCGTCCGGCCTGGCGCTCAGTACGTGGCGCTGGATTTCTCGTCGGCCATGCTCCAGACCCTGAAGGACAGTTTCGCGAGCGACACCAGTACGGCGATCGTCGAGCACGATTTCTCCCGGCCGCTCCCCGAGCTAGGCCGTTTCGATGCTGTCGTTTCCAGCTTCGCCATCCACCACGTATCGCACGAACGGAAGCGTTGCCTTTATGGCGAGATTTTCAGTCTACTGAACCCGGGCGGGGTCTTCCTAAACCTCGAACACGTGGCATCGCCAAGTGTCGCCCTGCACGAGCAATTCCTGCGTGCCACGGGCCGGGAAACCGAAGATCCCTCGAATAAACTCCTCGATCTTGAGGTCCAGTTGGCCTGGCTCCGGCAAGTGGGGTTCACCGACGTCGATTGCCATTGGAAGTGGCGTGAACTGGCCGTCCTGGCAGGCGTCAAGCCGCTCCAAGCCGCCGCCTGAAACCACCGAGCTTTCGGGCATGACGCTCCCTTGCGGGAACTCTCTGAGAATGCTACTTTTACACTTTCCCAGGCGGCCGATGGCGCGCTTCGTCCGGGTGCCACACGGCAGTGTGGAAGCAGCTTTCGGCAGCCAAATCGTGACACGTCATTCCGAGTGAAGGTGCGTCCCAACACCGCTTGCGCGATCTTGGAGACTCATGCTTTGCGGCTTGCCGTGAATAGTTGTTCGTTGCCATGACCAACCTCCCAGCCAACTCGAAGAGTGCGCCTAGAGGGGCAGCGCGAAGCGGCGTGACCTATTGGCGCGTGGAAGGGTCGCTGCTGGAAGTCGGCGCGCTGCGCCCGGTCGGTTTCTTCACTTGGAACGCGCAGAGCTTCGCAGAACGCTGGGCACGCCGGGCTGGGATGGCGGCGATGGCCGTGCTGCGACCCTTCGCTTACGCTGCCAGCCGGACTTTCGCCACGCGCTTTTTGCATACGCTGCTGCGCGGCGTCAGCCAGGATCGGCTCGATCTTCTGGGCGAGGAATATTTCCAATATGTGCTCAAGCCGCAGCTTCGGCGTGACGCGGCGGAGAAGCTGCTTGAAGCGGTCCGGAGCGGCCAGCAAGTTGTTCTTGTGGGACAGTTGCTCGAGCACATCGTGCGTCCGCTGGCGAACCACTTTGGGATCGAGTCGTTCCTTTCCAACCGGCTGGAATTTCGCGATGGTCACGCGACTGGGCGGCTGCTGGATCCGGTGGTGCGTCCGCGTGGACCGTTTGCCTGGCTTGCGAGTGGTTCGATCGATGGCCGGATTTCTCGAGAAAGACTGCTCGAGCAGTTGGGCTGGTCGAAGGAGCCTGCACTTCTTGAATCAGCGGCGCAAACCGCGGCCCGCCCCGTACCTCCCGCAGGCAGGGGTGTCGCGGCGTTTGGCGACGTGCCGCGCGTCGACCGCCTGTCTGTTCGAGAAACGCTCGCTAATCGGCACATCCTGCTTATTGGCGTTACCGGCTTCATCGGCAAAGTATGGCTCGTAGATCTTCTCGAGAACGTTTCCGGGATCGGCAAGATTACGTTGCTCATCCGGCGGAACCGGACCACTTCCGCCCAACGTCGCTTTGAGAAAATCGTCGAGGAGTCGCCGACCTTTGACACTTTGCAGGAACGCTACGGCCGCCATCTCGGCGCGTTCCTAAAGGAAAAGGTAGAAGTCGTCGAAGGCGACGTCAGCCAGCCCGGCCTCGGCCTTACGGAAGAAACGCAGGCGCGCCTGGCGAAGTCGCTGGACCTGATCGTCAACAGCGCGGGCCTCACCGATTTCAATCCCGATCTTCGAGAAGCGCTGGCCTCCAACGTGGATTCGGCCGTTCATCTCCTCGGCTTCCTCCGCAAATGCAACCGCGCAGGCCTGATGCATCTCTCCACCTGCTACGTGGTGGGCATGCGCGATGGCCGCGTGGGCGAAGAGCTTCATGACAGCTACAATCCCGCGGACGATTCCGATTTCGATGCCGAGCGCGAGATTGAATCCTTGCGGGAAATGATTGGGCGCGTCGAGGAACGCTCCGAAAGCCCGGAGCTGACCAAAGCGCTGCGGCGCCAACAACTCGGCCGCGGCGGAGACGAATCCGCGGTGCCTGCGGCGGAACTCGACGGGGTTTTGAAGCGCAACCGCGTTCGCTGGTCGCGCAACCGGCTGATCCGCGCGGGCATGCGCCGGGCGCGGCATCTGGGCTGGCCGAATATCTATACTTTTACCAAGAGCCTCGGCGAATCGGTCCTGGCGCGGCAGGGCCGCGATCTGCCGATTGCCGTGGTGCGGCCGTCGATCGTGGAAAGTTCGATGCGTTCTCCCTTCACTGGGTGGAACGAAGGCATCAACACCTCCGGCCCGCTTTCCTACCTGCTGGGCACGAATTTCCGGCAACTGCCCACCAACGAACGCAAATGCCTCGACGTCATCCCGGTGGATATGGTTTGCCGGGGCATGACGCTGATCGCCGCGGCGGTGGTTGCGCGATGCAATGCGCGCATGTACCAACTGGCGACCTCAGCCATCAACCCGGTCAACATGGGCCGCAGCATCGAGCTGACCGGGCTGGCGCACCGCAAGCACTACCGCCGGCAGCAGGGCATCGAGCACTGGCTCAAGCTGAAATTCGAGACCATCCCGGTTTCCAAGCAGCGCTACGAGCGGCTTTCCATCCCCATGCAAAAAGCGGTGGTCTCGCGCATCAACCGCGCGGCAACTACGCTGCACATGAAGAAACCGCCGTTGGCTCGGCAGGAACGCGACCTGGGCCGCGCCGAAAAACTCATCGAGCTGTACGAGCCGTTCATTCTGCACAACGAGCACGTCTTCGAATGCGAGAACACGCGGCTGCTTTCCGCCGCGCTGCCACCGGAAGAACGCACGCTGTTCGAATTCGATCCTGAATCCATTGACTGGTGGGACTACTGGATTAACATTCACATTCCGGCGCTGCGGCGCTGGTGCTATCCGCTGATGGAAGGACGTCCGCTGGAGTCACGTACGCCGCGCGAGCTGGATTGGTCGGCTCAAACGGCTCGGGCATCCGCGGTTTCCAACTCGGCGCCGCCGTCCGATCCTCTATGGCGATCTTCGTAACCGGATCCACCGGCTATCTCGGCAGCTATCTCGTTGCCGGACTGCTGAGGGAACATCGAGACGCGCTAAACCTGTTGGTCCGCGCGAAATCCGCCGAAGAAGCGCGCACCCGCCTGTGGCAGTCGTTGCAGCTACATTTTGAATTTCCTGAGTTTCTCGAATATCTAAATTCGCGCATATGCATCTACCGTGGCGAGCTTACTAGCGAGTGCTTCGGCCTTTCCGACGACGAATACCATGTTCTGGTGGATACGACGCACTCGCTCATCCACTGCGCGGCTTCGCTCAACCGCAAGTCGGAGAAGCAGTGTCTGAACGTGAATCTGCGTGGCGGCCTGGAGGTGATTCAGCTGGCACGGCGGGCGCAGAACCGCAATGGTCTGCTGCGTTATTCGCTGGTCTCGACGGTTGCCGTGGCGGGCAAGCGTCAGAATGAAGTGGTGACTGAAGACGCCGCGATTGACTGGTCGCGCTCCGACTACGATCCCTACGCGCGCACCAAGAAATTCGGCGAGCATATGCTGCGGCAGCTTCTGCCCGATGTTCCGCGCACGATTTTTCGCCCCGCCGTGGTCATGGGCGACAGCCGGCGTCCGGAGACCTCGCAGTTCGACATGGTCCAGGCCTTCGATGTTCTTGCGCGGCTGCCTGTGCTTCCGCTCCGTCCTGACGATAGAATTGATATCGTGCCGGCGGACTACGTCGGCAGAGCCATCGTGACCATTCATCAGAAAGAGCAGCCCGCGCACGATATCTATCACTTGTCTTCGGGCACGGGCTCGCAGACTTACCACGAGATCACCGATGCGCTGGCCGCCGCGCGCGGAGGACGGCGCCCTGCTTTCTTGCCGGCGTTTGGCAAGCCGTTCTCTGGCACAGTGGATTGGCTGGCAAACCGCAGTGGAGCGGTCGCGCACGGCGCCTCGCTTTTGAAAGTGTTTTGGCCCTATCTTGAATGGAATACGGTGTTCGATAATTCGCGCGTTGTCGCGGAACTTGGGGAGCCTCCGGCAAAGTTTACGACCTACGCCTATCCGCTTTTGAGATTCAGCCGTGAAAACAAGTTTCACTATCCCGCTAAGCCTTGGCCTTCGTCGGCGGGTCCCGTGGCAAAATCGATCGTTGCGGGGAGCGCGCACGCATGACCGATTTTCTTTTGGTGGCGTGGGTCAGCGCGCTGATCGAGATTCGCCGCTTCGGGTGGATGTTTGGCTTGGGACGGCGGTGGACGCCCGGCGAAAAGCTGCGGCTCTTATTCGCCGGCTACAACGGGACGCGCAACACCGGGTCTGACGTTCGCGTGCAAGAGATGCTTCGCCAGGTGCGACATGTGCTTGGCGCCGGCAACGTGGACTTCAGCGTGATGTCTCAGGATTTCGAGCGCTCGCGGGGTTATTTCGAAGGGACGCGCCAGGTTTACCTTCCCGATGTGTTTCCGCCGTTTTTGTCCCGCGAGGTGCGGCGAAACCATGGGGTGATCGCGTGCGAAGGCTCGATGTTCAAAAGCAAGTTTGCCAATGCGCTTACCACCATGATGATCGGTTCGCTGGGCCTGGCGTCCGCGGAGAATAAGCTTTCCTTGGCTTATGGCGGCGAAGCTGGACACATGGATTCCTTGCTGCAAGACATGTGTGCGCGATACGTTCACGATTCGCTGGTGATCACCCGCAACGAGGAGTCGCAGACGCTTTTGCGAAAACTGGGGATTCCTACTGAGCTGGGTACGGACACCGCCTGGACCTTCGAACCGCATCCTCCCGAGTACGGCCGCAAGGCGCTGCGCGATGCCGGTTGGGATGAAAAAACGCCGGTGCTGGTGCTTTGCCCGATTCATCCCTTTGTTTGGCCGGTGAAGGCTTCGATCGCGAAATATATTGGGCGGGTGACTACCGGTGCTTACAAGGACAGCCAGTACCGAACCGTTTATTTCCATGAGTCGGGTGCCGATGTCGATAAGAAGTACCGCCATTACATTTCTGGATTTGGCAAAGCGGCTGCTGCTTTTCGCGAGCGGCATCGCGTTTTCCCGATTCTTGTCGCCATGGAGCGTCTTGACGCGCAGGCTTGCCGGTCGATGAACGAATTTCTGCCTGGTGTCCCGATCTTCACGTCGGACGACTACGATATGTTCCAGTTAGTGTCGATCCTGCGCTGCTGTTCGTACATGGTTTCGTCGCGGTACCACGGCATCGTTACGTCTATGCCCAGCCTGGTGGCCTCCGCGGGCGTCACCATGGACGAGCGCATTCGCAACCTCATGCGCGAGCGGCGCCACGGGCATCTGCTGCTTACCGTGGAGGATCCCGACCTGGAACCCAAGCTCCTCGACATGATGGAAACGCTGATTGCCGAAGCGGATTCTGTGCGCGAGGGCATTGGCCGCACGGTGGTCCGCAACCTCAAGGTCATGGCACATATGGGCACGATTCTCGAAGATGCCGTTCGCGTGACGTATCCCGAGTTTCCGCTGCGCTCCGGCGTACTTTCCTGGGAAGACTATTTGCCGCCGCTCAGCGAGACGCTGCAGCGGCTCCTGGAGCGCTACGACACTTCGGCGGCGGCGCAACACTCCGTGGCAGGGTCATCCGCCCGATGACGCAGACACCCGTGCCCGCGCAGGGCAATCCTGATTACGGAACGGATGGGACGGCTTTGCAGCGCATCGCTTTCTATGGCGGCGTGGCGCTCGTGGTAGCCGGCAGGATGCTGAACGAACGCGGAGTGATGCAATCCGTCGACTGGAAGGTCATTGCCGGCAGCGCGATGATTTGGGCGGGGTTGCTTTTCTTCCTCTTGGGCTGTGCGTTGCTGTTGGCAAGGAAAGCCGGCAAGCTCATCCTGCGCGAGAGTATCCTCAACTCAATTTCGTGGCGTGGCGATGAGCAGGTTCTCGACGTGGGATGCGGCCGCGGGCTGTTGCTTGTGGGCGCCGCGAAACGCCTGCAAGCCGGGCATGCCGTCGGTCTGGACATCCACAACCACAACGGCGCCGCGGCTGCCATGGAGAATGCGCGAATCGAGGGAGTTGCGGAACGCGTCGAGCTAAAGGATGGGGATGTCCGGGAGTTGCCGGTCCCCGACGCTTCCTTTGACGTTATTGTTTCGAGCTTGGCGATCCACACTATTTCGGACGCGGCGGGACGCGAGAGCGCGATTCGCGAGATGGCCCGTGTTTTGAAGCCCGGCGGGCAGTTGGCACTCGCCGACATTCACTACACGCAACAGTATGAGCAGATCTTGCGTTCGCTCGGCTGGGAACAGCTGCAGTCGTCCAGCAGTTTTATCTTCGGCGCGCGGACGCGCGTGCTGCGCGCCACCAAGCCCTGACGTACATGCCCAACTTTATCGAAAATCTGTTCGCCCAACTGCAGCGCAGCGTCGAACGAGTGGTTTTGCGCGAAATTCGCGGCGAGCAATTCGTCAGCGTCACCGGCGGGGAGCTGCTGGATCAGATCCAGCGCGCGAGGGCGTACTTGCGGAGCTTCGGCCTGGCGGCCGGCGACCGGTGCGCGATTTTAGGGGCAAATTCCATTCGCTGGGTGGTCATCGATCTGGCGCTGACGGCCGAAGGGATCATCGTCGTGCCGCTCTATTCGCGACAGGCTCCGGCCGAGCTGGAAGCCATGATGAGGGACTGCGAGCCCCGGCTATTAATTGCCGATGACCCCAAACTGCAGGAGGCGCTGAAAGGTCGCCTGCCCAGCGGAACTTCCAGCGTGTCGTTCGAACAGGTCCTGGAAGGCGGGGTGGCCGTGACGAATGTGGAATCTACGCCGCTGCCGCGCAAGGACCAGGACATCGTCAAGATTATTTACACATCCGGGACGTCCGGCGAACCCAAGGGCGTCTGCCTGAACGTGGGGAATGTGTCGTTCATGCTTTCCCGAACCACCCAGCGCCTCGATCAACTGATGCGCGGTACGCGTGAGCCGGACCGCGTCTTTCACTACCTTCCTTTTAATTTCGCGGCTTCGTGGATCGCGTTGCTTTCCTTTTTGTCGAGGGAGAGCGTGGTTACGCTTTCCACCGATCTCAACCGCCTTGCCGAGGAGATTCGTCTCGCGGCTCCGCACTATTTTTTGAATGTGCCGACGCTGCTCGAACGCGCGCGGCGGGGAGTAGAAGAGGCACTCGCAAAGCGTGCGGCGCCGATTCGCGCGCTATTTGCGGCGTCGCGCGAAGCCTGGCAGCGGCGGCACACCGGCCGTGGCAGCTCTCTCGATGCGCTCTGGCTCAGCCTCGGTCGAAAACTGATTTTCAGCAAGATCAAGGAACGCTTCGGGGCGAATCTCCGCGCGCTGATTTGCGGATCGGCTCCGCTGTCGCCCGAAACGCAACAGTTCTTCGTGATGCTGGGCATTCGCGTGCTGCAGGTGTACGGCCTGACGGAAACGACCGGCATTTGCACCATGGACGATCCCTGCATTCCCGCGGAGCCCGGCTACGTGGGTCCAACGATTGACGATATCGAGATGAAGATCGGAGAGAATGAAGAAATCGTGGTGCGCGGCCCGCACATCTTCCCGGGCTACTGGAACCGCCCGGAAGAAACGGCGCGAGCCCTGAGCAACGGCTGGTTTCATACCGGCGACCAGGGCGAGGTGACGGTTCGTGGGAATTGGCGCATCATCGGGCGAATCAAGAACCTGATCATCCTCAATTCGGGCCACAATATTCCTCCCGAGCCCATCGAGGAGAAAATCGCGCGGCTTCTTCCCGGCACGCAGCATATCGTTCTGGTGGGCAATGGACGCGGCTATCTATGCGCGCTGGTCACCGGATCCGTCGAGTCTGCCGCCGTGCAATCCGCCCTCGATGCCGTCAACCCCGATCTGCCGCATTATCGCCAGATCCGCAACTTCACGGTGCTCCGCGATTCTCTAACGGCGGAAAACGGACTCCTCACCACCATGGGCAAGCTACGGCGCGACGCTATCAACGCCCGCTTCGCCTCGGAGATTAACTCCATGTACGATGTGGGGCGCGGACACGAAGCCGTCAAGAGGCAGCCGGCATGAAGAGCTTTGCGGGCAAAACGCTGCGCTGGGAATGGCGCGACGGGATCCTGGAACTCACGTTGGATCGGGAGCCGGCGAACGAAATCGGCACTTCCATGCTCGCGGAGCTTGAGCGATTCGTCGGCGCTTTTCCCTCGCTGGCGCCGGAAACCTCCGCGTGCATCATCTTCAGTGCCCGCAAACACGGCTTTTCCGCCGGCGCCGACCTGCGGGAACTCTATGAGGGGGCAGCATCGCTATCGGAGCGAGAACGCCTAGCGGGCGTCCGAGAGTTTCTCGAACGCATTCACGCGGTCCTGAACGCCATCGATGCCGCTTCGTTCGTGACCATTGCTGCAGTTCACGGCGTTTGCTTCGGCGGCGGCTTGGAGGTCGCACTCGCTTGCGACATCATCATTGCCGACAAGATGGCGCGCTTCGCGTTTCCCGAGCTGCGGCTGGGCCTTATTCCCGGCTTCGGCGGGATCCCGCGGCTCAAGCGCGACCTGGGCAACGCCTTCGTTCGCGATTTGCTGCTCACCGGCCGCAGCGTGAACGCCACACGCGCGCAGGCCGCCGGACTGGTCTCGCAGCTGGCCGCCGAGGGCGAAGCGCCAAAACTTGCCCGTGCCATGGCCGGCCAAATCACGAAGTTCGACGCCGTCACCCGCGCTGCGGCCAAGAAATTCATCAAGCCGATTCCGCACGAGGAGCTGCGCCGCGAAATCGATCTCTTCTGCGAACTTTTCACCCGCCCCGCGGTGATGGCCGGGCTCAAGAAATTCGTCGAATCCACCGACGCCATGCCCTACCTTCCTTGACCAATCCTTCCGTTTCATTGGCTTTCGAATCGCACGAGTCCGCAGGGGCTGGTTCTCGAGGGAACATTCTCCAAAAAAGGGAAAGTCACTGAAGCGCGGATCGCGCATCTAATGCTTTGGGAATTCTACCGATGAATGCAAGAGCGTTCCGCCTAACAGTGTTGCTAGTTCTTGCCGGCTTGATGTTTCTCGCTTCAGGCCTTCACGGTAGCTATTTTTGTGTCTCTCCCTGGGCCGGAGACGGCCCCATGCAAGGCCCTGCAACCGATGCCAATCCTTAGCCTTGACCACGTGCAGCTGGCGATTCCTGTCGGCGGCGAAGATCGGGCTCGAGAGTTTTACACCGGAATCCTCGGGCTTTGCGAAGTCGAGAAGCCCGCGGAGATGGCCGGACGCAACAGCATCTGGTTTGCGGCTGGGCCCGTAAATTTGCACCTCGGTATCGAACCTGAGTTCCATCCCGCAAAAAGAGCTCATCCCGCGTTCGTCGTCGAAGGGCTCGACGGAATTCTTGCGCTCTGCGAACGCGCTGGTCTGCCCACGAGGCCCGATACTTCCTTCTATGGTTTTCGCCGCGTCCATGTTTTCGATCCTTTCGGCAACCGGCTCGAGCTCATGGAACGCGCAAAGTTGTAACTCCTCCGCAGAATTTCTCCCCGACCTCCCCATCTTTCCAGGTCGAGACCTAGCCAATCGGCGGATGTAGACGCCTCTAGACCTGCGGCATCTTGTTCATGGAGGTTAGACCATGTCTTCCCAACTCATCGAACTTTCGAACGCTCTGGCGCAAGCTACGGATCGTGCCGCCGCGAGCGCCGTCGCTATCCACACGGAGGCTCGCGGCTCGTCGAGCGGTGTGGTGTGGCGTCCTGGCGTGATCATCACGGCAGAGCACGCACTGCGACGCGACGAGGAAATTCAAGTGACGCTTCCGGATGGACGCGTGGTGCCGGCAGCTCTGGCGGGCCGCGATTCCTCAACCGACCTGGCGGTGCTGAAGTGTGCGGAGGCCGGCACCGCGGTGGCGGAATTTGGCGAAGCCGCTGCGCTCAAACCCGGCAGCCTCGCGCTGGTCGTCGGCCGCACGCGTGTCAGCGGCCCAGTCGCCGCCCTCGGCGTCGTTAGCCTGGTGGCCCCTGAGCGCCGCACGTGGACCGGCGCATCCTTTTCTCCCTACATACGCCTGGACGTTAGCGTGCAACCCACCGCCGTGGGTGGCGTGGTGGTCGACGGGCACGGCCGGGCCGTGGGAATCGCCACGCCGCGCTTTGCCCGCTTCGGCGCTATCGCCATTCCCGCGTCCGTCGTAAACACGGTGGTGGACACGCTGCTGCAAAAAGGGCGGATCCCTCACGGCTACCTGGGCGTGGGACTGCAGCCGGTTCGATTGCCTGACGCTCTTCGTCAATCCCTGCATCATGGTGAAAAAACCGCGGCCATTGTTTTGGAAGTGGAGCCGGAAGGCCCGGCGCACAAGGCGGGAATCGTCATTGGCGACATCTTCGTCTCGCTCGGCGGCCATCCGATTACGCGGCTCGAAGACGTCCACTCGCAGCTCCACGGGGGCGCGATTGGAAAACCGCTGGCGCTGAAATTCGTTCGCGGCGGCGTAGTGCAAGAAGCGAGCCTGGTGGTGGCCGAACGCTCGCACGGAGGCAAGTAAAGTGGCCATCCCAGGATTCGGTGAAATCGCGGAGCAACTCCGCCGCTCGACCGTTCTCGTCGGCGCGGGTCGCGGCAACGGTTCCGGAATTATCTGGTCGCGCGACGGCGTGGTGGTGACCAACGCGCACGTCGCGCGCGGCTCCACGATCTCCGTCCAGCTTTGGGATGGCCGCGAGCTGAATGCTACCGTGACTTCACGCGATCCCCATCGGGATCTGGCTGCGCTTCGCATCCACGCGACCGACCTTCCGGCGGCGGTGGCAGCCGACTCGTCGGAGGTGCGTGCCGGCGAGCTGGCGATTGCCATAGGAAACCCTTTTGGATTCGTCGGCGCCCTCACGACCGGAGTGGTCCACGGGGTCGGTCCGATTCGCGGCCTTGGCCCGCAATCGTGGGTGCAAGCCAGCGTCCGTCTGGCGCCGGGCAATTCCGGCGGCCCGCTCGCCGACGCGCATGGCCGGGTGATCGGCGTGAACTCGATGGTTGCAGGCCGCGTCGCGCTGGCGATTCCCAGCAACGCCGTAACGAGTTTTCTTTCGGGTGACTCGGGAGAAGGATGGCTGGGCATCACCGTGTATCCCGTGCAAGTCCCCAGGCCGGCCAGCCGAGGCAAGATTTTCGGCCTGGTGCTGCTCGAAGTGGAGCCGGGCAGCCCCGCGGCCTCCGCCTCACTTTTACCCGGAGACATTTTGCTGGGCACCGAAGAAAAGCCGTTTGCTTTGCTTGAGGATCTGTCTCGAGCGCTTCGAGGCAGCGGCCCGCGCCTGCTGCGCCTGGAATTTCTGCGCGGAGACTACACGCGCGTTCGTCGCGTAACTCTCCAGCTCGGCGGCCAGGCAACCACCAAGGGCTCCGTAGCGGCGTGATTCGCGTTTTCATTGTCGCGGCGTCACCACTGGCGCGCGCCGGCCTGGAAAATATTCTGGCCGCTCGCGGTGTGGAAGTCGTCGGCAGCGCCGGAAACGTTGAATCACTTGAGAGCCAACTCCTAGACGCGGAGGCTGAGGTGATTCTTGTCGACACCTCCGGCGAGTCTGCCGAGACGGCGCCCGAAGGACTCACCGAATCGGGCCTCGCTTCGGAAGCCGCGCTGGTCGTTTTGGTGGACCATCCTGCGCCGGGTTTGCCCGCAGAAGCGCTGCGCGCAGGAGTCCGCGCGGTGCTGCCCAGCGATGTTTCTCCCAGCCAGTTGGTCGCTGCACTCCAGGCCGCTGCGGCGGGCCTGGTGGTCCTGCATCCGCGGGAAGTAAGCGCCGCACTTCCCACCGCTGCTTCGGCTTCGCGTCCTGTCGCCGAACTCGCCGAGCCACTTACGCGCCGCGAGCGTGAAGTTCTGCAGATGCTTGCCAGCGGCGTTGGCAACAAGGAAATCGCCGCGCAGTTGGCTATTTCGGAGCACACCGTCAAGTTCCATGTCACATCGATCCTCGGCAAGCTCGGGGCCGCGAGCCGGACCGAAGCCGTCGCTCTCGCTATCCGCCTGGGCCTGATCCTTCTTTGAGGCGCCCGCCGCGACGCTGCCAAATGTGCATCGATCACTTCTCTTCAATTTTCCTTCTTGGCGCGGGGATGATAAATTGAGCTGTCCATGCGCACCGTCGAACAAACCACTCAGGAAATTCTCGACCTGGCTTCGAAGTACTTCAAGGTGCCTGCGGGCTCGCTGGCGCCCGACGATGATTTTTTCAAGAAACTGGGCATCGACAGCCTGCAGACGCTCGAACTCCTAAGCCTCATCGAAAATCACTTCGGTATCGAGCTGCCCGACTACGAAGTGCAAGGCGTCAGTGACTTCCGTACCCTTGCCTCGCGGATTCAATCGCGCCTGTAATGCTGGATCTTTCCAAATATCAATCCATCGGTGCTGCGCTGAAGGATGCACTGGACCAGTTCGCGGCGGAAACGTGCCTGATCGAGTCCGATCGCGAGCGCGAGAAAGAGCGCCTCACCTATCGCGATTTTCAGGAGCGTGCACACCCCCTCGCGAAGGCATTGCAGGACAAAGGCTTTCAGGCTGGTGACCGGGCGGCGATCATCATGACCAATCAGTCCAAGTGGCTGATCTCCGCCTATGTGGTTTTCTTCTGCGGTGGCGTGCTGGTGCCGCTCGATTACAAGCTGACGCCCGACGAGCAGTGGCAACTCCTCAAGCATTCCAGCAGCCGCGTTCTGATTACGGAATATCCGATCTGGCGCCAGCTTGCCACTTCAGGCGGCCGTAGCTCCGCGACAAGTCTCACGACGATCTTGGTCACCGAAGCTCCGCCGAACGCCGATCTTGCAGGCGCCCGTCGCTGGGAAGAATTCCGAGGAAGCGGCGCACCCATTTTCGTTCCCCGCGCGCGCAAGGACACCGCCACCATCGTCTACTCCTCCGGCACCGGCGGCCGCCCCAAGGGCTGCGTCATGACCCACGAAAATTATCTGGAACAGTGCGTCGCCCTCACCTCCCTGTATCCGTTTACACCAGGCATGCGCTACTTGAGCATTTTGCCCACGAACCACGCCATCGACTTCATGGTGGGTTTCTTCGGGCCGTTCATTTGCGGGGCGGCCGTCGTGCATCTTCGTACCCTCCGTCCGGAGTACGTTCGCGATGCGTTTGCAAAATACAAAATCACCTACGTCAGCCTCGTTCCGCTGGTCCTAAAAAATTTGCAGAAGGGGCTGCAGGCTCGCTTCGATGCGTTGTCACCCGGCAAGCGCAAAGTCTTCAACGCGCTGGTTGCGATCAACAAGGCGCTCACGAAGAATCGGCCGCACCTGGCCCTTAGTCGCAGACTGCTCAAGCAAGTGCACGACGCTTTTGGCGGCGAACTGCGCGCCATCATCGTCGGCGGCGCTTTTAGCGAGCCGCAAACGCTGCAATTTTTTTATGATCTGGGCATCCCCGTAGCGAATGGCTATGGGCTCACCGAAACCGTCGTCGCCGTCACCGTCAATGATCTCAAACCATTTCGTGCGGACACTGTTGGCAAACCCCTGCCTGGAATGGAAGTCCGCATCGTGAATGCCGATCAGGAGGGCATCGGCGAAGTCTCCGTCCGCAGCAAAACGGTTATGTCCGGGTATCTGAACGATCCGGAGCTCACGGCGGAAGCGATCGTCAATGGCTGGTTCATGACCGGCGATCTCGGGCGTTTCGATCCCAGCGGCCACCTACAGCTTTTCGGCCGCAAGAAAAACATGATCGTCACCGAAGAGGGCAAGAACATCTACCCGGAGGACATTGAGAGCGTCTTCGAAAGCTTGCCGGTCAAGGAATTCTGCGTGTTCGCCGCGAACTATGTTTGGCCGCAGCGTTCCATGGTGGGCGAGCAGCTCGTGCTGGTCTTCCATCTTGAACCCGGCCAAACCTTTAGCGGCGAGCTTCGCGCCGACATTTCGGCGCGCAATAGCCGGCTGTTGAATTACAAACGCATCCACGGGATTGTCGTCTTTGAGGAAGACTTTCCCCGCACGGCTTCGCTTAAGATAAAGAGAAACGTGCTGGCGGAGCGCCTCGCACAGCTAGACCGTGCCGCAGCCGTTCTGCCTTTGTGAAGCAGTGAAAAATTGAGCAGTTGGAGACCCACGGCGCCCTGATGGAACGCGAACGCTTCCTCGCTATCGTTAATCCCGCTGCCGGCGGTGGCCGTTCTTCCAAGCTCGCGGGACCGGCCATCGCGCGCCTGCGCGGCAGCGGTCTTCGTGTTGACGTTATCGCCTCGACCGGCTCCGGGCATGCCGTTCAACTCGCTCGCGAAGCATACGAGCAAGGCTATCGGCGTTTTATCGCTGTCGGTGGAGACGGAACAGCCCACGAAATTCTAAACGGTGTCTTTGCGTCAAGCGGTGCCGCGCGACGTATCGCTCTCGGCCTGCTGCCGCTGGGCACGGGAAATTCCTTTCTGCGGGACTTCACCACTGCTGGCGCGGAGACCTCTCTAAAAGCGCTTCTCGAAGGCCGCAAACGGTCCGTCGACCTCTTGCGCCTGACGCATGCCACCGGAGAAATCTATTCCTTCAATCTCCTGAGCATGGGTTTCACGGCCGATGTCGGCGCCCTGACCAATCGGCTCTTCAAGCCGCTCGGCCAATTCGGCTATCTGCTGGGTGTTTTTGCGCGCGTCGTTCAGCTGCGCCGCCGCGCCTTCACGTTGCGTTGCGACGACGACAAGGATTGGGACGAGCGCCGCTGCCTCTTTCTCGCTTTTAACAACAGCAAGTACACCGGCGGCACCATGCTGATCGCGCCCCAGGCCGATCCCACCGATGGCTTCATCGAATTCGTCCGTTGGGGGCCGATCGGCCGGTTTGGTCTAGTGCGCATGCTGCCGAAGCTGTACGACGGCACGCACCTCGCTCACCCGCTCGCTTCGCGCCGCGCCGTGCGGCATGTCGAGTTCAACGTACCCGTTCCCGTCGACGTCATGATCGACGGAGAAATTATGGCGCTGCAGTGCCGCTCCCTGGATGTCATTCCAGGAGCCGTGGATATTTACATATGAAGCGTGCCGTGCTCGCGCTTCGCAGCGCGCTTCTCTGGTTCTTCAGCATCGTGCACTTTTTCATCGCCGCGCCGACGCTCGTCTTTCTGGCCATTTTTCTGGACCCGCGCAAACACGATTGGCTTCAGCGAGGATTTTGCCGCCGCATTGCCTTTTTCTCGGGGGCTCGCGTCGAAGTTCGCCGCTCGGCTGGTTTCGATCCGCAGCGGACGTCTTTTTTCATGGTCAACCACGTCAATCTCTTCGATCCTTTCATCCTCTATTGCGCCATCCCGCAATTGGTGCGCGGCTGGGAGCTTGAATCGCACTTCAAAATTCCGGCCTATGGCTGGCTGATGAAGCGCTTCGGCAACGTCCCGGTGCCCGACGTGCGCCGTCCTTCCGATCTAAAGCGCATGTGGCGTCTGACGCAAGACGCCATCAACGGTGGCACCAGCCTGATCATTTTTCCAGAGGCCAAGCGAACTCGCGATGGTCATCTAAGCGAATTCCAGGACGGCGGCTTCCGTGTCGCTCAGCAACTTGGCGTCCCCATCGTTCCTGTCAGCCTAGTGGGTTCGTTTCAACATCACCGCACCGGCCATTGGATGTTATGGCCGGCCACGGTCACCGTCTATCTCCACGACACCATCGACACCAAGGGCCTTTCGAAAGACGCAGTCCCAGCTCTCCGCGACCGGGTCCGCGAAATTATCGCCGGCCCACTTGGAGCTTCATCAGGGAAATGTAGTTGAATGTGAAGGCAGGCTCGTTCGCCCGTTCGATGTTCTCTCAAGAGCGAGGCTGAATTTCTGCCGGCGTCATCTTTGCGACGACAATTCCTCTGTAGGTGATTAGGAAACTGTGCCCTCTTCGAACGGCGCGCAAATATCGTCCTAGGTGATTTCGGAGTTCGCTGCTGCTGATGGTTTTCACCGCGGTGTACAAGCGTCCTGCATGAATTATAGGCTCAGTTTGATCCCTGGAAGAATTCTTCCGGCTCGCGTTTCCTGCCAGGTATACACAATGCGGTGAATCACCGTAATCGTGGAAACCACGGCGATCACCCACAAAACCGCGGCCATGCGATTGAACAGGCCGCCGATAATCAGCAGCACCAGGCGCTCCGGCCTTTCCATGAAGCCAACCTTGCACAGCGGAATCAACGACTCCGCCCGCGCCCGCGCGTAGCTAACCATCACCGATCCCGCCGTGGCCACCGCCGCCAGCACCACGTACGGTATATGTCCGCTCACTGAGTAATACACCAGCAGACCCATGTACAGCGCCATGTCCGCATAGCGGTCCAGAGTGGAATCGTAGAAAGCCCCGAACGCGGTAACGCGCTTCTGCCGCCGCGCCACCTGTCCATCCAGCATGTCCAGGAAACCCGCAAAAAAAATGACCCAGGCGCCCGTGACGAAGTGCCCGATAGCAAACATCGCCGCGGCCACAAAATTGACCACTAATCCCAGGAAGGTCAGAAAATTAGGATTCACGCCGGTCGCGGCCAGCGCCCCGACAATTTTGTCGAGTAGCCACTTGCTCCCGGCTCCGATTCCTCCAGTCAGCGTAGCCATGCGTGCGCGTCAATCACCCACAAGGGCGGGTGCTGTTCGCGAATTCTCCTAGTTTTCTCGTTTCTGCGAAATCGTACACTAGCCACGCGTTGCACCGCAATCTGCCAGGCTGCTCACCGGCGTGTCCATGAAAGATTCGCATCGCTGCCATTCGCCCTTTTCCCTTGACCGCTGCCCCCTCCCAGCCTACATTCCCTAGGCATTCTGTCTGCCTTCTTTCTATGACCAACGATCTCAGCCGTCGTGGCTTTCTTGCGCGCGCCGGGGCTGGCGTAAGTGCCGCTTGGCTCTCCGCCCATTGGCCCGCTGTTCTTGCGGCATCCGGGCATGCCCGCAAAGCCGCGCAATCTGGTGCGCCCGCCAAGTTGGAATTTTTCTCGGTGGACCAAGCCAAAGAAATTGATGCCATCATCGCGCGGATCATCCCGACGGACGACATGCCGGGCGCTCGCGAAGCCGGCGCTGTTTATTTCATCGACCGCGCCCTCACCACGTTTGCCAGCGACGACCAAAACGCCTATCGCGAGGGCTTGCTGCAGCTACAGGCTAGGATCCAGGAGGTCTTCCCCGGCGTGCAAAAATTTTCTGCCGCCACTCCCGAGCAGCAGGACGAAATCCTGCGCTCCTTCGACCAAAATACCCAGGCTGGCCGGAGGCGTGCGTTTAGCGCCGGCGCCGGGCAGAATTTCTTCGAGACTCTTCGCGTCCACACTATCATCGCTTTCCTAATCGACCCCGACTCCGATTCCGGCGGCAACCGCGACGGAGTTGGCTGGAAAGTCATCGGACGGGACCGCGCGCACATGTTCCAGCCTCCTTTTGGCTATTACGACAAGGACTATCCCGGTTGGAAACCCGCTGCTCACGACGCCGAAAAGGCCAAGACATGAGGCCCGAGCAGCCCAAGTACAAAACTACCGAAGAGGTCGACTTCGTCATCATCGGTTCCGGCGCGGCTGGTGGAATCCTCGCTAAAGAGTTGTCCACCAATGGATTCCGCGTCGTCGTTTTGGAACAAGGCCCGTATCTCACCGAAGCCGATTTCACTCATGATGAGGTGAAGGTCCTCAACCAAGACCTTCTGACCAATCATCCCAAGCTGCAACCGACCTCTTTCCGCAAGACTCCCGACGAAAAAGCCAAACCGCAGCGCGCGCTCGTCTACGGACGCCTCGTCGGCGGCACCAGCGTCCATTTCACCGCTAACTTCTGGCGCTTTCACGAAATTGACTTCGTGGAACGCAGCAAAGTCGGCCCGATTCCCGGCGCTGGCTTCGCGGACTGGCCCATCACCTATGCTGATCTTGAGCCGTACTACACCAAGGTCGAGTGGGAGATAGGCGTATCGGGCCTCGCGGGCGCCAGCCCTTTTGATCCGCCGCGCTCCAAGCCTTATCCCATGCCGCCGCTGCCCGTGAAAGCTTCTGGCGTGCTCTTCGAGCGCGCCGCGCAAAAGCTTGGCTGGCATCCGTTCCCCGCGCCCATGGCCATTCTTTCGCAGCCGTATCTCGGACGCAGCGCCTGTATCAATTGCGGTTTTTGCCTGGCATTTGGCTGTGAAGTCGGCGCGAAATCCAGTTCTCTCGCCAGCGCCGTTCGGATGGCGGAGCGCACCGGCCGTTGCGAGATTCGCCCCAATTCTTACGTACATCGCATTGAGATGGATGGAAGCGGCCGCGCCACCGGTGCCGTGTACTTCGATGAGAAACGCAACGTTCAGCTGCAGAGGGCTAAAGCGGTCGTTGTTTGTGCCAACGGCGCTGAAACTCCTCGCCTGCTGTTGCTATCCGCCAACAAGCAATTCCCCAATGGTCTCGCCAATTCCAGCGGCATTGTCGGCAAACACCTCATGCTCAATAGCGGCACTACGTCGATGGGCGTCTTCGAACATGCGCTCAACGATTACAAGAGCGTTGCCGTCAGCCGTGTCTTCCACGACTTTTACGAATTGGATGCGCAAAAGGTAGGTTTCTACGGGGGCGGCGGCCTCGATGCGCGTTTTGACCTGACCCCCGTTGGTTTTGCGACGGGTGGCCTGCCACCCGGAACGCCGGGCTGGGGCAAGGGCTTCAAAGATACCCTGCGCCACAATTTCACGCGCACCATGCAGATCTTCTGTCACGGCACTTCGCTGCCGGTCGAAAACAATAGCTTTTCGCTGGATCCGGATCTCAAGGATGCCTGGGGTCTCCCCGCTCTGCGTATGACTTACAAAGATCATCCCGACGACATCAAGCTAGGAAACTGGATGAATGCGCGGGCTTCCGAACTTCTCGACGCCGCCGGCGCGCAGAAAAAATGGAGCTTCCCGGCCCAGGAGCAGCAGTTCGCCGTCCATCTCTTAGGCACCTGCCGTATGGGCAACGATCCGAAGACTTCGGTTATCAACCGGGACCATCGCACCCACGACGTAAAGAATCTCTTCCTCTGCGATGGCAGCAGCCTGGTCACCTCCGGTCGCGGCCAGCCAACGATGACAATTGAGGCTTTGGCGTTCCGAGCCGCGGATCGCATCACCGACCTCGCCAAGCGCGCCGAAATCTAGAATCCGTTCCAGAAATGTCCAAGCTCCTGGTAGGCGAGCACCATGCTGCCCCCAGCTTGGCAACCAAAATAACCGTTAGCGCTTGCCCGGTTTTCTAGCGGCGTCCAAAACGGTTTGATAAACTCCTCCCAGAATTTCTAAAAGAGCCTCACGAAATGAGCGCGGCATCGCAAAAATTGTTTGCCGTCATCCTCTCTCTAGTATCAAGCGCTGGCTTGGCCATTTTGGGCGCGCACGCGCAATCCAGCGCTACACCCGCTCTATCCGTTCCCAAGCTTGCGGAAGAGCAATTCAAGAATATCCAAGTCCTCAAGGGCGTCCCCGCGGATCAAGTCTTCCCCGCCATGCAGTTCATTACTTCTTCTCTCGGCGTGGAGTGCGAGTATTGCCACGTCCGAGAAGCGCATGGACTCGCATTCGACAAAAGACGACAAGAAACCAAAATTGACGGCCCGCAAGATGATGAAGATGGTGTTTGCCCTTAACAAAGAGAATTTCGAGGACCAGCGCGAAGTCACCTGCTACTCCTGCCATCGCGGCGCGGCCAAACCCGTCGCCACGCCGGTGGTTGCCACGGAAGAACTGCGGCTTGACGCTAGCTCCGGGAACTCGTCAACCGCCACACCGACCGCTCTGCCCGCAGCCGATCAGTTGTTCGATAAATATTTGGCCGCGGTGGGTGGCGCCGCAGCCCTGCAGAAAATCACCAGCCGCATCGAAAAGGGAACTCTCTCCGCCTTCGGAGGCCAGCATTTTCCTGTCGAGATCTACGCAAAAGCCCCCGGCAAGCGCCTTTCGATCATGCATCTTCGCGATGGCGACAGCATTACGGCCTTCGATGGCCATTCCGGCTGGCTCAGTGTTCCAGGCCGGCCGCCGCAGATCATGAACTCGGCGGAAAATGCGGCCGCCCAGATGGACGCGGATTTGTACTTTCCCATCCATCTCAAAAACCTGGCTCAAAAATTCATCGTCCAATCCGGAGAGAACATCGACGGCCACGACACTAGACTTGTCGTTGGCGAAACTCAAGGTCAGCCGCCGCTCCGCCTGTATTTCGATTCACAATCTGGTTGGCTTCTCCGGTTAATCCGTTACACGGAAACCCCTCTTGGCCGCATCCCCACCCAGATCGACTATGCTGATTACCGCGACGCCGACGGCGTGAAGGTGGCGTTTCGGTGGACCCTCGCACGTCCGGACAATCGTTTCACCATCCAAGTCGATCAGTTGCAACAGAACGTGCCGGTCGATGACGCCAAGTTCAAAGCGCCTCCGCCACCCGCTTCCTCGTAAGAGCAGCAGCTTGGCGCGCCGCGAAATTTCCGTGCGAATGCTTTCATGTGGTCTGATTATTGTTTAGATGAGCTCGCCGCAGGTTTCTTCTGTTCCGATGTCGACTTCTTCTCTCCGGCCGCAGTCTTTTTCTCTTCGGATCCAGGTTCTCCTTCCTTCGCGTCGCCCTCTGGCGAGGACTCTTCCGAAGGCCTCCTCTCCAAGTACAGTACGATCATCGAAATTCTTCGGTTGGACGGGTCCAGCGGAGCATCCTTGTTGCGCAATCTTTGGTCCGCAAATCCCCGCACTTGCGTCACCTGATCCGCACGAATGCCGTTCTGCGTCATCAACCGTCTTGCCGCATTGGCGCGATCCGTGGAAAGCTCCCAGTTCCCGTAGCTGCTTCCTTGTACGTATGGTTTTGAATCCGTGTGGCCCTCGAAAGCCAGTTTATTCGGCAGCTTCCCCAATTCCCCGGCGAGCGTATCCAGCAATTCCGCGCCATCTTGGCTGATCTTCGCGCTGCCGCTATCAAAGAACGTGCTCACCGCCGATTCCGTCAACTCGATGCGCAACCCTTCGTTAGTTACCGTCATGTCGATATTGTTCTTCATCTTTTCGAAGTTCGGCACTTCGCGGATGGCCTTTTGCAATTGTTCCTTCAGGGCTTGCATGTTGTCCTTCGACAGCACGAAGTTTTCTGCCGCGCCTTCCATATCGGTGCCGACCTTGTTCGCTGTACCTAACGGATCCTTGAAATATCCGCCCACCGCTTTCTGGACTTTTTCGCTGGTGTTCAGCAGCCACAGCACGATGAACAGCGCCATCATCGCGGTCACGAAGTCCGCGTACGCCACTTTCCACGCCCCGCCGTGATGTCCGCCGTGGCTGACCTTCTTCTTGATGATGATCGGTGGTACTTGCGCCATGGGGATCTGTCGGCGCTATGCTTCTCCGCGGTTCTTGATGTGACCTTCCGCTTCCTGGAAGCTCGGCCGCACGTGCCCGGGAATAGCTCGCCGCGCGTATTCCACCGCCACCGTCGGCGGGGTTCCTTTCATGAAAGAAACCAACGCCACGCGCAGCACGTGGTAGTACGCCTGTTCGTCTTCCGAGCTCTTGCTCATGTTCGCGGCGATTGGCCCGACCAATCCATAGCACAGCAAAATGCCCAGGAAAGTTCCCACCAGTGCCGCAGCTACCTTTTTGCCGATCTCTTCCGGTGGCCCTCCCAGCGCGCCCATAGTGATCACCACCCCCAGAACCGCGGCCACGATTCCCAAACCCGGCAGCGCATCGGCCATCGTGGAAAGCGCCGCAATCGGCTGGGTCGCATCGTGGTGGTGCACGTCCATATCCAGTTCCATCATTTGGTCTACATCGAACGGCTCCACTCCTCCTCCCGCGGCCATACGAAGGGTGTCGCACACGAACGCCAGCGCGTGATGATTTTTCAAGAATTTCGGGTACTTGGAAAACACCGGACTCTTGTCCGGCGCATCGCTATCGGTCTCCAACGCCATTAATCCTTCTTTGCGTGCCCGCGTGAACAGCTCGAACATCATCTTCACCGTCTCCAGGTACTGCGCCTTTCCGTACTTCGAGCCGCCAAACACGCCACCGATTCCCCCGGCGATGGCTTTCAGAATGTGCAGCGGATTGGCGATGAGCACCGTGCCGATGGCCGCCCCGGCGATGATCACTAACTCTGCCGGCTGCATCAATACTCTCAGGTTGCCGTGTTCCATCAAGTACCCGGCAACCACCGCCCCAAACACCACCACAATTCCAATGATTACAAACACAAGTAGCCAACCCTCGGGTTTCCCCGGCTCTTATTCATTCCCCCACCATCGTGCGATTTCCGCCTAGCGTACTGCTTTTTCGCAGCGCCTGTTCCGCCCGCTCCACCATGCCTTCCGGGGTGTCGCCGGGTTTCACGCTGGTCCCTCCCACGGATATCGTTACTGGCACCAGGTCCCCCCACCACTGGATTTTTGAAGTGCTGATCATCCGCCGCAAGCGCTCGGAGGCGGCTACAATCTCGGATCCGCTGCACTCCGTCAGGATCGCCAGGAATTGATTTTCCTGCCAGCGGCCTAGAAAATCCGTCGGGCGCAGGCTGTTCTCCAGCGTGTGGCCCACTACCTTGAGCACTGCCGCGACCGCACCCGGGCCATCGCGCGCCTTGATCTTGTCCAGGTCATCAATCTCAATATAAAGAATGGAAAAAGGAACAGGATGATCGGCGAACATCCCAACGGTCTCGCGCAGGTGCGCCTGCACCATCCCGTGGGTCAAGACTCCGGTCGCTTGATCCAGGCAACCGTAGGTCGCCAGCTTCGTGTGCCGGCGGTCCCAGTCCGCCACAGAAATTATTTCCTCGAAACTCTCTACCGCACCCACAATCGAGCCCTTGGCGTTTCGGAGCGGAAAGGCCCACAGCTGCACCGGGACCCGATGCCCCGTTTTGTGCCGCAACGAGACCTGTGCTCCCATTGGCTTGCCTTCACGAATTACGGCTGCGATCGGTGCCAGCGCCCCAGGCAAGTCATTGTCTTTACTGTCCGTTTCACCCAGGAAGTTGTCGCCGCAAACCCGTCCCACTACATCCTGGCGAAGGTGCCCGGTGATCCGCTCGGCCCCATCGTTCCAAAACGTGGTCCTTCCTTCGCGGTCAACCACGTACACAGCCGTCCGCAGGCCTTCCAGAACCATCTGGTAAAGCTCTGATTCGCTGACTCCCGGCATTCACCTGCCTCCGGTGGCAACATCGACCTCCTTGTAGCGCAAGTTTAGTTCCACCGTCTCGCAACCCCCTGTTTCCGCTTTTTCTCCCTCTTTTCAACGGACCCAATGCTTGCCGCCTTCCCGAACACAATCGGATTCGGGAATCTGTCAAGCCCGTTTTGGCACATCCCTTCTAGCCCCAACCCTCGATAACTTGTAGAATCTCCTCGGCATGCCATCGGCAGGGACACTCGGCGGGGTACCCGGAATACCGCTGCCAAACGTCATACGAACAGGCCACCGTACTCTCGAACCCCCAAATTAACTACGGAGATGGAGAAAACATGAAGCGCGGACGTAGGCGGACAGTCTTGTGTGCCATGGGAATGGCGGTGGTGTATCTGCTCGGCGTCGCATCCGCGGGCGGTCAGGCCGCGCAAGACCAAAAGCCCCTAATGGCTGAGGACGCCTTCAAAAACGTCCAACTCCTCCGCGGGATTACCGTCAGCCAATTCATGGCCACCATGGGATTCTTTTCCGCGGCCCTCAACGCCAACTGCACTTTTTGCCACGGCATGGAAAGCGGCGGGAGTTGGGCCAGGTATGCCGACGACACTCCGCGTAAGCAGACCGCCCGCAGAATGATTCTGATGATGGCCACCATTAACCAGACCAACTTTGCGGGACGCCGCATGGTCACCTGCTACACCTGCCATCGCGGCAGCGAACTTCCCAAGGTCACGCCGAATCTCGCCGAGGTGTACGGCGCCCCCGTCCTGGAAGAGCCCGACGAAATTCTCCAGCAGGCCCCCGGCGCGCCTTCCGCCGATCAGCTTCTTGACAAGTATCTCCAGGCGCTCGGCGGAGCGGAGCGGCTCGCTACCATCACCAGCTTCGTCGCCAAAGGGACCTACCAGGGCTACGACGATCCGGACAAGCGCTCCGCCGAACTCTTCGCCAAAGCTCCCGGGCAGCGCACGACGATCGTCCACACACCCGGCGGAGACACCTCTTCGGTCTACGATGGCCGCTCCGGCTGGGTAACCGCCCCTGAGACCATCACCCCGGTGCCGGTAATCCCCTTGACCGGCGGCGATCTGGACGGCGCCAAGGTGGACGCCGACCTGTGTTTCCCAGCCGGCATAAAGCAAACCCTCACCGACTGGCGCGTGGGCTTCCCCACCACCATCGACGGTCACCAGGTCCAAGTGGCCCAGGGAACCAGCGCTTGGGGATCTCCCGTAAAGCTATTCTTCGACAAGCAGTCCGGCCTGCTGGTTCGCCAAGTGCGCTACACCAACGTGCCCGTCGGCCGCGTTCCCACCCAGGTTGACTACGCTGACTATCGCGACGTCTCCGGCGTCAAGATGCCCTTTCGCTGGACCGTAACCTGGGTCGACGGTCGTTCCACCTTTGAGATCAGCGACGTGAAACCCAACGCCCAGATCGACGCCGCCAAGTTCGCCAAGCCCGCACCGCCGGCGCCACTGACCAAGGCCGCAACTCCCTAGCTCGCGGCCACTTCTCCAGCTCCGCCCGTGCCGCCACAAAACGCGCAATGGGCCGACCAGATCATGGCCGAGACCCCGGTGACGGTCTAACGTTCCGCCACCACGGACCTTCTCTTTCGCAAAGCGCCTCGGTCCACCCTAGTTTGGCGCCTCACCCAACTCTTTCAGCTTCTGCTCAGCATTGGTTTTGATTCCATCGCGCCGCGCCTCCGAATCCTTGGTATCCGCCGCCAGGTGTTCCAGCGCCTTCTTCGCGTTCTCCCGCGCCAAATCTTTTTGTCCGTCGGCCAAGTAAGCGTCAGACACGCTGTCGTAGACGTTGGCGGAGTTGGGATACGCGGTCACATTCAACTTGAGAATCTCCACCGCGCCCTTGGTGTCACCCCCTTGCAGGTGCTCGTAACCCACTCGGTTCACCACCGCCTCGGAAAACAAAACGGCCTTAGGATCGCGCTGGCGCGCTTCCGCAAACATCTCTGCGGCCTTGCTTACACCCCCAGGATGGTCCAGCAATTCGAGGAAACGCGTCTCGCGGGAGGCCGTCGCGGATGCCTTGGCGGCCGCAGCTGAAGGACGCGCCTGCAACGCGCTACCCAGCCACGTTACGATCTCGCCCGGCAATTCCTTGTGCGCCGCAAACATCTCCACTCCGTGCCCGCCGCTGGCATAGTGCTCGAATTTGTTCGCCGGATTCGGCGACAAGCTGAACAGCCATTGCATGATTTCGACCACGCCAACATCCTCATCGTCGTCCGCTGCGGCCATAAACAGCGGCAATTTCGGCGAATCTCGCAGAAACTGCCGGCCATCCTTGTCCGTTCCTTCCGATAGCAGCACCAACGACTTCACCTCCGCGTGACGCCGCGCCAATTGCACGGCCTGGTTGACGCCGCAGCTCGCTCCGCCCGCCCCAACCATGTCGCGGCTAACGCCGGGCTGCGCCACCAAATACTGAAACGCCGTGTCAACGTCCCCAGGAAATTTCTCCTCAAAAACCTTCGTTATTTCCTCCTGTGTAAGTTTGTCTAAGGGCGTACCCCCGCTCTCCCCAAATCCCCGAAAATCCACGGTCAGCACATTCAACCCCGACGCCGCCATCTGTTTCGCCAACTCGTCCCACACCTTCCTCTGCCGGTTGCACTGGTGCAGCAGCAAAACCCCAGGCCCAGGCCTGCCCGCCGCAAAGTACGTAGCCTTAAGATTCGTCCCATCTGCCGCCGTCAAATCCGCCACCCGCGGAGTCGCGGCCTGCTGCGCCGCCAACCTAGTCATCCCAAAAGACAAAGAAATCCCCACCGCAGCCCCAAAGAGAACAATCTGTAGCCGCCTCATAAGCAGCCTCCTAACTAAACCCGTGTCTACATCGGACTATCTCAAACGTCAATTCGTAAGCAAGACCACACCGCAGGACCCCGCTCCTAGTTACTACCCGCCAGCACTGCTCACGCAAACCTCGTTGACCGCTGTCGGCGGCGTCTACGAATCCGTCCGCCGCTGGCTCGAGCTGCCGCCGGACCGGCTTCCCGCGGCAGCGACGTTCGCCGGCGTAGTAGCCGCCTCCAACGTGCGGGGCTGGCGCCCCATCGCCTTTAGAGACTCCCCGCGGCGCCAGAGCAAGAATGAAAATCACAAGGAGCGAACGGCAGATTCCAGCATCTCAGCGATCTGATCTGGAGCCGTACCCGGGGAAAAAGTAACGGGAGCGCCGATGTGAACGGTGATTTCGCCGATATGCGCGAGCCGCCGCCGTTCGCGCTTCATGCCCCAAACGCCGTCGAGACGCATCGGCACGATCGGGATGCGCAAGTTCTCCGCCAGCAATCCGATGCCGCTGCGAAATTTGGCCATCTCGCCGGTCTCGGATTCGTTCACTTCCCCTTCGGGAAAAACCAGCACGCTGTAGCCGCGATCCACGCATTCCCCCGCGTAGCGAAAGCTTTCGCGAAACCCCGAAAACTGGGGTAACGGGAAAACGTTGAACAGCCCGGTGGCCAGCCAGTAGCCGAGCTGATACCCCCAGCGTTTCGCAAAGAACCACTCGCGTGGTGGTCGTCGCATGTTTTGTAGCGTTTCCCCGCCCATCGCCGTCGCCAAACGGTGGCGAAAACCCAAGGGCAGCGCTGCCAAGATCAGCCCGATATCCGCGCGGCGCGTGATGTGGTTCGAAACGATCAGCACCGGCCCGCGCACGCCGCGCAGGTTTTCGCGGCCCACAATTTTCGGATGCCCCAGAATCTGCGTCGCCGGCCATACCAGCGCGTAGTAGATCGCGAGACGAACCCATCGCACCGGGTCACGCTGCGCCCACGTTGGATAGACATATTCCGTGCGCCGCGCCGACGGTTCTCGCAGCAACCGTTCCACGTCGCCAGTGGTTCTTGCTTCCGCGAATGCCGTTTCGTTCAGCTCGACCTGGTAGCGTTCTTCCAGCGCGCTCATCAGTTCCACGCGGTCGAGCGAGCTTAGATGGAGGTCGCCGTCCAGATTTTCACGCCCGGTTCGAGAGTCGGAGAGCTTGGCAATCAAAACGCCGACGTCGCGCCCTCCGAAAAAGCGCCCACGACGGTCCGCGGCCGCTTCAGGTGCGGCTTCCCCCTTTGGCTGCCAGCCCAAAAGTTCTGCCGCGCGGGAGCCAATCACTGCTATGCGCGGCTTGCCGGTTGCCGTGCGCGGAAAATCGGCGTCGGGCCAAATCGCCCACGAACGCATGCGCTGATATTCCGCAAGAGAATTGTTTGCTCCTTCGATCGCCGCACGCGCAGCCTCCTGCAGTGCAGCCGTCTCACCTGTCTCGTTGTAGGGGCGCGCTTTAGCGCGTCCCGCGTCAGCCATCAGCAACACCGCGCAAGCTTCCGCATTTCCGCCCCGTTCCACCGGGACGACCACGCAATCGCGCACGCCAGCCTGCTTCCGCAGCGCCACCTCCAGATCCTCCGGATACACGTTGAGCCCCGCGGGCGTGACGATCACGTTTTTCTTCCGCCCGCGAAAACGCAGGTTGCCTTTGGCATCGAGTTCGCCGAGATCCCCGGTGCGCAGCCAGCCCTGCTGCTCCGCGGGCCGCAAGGCTCCTGCCTCCCAGTAGCCGCTGGCGACATTCTCTCCCCGCACCAGAATCTCGCCGTCCTCCGCCAGTCGAAACTCGCGCCCCGGCAAAACTTTTCCAATCGAACCCTGCGCCGCGCGAAACGGATGATTCAAGCTGATCAGCGACGCCGTCTCCGTCATTCCGTATCCCTGTACGACCGCATAGCCCATGCGCTTGAAAAATTCCTCGGTCTCTCCCGAGAGCGCCGCCCCTCCGGAAATGAACGCCCAGAATTTCCAACCGAAGCGCCGGTGCACCCGGCGGAACCTCCAAGCGCGGCGAAGAAATTTCTCGCTGTTCGCCGCGGCAAACGCGCGGCTGAACTCCTCGCCCTCTCGCCGCGCTTCCATATCGCGCAACATGCCCGCGCGCAACCCGTCCAGCATGCGCGGCACAGCGATCAACGCCGTTGCGCGCTCGCGTTGGATGGTGCCCACGATCTCAGCGGGATTGTTGGAGTGCTCGAACACGACAGTAACGCCCAAAAGCGGCGGCACAAACAGCGCCATAAATTGCCCAAACACATGGCTGAGCGGCACCAGCGACACAAACCGCAGGGGATGCAGCCACTTCTCATACTTCCGGTACGGATCGATCCCGCGCTCCAGCGGCTCCAGATTCGCCAGAAAGTTTCCGTGCGTCAAAACCACGCCCCGCGGCTCCGCAGTCGTGCCGGAGGTGAACACAATCTGCGCGATGTGCCCCCGCGTCAGCGGCTCGTCGGCCAGAGATTCGTACATGGGCTTCGGCGGCGCACCATGGATGACCGGGGTTACGACCACGCGTGGCCGCTCGGCGATGTCGGCTAAATCCTCCAGTTTCAGTACAGGGATGGCAGCATCGAGCGAAGGCTTGTCCCGCACGGCAATGACCAGCCTGGCCGACGTTTCACGTGCAACACGCCCGGCAAACTCAGGGGTAGCCCCGTCGTCCATAGGCACCGCCACAGCGCCGCGCAGCAAGCAACCCCAAAACGCAGCCATCCACTCCGCGCTATTGGGGCCCCAAAGCAACACGCGGTCCCCAGTGCGAACGCCGCGTTCCTTCAATTCACGCGCGCAAGCGAAGGCCACGTGCGCCAGCTTCGCGTAAGTCCAGACCTCGCGCCGGTAGCCCCGCCGCTGCACCACGGCGACGTCGCCTGCGTAGCGTTCGAACTCCCCAAACAAAGAAATAAGGTTAGCTCTGGGCGTGCCCACGCGAAATACTCGCCTCTCGAAACAGTACGGATTTTACGCCTTATGGAGTGCGGCGGCTCGCTTGCCCGGAGCTTCGAAGGGTCGCCGCCCTTACGGTTGTAATCGCGTAAAAGTCGGCCGCGGCCACCCGCTACAGCGTGCCCGCTCGCCCGCGCGGGCGCCTCGGCGGCATTTCTTGCGCCGTAAAGCAGGGACCAAGGCCCGCACTCCAAAAGCACGTGCCTTGCCAGGTTTAGATCGCGCCGGAGACGTGGAACAGGGTGTTTCTCGAGGGGGTATCGGCGTGGGCTCGGGCGACCGCGAGGGCTTCGTACGCGGCGCCCAGCAGCGGGGCATCCTCGTTGAGGATGACAAAGATGGGAACGCGGGTGAGCACGGAGTGCAACGGTGCTTTGTCGGAGAACGAACGAATGAAGGAGCCTTGTTGCAACTTTGGCAAAATCTTCAGGGCAATTCCTCCCGCTAGATACACTCCTCCATAGGCGAGAACGCGCAACGCGAGATTTCCGGCCTCCGAACCAAAAGCGTCGATCCATAAATCGAGCGCGCGCACGCACGTATCGCACGTTCCCGCCAAGGCATGTTGCGTGATTTCCCGTGCGGAATCGCTCGCATCTCCTTCAAAGGAGGGGTGGCGGATGGCGGGATCGAGAAGCTCATGAACTCTGCGAAAACCGCGGCCCGAAAAAACTTCCTCGCAGGACACCCGAGGCAAGCGCTGTTTGAGGAAATGGAGCAGCCGGATTTCTTGCTCGGTGCGCGGCGCAAAATCGGCGGCGCCGCCTTCCGAAGGAGAAGCGTGGTAGCGGGTTCCGTCCCAGAACAACATGGCCTCGCCAAGGCCGGTGCCGGCGGCAATCAGCGCCTTGCTTGCCGTGGGCTGAGACTCCACTTGGTTGAGAGGCAGAAAATCCGTTGACGACAATTTGTCGATGCTGCAAGCCGTCGCCACCAAATCGTTCATCAGGACGATTTCTTCCACAGGGAGGCGCAGCTGAGCCGCCAGGGCCGGGGCATCCAGCACCCAGGGCAGGTTGATGGCATGCAGGCGGCCTTCCAGGACGGTTCCGGCAACGCCGAGGCCGACGGCCGCGAAGGTTGCCGCCGGCTGCATCGCTCCCTGCCGGACGGCTTCCCGGCCAAAGGCAGCCACGAGGTGTTCAAAGCTGGAGAAATCACGCGTTGCGTAGCGCTTTTGGAAAAGAAGGTGAAGAGTAGCGTCGCGCTGTTCGAACGCGGCGAGGTTGCACTTGGTACCGCCGATGTCACCGGCCAGGATCATGTCACGCTCTATGCTCGGTATGACACCAAACACCGAGGTTAGGTTGCCTTAGACGTAAGCTGCGGATCCGCAGCGGAAAAACGGGGACAGCTTTCGGGGTGGTTACATCCTGATGCGTACATCGAATCGATCCCGGTAAACCAAGCGTAGCAGGCGGCCTTGCCGAACTACATGGGACAAGCGGTGTGCTGCACCAGCATCAGCCGGGGAGCACGGTTACGCCGGCGCGACGCCATCGCAGGACACTACAAGCCCGCTACCGGAATCTGCGAATCACCAGCCTGTGCCGGTCCGAGCGGTAGAAACCCTGGACATACATGATCGCTTTGCCGCGAGTGGAATAAATCAGCTGGCGGATGCGCAGCAGCGGATCCCGGCGCGGCACGGCGAGCAGATCCGCAATGCGCGGATCGGCGGCGGTAGCGTCGATTTCCTCGTCGGCGTAGCCCAGTTCAACGTCGTAGTCTCGCTCCAGGATCTTAAACAGCGACTCGGAAGCCAGCGGCGCGGACAGCAAATCCGGGTAATCGCTGGAGGAGAGGTAGCAGATTTCGAGCGCGAACGGTTGTTCGGAAGCGTGCCGAAGACGCTCGAGTCTGATCACGTCGCTATGGGGAGGCAACGCCAGCCGTGCGGTGACCTCCTGCTCGTCGGAGATTATTTTCGCAAAAAGTATTTTGGAGCGGGCGGTGAGGCTGCGGCTGGCCATCTGCTCCGTATAACTCATTAATTTGTTGAACTGGATCTTCGGCGGCGCCACAAAGGTTCCAATCCCGCGCCGGCGTTCGACGACGCCTTGGCGTTCGAGAGACGTGAGCGCGTGACGAGCGGTCATCAGGCTGACCTGATGGGTTTTTGCTAGATCGCGTTCCGACGCCACCAGGTCGCCGGTGCGCAATTGTCCGGCTTCGATACGCCTGCGAATCGCGCCCTGAATCCTTTGGTAAGCGGGCACGCTACCGTTGCGGTTCTTGTGCACCATTCCGTCTCCCAAAATCTTGCCCTCAGCCTACAACATCCGCGAAGCACCGCGATAGCCCAGCTTCAATAGAAGATCGATTTTGTCCACCGTATCCGGCCCGCAGGGCAGTACCCCGGCCGTATCTCACGGGATTCGCTAGCCAGTCTGAACCTGCTGGGGCCAAGGCTCGCCCTATCGTGATATAGAGCACACTTGTAAGCAGCTATAGAGCGTGACATGCATGAATCGCATTAATCCTTATAAGTCAAAAGATTTGTGTTGACAACTTATTTTTAGTGCTATATAGCTATGAAACATTCGGCGATATAGCGATCACGGTGCGGTCGAGAGAATGTACTTGTCAGAGGTTGCGGGTTGAGCCCGCGCCCTGGAAGCGGAGGCTTCACCATGAAGAAACTGCAATCCCTGAGTTTTGCATTGGTATCAGCTTTGCTGTTGATTGGACTCTTGTCTTACGCGAATTGCGCCATGGGCCAGGGGGTAACGGCTGCCGTCACTGGGACGGTCACGGATCCCTCCGGCGCGCCCATCGCGGGAGCCGCGGTTACCGCCAGGGATGTGTCGCACGGCACGGTCTACACCACGCAGACCAATAGCGACGGTGCGTACTATCTGGCGCAACTACCCATCGGGAATTTTGAACTAAAAGTAGAGGGCAAGGGGTTTGAGACCGCGCTGCATCCGGCCTTCGAACTGGTGCTCAATCAGGTGGCGCGCATAGATGTGCAAATGATTGTGGGCGCGATGTCGCAGTCGGTGGAGGTAGTGGGCACAACGCCGCTGCTGCAAACAGACACGACGGACATCAGCACGCATATCGATCACGTGGTCACGGAAAATATTCCCTTGATCACCCGCAACTATGGGCAACTCACCCTGCTTACCCCCGGCGCGGTCAGCACCAATCCCGGGGCTTTTACCTCGGGGCAAAACACCTTCCAGGTCGGCCGTCCGTATATCAACGGCAATCGCGAACAGACCAGCAACTATATGCTCGATGGGATAGACAACAATCAGCACGATAACAATGAAGTGGCTTATTCGCCGAACGTGGACGCCATCCAAGAGTTCAACTTGATCACCCAGAATCCTTCGGCGGAATTTGGAAACTTTCTGGGCGGCATCGTCAACGCGACCATTAAATCCGGCACCAACTCCTATCATGGCAGTGCCTTTGAATTTTTCCGGAACGATAAATTGAATGCGAACTCGTGGAGCAACGACCTGACCGGTATTCCCAAGGCAGCGCTGCGCTTTAACCAATTCGGCGCCACTTTTGGAGGGCCCATCATTAAGAGGCGTTTGTTTTTCTTTGTGGACTACCAGGGACAGCGGATGGTCAACCCCTCGACGCAAACTGCAGTGGTCATGAGTGCCGCGGAGCGCACCGGAAATCTCGGCGAGTTGTGCACCACTGGATTCAGCGCCGCGGGCATATGCAGTACGGCTGCCGAGCAGCTATACGCGCCCCAGGCCGGTGTGAATCCCAACGCTCGGACACCCATTCCCTTCAACAATCTGACGGCTGCGGGCCTTACTTTGAGCCCGGCCGCATCCGCTATCGTTAATTCACCGCTCTACCCCGTGGCCAACGGCACCGGGAACCAACTGCTGTACACGCAGCGGGTGGTCAACAATGACGACCAGGGCGACGTCAAGATCGACTGGACCCCCTCGGAAAAGGACCGCATCTCTGGACGATATTCCCAACAGTCCGTCCGGAATCCAACGACGGAGACCTTCCTGCTGGCCAACAATGGGATTACCGACAATCAATATCCCATGCGAAACGGCGTGGTCGACTGGACTCGGACGCTCAACTCCACGATGCTGAACGACCTTCGCATGGGCTTGAGTTATTTCCCGGTTAACCAGGGATTTTCCAACCCGACGGGACAAAATCTGCCGCAGAGCTTTGGGATTGCCGGCTCGCCGAGCACCTTCCTTCCCGGGATTGGCGGGCAATTCGGAGGAGTGGCCACCATCGGCAACAATCTCGGCGCCGCCAACGTATTCGCCGACACCGTGATTCAGATTGGCGATTCCCTTCTAAAGACCCATGGAAATCATGAATTTCGCGTGGGTTTCCAGTTCAACCGCTACCGCGACAATTTTCTGTATCCCGGCAACGAGGGACTAGCGGGTTTCTTCGCCTTCAACGGGCAGTACACCAGCAACGGTGTTTCCGGCGGATCGGGGCTGGCGGATTTCCTGCTCGGCCTTCCCAATAACTTGGGTATCGGTGCCGGGGTCGGCGATAGGCACGTCCAGAACAGTCTCTATTCCGCGTACGGCCAGGATAGCTGGCGGTTCCGGCATAACCTGACGCTGAACCTGGGTCTCCGCTGGGAACTTAATACTCCGCGCGCCGCCAATGAAGGGAACGCTGTAAATTACGCGTTGTCCGGCGGACAACTCATCACCAATACCATCAACAACAGCGGCCTGGGGCAGGCGCTTTATCATCAATATAACGGCATCACCAACTTCCAGCCGCGCATTGGATTGGCCTGGCAGCCGGGATTCTTGAAGAACACCGTGATTCGCGCGGCGTACGGGGTCTCCAATTTCACGGAAAGCAATGGGGTAAACAACCTGCTTACCCAGAACCCGCCGTTCGAGACGGCCCACAACGTTACCTTCGCCCCCACCACCGCGCTGCCGGTAAGCACTTTGGACCAAGGGTTCGTGGGTTTCCCTACGGGCTGCACGCTTGCGCTGGCCGTAGCGTTTGATCCTACGTGCTTTCAGGGCGTGAACATCCATGCCTTCGACGTGAACCTCCGGCCGGCGGTCCATTACCAATGGAACTTGAGCATCCAGAGGCAGTTCGGCAATGCCACCACCGTGCAAGTCGGTTACGTAGGTCAGAACAACCAGCACCTGAGCAACATCATCATGCTGCAGCAGAAGCAATTGAACGCTGACGGTACGATTTCCGCCAGCCCGTTCCTGAACCCGACTTTGCTAGGCGAAGTGGGGCAGGCCCGATACTCGTTGTCCAACGGAATCGGGAACTACAATGCGCTGCAGGCAATTTTGCAGGAGCGCTTTAAAAACGGCCTGCAAGCGCAAGTGAACTACACGTGGTCCAAATGTTTGAGCGACACGCCCGGATTCTTCGGTCAATTCGGCGATAACGTTGCCACGGAGTCACAGACCATTGCAGGCTGGGCCTTCCCGCAGAATCCCTACGACCAGAAGGGTGACTATGGCCGCTGCCCGCAAAATATCGCCTCTCTTTTCAACGGATACGTGGTCTATGAACTTCCTTTTGGACACGGGCGCCGGTATGCCGGCGACATGAACAAGGTGGCGGACGCCGTGATTGGAGGATGGCGGATCAGTTCGAGCTTTGTCTTCCATAGCGGATTCGCACAAACCATTTTTGCCAGCAGCGATACGTCGGGCTCGGGAGGATTCTCGACTCGCGCCGACTGTGTTTCCGGCGTTTCTTCCAAGGTTCCGATGACCTTCGACCCGGCCACCCAAGGCGTGCACTTCTTAAACCCGGCCGCAGTCACTACACCGGCAGCTGGAACCTTCGGGAATTGCGCGGTGGGTGCCTTCGATGGTCCGGGATATAAGTCGGCCGATCTCAGTTTGGCCAAGGACTTCTCGATTACCGAAAGGCAGGCGTTGGAGTTCCGGGTGGATGCGGTGAATTTTACGAACACCCCGATTTTCAACTTCGGACAGGAGTTCAGCGGCCAGCATACGGCTGGCGCCTCTAACTTCGGGGAGATCTTTACGTCACAGGGGTCGCGGAACATACAGTTTGCGCTGAAGTATCGCTTCTGAAGAAAAGATCCCTTTTCTTTAAACTACCGTGGAGCCGCCATGATTCTCATGGCGGCTCCACGTTTTTCTTTGCAACTTCCGCCAACCGAGCCGAAAGCTAAATCCCGCTGGGTGAGGGCGGCCAGGTCCGCTTGCGGTGTCGGTCCAATGGGATCGGAGCCATGAAACCAAGCGGTCGCCTTGAGTCACCCGGGAACACCCCATTGCATCTGAGTAAAAGCGGCCGAGCGGATTTTCAGCAATCTCAGGTACAATAGATGGGGCTGAGGGGCCGGGCGCTATTCCCCTCTTCAAACTTAAGGACTTACGCGGAGCACATGCCGGTACCAATATCGCAGGGTTGGACTGTTGCAACTTACGTCCTGAAGCAGAAGCTTCGGGGACGCAAGCGCTACCCGTTCGTGCTGATGCTGGAACCGCTGTTCCGCTGCAACCTCGCTTGCGCGGGTTGCGGCAAGATTCAGTATCCGGCGCATATTTTGAAGAAGGAATTGAGCCCGGAGGAATGCTTCAAGGCTGTGGACGAGTGCGGCACGCCGATGGTTTCCATTCCCGGCGGTGAGCCCTTGATGCATTCGCAGATCGACAAGATCGTCGAAGGCTTGGTCGCGCGCAAGAAATACATCTACCTGTGCACCAACGCGCTGCTGCTCAAAGAAAAGCTCGACCTCTTCAAGCCCAGCAAATACCTTACTTTTTCCGTGCACATGGACGGCCAGCGCGAGCACCACGACTTTTCCGTGTGCCGCGAAGGCGGCTACGATCTGGCGGTCGAGGGCGTCAAGGAAGCGGTGAAGCGCGGTTTCCGCGTGACCACCAACACGACACTCTTTGACGGTGCCGATCCCAAGAGCGTCCGCGCCTTTTTTGATGAAATGATGGAGCTGGGCGTCGAGGGCATGATGCTCTCCCCCGGCTATTCCTACGATAAAGCGCCGGATCAAAAGCACTTCCTGGGCCGCGCCCGCACCCGCCGGCTTTTCCGCGCCATTCTAGCCAACCGCAAGGCCAGCTGGCAGTTCAATCAGTCAGCGCTGTTTCTCGAATTCCTGATGGGCAAGCAGCAATATGCCTGCACGCCGTGGGGCATGCCGACCTACAACATCTTCGGCTGGCAAAAGCCCTGCTATCTGCTGCAAGACGGCTACGCGGACACCTTCCAGGAGTTGCTGGAAGCCACGCAGTGGGAAAACTACGGCACCGAATCGGGCAATCCCAAGTGTGCCAACTGCATGGTCCATAGCGGATACGAAGCAAGCGCCATGGATCACACCTTCAGCGGCCTGCGCGGGCTGTGGGCGGCGGCGAAGGCCACTTTTTCCACCAAGTATGAAGACCCCGATGCGCTGGCGCTGCTGAACGAGCCGGTCAAGCCGGTGCATGCGTTCAATCCGCTGGTACAAATCCAGGCCGACAACGCGCACCTGGAAGAGACCCGCGCGTGAGCGCTCCCAGCCACGCCGCGGCCAACGCCGCCCTGGATCCCGATAAACTGGAAGTCGCTCCTGGAACCGCACGCCAGGCCGTCGAGGGCTGGGTGCCGGACCTCGCCACCGACGAAGAAGTCCGCGTAGCCCTCGAACAAGCTTTCGATTACCGCGGCGACGTGACCCTCACTCGCAAGGACGGCACAAAAATCGAAGGCTACATTTTCGATCGCGTCGCCGCTGCCACGCTCGGCGCTTCCTTTGTGCGCCTGCTCCCCAAGGATTCCAACCAGCGCGTCAAGATTTCCTATGCCGATATTGCGGCACTGGCGTTCTCCGGACGCGATCCCGCCGCGGGTAAGAGCTGGGACGCCTGGGTCCGCAAGTACTGGACCAAAAAGGCTACTGGCGAGGGTGATTTGAACCTCCAGCCAGAATCTTTGGATTGAACGGCAAGGCTCTACACTCCACCCTCTTAGCTATCCTAAACTATTCATTTTAATGGCCTTATAGCGCCACAAAGCTCGCAGGGGCACGTTCTTACTGCATAGACAATCCGCCTTTTTTGTGGTACTATATGTGAAGTATTTGCTGTTCTTGTATCTCCTTTTTGCTCGTTCAAAGGACTGCAAGGACAAACTTTAGCCGTCTTTTTCCGGGCTCAGGTCGGGCCACTGGACGGTCGCGCACGAGGGTAGCGGCAGTGAAGGAACAGGGAACCGTGAAGTGGTTTAACGCCTCCAAGGGTTATGGCTTCATCCAGCGGCAAACCGGGGAAGACGTTTTCGTTCACTTCTCCGCGATTCAGATGGACGGCTACAAGTCTTTGAACGAGGGCCAGTCCGTGGAGTTTGAAGTAACCAAAGGCCCCAAAGGCCTTCAGGCTGAGAACGTTACCAGCCTCTAGCCTGAGTATTGCGGGCATCCGGGTAGTGTCAACGCCGGAACGCCTGCCAATGAGTTTCTCCGGTGTCGAGTGAGTGAGTCCAGGAGGACGTTGTGCAGACAATGCAAGAAGGACAGACGATCAAGCATGAAGTGTACGGGCTGGGTGTGGTGACCGCATCCGATCAGGAACGTACCGCCGTCGATTTTGACGATCATGGCGCCAAGCTGTTTGTCACCAGCATGATGAGCGCTGAGCTCATCGGCGAAGCGCCGGCTACGCCGCCCAAGACCAAGCGCCGCCGCAAGGCTTCCACGGTGGCCAAGGCCGCCAAGAAAGCCGCGGCTGTCGCCGCTGCCGCTACTGCTGGCCGCTAAATTTCCCCGCCCGTTGAATCCCTAGTGAATTCCCGTGCCCCCATTCGGGGCCGGGGTGTGCCCGGGAATCACACGGCAAGACTTGACAGGCTGCGGAAAAAGTAGCTTTTTGGGGGTCGGAGCTTTAGCTCCGACACAAAGTGCTTGCATTCAATGGGCTTTAACCCCTGAGGAAACACTCTTAGCGTTTTTCCGCAGCCTGTTACGCCTGTAATTCCCACATTTATAACTCTGTGATTCTTACCCGTTTAGACCCTTCCAGCGCGACAGCGTTGACAGCTCCGGCGTCGCCCCCTGACCATTTTAGATAGCCGTCCGCAGCGATGCTGTCCACTCGGTGACTCCCGTAAGAACGGAGCGAAAGTAGAAAGATGAAAACCAGAAGCCTTACCTTGGGATTCGCCCTTGCAGGTGTGTTTGTTCTGGCGGCTGCGTCCATCGCCGCCGCGCAGACCACTCCGGGCGTCTCCGACAAAGAGATTGTCATCGGCTCCTGCTCCGCGCTGGAAGGGCCTTCGCACACCCTCGGGGTGCAGACCGTGACCGGGGCGCAGGCTTATTTCAGCATGGTCAATGAAGAGGGCGGCGTGCATGGCCGCAAGCTGCGCCTGGTGGCCTACGACGACAGCTACGATCCGGCCAAGACGCAAATTTGTTTCGATCGGCTGACCAAGGAAAATGTTTTCGCGCTGGGCTTTTTTGTGGGCACGCCTACAGCGGTAAAGTACGTGCCCATGGCGGAGGGCGCCAAGATTCCGCTCGTCGGACTCTTCACCGGAGCCCAAACGCTGTACACCCCGTTGCGCCACTGGATCGTCAACGTTCGCGCTTCGTACTTCGACGAGACCCGCGAGCAAATCGACGGGCTGTGGAACACCCTGGCCTACCGGAAAATCGGTGTGATCTATCCCGACGACGCCTTTGGCGCTGCCGTCCTGGAGGGAGTGAAACAAGCGCTGAAGACGCACGGAGCGGACCCCGCGGCGGTCGCCTCCTATAAGCGGCAGACTACCGACGTGGCCGGAGCCATCGACATTGTGCGCGCGTCAAGTCCGCAGGCGGTGGTTGTAGTGGGGCCACCCAACACTGTCGCGCCCATTCTGAAGCAGGCCCACGCTGGTGGCTGGAAGCCGCTGTTCTTGACCGTCTCCTTCGTTGGCACCGACGAATTGATTCTAGAGGCGGGTGCCGACGCCGACGGCATGATCATCACGCAGGTCGTGCCTCCCTATTACCTCACCGACTTAAAGACCGTGGCGCTATACCGCCGCGCGCTGACGCAATATGCCCCAACCGAGCGGCCCAATTTCGTGAGCCTCGAGGGATTCGTCGATGCCATGGTGATGGTCGAGGGGCTAAAGCGCGCCGGCAAGGAGCTTACCCGGGAAGGACTGATCCGTGGCATCGAGTCGATCCACGACGTAGACCTGGGGCTTGGGCCGCAACTGAAGCTAGATTATTCCGCGAAGGATCACAAAGGCTTCGACCACGTGATTCCCACGGTGGTCCGCAGCGGCCGCGCGGTGCCCTTCACGGATTGGTCCACGGCGGCGCCGAAGTAGAGCGACCGCTAGAACTTATCTTTCTAGTCTGCGTCCGGAGAGTGCTTAGGTGACGGCATACCTGCCAATCACCAAGAGACGGAATACCTGTCAATCACCCATAGCCACGTTCCATCCTTCTGGCGCCGCGCAACTTCCGAGGTCACGGTGCCATTACGGCTGCGCGTCGAGGTGAGGGCCAGATCACCGCAAATGAGCGCTGGTCGCTGTTCTCCGAACTCGAACTTTCGTTTTTCCGGTCCAAACCCAGTAACCTGGAGTTTAGTAAAAAACTCGTGAATGGCCTCTTTGCCCCGCAGGAACGTTCCACCGCCAATGTCGACTACCGCGTCTCGCTCGAACAACGCCGTCATGCCAGTAACATCTCCCGCGTTCTCTCTCGCTACCAACAATCGCTCCAAATCCTGGGGATCGTTGGCTGGCTCTCTTGTCGTTAAATCATTCATAGCGACACTCCGCCAACTATTGTGGGTTGCTGGACCTTCACGGAAGTCTATCGTCGTCACGCACCGGGCGTCAAAGGGCAGCTCTTGGCCTGATACCCAGCGTTGCTCACAAACCTTGGCCGGGAGACTAGAAACTATCGGTGAGCCGATTCGGTTTGCTCGAAGGCGTGATACGAAGAACGGACCAGCGGGCCGGCTTCGACGTGCTTGAAGCCCATGGCTTCGCCGAGGATTTTGAATTCGGCGAATTCGTCGGGATGAACGTAGCGAACGATGGGCAGGTGCTCGCGGGTGGGCTGCAAGTATTGGCCCAGCGTCAAAATATCCGTGCCCTGAGCGGCCAGATCCTGCAAGGTAGCCAGCACTTCTTCTTTTTCTTCACCCAGCCCCAGCATTAGACCCGTCTTTGTGGGCACTTCCGGATGCGCCTGTTTCGAGCGGCGCAGCAATTCGAGAGAGCGCTCGTACAGCGCGCCCTTCCGCACCTGACGGTACAGGCGGGGCACCGTCTCAGTGTTGTGGTTGAGCACGTCGGGCCGCGTGGCGAGCACCAAGTTCAGCGCCTCCCAATTGCCGCGAAAGTCGGGGATCAGCACTTCTACCTTGCAGCCTGGCACGCGCCGGCGAATTTCTTCGATGGTCCGCGCAAAAATCTGCGCCCCACCGTCGGGCTGGTCGTCGCGGTTCACCGAGGTGACCACGGCGTAGCGCAGACCCATGCGCGCAACCGCCTCGGCGACTCGATAAGGCTCTTCTTCGTCCGGCGGCCCGGCCGGCTTGCCCGAAGGCACAGCGCAAAAGCCGCAAGCCCGAGTGCAGATATCGCCCAGAATCATGAACGTTGCTGTGCCGTGTTCCCAGCACTCGCCCATGTTGGGGCAGCGCGCACTCTCGCACACGGTGTGCAGGTCCAGCGTGCGCATGATGCGCTTGAGGTCCTGGTAGCGCTCGCCTCCAAAGAACTTAACGCGCAGCCATTCCGGCCGCCCGTGGGCATTGGCGGATGGCACCGGGACCGCCGGCGAAGTGTTGGAGATGATGTGGAACGGTGAGCCCATAGAGGGGTGCGCCAAAGCCCCATTTTACGCGTATCTGCCACGGCGTACAAACCCTTTGGAAAGTGGGTAGTGGGTCATCAGTTTCTGGTTAACACTGCCAGCTCAGACGGTCGCTGATAACCACCTTGGTCTCTCCCCTATCGTTTCCTCTTCAGTACGTCCTCGAATGCCATTAAACGCGGGTCATTCGCGTCCAGTTTCCGGACAGTAGGTGGGCTGTAAGGTTTCTTCATCTCTGCGCCGCAACAGCATTTAGGGTTGGCATCGCCTTCTATGGAAGGCTTACGCACAACAATTTCACATCCGCACCCACGATTCTGACAAACGTACTGCTGGCCCACGGCCATCGTCATAGACGCCCCCCAGGTACATCAATGTGGACGTTACCGAGCCACGTACGGTTACATGCATATACGTACCGGAATGGTACCATGGGGACGGGATCGGCCGGATCCACGGGCTGCCATCGGCGCACCATTGATTTGTACCAAACCTAACGTTGTGGGTTTCCTGGATAACAGATTCTTTGACGGGATCCCTGTTCGCACAAAGGACTTTTCGCAATCTTGCGAAGATGGTCCGCGCATGTTCCCTTCCATGTATGCCAATCCTGGACAACGAGTGCAACTCGCACCATGAACGCACTGCGAGCAGCTTGGCAGCTCTCGTAGGGTGATGGAACGCACGTCCCTCAATTCCTCCGAGTGGCGCCATATTTCCAGAAAGGCAGTACGCCTCACGTTCCCACTAGGGAGAGGAAACTGGACGCAGGGATAGACATCGCCGTACGGCGAAATGTAACACGCGGTGTGGCCAGCGCTGCACGGCTGGCCGTCCAAGTCATCGTCGTCCAGCTCCTTCGGTGGGCCGCAGAATTCCTCCACACTGCCAACCAATGTTTCATCTTGAAACACCTGTCTCAGCGCCGTCGGATCGACATTTAAGTTCAAGATTGAACGATTTCCATCCATTTTCGGCGTGATTGTTGGGTCGATTTTAAATACGACACCAAGTTCGGTAGCCAACGCTCTGACGCCCGGGTAATCCTGAATGTTTTGGATCATCAAAACATCTGCAATAGTTACTCTCAAACCGTGTGCCTTGAGCAGCCGGACCGCCTCCAGCGATCGCTTGAGCGAGCCCGGAACCTTCGTAATGGAGTCGTGAACTTCCGGACGATGCGAGTAAATGCTGATCTGTACCGAGTGCACTCCTAGTGAGCGAATGCGCTCCGCCTGGCGCTCGCGAATCAGGACTGCATTGGTTTTGAGCGTCACACAGAAAAGCAACGCTCGGGCGTACTCCAAAATCTCAAAAAAATCCCTACGCAGCAGAATCTCGCCACCACTCATGGTCAGGAAGAACACCCCGGCTTCTGCCAATTCGTTGAGAAGCTTCTTGATCTCGACGGTAGTCATCTCCCCGTGATCTTCGTGGTCGAGATAGCAATGAACGCACCGTTCATTGCAGCGGTAGGTTAAATCGAGTTGCACGCTCAGTGGAATCTGCAATTGGAGAGCTCTGGCGCTCATTTCTTGCAACAAGGCACTCATTTCGACTCTTTACTCAGCGACGAGGGCCAGAACGGTTTGTCGGACAGCAACAAGATGCCGTGTCCGGCAAGTCCATCGGCCAGCGCGTTCGCGTCCCGCAACGCTTCGTTTGGCTCGACTGCGAACGCCGGGCAGATCTTCGACTTCACGATCTCCTCCAGCTCCGTAGATCCGTCGGCGGCTTCCCAAATGATGGTCGCCACATCGTTCAACGTGATTAGCGTTGAATCCCGACCGGACATGATCATCATTTTATCGCCCAGACGGCGCGCGGCGATTTCGGAACTTCGTACTACATAGCGTCTGTTGGTCATGCGATCATCTCCCATACACTGGCGTCGGGTACGAAGGTAAGACGGTAAACGGGTATCCGGTCGACGAATTCACAGGCGGACTGAAACACCAACCTAACCAATTCCGCATCCTCAGCAAAAAAAGGATATTGGCTAGGAGTGCGCGGCTGGCTTTGACCTGGGTAACCGCCTCGATTCGGTTTTTGGTGCCCTTCGCCAACAAGTACAATGCGGCAATCGGTGCGCAAATATTCTTACCCACTTTGGCGAGCTCGCCGGTAAAAGGCGTGCCGAACGCAGAATAGCCACCTTCCTGCCTCTTCACATAAGAAATCTCATCGGACAGCAGGATGGCCTCTTCTGGTGCCAGCCGTGCCATGGTAGTTTTACCGGCACCGGACACGCCCGCGAACAAGAACGCCCGTCCATTGCGCACCGCGCTGGCCGCGTGCACAAGGAACCCTCCCTGCCTGGATAGCACCAGCGTGTGTATGATGCGCAATACTGCGTCGATCGAGTAGGGGTTAGCGGACTGCCGAATGCTGCCTCTGTTCGAGGTGGGGTTCCACTCGGCGCGGAAGTCACCACGTTCCGCTGACCATCGACCTGCCCGTTGGAATACGCGTAAATCGTCTTCTGCACCGACGGTGCCGGGTGGAGTCAGCTCGACATCAAACTCAAACTCCGCATGTTCTGAACTACCGAGGAACCCCGCATAGCGGTTTCCCAGCAGACCCAAGAAAGCAGGGTCGGCGGTGCGCACGATCACGGGAAGGCCGCCGATGTCGATGACGATGTTTTGAAAGTCGGGCGTGGTTGTCACCTTCCCCACAAGACCTCTTGCTTGCTTCTCAAGTGCCGCCGCATCGCATCCAAGCGCACCAGGACCGTGCCAACTCGTCCGGAATGAGCAACCAGCGCCCCCATCAAACGCGCACCCAAACTAGGCCGCGTGGAAGGCGCGATCCACTGCCCAGCGCGATGGATGAAGTGGACTTTTCCGAGCAGCTCGGCTGGGGTGATAGCGGAATCCTGTGCCTGAAGAGCATCGCCTCGAGTGATCAAGTGAGTGATTTCTTGATCGCCCATTCTGCACACTACGCGGTGCGCGGTGAATTTGTCATTGCGAATAAAAAGCGCGATATCGCCTGGAAACATCTCGCGTATGTGTTGTCGACGAACCAAGAGGACATCGCCGGGCCACACGGAAGGAATCATGCTGAACCCCGTGACTTGCAATCGCAAACTCCCGAACGAGCGCAGAACCTGCTCCGCCAGCCGGCACTTCGAGGCATGCACGATTTCAAGCCTGGCGTGGTCGATGGTCATCGCCCGCAAATGGCTGTTCACGCCTGTTCCCCCTAAGAAAGTTTGCGATTGAAGTGGCATTGTGGCTGCGTAGATTGGATCTTTCCGCACGTAAGCGCGGTGGTTTCAAAAACTTTCTCGGCACGAAATTCTGGCTTGTGGTACGGCTTCTTCTTCGCGCCAAGCCCGATTTCTTGGTCGTCCCGGGAAGGTTCCGTCTCGGCGCTGTTCGGCTTGGGCACAGTTATGCTCCGGGGCTCACTTTAGGCCCGATTGTGTCAGCTTGATGCCGCAAACGGTGCTTGAGCTACCGTCGCCGCAAGATAGGTTGTTTGCAACGGGTGCAAAATAGATGCTCGACGCCTGAGGGAAGGTCGTCGTATTTGCCACATTATCCACGATGAATCCGCCGGTGCCATTTAGGTTGCCAGACCCAACGTACGAAGCATTCACGGCACTTACCATGGAGCTTCCCAAAGTGAAGGACATCACGCACGACTGGTTGTTGCACGTGGGTGTCACGCCATGGTTATCAACGCTGAGAAACAGCCAATCCGTGGAAGTGGCCGTATTGAAGATTTCGGTTATCGGGGAGCAATTCGCAGAATTGTTGCTGGTAGTGAGCTGGAATGGCGTACCGTTCGTGCTTCCCAAAGCAATCGTACCCGAAGTGTTTGTAAAGCTGACCCGGTACAAGTCCGTCATGTGACCGGTGGGATCAGGCGCACAAACGTAGTAAAACCCGCTGGCTGGTGTGGAAAAATAGGTGTTATCGAAGTCGCCTGTATGGTAGGACACGTTTACTTTACCCGCCAAAACTGCGGAGTGAAAAACGCTCAAAGATGTATTCGTTTGCTCCACCTCTGCATTTGTGTTGTCGGTATTTGAAAATTGTGTGATTACCAGAGCGTTCGAGGAATCTACGATTACGGAGTCTGTAAAAGGCACATCTTGGTTTGACATGACCATGCATGTGGCGCTGGGACTGGCCGTGGAACAATCCATCTGAGGGCCGCCGCCGGTGGGTATACCCGTCGTCGTTCCCGGCGTACCCAAGCAAGGAAAGAGGGTCGCACCGTTGGCGCAGGACCCGACAGCGGTAGAAGTGCCTGGATCGAGAACATAGAACAGGCTTCCATGCTGGTCGCCAATGAAGATGTTCTTGGACACGAAGTCAAAAACAGGCCCCGACAATTGGCTGTTGTCTTCATGCGCCGATGTTCCAGTCACATAGACGGGCCATCCCCCGCCAGAACCTTCGTTTGTCCAGGTGATGCCGACATCGGGCGTGGTGCCGCCCACGGTCTTGTTCCAATTAGGCTGCGTCACTCCAGAAATGCCCAGGAAAACACTGCCGGTGCATTTTTCGATGAAGCCGTTGGAGTCGACGATGAGATTACCGATACTGTATCCATGCAAAGCCTGCCAGATGGGAGTGGTCACCTCAGTGAGCGCTCCGCTGGCAGTGAAAAAAGGTGTGATCTTATGCAAATACCCGTCATCATCTCCCACATAAGCCGAATCCGAGTTGTAGTCCACGAAGATCTCCGAGAGAGACACTTTCGTTGGATTATTCTTCGCGTTGCCCAGTGTGATGGAGTTCAGTACCGCATTGTTCGGGGTTGTGGCCGCGCCACCCGGCGCATTCTCGATACATACCGCGTTGGTCGCGCTTAATCCATTGCTCCCGGTTGTGCCGATGGTAAGAATTTGTACTTTTCCGGACGAAGTCACCCAAGCGACTTTTTTCCCGTTAAGAGAGATCACGGGTGAAGACAAAATTGGGTCGTTGCTCGTGGTCGTCGAAGTCGCACAGGTAACGTTCAGGTAGGCCCAGGCCACAGAAGGTCCAGTTGTGCTGCAAACACCGGCGGGCAAGCCTCCCCCCTGGGACGCATACAGTTCATTGAAGGCAATGATCGAGGGGGTAGGATTGCCACCGGTGTTGGTACCTTTGGCGCCAGTTGGGAATACTACGTAGTCATTCGTACAATCGGGATTCAGATTGACATTGAACGTGTATTTTGCCGGATACATGGGTGCGGCGTTGTTCACGTTGGTTTGAGTGATTTTACTCATCTGCCCGATGTTCGCGCCCCAGTCCCCCTTGAGTGTTTGAGTTTTTGAGGGTGTGTCAATTGGCCCAGACGTGGACGTGCCGGCTCCTCCGCAGCTGCCAAACATCACCAGGACCGCAATCACGAGAACTGTCATCAGCATCGGGTTCCAACGGCCTCGCCATAAAAATGCGGTGGCAATTGATAGACCTAGAATCGCTAGCGCTAGCTGAAGGCCGCGATTCGGTGAATCTGTCAGCAGTAATGTTTCAGGTTGGGTTCTTTGGGGCTGCGCGGCGTGCACAGTTCTTGCATAGCTTATATTGGGGGCCGTCGCTATTTGTTCTAAGGGAGCAGAGAAAGAACCACGGCTGCGAGTAGTGCCGGTACTGGCTTGAATTGATGACGGATTTTGTCTCAGCTGCTGATGGATGAGCCGGGGATCTTGCTGGATTTTTGCCAAGACTTTAGGATCGGTTGGTTTGCTGAAGACAACATGCTCATGAGACCAATCCCAAGGAAATCCAATCTGTGTGGGCTCGGACGCCGACGCCCGACGAACCTGGCCGCAATAAATCAAAGCTAAAAACATGAAGCCGCACAGCGTTCCATAGACTACTAGTCGATGAATTCCTAACCGCATCGTGCGCATGAGTATTCTGCTCATTTCGCTGCTGCGGACGCCGAAGCCGCCTGTGCTCGAACTCTTTGATCCATGCGTCGTGGTAGGCCGTTGGCGTCAAACAAAGTTGTCGGCGAATTGGCTTGGGCGGGTAAAGGGGTCACTCTCGGTGCAGGCTGCTGCCGCCCGTTCGGGTTCATACGACGATGGAAGCCTAGGAATCTGACGTCGCAATCATCACAACGATAAGGCCAGACACACAAGAGCGGACACACAAAGTGTTCAACGAAGCCTCTTCGAGTGGAGCGATGCACGAATGATCCCTTGCATTTCGGACACCCGTACCTCGTTCGTGCGAACAATAACTTCATTAGTACTTTCTAGGGTTCACCATTCACTACTTTATAGAAGGCATGCTCGGACGCCCGACACTGCAGATCGCTTTATGTCCAAAAAGGTACTCCCGTTGGATGACGGTTCCTAAGCACCGAGCAGCAAAAACCGTAACCGCAGCAGATGATGAATGGATATTTACAGAGGTTGGCGGGAAGAACGCACGAAATCGCGCAGGACCGTCACGCTGGGTCCGTAGGCGCCGATGCGACCGGCATCCACGCGAAGAGCCGCCGGTGAATTGTTGGAAATGATGTTGAAAGGTGAGCCGATTAGATGTCCGCGCAAGCTCTATTTTACGCGTATCTGCCACGGCGTACAAACCTTTAGGCAAGTGGGTAGTGTCCTAATTTGGCTAAGCTGGGTCGCGGCGACCCTCTGGTAGGGGCACGGCATCGCCGTGCCCACTCCCCGCGTCTTGCCTGGGTCGCTCTTTAGTATCTCGGTGTCGAGGCTCGAGCCCGCCCCTTCCAAATTAGGACACTACCGGCAAGTGGGTGGTGGGTCAGTTTCTGGTTGCCGCCTTACTCAGGCGCCGGCCAAAGAAACCGCCATGCCTGCGACACCGACGACGCAAGAGGTGTAGGCGCCAGGCTTTAGCCGGGCCAAAAAAATTGTCTTACGGGCCGGCTTGCCCCGCCTCAGGATGCCTTCCTGGCATCCAAACCGGAAAACCAGCCCCCTCGCTTGTTATATGAATAGAGGCGGAATGCAAAGGCTCTCATGAGTGACGATTCCGTTCCCCTAGCTCTGCCGCTGTTGCGGTTCGCGGCCGACACCTGCGAGGCTACCACTCTGTATCGCGAACTGCGCAAACCGCTGCTGCGGTACCTGGTATGTCTCGGGCTTTCCAGCGACGAAGCGCAGGACGTTGTTCAGGATGCTTTTCTTCGACTGCAACGCCACTTGGCTTCCGGCCGGTCACAGGACAACATTCGCAGTTGGATGTTTCGTGTCGCCCATAACGAGGCCCGCAACCGCCAGAATAGCTATCATCGGCGTTTCGGCGAACCGCTCGGTGACAAAATTGACTTCGTCGCGGATGACGCAACGCCCGAGCGGCTGGTGCTTGAGAAAGAAAAGTTCAGCCGGTTGGCGAAGGCCATCCAGCTGCTGACCGACGCCGAACGTGAGTGCCTCCTACTGCGTGCCGGGGGCTTACGCTATCGCGAAATCGGCGAAGTCTTGGGAATTCCAACGTCCACGGTAGGCGACACGGTAGACCGTGCGGTTAAACGATTAGCGGAGAAATGCAATGTGTGACTTTTCCGGAAGATTGATTGCCTGGCTCGACCAGGAGCTTTCGTTGGACGAAGCCGCTGATGTGAAGCGGCACCTCCAGTCCTGCGAGGACTGCCAGCGCGATCTTGATTCGTACCAGCGGGTGACCGGCGCGGTCCAGTCGCTCTGCGACGCGACGTTGGCATCCACAGAACTCCGTAGGCTGCCGCGCTGGGTGTTGCTGGCGGGCACGGCGGTTGCGGTGACTGCCGCGGCCGCGCTTCTCCTGGCGTTGCCACGCGCACCAATGGAGGAGCCCCCCGTCTACCCGACGGCGGCAGTGGCCGCTGCGGCGAACCTTCTTGAACCAACGCCGGCTCCAGTCGACGTTCCAGTTAAAAAGACACATCGGCGGCATGCCCTCGTTCCTGTGCGGAGCCAACAAAACTTGAACGGGGTGCAGTCCGAGCGTGCCATCCGCATCGTCATTCCGGCCGAGGCCATGTTTGCTCCAGGTGCCGTTCCGGAAGGCATCACGTTATTGGCGGACGTCAGCATCGCAGCGGATGGATCGGCTCAACGACTGCGTCTGCGCCCGTAATCGATTGACTCGATTCGAAAGGAGAATGTTCATCCATGAAATATAAACTGGCACTCGCTCTCGCGGTCCTATACTCCTGTGCGCTTGCTCGGGCTCAGGAGAAGGGGAACGTCATCTATCAAAGCGCTGGCGCGGTCGGTATGGTCGGCGGTGGAATGTTGTCCACTACTCCGATTCAAGGCGCACCCTATTCCGCCACCCTCACCAACGAATCGATTCAGACCCTCGCCGATGGAAATCGCATCGTTCAAACGAGCAGCGGAACCACCGCGCGCGATGCGCAGGGACGCACTCGTCAGGACACCGTATTGCCCGCCATCGGCAATCTATCCCCCGCCAACGCGCCGCACTTCATCTTCATTCAAGATCCCGTGGCTCAAATCTCCTATACCTTAAATCTGACGGACAAGACCGCGCAGAAGATGCCGATGCTCCCCCCTCCCCCGGGACCCTTCGGCGGATCGGCCGGTCCTGGTGTGAACGGCGCCAGCGTGACCATTATGAAAATGGGGACCGGGAGCAGCGCCTCTATATCCGCGACCGGTCCTGGTCCTATGTCGATACCAGCCGGCTCGTTACCGCCTCCAACCGTGGGCTTTCAGAAAGTTTTGTCGGCCGACTTCGACCTTCCGGCAACCACGGAAGACCTCGGTCCTCAGACCATGGAAGGGATCATCGCAAACGGAGTGCGCACCACGCGCACAATTCCCGCCGGTCAAATGGGCAACGAGAAACCGATCAGCATCGTCACCGAGGTCTGGACCTCGCCCGATCTCAAGACCATCGTCTACAGCAAACGCACCGACCCCCGCATGGGTGAGCAAACATTCCAGCTAACCAACATCGTGCGCGCTGAGCCCGACCCATCGCTGTTCACGATCCCAGCCGATTTCAAAATCGTAGAAGGCCCCCAATCGATCGTCTATCGCCTGCAGCAATAGCTGGGTGTCCCTCATATCGCTCTTTGAGCCGGCAGCGTTAATCAGGAGTTGTCGAACCAAGATGAGAGCAACTATTCTTGCTCATATAATAGGCGGCGTTTGACCAGGCACAACCCGCCATGCCGGAAGAAGCTTGCCTGCTTACACTCGAAGTCCCCTAAAATCCTTCAAAAAGATGAGTGGCCACGGAGGAGCAGCAAGCAACACTTCCAGGGAGCAACGGCAAACGCCGCTACTGTGGGGCCTATTCTTTCTTGAAAACGCTGTCTACGGCTGTGCCTTGCGACGCGCGATTGCTGAATGGCTGTCCTGGCCACTAACCTGTGGATCTCCGCCGCAATCGTTGCGCAGCTCATTGGGAGCTCCTGCCGGCGGCGTGCTCGTCGTGTTGTCGATGCAGGGGATCGCACTTAGATACTCGTAGATGGCCTCGATGTCGTGGTCGCTCATATGCGAAAACGTTGGCCATGGCATGACTTGGAGAAGATCACCGTCCGGGATATTGTTGTATGATTGGCCCGGAGCGAAAGGTATGGGTCCAGTGGGAATGCAATTTGGGGTGCCACCATTCTGAATTGCTGTGAGCTGGTCTGCTGTACAGGTTGGATGGATGTGGTCGAAGTCTGTGCCATGCCTAATGATTTTCTTAAAGTCTGACAGCGAGTGACCGCCTTCCGGCCGCCCATTCTTGTCCGGTGTCAAATTTCGGGAGATGAGGAATGGACCTGAGTAGTTGTTAGGCCCGGTAGGAGTTCCGACTGTACCGAAATTGGCGCCTCCATTCAGGTAAACCGTCGGATCGACCTTCGCGGACTGGTCAAAGTACGGGTTTCGGCCCGTGACGAAGTTGTAAAAGAAGAGTGGAGGCGCGCCACTGCTGTGGCAACCATTGCAGTCGCCGACAGCGTTTACCAGATAGCTGCCTAGTCCCACCAAGTCCCGGTCTTTCCCTTCCAGCTTCAACGGGACGGGTGCGATCTCGAAACCTCGATGGATGCGTTGCGTCTCACTGTCGTCCCACGCTTGAACGCGCGGCGAAGTTCTCAACATTCCTACGAGAAAAATCACACCAAGTGTGACGACAACCCCCGTCCCGATTTTGACAAGTTGTTGTGACTTCATTTATGGATTCTCCTTTGTGGATTTGTCCTGGACCAGTCAAGTTCAAGGGACCCAAAGCGAACGGACGTTGTACTTCGACTGGCCGGTACACGCAAAAACAAGGTGACCCTGCGAGTCATGGCCGGAGACCCAGAAAACCCGTTGAAAAAACATGCTAACAACCGTTGGGAAAACAGAAAAGAAGGAGGAACTGCGCGAAGTCTGCGCCCGTCGGTCCGAATTTGTCAAGCGAACAGACAAGCTCCAATCAACACCGAGGGCGCGAACGAGTGATCCGACGAGTTCATGGGCTAACGATGACTCTCGAAGCATCCTCCGCGTCCCAATGCCGTGGTGAACTACGAATAAGTGGTGATGTCGTGTTATGCGCGCACCAAGTTGCGAACGCGAAGGTCGCGAAACCAGAGCCCACCCCAGAGCAAAGCGGCCATAATCATTGGAAATACTACGTTGAAGACCGGCATGCCTGCGCGAATATTGCTCGCAACGGCGCCACCGAGATAGCCCGTAAGGAGCACCCCGCCAAGGATGGAAGTACGCGGCACGATGTAGAGCAGCGTGCAAACCAATAGCGTTAGGCCGATACCGAGGATTGCGGATTCCGCGTAGCCCAACTGCAACGTAGCTTGGACGACCACGGACGGTTTCACGAGCTTCATTATTCCATCGAATAAAAGGAATAGCGATGCAAGAGCGCTCAGGACGCGTCCGATCCAGCGCTGCGCATTCGAAATCATCAGGCCACTTCCAGCCAGGCTTTCACCTGAGTGCGTTTGCGTCATCATTGGCCAGCCCACTTCCCCAGAAGGAGGCCGGTCACGTTGCCGGCAGGATCAGCAAACATAGCTAAGTTCGGGCCGCCTGGCACTTGGCTCGGGGGCAGGATTGTCTTGCCACCGAGCTTCTCTGCCTTGGCCAGGACTACATCCAGGTCTTCGACCTGCACATACACCGAAACGCGCTTGCCCCCATCTTCGCTGGGGCCGACGCCGCCATTGATGCCTCCTTGGGTGCCCGTATCGACCATGCCGTACTTCATCGGGTTGTTGCTGTCGATTTTCCAGCCAAATAGATCGCCATAGAATTTTTCCAGCTGATTCCCTTTTCCGCCCATGATCTCAAACCGAATGACCGGTGCCGGCATAAATCTCTTCTCCTTATCTGTGCGTCGCCTCATGCCACTTTTGCGCTTCAGGAGGGGCGCCTTCAGGGGAGGACTATAGCTTGCGCCAACGAGGCGGTCTTGTATAAAAACGACAACTGCTTTTGGCCCTTCTTGATTTTGGCGGGCGTCTCTCCGATAAAGTGCCTGAGGGACCGCGTGAGGTGGGCCTGGTCGAAATATCCCAAGCGGCTAACAACGTCCAGAATGGAACCTTCCTCTCTGAGCAGGATAGTTGCAAGTCGGGCGCGCTCGATCTGGCGAAAGGTAGCGTAAGTAACGCCAGTAGATTGCAGGAAGTGGCGTTGCGCGGAACGCAAGGAGAGGTTCCGCGGACTCCGCAGCAAGGTGTCAGCAACGATGGGATCGCGTGTAAGGATGCCGGATTTGGCGAGGCGTTTGACAAAAGTCTCGGCATTGTCAAAGCTGGGATACTCCAAAGCAGAACCATTTAGCCAAAAAGAACGACTCGTGGCTGGCGCAAGCGTAACGTCGTGGTGATCGCGCAAACCCCTGGGGAGAAATCTGGGCATAAAAGTGCCAGGTTTGAAGCGGATGCAGACCCACTCACCTTCCGCGGGACAGTCCATAGCAGTCGCGGCGGTCTCCGGTCCGCGAAGCGTGAGAAAGGTCTTTCCTGCCAATCGCGTGAGGGCCATTTCGAAGCTGTTCGCTGCAATCGAGAGGAAGGTGTCGGCGCGGTCGCTGTGGCAGCGCCAAACCTTTTCTACAAACGGATGATCGGAGGCTCGGTCCTCGAAGTGGATGAATTCGCTGCTGTCGCGAATCATTTTGTGCAAACCTGGCTGTTTGCTCATGTCTGGCGTTGCCCCATCATCACAACCTGCACAGTGTAACAATCGAGATTCTGGTTTCGCACGAAAAATGAATTATGTGAGAACGCAAGTTGGGGCAGGTGCAATGAGGCGAAACGGAATTCCATGAGCGCAGCTAACTCCCGGTTAGTCGGCAATCCGGAAGTTATCCTCGCCCCGCTTGGCGGCGGTCACTTGGACGTGTAGTCGGGTAACCGGACATCTGAAGGCCACTGGTTCTGCCGCGTCACTGGGGGGCCACGCCTTCGGCGATAAATATGCGGCTCTTCGCTGCGCTTTGCCTGATCGGCTTGATCGCCGCATAGGCCGGCGAATCGTACCAGGCGCGCGCCTTCTCGGCGCTGTCGAAAGCGATCACTACGATGCGCTTTGGCGGTTCGCCCTCGAGAGACTGGGTCTTGCCGCCGCGAACGACATAGTGGTACTCGAAAGGCGCCAGCGTTTCCGGCACCTTCTCCCCATATTTCTGCATGGTGGCGGGATCGGTTACATCGACTTCCGCGACGATGTAAGCAGGCGGCACCTTGACTTGTTGGGCATGAATCGTCCTGGCGCCAGCGGCGCCGATCGAGACGCCAGCCAGTACGGCCAACGCCAGTTTGTGGTTTGTCTTCATGGATTTTCATTCTCCCGTGCGTATTTTTGCGAACAGGCGCTGACCCGGAAAACGTGGTCGGTGAGATCGGAACACACCCCGTATGGCAAAGTCCACCGCGCAGTCTACGTCCTGATAAGTTCAGGAATCGGAAATTGGCACAGTATTCGCGGCGGCGCACCTTTGAGGCAGGCAACCTGGTCTCTACTTGGGTACGTCTCGTAACGTATACTCTGCCTGCTGGAGATTGTTATGAAGGCCTTGTCTGTGCCGCTGCTGATTCTCTTGCTGGCCCGCACGGCGAGGGGGCAAGCTCCAACCCCCCCAGCGACACCCAGGAAAGAGGAGTGCAGCGTGGCGGGAATGGTGGTCAAGCTCGCGGGAAGCGAACCGCTGCGGAAAGCGAAAGTTCGGCTGCGAAGCCTGGAGGAGCGCACTCGCGCCATTTCCACAACGACCGATTCGGGCGGAGGCTTTCAACTCAGGGGCATTCCGCCCGGGCGGTACAACCTCACGGTGAGCCGAGTAGGTTTCGTCACGCAAACCTACGGACAGAAAAAGGCGGACGACCCCGGAGCAATTCTGACGCTGCGCGCTGGACAGGAGATGAAAGACCTGCTGTTTCGATTGGTTCCATCCGGGGTGATCGCCGGGCGAATTCTGGACGAAGATGGCGAGCCAATACCTTCGGCGACTGTCAGTGCATTGCGGGAGGCGTACTCTGAGGGTAAGAGAAATCTTTTCACAAGCACGACGGTCGAAACCAACGATCTGGGCGAGTACCGGCTTTTCGGATTGCAGCCGGGCCGCTACTTTGTCAGCGCCATCAGCCGGGGCTGGAATCGGTTTGAGGACGTCCAGGAGGAGGACGCCGACATTCACCAGCAGGGCTACGCGAAAATGTACTACCCCGGAACACCGGATGCTGCGAGAGCGTCTTCCATCGTCATCAAGGCTGGGGAGGAAATCCCATCGGTTGAGATTCTCATGCGGCAGGTGCTGCTTTATCGGATCCGAGGCCACGTCTACAACCAGATCACCCATAAGCCGGGCACCGGTACGAATCTATTTCTGACTTCCAGAACAAACCGCCTGGAGTGGGATTTTGGCCACCAGCAAGTCATCGCGGAAAAGCAAGATGCTTCGTTCGAAATTCCCGACGTGTCGCCGGGCTCTTATTTGCTGACGGCATTGTGGTTCGACGAGGGCAAGACCTATGAGGCTCGGGTGTCGGTCGATGTTGGCAATGCGGACGTGGAAGGGGTTGCGGTGACGGTTGCTCAGGGAGCGAACATCAACGGACGAATCATCTGGGACGGGCGACCGGCCCTTGAGAAGGATGAGTTGACCGTGTTCGCGTCGGCGGTGGACTCGAATTTAGTGTTCGGGTACGACGGTGCTCGCGTGAATCAGGCCAATTCGTTCACGCTGACGAACATCGGCGAGGGAACCTATCGTGCTGACGTAGGGGGCCAGTCCAAAGACTGCTACCTCAAAGATGTACAGTACGGCGGGTCCGGTGCGCTGGAGGATGGCTTCACCGTCGGGCGCGGTTCACCGGCCTCGCTCGAGATCACCATCAGCCCGCGTGGTGCGCGGGTTCAAGGAACCGTAAGCGACGAGGGCGGTTTGCCCGCTGTCGGCGTGTGGGTCGCACTCGTGCCCGATGCGGCTCATCGCGCGCAACACCGCTTGTACAAAACGCAGACCACCGATCAATACGGCCACTTTGACCTGCGTGGCGTTCCGCCCGGCGAATACACACTCTTCAGTTGGGAAGAAATGGAATCGAACGCCTGGGAAGATCCGGAATTTTTGAAACCGTTTGAAGACCAAGGTGAAAAAATTTCCGTGCAGGAAGGAAACACTAAATCGGTGGCTCTGACAGCGATCAAAACAGCCAGCGCCGAACAGCAAAAACCGTAAGTTCGAAATGGATTAGAATTTACAGCGGTTGGCGGGAAGAACGCACGAAATCGCGGAGTGACGTCACGTTAGGTCCGTACGCGCCAATGCGGCCTGCGTCCACGGGCAGGCCCAGGCGCTCGGCCAAATCCAGATCCACACCGGCGTCGTCCAGTTCGGACAAGCTAAAACCTTGCGCGGGCAGCACTCGGTTTATCCCGGTCGGATACACCGGCCGCGGCGGGCGATGACGCTGCCAGGGGCGGCGCGCCAGTTCGTAAAACTGTTGCCAATCGCGTTTGTGCCAAGTCGTCATTTTGTACGCTACTTCTACGCTTCTACTACTTATCTACGCCTGCCCTGACCCGTTGGATGCGCGACCCGGCTGGAAGGTTCGCTACATTTCCACATCCCGAAAACTACCCGTTTCCAGCCGCCTTGCGCTACTAGCGCCTGCTAAAGATATACGTCGCCGCCGTGCTGGCGAGACTTTTCCTTGCCTGTTGTTTCAAACCCGTTACCGGGTAACTAGTTGCGAGCACCCGAAACGTAAGCCGGGGATAACGTTGCGGCCGCTTCGACGGGGAGCGGCGGGTCTCAGCATTTGTGGCCGCGAAACGATCAGTGAGCGGCTGTATACTACGCGCATCTGCCGCTCCTGGCCAGAGAGAATTAATGCCTTCCGCGCATATCGTCGTGCACTACCACGAACTGTGGCTCAAGAAAGGCAATCGCAGTTTCTTTTTGCACAAACTGCGTGAAGCGCTGCGCCGGGCCCTCGAAGGTATAGCCATCACACGAATATCGCATCCTGCCGATCGTCTGGTCATCGAGCTATTAGACGGAGCGCAACTGGAAGCGGCGCTTCTGCGCCTTGCGCGGGTGTCGGGAATCTCGCACTTGGGTGTAGCGCGCGTGATCGAACGTACGTATGACAAGGCCGACCCGCTCAATGCCATCCGCACTGCGGCATGGGAGGAAATTCGCGGCGAGCAATTTTCGACCTTCGCGGTTCGCGCCAAGCGCAGCGACAAGAGCTTTCCCGTCAACGCCATGGCCATCGAGCGCGACGTGGGCGGGCATCTCTTTGACAAACTGCAAGCCCAGGGGCGCCAAGCCCTGGTGGACCTTGCCCATCCCGCGCTCACTTGCCGCATCGAGGTGACCCGCGGGCCGACGCTGGTGTATGCCAGAAGAATTCCCGGGCCCGGCGGCTTGCCCCCGAACACTGGGGGCAAACTACTGTGTTTGCTTTCGGGGGGATTCGATTCGGCGGTCGCGGCCTTCAAGATGATGAAGCGCGGGGCGCATCTGAACTTCGTGCATTTCTGGGGAGGAGGCGCGCTTCCCGGAGAATCGTCGGTACACGTCGCCCGGCAATTAGTCGAGCGGCTGGTGCCGTGGGAATTCACCGCGAAGTTGTATCTCGTTCCCTTCGAGCCGTTGCAACGCGAAATTGCGGCCACGGCACCCGAGGAATTGCGCACCTTGCTCTATCGGCGCTTGATGCTGCGCATTGCTGAGCGGTTGGCCCTGCGCGAAAGAGCCAAAGGACTGATCACCGGCGATAGCCTGGGCCAAGTGGCTTCGCAAACTTTGCAGAACATGTACGCGGTCGGCTCGATCGCGCGATTGCCGGTGTACCGCCCTCTTGTGGGCGACGACAAGCTGGAAATCCAGGAGATTGCCCGGCGCATCGGAACGCACGACATTTCCGCGGAGCCTTTCCACGACTGCTGCCCGGTGTTCCAGTCCAAGTCGCCCGCGTTGTTTGCAACGCCCGAAGAATTGGACGCCGCGGAAGAAAAGTGCGGGGTAAGCGAACTCGTGGAACGCGGCCTAAACTCGCTGACGTTGGAACGCTTCAGCTACAGCCAGGGCAAAGTCGAGCGTACGACGAAGGATCGAGCCGTAAAGGCGTCCTGACGGGTTGCGTGGCTCTTCGGTTGGAGTCGGGCCGTCAGGGCCGCCCTTGTACGCCTAAGTACAAGTGGTCGATTACGTATTTCGTTTGGGGCCGATAGGGACGACGTAGCGTTTGCCGCCGGATCTTATCCCGTTGAATCCATTGCCGTTACACAGACAACATCGCCGTGAGTTAGCAGCGCTCAGAGCCGGTTGGCTGCTTGAGCAGCTCAATCATACGCAGCAGCAAAAGATCGGAGCGACCCGCTAAAGCATGTCGTGGCACTCGACACTAAAGCGCGCCCCTACACCGGCCCGTTCATCGCGCCTGTACATCCCGCGTCCACACCGCCCGACATCGCGCTCGTTAATCGCGCCCCTACATCGGCCCGCTCATCGCGCCCGTTACATCCCGCCTCCACACCGCAGCGCTTCACCGCGCACGGTACACGTTTCTCGCGGCGGGGCGGCGTTGCGAGGGGAAGAGGCAATCGGGAGATTGGCGCGCCCGCGACTGGGTGTACCACAAGGGGAACGAAAGGCACGGTGGTCTGACCATAGGATCGAGCCGGAGGTGACACAGAGCTACCGCGTAAGACTCTTTGGAAGGAGACCTAGCGGCCCAAAAAGAACTAGCGCCGCTTTCTAGCCCGGGAAGGCCTAATTACCAGCGATTGCCACGGTCGCCGCGATCTCCGCCGCGCCCGCCACCGCCCCCGTGACCGCCGCCGCCG
>Ga0210403_10000235_pt1 | contig 61413 bp, 118 predicted proteins | sample IncBWC19MmetaG_FD_150863 | JGI IMG/M metagenome (GOLD analysis project Ga0210403, IMG submission 150863) | Forest soil microbial communities from Barre Woods Harvard Forest LTER site, Petersham, Massachusetts, United States - Inc-BW-C-19-M | ecosystem: Environmental > Terrestrial > Soil >...
TCAGCCTCATTAAGCTCTCCGATCAAGCTCGAAATCAGACAGGTGATTAGGGTCCTCTTCTTGAGCCGGAATCGAGGCCATCGATACGATAGCCTCAGGAATAATAGCCTTTACCAACCCTATACCGGCTTCGGCCATATCCTTAAGCTCTAGCATCGCTTCATCGTAAGCAGCTAGAAGCTTATCGACTCGGCTCATGTCTCCAATATGCAATCCGGCGGCTCGATTGTTCCGGATGGCTTGGATCGCCTCTTCCGTAGTCTCAATGTGGACTTCCTTAACCTGCTTACCCATGCTTGCTCGTGCTGTCTTGCTTAATTCAGGCATTTTCTTCCTCTATTCTTTTAATTTCCAGCAGAACCTGCTGTCGATTAGGTTCTCAAAGAGAAGCTTCTAATGCATACAGCCGTTCAAGTTCAGTCATTTGTTCTCACTTTTAAAGTCTATCAAACTTTCAGAAGATTGTCAAGCTTTATTTTCTGAAATTTTCTTTAATTTCTCTGTAGATTCATCTAGCCATCGTTGTGTACTTTTTAAGTATTCACACGCTTGACTAAAGCTATTTGTGGCACTTTGCAGGTTTAAAAGTGTCTGATAATGTTTCGCATTAGCACGCTCAGTCTTTAAAAATTCTAATGCATAGGAGAATACGCTTCTTTTAGTAAAATCAACTTGGTACTCTTTTAGAAAATCTTCTAAATCTTGTCTATCTTTTCTTTCATCTACCATCATAAATCCTTTATCACTTTATTTAAAATTCTGCCAATGTTTCTTTTGAAGCTCCCAAGGGTGTCCAGCTAATACACCGGTTCCGAGAAATCTTGCTGACAAAGCTTTAATCTTCTTACCACCATAAACAGCGGCCACTGACATGAACGCTTCCATTTCACAGCCTGATGTAGAATTTAAACCTATGACAAGTTTCTTTCGGACTTCCCAATGTTTGTTATAATACACTTTATACTCAACTTCCCAAACATTAACTCCGGACCATAACGGGTCCCTTTTATGGCTTAATTCTACCATCGCCGATAAATTCCTTTCTTAATGGCTTCCTGATCATTTAATACATCCGGCTGCATTTGCTCCCCGCATTCACATTTCGGTGCAGGCGCATCCTCTTTGACAGGCTGACGAACACGACATTTAAGGCAAATGTAGTTCATGAGTCTCCTAATAATTCAAAGGACAATCTTTGATTCTCTCGTTGAATCTCGCCTCTAACTTGCATTAAAATATAGCCTAGTTTATTCTTACCACGTCCGTTGCAAACTCCCCAATAAATATCACCCCACCAATTCGTTTCGATTAACTCTTCATTCCGTGTTTCCAGAAAAAGTTTTCTTAATTCAGAGTCTTGAAATTTTGCCCGAAGAACTTGTAGCATAATGCCGTCTTTAATACTATCCCAATCGGGAGCTAAGTGTTTAAGATGTTTCTTTCCGCCTAATCGTTTAGCATCGGCAGGAGTCCCTGCACGATAGATCGTCTCCCGTTCTAATTCGTCGGTTGTTTTCTCCGACTGGTAAGCGTGCTCAGCCGATCTAAGAATTCTATCCCGCCATTGAATCGGATAGACATAGAAATTCGATAAGAAACCGTATCGACCTGTGAATCCGTTGATCATTTTATAACCGGTATCCTTCTCCTAGATAAATATTAAGTGCCTTGGAACTTATTCCCGAATCTGGATGGACCTTCGCTTTCGGTACATAATAACCGTGAGGGCCGTCACAACAGCATGTTATTTCTGGGAAAATTTCGACGGGTAGATTGTCGTCTAGGCCTTCTAAAACTTTTCGAAGGTCGCCAACTGACATAGTTTCTTTTCCATTAGGTAGTATCATCGGCAAATTTGTCCTGTGTCGAATTGTTCACACTGCGCCTGATAGGGAATATCTCGAAATGTATCGTCTCCTGAATCGGCTGCTCCGCAAACATCCACCTTGGTAATTCGACCGTCACTGTTTCTTCGGACAGGAACGCCAGCTTGAATGCTAGACTGGCGGCAATCCAGTGGCAAAGTTAACATCTTAGCTGGTGCGGCACTCAAAGCTACTATAAATAAAATCCAAAATAAGACTATCAAAAATGCAAACAGAAGTTTAAAGATATGGATCATATGCTCCCTGCATAAACAAATCAAACAAGACTGCTTTGTGAGCGATCCCGTGGCTATTCATCGGATGCTTCACGTGTGACATCTCATGCAAGACGACTATAAAGCAATACTCTGGAATCTCTCGGAGACATTCGTTGATTAGAATTTCTCCGTCGACGGTAAACTCTCCGTAAGTCTCCACGTCTAATTCTTTGTCGGTATCAAATTTAATCGTCACGGGGGGAAGTTCATCGTTAAAATAATCTTTGTTGAATTTACGAAAGGCTCGTTCCAAATCCTTGTTAATTAGCCGCACGAGTCCACCCTAGTCCTAATCCAGTTTGAGGATCGATACCTAGAAATTGTTGCTTTGGTCTAGCCTGATTTCGTGCTTGTTTTCGTTCAATGTACAAATCATTGCTACGTGGATTCTTTCTTTGATAAGATGGCTTTTTCTGTCCTGTACGTTCATCTTTCATTTATCGATCTCCAATAAAACGAATGCATGAACTCTTCCACAATGACCAGCTGATCTGTAATTATTAAAAGTATGAACCCTAAAACCACGATTAGCATACGCCTCAATTTCGAGTTCCAGTTTAGATGTTCCTTCTGTGGTATCTATTAAATGATCAATTATGACGTATCGTTTCATTAATCGCCCTTAGGAAAATTAGGGAGTTTCCGTTTTGGAAACAGAATTTCCACTGAAAAAGAAGCTTGTTCAACCATTAACGAGCCGTCCATCTTTGACAAAACACGAGCTAAGTTTCGACGCATATCGGAAACGGTCACGTCTTTTAAGTTAACTGTCAGTCTAGCCATCACGACCTCACTTTTCTAGAATAGCAAACTTGGGTTTATTTGTCAAGCATTATTTTTTGATAATATTCATACATCAATTCCGGACGGTATTTCACTTGAAGGGCGCTAGATAGGTGAAAAGTCGTGGCACCTTTAATCTTCGATCCTGGTCGCCAGCGATAACCTTCGTTCCAAACAGGACGCATATTTTGATGTAACACTCCAGCTACATAGACATCTTCAGCCGGAGACGATGCGACTAAGCCGTTTGCGACGGTAATCATAGCTCGCTGATTTAACCAATAACCAGCTCCACCGCTAGCAAATTGAATCTTCTGACCTTTAAATTGAGGTAGAGTGCTATTCAAACTTACTGGAAGAATGTCTTCATTAAATGCGCCCATATAATAAAACGATTCGAATCCACTTTCTAGGAGACGCTTTGGATTAGCGACCGTGTCTGTGTCACATTTGAAAAGAAAATCATAATTGTTAGCTGCAGCCCATCGACAAATTCCTCTGGTCTTAACAGCTAAATTATCATACGTGTCTAAACAAGGAACCCATACTTCAAGATGATTTTTAGGCTCACTCAATCCGCCAATGAAGAAACGACAATCTACGTCCATAATAGACAAAGCACCAAGCCACGTGTCAAGCATAGCCTGATGCAAGTTTCTATTTGCTGCACAGCTTTCAATAGCTATTAAAATCTTCATTGGGTTTTAATCTCCGGAATCCACTGTGTCTTATATTCTACGATAGGTGCTCTGAAACGAGATTCAGCATCGATAGCACACTCACGAGTACAATCGTGTTTTTCCCATATGTAGTCTAAAGATGGTCTAGGGTTATGAATAGCCTTGAAAAATTCTAGAGCTATATTTTCTCTTGACCACGATTTGAGCCATTTAATTTGTACATAATCGGTATTGTTAGCATGTTTTCTGGCGACCATCATTTTACCAGGGTCCGCAATAGCTAACTGATCAGCTAATCTCGCTTCTCTAGCGAATACGCTATCTTCTCCATAAGTTACATCTAGAAATGGGTGTTTTTCCCACCACGACTTCAAATAACATTGACTTGTACCGGATGCTAAATAAGGTGGTCCACCTTGATTCCTATAAAACAATCCAGTTGCTTCATCATAAGAAATTGTAACATTATAGCCTGTGACAGCTTTACCGGTAAAAGCAAGACGTTCAACTTGTTCCTCAATCCTATGTGGCGAACTCCAATCATCATCATCCAAATTCGCCACGATTTCTCCAGTGGCTATATCCGCTCCGATATTTCTTTTTGTGCCGGTGGGTGTTCTTTTTTCCAGTTTATAATATTTAATGCGATCATCTGCTGGCAGGGATAAAGTTTGTTCGCCATCGTCCACAATAATCAATTCTACATTTGAGTAAGTCTGTTGAGTAAAACATCTCAGAACTATAGGCATGTAGCGTGCCCGATTATAAGTCGGACAAACGAGGCTAACTTTCGGGAGCGACATTCGGTTCTCCGCTATGGACCCTCATGATCGTGGGAGTCCACGAAGCATTGATCGCTTTGACTAGATTACCAGTTCTATCTACATATGTCAAGCTCTTTTTATAGTTTTCTTCTATCACAGTTTGTCGAGATTGGTAGAAGTCTGGTGTCAATGAAGCGATAACTTGAAAAAGGTCTTTATAATCTTTAATGGCTATCACGCCGTCCGTATTAAAAAATTCGCCTACTCCATCCTTATCAAAGGATCGAGGGCAACCCCAATAAATCGGAATCGTCTTAGTTGCAAATGCATCTAACAATTTCTCAGTAAAGTAATTGTGCCGGTAAGCATTTTCAATCACGATAGTATATTGGAATGGTACCAACATTTCTCGTTTATTAAGAAGATATGGCGGTGATTGATGTTTCGTTATTGGAATTCTATTGATGGACGGCGGAAGTCCTCTGAATATTCTGTGCCGCAACTCATAGCCAGGACAACCGGTCTTAGAACTTGTCAAATAAGATATGGCGAATTTCTTCTGACTTACATCGGCTTCCTGAGTCCATACCGAACCTGGAGCAAAGAATCGAGCGTTACCGCATTCGCTCAGTACCATGTGATTCCAAGTCAAAATCAGATCATAAAATTTATGATTCTTGATCAGTTTCTCTTCAGTGCCGGGTATAATTTCATCAGGTTCCATCTGCCAGAACACTTTATAAGGAGTCGTATCAGAGAAATTAAAAATGTCTACAGAAACAGAGCATTGCCAATTCAGATTAGGCAACTTAACATCATAGTTAGCGTAGATAACAGGTGTATATCCAGCGTCATTTTGCATTTCGGTACATCTCCCGCATCCACTGATGCCCTTCACGAAGCGGAGTTGTGTAGCCCTTTCCCTTGACTTCTCGATAGTGCCATGAGATATCTTCGGGAAAATTCATCGCTTTAATTTCACCTAGCTCTATACCGGGTCCTAAGACTTGACCAGCATACATACCAACAGACCAATGATCGAGTCTAGCATTAGATATTACTCGTGCTGCTTTTTCAGAAACAAAATAACCAACCCCAGGATCAGGCCAAGCATAGAGAGGATGTCCGTAAATTTCATACGGAGTTTTGGTTCCTAGGGGAATTCCCACAGGACGGAATGATCCACAGAAATCGAACTTTTCAAATCCTGACTGCATCAACTTTTGTGGTATCAGGAATGTATCATTTTCACACAAAAATGTAAAGTCGTAAGCTCGATTTAAACCCCATCGGATAATTTCTTTAGTCAAGAATTGCCAGAAATCTTCACAACATCCTTCTTGTGAATGAAAAAATGGATGATTGCATGTTCTATTCTGTTGCCACGGAATGCAGGTTTCGTCTCGCTTAGGACAGAACTCCGGTCCACGCCGACCAACAAAGAAACGTAATTCGGCACCAGCTGCTGCGACATCTTTGCCCCACGTTTCTCGGATAACGTCATGACTACCGTTGCCTGCGTCTCCGTCGTAAGACAAAACAGCTATCAAGGTTTTCATTTCTGATAATCCTTGATCACCTTAGCTACATACTGAATATCTTCGTCTGTCAAGCCTTGATGAATACCGATAAAGAATCCTCTTTCAGCCAATCCCTCTGCTTGATAGTGTTTAGATTCCTCACGTGGAAACAATTTCTGATAAACGGGTTGACTCAACAGAGGAAACATGTATCTCGTCTCGACTCCATTTCGTTCTAGGTAAATAAGAAAATCGTTTCGTGTCTTTGTATGAGACTTAACGACTATCGGATACATCATAAAAGAGTGCGTCATGTTGTTTGGAATTTTTGGAAGTTGTAACCAATTTACGTCTTTAAGAAGATTAGTTAACAGCGTGGCATTTTTTCTGCGTCGGTTGATATTTATTTCATAATTTTCTAATTCAGATAGAGCGATAGCTGCTTCCAATTCTGTTGCTCTATAAGAGTAACCCACTCGGTCGAATTGATATCGACGTTCAACCATGTCTGAAATATCCGCAGGATTATCATCATCGTCTATTGTGATGTAGTCTGTGCTGCGACCATGATTCATTAGGCTGCGGCATATGTCGTATAGTTTAGCATTCGATGTAGTCACAATGCCGCCGACTCCACCGACAATCAAATGAGCAACATAAGTACTGAAACAAGCTAAGTCTCCAAAACTTCCAACGGATTTACTGTTCTGAGATGCAAACATAGTTTCGCAAGAATCCTCAAGAACTTGCAATCCATGAGACTTAGCTTGAATCATTATGTTGTACATATCTGCTGGCAAACCAAACAAGTGAACCGGTAGGATACACCGAGTTCGATCAGTGATAGCTTTGGAAATTTTATATGGATCGATATTATAGGTTTCAGGATCGACATCTACGAAGACTGGCTTAAGATTATTCTGGAGAACTATATTTGACGTAGCGATAAATGTCGTGGCCGGAACGATCACCTCGTCGCCATCTTTGTATCCATAGACTTCTTTCAATGCAGCTAAAGCGATTTGTAAAGCCGATGTTCCACTGTTACAGAACAAAGCATGTTTAACTTGATGTAATTGAGCGAAATCTTGTTCAAAACGATCCGTGAACCGTCCCCGACTAAGTCGGTTTTCATTAAGAGCCTCATTTACATAGCGCTTTCCTTGTTTACTGATGTTCAAATAACCTAAAGTAATTTTTCTCATCGAGGCAATTTCTCCCTAAATTGAAGAACAGTTGGACCGTTATCGTCTTTTACAGAAACAATCGGATGCTTAATAGGCCATCTTACGTCTATAAATTTATCATTCCAACAAATTCCGTAGTCTTTAGCCGGATCGAATAACTGTGTGCATTTGTACTCTATTTCGATATCCGTCAAAGCGGCGAAACCACGAGCAAAATACCACGGTGCCCAAACCTGTACACGATTCTCAGCCGACACTAACGTACTTTGCCAATCTAAAAATGTCGGTGACGATTGCCGTAGGTCTACAGAGACAAACCACGCTATGCCCTTAGTAACCTTCATCAACTTTCCCATCTCGGGTTGAAAATGTAACCCTCGGATGGTTCCTTTAACAGATGATGAACGGTTGTCTTGGACGAAGGACGAAGGCAAACCTAGTCTCCAGAATTCGTCTGAACGATATTCTACACCGAAAAATCCTCTCTTGTCTTCCAAGACTGGCTGAGACGAGATGACTTTAACTTCGCCCTGGAAATATTCTTCAACAATTTTAAACGGCATAAAGAGCCTCATGCCACTTGATTGTACGTATTAAACCCTGCTCTAAACTTATGTAAGAACCCTTACTGAATTCTTTTTCCGCTAAACTGATATCCATCACCGTACCCTCAGGAGAACCAACAAGTTCTTCAGCTTCATGATGAATTAAAACTTTGGCTCCAGTTATCTTAGCTATCAATCGAACCACATCAAACATACTAGCCGTCATAGGAGAACCAACATTATATACTTGTTCTTTGCCGTGTAAACAAATTTGCCACAAAGTTTCTATAGCGTCTCTTATATAACAAAACGTACGCTGCTCTCTTCCTAAATAATTCATGCTAATTATACCCGTCGATAGAGCCTGATTAATAAATTGACTCATGGCTCGTTTATCATCACGTCTAGTTCCTGGTCCATAAGCTAAGGATAGTCTAGCTGATTTAGCTTTCACTCCAGCCTGATAATATGCATTACAAATGGCTTCTCCGCAGCGCTTGCCCTCGATGTAGCAGGACCGGGGGTGATAAGGATTTGTTAATCCGATTTGCGACTCATCAACCACGCCAGTCAGTCCGCTATAAACTTCGCTGGAACTAATAAATAAAAATCTGCCACTTTTTTCTAAACTCTGCAAAAGATCGTGTGTTAATTCAGTATTAAGTTTGATTGTTTCAGCCGGGTTAGCAAGAAAAACAGATGGCTGAGCGTATCCTGCTGCATGAATTATCAAATCAGATTTTCGTGGAGCATATGATTGTAGTTTAAAACTTCCACGCTCAGCCAAAGCTGTAGTATAATCTGCAGGTTTTGAGTGGCAGACTCCTACAACATCTAAATTAAGATTGTAGATTTCTTTAGCTAAGCATAATGACGCCAGAAAATGCGTACCTAACAAACCAGTCACACCAGAAATCGTTACTCTTGCTCCATCAAGAGAACTGAAATCCACAGAGTGCGCAACATCAAAAGCATCGCAGTTAGTTAGACTCATTTTATTTCTCATGATAGAAATCTCCCCACTCTACCAAGATTGTACTCTTCCCATCTTCCCGTTGCAGTGCCCTCTGATAAGCTGGTAGAACGTCCTCAGGCTCGTCTAGTCGGATTACCTGGATATTAGTCAGCATCATCCGGAAAGCCTCTGTAAAGTCTCCTAAATGCTGACACTGCGGGTTTACAGGCTTCTTAGCTCCGATTCCGGTACGGATGATCACCTTTGGTTTATATCCACCACTTGACATTTCCTTGATCTTATCCAGGTGATTAACAAGCTGTCCTATTGCCAGAAGCATAAAGTTCCATCTCGGATAAATAGAAACTGGAATATATCTATTCAAGGCTAAGCCTAGAGACATCCCCATCTGCATCTCTTCGGCCACGGGTAATTCAATTTTCTTTTCAGCAGGAACGGTGACTAATGTAGGGGACATTATTGTTCCTGGGACCGCCACAGCTTGACCGATAAAGATTGTCCGTTGATCTTGACCCAGATAATTCATGGCCTGAGTTAAAGCTTCTTGGTATCTCATTAAAATGGCACCCTTACTCCAGAACCGGCGTGCGGGTAGCGTCCCGGTTCATATGAGTATCTTTTTACCAATGCCGTATCCCAAGATGTTCCCCACACATCTTGAGTTTTAGTACAAACCGATAAACCGTTATCTTCGACATAAAACCGTATAGGAAGTTCATGACCTTGTGAGTATTGTACACACTCGTAAGCTATACCACTTTCAGCTGTCATGTCCCCCATAAAACAATGTACTGTAGAACGTTCTCCAGTTCGTTTAATTCCCATAGCTAATCCAACAGCAATCGGAAGCACGCCGCCAAAAATACCAGAGCATAATATACGATACTCAGGAAAACATAAGGCGATTGAGTGTCCGTCAATGATGCTCTGTTTTAATTGTTCTCGTGGAACACCCTTCAAAAGGCAATGATAGTGTGACCGCCAACTACCGAGTACCCAATCGTTTCGTTTAATTTCCTTAAAGATATTGATAAGTTCTTCCTCGCCGCCACTCGCTAGATGAATCACGGCTGGAATTTTCTTCTGGTTATATAGATTGGCTATCTCTTTCTCGAAGTCGATCAATTCTTGGGCTGTCATTTTGCTAACTCCGCATTGACCATGATTCTGACAAGTTCTTTGAATTTCACTTTAGGATTCCACCCTAACTGTCGTTTTGCTTTTGAGGCATCTCCAAGCAAAATATCTACTTCAGCAGGACGATAATATTTAGGATCGATGTACACATAAATCCAAGGTAAATCAAGTAATCTAAATACTTCTTCAGCAAATTCACGCACCGTATGCGTTTCACCTGTTGCTATTACATAATCATCTGGTTTATCTTGTTGAAGCATTAACCACATTGCTTCTACATAATCTTTAGCATATCCCCAATCTCGTTTCGCTTCTAGATTACCTAGAAATAATTTGTCTTGTTGCCCTCGTTTTATTCGAACGGCTGCTTTGACTATTTTCTGCGTGACGAACGTATCACCTCGACGAGGCGACTCATGATTAAAAAGAATCCCGTTACAAGTATACATATTATAAGCTTCACGATAGTTCACCGTACTCCAATATGCAAATTGTTTAGCGATACCGTATGGACTTCTTGGGTGAAAAGGTGTCGATTCCAACTGAGGTGCAGGTGCGGAACCGAATAATTCACTCGATGAGGCTTGATAAAATTTAGCGTTGCCATAATCCTTGACTGCATCTAACAAGTTTAAAGCACCTAAACCAGTTGCCATCGAAGTATAAATAGGAATTTCAAATGAAACACGAACATGCGACTGTGCTCCCAAATTATAAACTTCATCGGGTTTTGATAACGTCAAAATGTTTCGAAGTGAGTTAGAGTCGGTCAAATCCCCATAATGAAGATGTAAATCACTAAAAATGTGATCTATACGATTTGTATTGATGCTCGATGATCTACGAATTATTCCATGAACTTCATATCCTTTTTCTAATAGAAGTTCACAAAGATAACTTCCATCTTGCCCAGTACAACCGGTCACAAGTGCTCTTTTCATAATCTCACCCACCGCTCAGGCACAATATCGCTCGTGTTAATTTTAGGATCGGCAAACCACTGTTTCGGAGCTATGACAATCTGACTAGAGTGCTCTCCTAACCATGCCGCCCACCACCCAAACGTAGAGTTAGCCAAGATTGCATGAGAATACTTCGTCATTGTATGCAAATCTAAATGCTGATTTCCCGTTGAAACTACAGGATAACCCATGAATTCTCGCATATCAGGATCATCTGTAAAGACTTCAAAAGTGATATCGGGAACACGCTCTTTAATATACGCAACTGCCGCTTGGTAATATTCCAATGGAAGCAATCCGTGGAATTCTTTGGTACCTCTATTTAAATAGTCACCTCGACGAACATGTAGGAAAGCCTTGTTTCTAAACTGTACTCTCAAAGGGGAGTTAACCCACCAATCAAAATCTCTTCTAAGTAAATCAACATTGAAATATTTTTCACTCTGCCAATACCCACGAAAATAAATTCTTTCACATGGATAAGGTCTGGAAGACACCATTATTCCATTAGCTATTTTTGAATCGTAAAAGAATCCTGACTCTTCATATATAGACTCCGTTCCGTCAGGAGAGCCTAGTACTATCGGAAGATGAAATGGTTCAAGAGCATAATCCCATGTTGAACGACACCAGTGAAACTTCAAAGGCTCGTTAGCTATAGCTGCAACTGATCTTCCGAATGCGTACATGAACAACTGGTTGCCCATTCCGCCAGTAAGTCTAGCGATCATATCTCAACCCATTTATGGTTCGGATCATTGTATAGTCCATGCATCTCTCGCATCCATTTCTGCATTCGTTCTCTACTCCAACCAAAACGATGTGCTGGATAATGCCACGAAGCTTCATTTTCAAATCTTCTCAAATCAACTGCTGTCACGTTACCTGATTGTATTTCCGGTCCTAGACACTGCCCTACGTACATATCTTCTGCCCAAAAGATAGGCTCTGTATTGATTACTATCTGAGCCGCCTTACGAGACAAGAAATAACCAAATCCACCTGACGCCCACGGATGACAATAAAGATGTCTAATTCCTCGTCCATCTTTAAATTTAAACTGACTACCTATCTTAGGTGAAGAACCGAACCGTCCTGAATAATCAAACTTTTCGTAGCCTGTTTTAAACAATTTAGACGTAATCAAAAATGTGTCTACATCACACAGAAATGTGAAATCATATCCAGCATTTAAAGAATACTCAAGAATTTCACGAGTTTTAAAAGGCAGATGATCATAATCGTCTAAAACCGGCAATGTTATTTCATCACGATCTTTATCTATCACACCACATTCAAATCCGCTAAATCGTCCTTGAAAGAAATATAAATCTGCTGGTAAAGTATTAAATCCCCACGTTCGTCGAATAGTATCATGGCATCCTAAACGTTTATCATCCTGGCAAGATTTAACTGCTATCAACGTTCTCACTGAAACTTTACTCCCAATCCGCACTTCCGATTCAAGATCGAGTCGATCAATGCTCGCCCCTGATAAATTGGTAATGGCGCTCCGGATGCCGACTGATGCCCACCACCGACTCCAGGTGCTATTATGGAAGCAATTTTAGAAACATCTACAGGACCACCTTTCAAAGATCGAAGACTAAACTGAATCATTCCGTCGCCACGTTCAAACCACGTCATGCCGATATCAGCACCAGACTCAACTAAAGCGGCTCCGATCTCTGAAGCATAGGTATATAAAGAATTAACAATTTTAATTGAATAATCACACGAAAAATATTTTCCTTCTGGATCGGTAATAGACTGAGGAATAATTAATTGGCCTGTGAAAGCTTGTTTTAAAGCCAGTTTAACATAGCGCTCATTATTACGAACTACATATTTTCCTCGTTCTGCCGCATCCAGATAAGTAATTTTATCCAGTTCTTCCCACTCAGCGAAATCGAAGTTTAGTGAATGAAGAAATGCATTGACTTCTTTCGTAGAAATTAAATAATGATTCCAAAGATCATAATCTTCGATATAATCAACATACCAAGGTCTAGGTGAAAAATTTCCTCTGTGACGCAAATAAGTACTTTCCATTTCAGAATTACGTTGTCTTACATAGGGGTCTACGTAGTTACTATCTTTTCCAAAAAGATAGTCCCACGCTAACCCTGCGCCACTTCTGTTCATATCAAATGTGGCATACGATAGTCCTTGGCAAGCTTCAAGTGACGATTTGTGATGATCTAAAATCCATATTGATTTAGCTGCTTGAGCGACTGCTTCATTATCTTCTCGACGCTTCCACGAAAAATCTAGAACAAGGATATCTTTTCCTCGAACCTGATCTAACGGTAAAGGATCGCCATGATTCAACGGTAGAATTTCAGCTTGAGGATATTTCTTGTGTGCAATGAACGATGCACAGAAGCCGTCCGGACATGAACGATGAGTAATAATTAAATTCATGGTCGTCCTCTTTTATTTAATTTCTTATTCATTTTATAAAGACGAGTTTGTTGTTTCCATTCTCTCTTCGTATAACCAAAACGACCAGTTAATCTTGTTAACTCTTGAAATTTAATCTGATTTCTAGCTTGCGGACGTTTTAATTTCAAAAATGGTAATAAATTTTTCAAGAGAGTTGATGCTTCATTACTCCAAACCGACCAGCGCCACGCTTGCTTATAGCGCTTTTTAGCTTTATAAGTTCTAATTTGTCCTACTCCAGTAATTCTTTTAGCCCACAGAAGCATTTCATAACTTGTCATTGCTACAGCGATGCCAGAATGATATGTAAAGCCTCTTTTACCACAGTTCTCTCGATGTCCTTTACTCTTATTTATAAAAATACATCCTTCTCCATCGATTAAACCAGATAGATAAGCAGCATTAAGTTTATTTAATATTCTTCGTGACATATTTAATTGAATCCAAGGGTTTCAAGCAACTAGGAATATCTACAAGATCGATAAAATCGGCGTCGTGATAAGTTTTTAGAATATATTCTCGATACAATCTAACTCTAAGACTTAAACTATCTAATTCCTGTTGAGCAAGACCAAGAAGTTCTCTTAACATAGCGATTTCTTTCAAGCGGTTTCTATATGATTTACAGCTCGCCATAATCTACTCTCCCGTCTCCAAGTACATAACACTTGATACCTCTTCGCCCAAAGCAAGGACGCTCCGGAGAATTAGCTCTAGCACGATATTTCCTATATTCCTGAGAACTAGCCCGATTCTGCTCATTTATATTGACTCCCGGTACATATGCCACTTTAAATCCGGCTCTCTTGACATCTAAGAACCAACTTCCATGTTCACCCCCTCCGATCTTCACGTCATCGTCCCATCGGACAAACTTGAAAACTTCTCTCCTAATTAAGGAGTAATTTACTGTCAGATCACATTCAATAAACGATTGCCCCCGCCCATTAATATCCACATCAATAGGATGCTCTTTGACAACTCCACCCTTTTCCTCTAAAAGAAATTCATACGAACGATTTCTAACTCGACCACTTGCTATACTAATTTCTGGATTGTTATCCAATACGCTTTGCAGTTTAAGAATTCCTTCAGCGACATCTTGAGTGAAATCAAAATCATCTGACCCTATTAAAAGATAGGGACGAGTATTAGATTGAACTATCCAGTTACTCTTAAAACCAAATCCAGAGTCATACGGAAGATATCCCGTTACGTGACCCGATTCCCGAAGCCGTGCATAAAATAAAGACTTAGCAGGAGTCATCCTTCCGTCATCCGCAATGATAATCTGAGCGCCGGGAAGAGTATGAAGTATTCCCTTCACAGCGTTGTACAAGTGCTCATCTCTGAGGAATGTTTTTATACCAATAGCAATATTTGTAAATGGGCTAGCCACGCTCTTTCCTCTTTTCATATCCAGCAACTAACTTCTTTCGAAGCTCTAAAGTCTGCTGCCAATTAATAGCTCCGGACTTCTTATCACGAGCGAAGCACTCCTTGAGTTGTTGATTAAACCAGTGGTCAGGCTTGCCTGTCTTACCTATCACGCCAAGACCTTCAGCCTCTTGTTTAGCGTGCATTTCTCTAACTTCAAACTCATGCTCTGTCACGGACATTCTACCCTCTACTAATCTTACGGGACAACTTTTGCTGCACCTGAATTTTATGACTGCGTGCGTGCCATTTTCTTCGAAGTATATTCATGGCAGCGGAACGAGCTTTCTTAATGTCCTCATTAGGATAGAAGATAATCAATCTACGTGTCAAATCAACCAGTTCAAGACTTCGTTTATTCCAGTGCCGGTTGATTCTACCTTTTCCGTGACCGTGCCCTCGGGCTACTAACTCAACATCTTCCTCAGTCTTAGCAAATCTCTGTAGACAGATTTCAGATGTTCTATGCCGACGATCACACATAGGACAATTGATCATTTTTCCAAGTTCGGGATGTCTCTCTGAAAATGATTTATCTTTTTGCTTTTCTCTGATATCAGCAATAGCTTTTGCTATTTCTGATTTTATTTCGAATTCATCGTTATTCACTATGTCCACCTTTGGTCCGTTCGTCACTTGGGAACGGGAAGATAAGTCGTCCATTTGTTGGATCGGTCTTGAACCCTTTTCGTTTAATTTCGTCAGCCTTATTTTCTAATTGTTTTCTTTCTTTACCGGTGACAACTCTAGTTTTGTTTTGATCTGCATGATAAAGACGTTTTAAATCCACGGCGACTTCGGGAGCAAACAAATCTAGTCTATTTTGCATATACATATCGTGAACATTTTCAATATGATCTATGTAAAAATGTCGACCGTCTATATAAGCTCGTTCTATATCCTCTTGTGTAATTAAATCAACTCTGGGTACTCTCGGCTGCTGTCGTCGCCACACATGGAAAATAAGTTGCATCGAACCGGTTCTATGCTTTTCCCCATTTACGGTTTCTGTCTCATATCTTCGTTCAGTAAACAACTCCATTCGGTGTTTCTTTAAGTTTAGAGTCCAAACTGCTTTAGCTCCACCGATTGCAAACAAACTCTCCGAATAAGAGTACGTCTCAAACTTACGACAGTTACATTTTCCTCTAATTTTAACCCCGTTAACTGTTCTATTTTCGTCTAAAGCAAAGTAGAATTTGGTTCCATCTAACGGGATGATGCTCATTTCTTTCGGATCGATACCATCAAGAACATACTTTTTACCGACCTGAAGACTCGCCTCGGGATAACTTATAGCTTCCTTTTCACACGAATGAACTAATACAGACTTTACAATGACACCCATTCTTGCACACTTCTCCTAGAGGAAGCTTTAGCATCCTTCCCATAGTGGTCGCAGTAGGTACACGATTAATTTTAGCTGGTCGCCCCCTTTTTCCTCGCATTAGTCCCTTGGCGGCACTCTTTCCATTTGCCGCTCGCCGTATACTGATCAAAACTCTCTTAATTACATTAGGTTTAGCATGTAATTCCTCGGCTATGTGACCGACAGTCAATCCAACCCGATAATACATATGAATTATTCGCATCCAACGAGCAGCCCTCGCCCGATGATTTACATTGGTCTTCAACTTAGGGAAAGAACATAATAACAACTTTTTAACAGCGTTATCGTCCTTAGCCCATGCTGGAACCTTCTTTCTTGAATCTGAGCGAGGCGATATAATTTGATGCCCGTCAGTCATGAATGGATCAGAACCATCCATGACCGTTCGTAATTCACTAAATGTGTCTCTTAGATTGGGCATATTAGATCAAATTAGTTAAAAATAATTCATGCAATTGTCGTCCAACAAACTCGTTAGTCTGATTTCCCTGACGACGAATATGATTTGTACCCAAAGGTTTAACTGATCGTCGAAGATCAGGATCAAATTGGCGATCTTGAAATAAAATTTCTTCCTGTGTTTTTCGTTTACGTCCTATAGCCTTATTTTGATCGTGCTCCGGATGTTTACTACATAGATAAGTAGTATTCTCCGTGGCGTTCTCTACTTCAATAAATGATGGACAATCTTTAATTCTACATTGAATTTTCATTCGTTATCCTCTAATAGGTCGTCAAAATTTTCTTCATCTGTCTTTGTAAAATTTTGCTCTTTAAACATTTCATCCTCAAGAACAAATGCTCGAAAATAAGGATCATTTCGATCATCATGCGGATATCTTATACCAAAAGTATTCGGCCACGATTTATTCTTCCACGAATTTACAATTTGAACTATCTGTCGTGCTGCTATTTCTCCAGCTTCATCAGCCGATTCTTTAGTAACTCGACCTGTCAGAAACTGTAATCGCTGTCGAGTCAAGACAGAATTCGGTACTGGAATACCGTATTCTTTTCCTAAATTTTCACTAGGTACAATCAAGCTTGTATCGTCTCCTGCTTCAGCGATAAAAACTTCCTGACCGGCTTCGTAATCTATCTTGAATGACTTTGCACCTGAATGAGCATCGCCTAGAAGAGTCACTCGGCTTCCTTTACGTAATGACCGACCTGTTTTCTTAAAGACTAACAAAGCCACATCTCGAATCCCTGATAACCAAGAATACCGTCTAAGCTGCGTATCAAATGAGGCTATGCCGGATTGCTCTGGAAAATCAACACCACTAGTCTTGATGTCGACGATCAGAGGACGATATACTCCATCCTGCGGATTCCACGTAACAGGCTCAAGCATCGGATGATTAGGTTGAACATAAGCTATAATATCCAGTTTGCCAGCATCTTCGATTTCCCCGTAATTAGGATCACCAGGGAACACTTCCTTAGCTATCTCTCGTTGAAAGACAGAACAACCACCAAGAGGAATAGGCAACTTAGGCTGCATAATCTTATACAACATGATCATTTCTTGACCATCAAGATTCAATGTCTGCCAATCCTTTTCCGTGGCGGTATACAACAAATCTTTCCGATCTTTATGTTGCGCCCATCGATGCTGAAAATCCTCAAGAGCACCTATTCCTTCATGGTCATGATGCCATTGAATAGATTCTTCAAGCGCACGTCCGAAAAGAAAACGTGCTTTGTTTTCGTTTTCACGCCAGCCATTAATGCGGCGTAGATAGTACTTAAGTGGACACTGATCATATTCATTCCCTGCACTATAACTGTGCCGTTTATGAGGTTTTCCTTTCGTATTAATATAGAGATATGCCACTACTCCCCCTGCCGATCCTTATCGGCTTTTTCAATCGACAACTTTAATACTTGTGTCAAATCACCTAACTCTTCAGCACGTTGTGCCTCTTTCTTTTTCTCTAATTCTTCATTTTGTTTCTGCCAATTATTACTAATCCGTACTCCGTTCTTAAATCTATAGCTTGTCCAATTCCTAATAATAGACTCTGGAACTTCTTTAGCCCTAATTTGTTTAAGTTCATCCTGAAGAATTTTTCCAGCCATATATGCCTTATCAATGTTTATTTGTTCCGGCGCTATCTGTTTCAGTTTATCAAATAAATCCGTGAAAGCTAATACGACTGCTGTCCATTCTCTTTCGTTCATGCTTCACCCGTTGTATGAACTTTAATCTGATCTATGAAATTATTCAAGAACATTGAACGATTTCCATTATAACTAATGTGCAAAGTCTTGGCGGCTCGACTACACGCCACGAAAAATATTCGTCGTTCCTCATTAAGATCGCCATTTGAGTGAGGCATTCTACCCTCATTCACTCCTATTACATAGACGTGATCCCACTCCCGCCCCTTCGCTTGGTGAACAGTACTCAACGTGACCGTCTTGACCTTCTTAGTTGATTTTCGACCGTACATTAACTTACGTACGAAATCAAGGAACTCTTTAGTATTCCCGCCTTTCTCAGCCGCTATCTTCACTAAACCATTCATATTATTGATAGGATCGGCTTCATCCGGATTGAAACGCTGAAACAGTGCCGGAAGATTATGCTCCCTCATGATTGTCGCTAATACCTTATTAGCCGGAGTAGGGTCCTCAATGTATCCCTTAGCCAAAGACAACATCTGCTTAATCTCTTTTTGATCCCAGAAGTCCTTCTTACCTAGAAAGACATACTTGACACCACGACTCGACATTAATCGCTGATAAATAAATAGCTGACGATTTGTACGAGCTAAGATTACTGTTTGTGGTGGTACGAGTATGTGGTCAACGATCCAACTCGCTTCCGAGAAGTCGTCAAAGAATCTCGTAAAAGTTGGTTTTTCTCCGATAACATTTCTAGTGACCATGTGAGAAGCGATCCCGTTATCGACGGGGAGAATCGCCCGGAAAAAGTTGACAAGCTCTCCGGTAGAACGGAAATTTTCTCCAAGATACAACTTTCTAGCGCCCGGAAACAATCTTTCAAAGTTTGAGAGGCTTCCTGGCTGAGCACTTCGCCATTCGTATATAAGCTGATTCTCATCTCCGACAACGAAGATGTTTCCTGCGAAAATAAGCTGGAGCAGTCGGAATTGAATAATATCGGTGTCTTGGGCTTCATCCACGCTGATGTAGGGCCGCTGATAGCGAGCACGAATCTCGGAATTTGATTCAAGTAATTGATTCGTTTCCCGCATAAGCGAATCGAAATCGAGCCAGCCTTCTTCTCTACATCTGCGTTCGTAATCTCTATATGCCATTGCGTAGAAGTATTCTCGCTCATTATTGCTCTCCGCTATAACTTGATCTGGTTCCATGTTGGAACGTTTCCAACCACTGATTGCTTCTTTCAGCAATTGGTAATTATTGATCGCTTTATAAGATTCTACAAGCTTAAATATCAACTTGTAATCTTCCAAAGCAACCGGGATGACCGTATCACACAGTTTAAAAGGTAAATGCCGTCGCTCGTTCTTGATCAATTCTAAAGCATAACTGTGGAACGTTCTGAATACTTTGCTAGCATTCAACAAACCGACTCTATTAACCATCTCTTCTGCTGCGGCAGCAGTAAATGTTAGATTAAGGATATCCTTAGACTTAATACCGCCCATCAACATATTCAAATATCGTTGAATTAAGACAGTCGTCTTTCCCGAACCTGGACCCGCTACAGTAACCCATGTTCCATCGATAGCCTTAACTACTGCCTGCTGTTCATCATTAAGTATCATGCTTTTGTTTTCAAAGCCGTCTCATCAATCAATTTAACCAACTCAGCTGGCTTCAAACTATCAAACCATTGAAACATCTCTTCCCACTGACTAACCGTCAATTGATTCAAAACTTGACCGTATTTTGCTTGAGCAAACAAGCGAACCTTCATGCCGATACCGCCAATATTCTCTGTCGGAACCATCCCGGCCTGAGGCAAGATTGTATTCGTATATGTGAACAACCGATCACGAAATGTTTTCATCTGCTGATCATTTGGTAATTCAGGAATAGATTTTGGTACAGAGGCTGTCACCGCTTCAGTCGCCTTTTGAACGCCGTCTAAAAATTCAAACGCTGCTTTAGCTATTATAGGTGCCGGAACTGCATCTAAAACTTCTTTAGGAATAAGAGAAGATGTCGGCGTTAGCTTACTTTCCGGAATGTCGGCGTTCACTGACTTTGGCACTGGAACAGGGTTATCAAACGAGAACGGAGTATCCAGTTCTACCGGCTTAGCCCGTTGCCGACGTTTAGGAGCCTCAGGGACCGTTTCCTCGGCTTTCTCGGCTAGAACAGCCTCAGGCACCTTAGACAGAGCTTGTTGAGCCTCTAATTGAGCCGGAGTAGGTGATATTTCTTGTAACAAAACCCCCTCAATTGGGGGATTTTGTGTAATATCCTTACCCGGCTCTGTATTGGGTCTGACTGTCGGCTGCGGTGCTGTCAAAGCTTCCTTAACGTCTGTTGTCTTTGAATCCGCCTGAAGCTCAGTTTCATCGATCAGACCAGCACCAGCAAATTGCAAGGTCATTCTTCGGATAGCCCGAGTCTGAGCGACCATAATGGCGACTTCCAATGCTCTACCAATTAAGCCATCGATATAAGACGCACCGACAGCTATCTCAAATCGACCATCTTTATTCTTGCCGAAGCAAGTATAAGTCAATGTGCCGTTGAAAATTTCCTTGCGAAGATCGGCGACAGAGATTCCCAAACGTTCACGAATGATATCCGTGGCACCTTTCTTAGCGTACAGGACTCGACGACGTGCTCCGTCTCCGGAATCCATGTAAGTGAATGCCAGCACATTTAGCTCAGGCGGCACACCGTGGAAGGCACATGCATCAAGATAATATTGACGAAGTTCATCACTTGACAGGCGATCTAAGTCAAACATTGGAATAAATTTTCTATCACTCATCTCCATCTCCTAATCATGTATTTTGTAAATTTCAAAGCTTCTTTCGCCTTTTTTCTTCTCCTAACTCCAAAATATGGCATGAATAATTTCAAAACTCGTTTTACCTCAAATTTACATTTAATTACCCAGAAGAAAACTCTTTTTCCTGTGACTGTTTTCCTCTTTCGCTCATAAATACAACCAGCTTTGATATATCGTTTAAATTTATATGCCACATCTGAATCTGTCGTTGTAAGTTGTAAACGTGGGTACGGACGCCTATCCCTAGATTCTTGAATAAGAACAATGCTTCCCTCGCCTTCAAACAAACCTGCCGCCCAAGCAATTTTAACTTTCTCTTTCATTGCCTTTCTCTGTTGTTATGTGGAAACCCTCGCAAATCTCGCAATTGTATGCCGAAAATGCTGGTGCTTCCGGATGTTTCTTGAACCACATTGCATTCATCGCTGCACCGTGACTAGTGAAACGAGTCTTTCGAAAACAGGAATAATAAGCCGTTTTATGATTCTCTTTCCATCGTTTAAGAAACGGAAAAATCCTCTCAAGAACAAAGACACGTTTTCTACCACGACTAATTGTGAGGTCTAATTTTATATCCCACCGCATTATTTTTCATCCTATAGCCACCTTTTCGATGGCGTCTAATGTGATCATTTGCACAACGAACTTCACACTTCTGAATTTCCTTTAAAATTGTTAACCATGAGTATCCATTCATGATCATACTCGAAATTTGGAATTTCTTTCGTCCTCTCACATGATCAAATTGAAGAACCACAATATCTCTTTCTCCACAATCAACACAAGGGTGACATTTTAAATATTCTACTAAGTGACGTTTAACAGCCCTTACTCTTTTTGGTCTATCTCGGGCAGCCCTGTCAATCACCTTCTGCTTATTTCGCTGATAATACAGCTTGTTTTGTTCTTTTATCTTTTCTTCATTCGCCCGATAATAAGCTACGCTATAGGCACCCATCCTTTCCTCTCACTTATAAAATCTGTTAACTCTTTTTCTGGCTTAAACCACTCTCCACGAACATGAAACTTAAAAAACTTATCATGAAGTTCTCGTTCTAAACGTGTAATATAGGCCCGTACTATTCGCTCATCTGGTAAAGGACAAAGTTTAGAAAGTCCTCGCTCCCTGGGATAAGAAATTATTGCTAAAACTTCTAATTTTTCAGCATTTCCCGTTTGTAAAACTTCCAATCGTCTAGATAAATCAGTTGTTATTCCTATCTTTATAAATTTCGTTTGTTCACATTGTATAAAATAAATAATTGGAATATTTTTCATATTCTACTTATGGTAAAATTCACTCTCAAAACCATCTGCTCCTAACGGTAAATCTTTCGCCCAATTAACCGGCTGTGACATAATGTGAACCATCTCTCTATAACCCGGAAAAAACGGATCATTGGGAGTCTCTCCGATGCCTTCATCGTGTGCATGTCCACATATCCAGCAACCAATTTGATCGATCTCTAAAAGCTTGTCGCAGAAAATATCTCTAGCTATTCCTTGCACATCATTCTCAAATATCTTTCCGCCGTGACTAACGATTCCATTCTTCCATTGCTTAGTTTCTTGATCAACTCCACTGTAAATCAGACCCGGTTTGAAAACTTCATTATCTTCAGTACTCCAGGGCATCCGAATATCATCAATGTGAGCATCTACATAATGAAGATATCGACCAGACGGCAATTGAGTTCTAAGAATTACTCTTTTGTTTCCTTTATCATCTATGACAATCTTGTCGAATTTAATTCCGATTTGATTTAATCGATTTAAAGCGAAAATAATATCCGGCTTTTCAGTCTTAATTGGCCGATCTTGCAGAACAGACTTAATAACTATCTCTAAGGCATACCACATACTGACAATTTCAGGATAAGATTCTCTAAAAATTCTAGTGATATCTTGGGCCTGTTCAAGCGTCATCTCAATGCCCATATTTGCGGCATATCCCCACAAACCTAATTTCTTAGGATCACCAGTCTTTTTATCCTTACCCATTCCACCGGCACCTTGACGATACACCGCCGCAAGAACTCCCGGCTTCGCCATCTGCCGCATGAACTTCGCTGCGGCTTTCTTGACAGGATCACTTGAATGAAGATCGGCTTCTAATGTCTCATAAGGTATGTGATACATTTTTGAAGCGAAATCTAAATATGGATCACGATTCAGTCGAAATACTTCTAAAAGAGGCTCGCATCCAGCGATCCAAGCGGAAACCCGAGTTTCTATTCCAGCTAAATCCGCAACGTTTAGGCGAGTTTTCACTTAGCGACCTCGACAACCGTCCTGATCAAATTTTTCACTACGGTCAAAACTGAACCGTAATCAACGTCACCGTTATTATCTTCTGACTTCTTGCCGAACTCTCGAATAATACCATCATAATCTTCGGCAAAAATCAATGCTCGGGCCTTCTTAACGTTATCTTGATCTTCAAATCGTTTATCCGGACGAGCTAAATTTTGAAATTGAAATCCATTTCCTGTCCAGCGGCCACACCGTGCCGATCCATAATAAATAAACTGATTTCGTAAACGATTATCTGGACAAACCTGTCTAATAATTGCAGCAAGTTTCTTATATGTTGTAGAACTGGCTGCTGCTCGTGCTTCTAAAACTCGAATGCATAATGGCGTCAATCCTTCTCTTTCAAACTTTAATGTAGCAGTGACTCGTTCTTTACGTAGTGTGTTAGGCTTATAACCCTGTCCCTGTGCCCACTCAAGCATTTGCAACGGTGAATTAGCATTTTCTAAACCAGTCAATCGTTGCTGATTTTCAACAGCCGCTTCTTTAGCTCGACAGGCTAATTTATATGCTTTAGTAACAAACTCCATGTTGACTGGAAGCCCTCTGTCGTTGACTTTTTGATCAAATACCCAAATTCTTCGCTCTCGCTCGGGCAGAGGAAATACTCCCAAAAGTTGAAGTCGGCGCATAATTTCTCGTTCTGCAACGATATCTTGACGACAATATTCTCCAAATTCCTGCCACTCCTTAGGATGTGAATTCCAGTCATTAAAGAAGCTCGCTGCTTCTCGTTTCTTAGTAGCTTTCAGAACCGTCAATCGACTAAACAGGTGAATCAAATCTTCACCACGTTCATCCTTGGCAAATTCTTGCCCAAGATTCAAGACTTGACCATCTATTTCCAATTTACCGGTCAATGATAGGTATCGAGAACTAGCTTGCGGGTCCTGCCATCGCTCAATTGGAATATCAATACCGAGTTTCACAAGAGTCATTCCCCGTTCAAAAGGAGAATTCCACGCCGCCATTAATTGATTCGGGTCCATGAATCTTTCCCGAACAAATTGGGGCATGGGCTCGCCCTGAGCTATCTCCCACAATTGGGGCTTGGCACTACCAAGAGCGTATGCCAGCATCAAAGGCTTAGTTGTCGGATGATGCATGTAATTGTAAAGGCCTACGCCTTCACGATTACCTTTATCTCCGATTTCAACTTCACTCTGAGATTCGTAGTCTATGTGGAACAGTTCCATCAAGTTCGATAACCCCATAGTGATCTATTGATCTGATTATTCACTCTAATGAAAGTAGCACATTTAGGTAAATCTTTCAGCCGCTTAGCACCGACGTAAGCACAGGCACTTCGCAATCCACCTTTAATATCTTGTAGAACATCTTTCAAAGGACCCTTAGGGGGAAGAGTCATCTCCCATCCTTCAGCAGCTTTATAGTCCTTTAAGCCTCCAGCCATTTCATAGTTGGCTCGTCTAGATGACATACCGTAGAAATCAGGACCATTTTCCTGACAACCCGCAAGCATTCCACCTAACATAACAAAATCAGCACCAGCAGCGAATGCCTTGACAACATCACCCGGAGTAGTACACCCACCATCAGATATAATATGTGCTCCTAAACCATGCGCTGCATCGGCACACTCGGCTATGGCGCTCAGTTGCGGGTAACCCACGCCCGTCTTTAATCTCGTCGAGCAAGCGCTGCCGGAACCTATCCCGACTTTAACTACGTCGGCACCGGCTAAGATCAAAGCTTCTGTCATTTCGGCTGTGACCACGTTTCCAGCTATGATAGTCACGTGTGGCCACTGCAAACGTAATTGAGAAATCTTTTGAACAAACTTTTCCATATAGCCATTGGCGACATCCACACAGAGCATATTCAAAATTATCTCAGGATTATCGTCTAAACCAATTGTATGAATAATAGCCTGTAGAGGACAACAAGATACATCGTATTGTTTTCCTGAATGTTTAGGAAAAGCCGCTAACATCAAATGCTCAGCCATAACTTTTAAAACTTCCACATTAGTTACACTAGTCATGTTTGCTGAAATAATCGGGATACCAGCCCACACTTGGTCAGAATGTTTAAATCTGAATACTCTGGTCAATTCAACCTGCGACCGACTCGACAAAGTAGATCGTTTCGGTTTCAGGAGAACGTCGCTAAAATCTAATTTAAGATCGGTTTCAAGACGCATTATTTACCTGTCATATAATTTTTAACAAGATGATCCATAAACTCTTGTCGATCAAAGAAAACTTTCGTAGCGAACAAATACATTACATCGTATCGCTCTGGTTCTTTATCAAACAGGACGAATCCAGGCTTTCCCTTCCCGATAGTGTAGCCCAATTCCATGTGTCCGGACTTACCAGCGGGTGCCATCAGGACAGCAGCGTCAGTACGGTCAAGGTGGGACTTGTCATAAGAAAATATGTGATCAGCCATAGTTCCGGCAAGAGCTTCTCCGTAGGTACGTCCTCTGATCTTTTCATATTTCTGCCAGTAATCATCTGTCTCTGGACCAGAGCTAAACCAATCGTCGAAAACATCCAGACCGAGTTTTCTAAGATCGTTCGCTAACAACGGAATGTTAGGATTACGTAGACTTCCAATTACGTAAATTGACTTCATACTTTCTCCTCGTAAGTTCTCCACACACATCCTGCTTCAAGCCACATTTCCCGTGAAGTCATTATTGAATCCTTCCATCGTTGAACACGGGGGTCCGCTTCATTCGGTACATAGCCAGCAATCTTTCTAATACCCGCCTGAATAGCCGATTTACAGCACTCATGACAAATAGGGGGAATCATAAACGACGGATAAACATATAGTGTTGAATTACGAGCCGCATGACCGGCTTGAATGATTGCATTAACTTCAGCGTGAACAACTAACTTATACTTCGTTTCACGGTCATTTAAACGCTCATCAGTATCCTGAACACCACGAGCAAATCCATTGTAACCCATACCTACGACCTGTTTAAGATCGTTCACTAGAACAGCACCTACTTTCGTCGATGGGTCTTTAGACCAGGTCGAAATGTGTGCTGCCAAGTTAAGAAAACGTCGGTCCCACTTCTCCAACCATTTCTCATATTGGGTTCTACCGTTCTCAAAAGCATTCTGCTCAATTATCATCTTCTTCATCCTTTTCGAACTTCATTGTTATTGGATTCAAAACTGTGATTGGCAAACATGCATTTCGTGCTAGCCTTACGCAATCACTTGTACCACCCTTGGAACCATTCCAAACTGCCAACATCTCAGTAGACCGCTCAACAATCTCTACATTTCGTCTGTGCATACATCGAGGGTCATATGGCCCACTACTGACATACTCAACCTGACCACCTGACTTCTCTACTCGACTGAGCAACTCTCGGTACTTGTTTTGAGCGTGAAGTGGCCACATAGAATCGTGATTAGTGCACGGGATCAATGCTAGAACCTTGATCCCTAGGTCTAAGGCCATCTCGACGGCCCATTGATCAGTGCCAAGAGCCATCCCTGATACAACTCGTAGAGGATTCTTTTCAGCAAAGAAACACTGCATGTGATACTTAATCGGAGCCGAGAGATTAGAAAGGTCATGATATCCACCTAGTTTATCCGGCCGGTGACCTGTGATCCCGAGGCATATTCCGCTGCCGCTGTACATCATGGTGCTACCCTATTGTTCCCCACAAAGTACTCATGTGTGATAGGCATCGCTGCTCGAAAAATCTCTTCCATTGTCTTAGCGTACTCACGAATTTCCCACATAGCTTTTGGAGCATTGCGAAGTGATAGAAAGTTCATCAGACTACGAGCGTTGCAGGACCAGTACATCTCGCTGTAGATGTTGACCGGCAAGAAGAATCGAGCCTGCTCTTTTGCTATTCCTTTCTCTAGTGCCGTTTTATACCTATCGAATGCATCCCAATTATTATCCAACAATTCAACTCTCATCCAATTTGCTATCTCGGGAGAGGCTTGTTCATAAGAATAATTTCCCGGTTTTCCAATTTGAACTCTAAAATTCTCTAACTCTGGAACATAAAATTCCGGCTTCAGTTCAGAGTACCGGGCACTCCATTCATTAATACTCACTCCGATTCGGTGCCGGTGCCACTCACGAAACACGAAGATTGGTGCTTTGACTCGGAACCGGAAGAAATTCTGCTCAAATGGTGTACCATGCCGGTTCTTCATCAAGAAACCGATCAGTTTATCATCACCCTCTTCCATCTTTTCATGATACTTGTTAAAGGAAACTCGTGCCGAATTAACAACGCTTAAATCGTCGGCGCAGGAATCTTCTAAGCTCACGAAGCCGTGATCTAGAACTTTAATCTCTATACTCATCGTCCCTCATTTTCTTAACTTCTTCATTTGGACCGCCTGTATCCGTTCCTCTAGGACCGTCAATTTCTGACCAAAACTTCCGCCAATCTAATTCAATACTCCAGTCTATTTCTCTCATTCCTCTTCCTCGGGGACCCACAGAAGCTGCCATTGTTTAGGGTCCGCTTTTTTACCGCTTCCTAGGACTTGAATCTTTCCAGACATAACTAGTCCCTGCCAAGACCGAGTCCACAGAAACGTACCGTGCTGCTCGACAGGATGTAAAGCTCGTTCAACGTCTCTTTGTAAAGCAACGCCGTTATGTCGCATCAAATAGCCAATCACTTCCATTTGAATTTGAGCTTCTTTAGTCTGTGTTTCAAATGTCTTCAAATATTTCTTTACAGCTTGCTCGTAATCTACAATGGCTATGGCACGCTCAATACACTCATCATCGATAACATCCAACCCCAAATCTACCGCAAAAGCTAGGGCAAGACGCTCTACTCTTTGCTCTTGCCGATCATCCATACGCTTTGAAATATTATCAAGCATCTCTGGATAAATAATGTCATAAGTTTTCTTAGCTAAAGCTACGTCGATCAACTTTCTAGTCTTGACTACACCTTCACCCCAATTCACATCAACAAATGGCTTCTGATCCTTCAAGCGCTGCGGCTGATATAAGAAAAAGAATCGATCCTTCAAACCAGAACTTTCGTTACCAAGCAACTTACTCCACAAACGAATGAAATTTTTGTCAGTTGTATTGGCGATAAAACTTACACAATACGTGCCGAATTCTAGAGAAAAACTATCCTTACGAGCCTTGATCAGATTAGAAAACTTACCGGATTCATAAAGCTTCAACAACGTAGATACAAGGTCTGACGTATCTATTCCAGCTTTATTTACTACTGTCATAAATTCATCATAGTAGAGAATAGCATTTTTGCACTGCGTTCTCTGCATCTCTATGCCTAGACCTTCAGGTGAACCAGGACTATAGATCAGACTCTTTCCTTCAGCATTCCTGGTCATCACACCACCGTTATCACACACACCCATACAAGCAAAATAGCGAATTGCATCTTCAACTGACGCTGACTTATGCAAGCGTCCTTTCATACCGATATTAATCAGGAAAAACGATGGTATTAGTCGCTTTTTATTGACAGCTACTTTTAAAGCCAGGAAATTCATCAAGATAACCATAGCAGACATCCACATATATTCAGGATATCGGCTATTAACTTCACAAACTGGCTTAACGAAGCCCTCGTACAAACTCGTGCCGTTCATAACCCATTCCGGAAACTTAGGATAGGGTACACTGGCTATCTCAGGTAACTCAACCTCTTCTGCTGGAGATGTCTGTGATGCTGTTTGCTGAGCCTGGGAAGCCCGTACGTCAATTGGAACTCCACGGACAAGGGGAATATCATTCTTTACAGGATAACGGGCTATTGAAGCTGCAATGACCCTTATATCCTCATCCGCAAGGGGCGGCTGACACTGTTTTCTATTTACTTCTTTCAGATAGGCATAAATCTCATCTTCATCTGCTCGCATTCGGTGCCGCATCTTACCGGCAAGTGAAGCCAAAGTTACATTGCGAGCACCATGAGGGATGACACCACCCTCTTCAATAGTTTTCTGGACAACTTTTTTGTCAAGTTTCTGACTAATGCACCAATCTATTAACCAATCTGGTGCTTCAACAATTTCAGCGTTGCTGACAATCTCATATTGCCGACCTGACTTTGGGTGCCAGCTGCCCGGACTGACCACATATTCATTGTCGACACGGGCTGACCAATCTGTGTCTCTGACAAAATTTTGCGAAATATTCCCCATCGCCAACGACTTTGCATTCTGTTTCCAGTAAAGATGCCCTCTACCAGGAGACGAACGTACACGAAATGTCTGAGGGACACTATGCCCGGTTTCAGCTTCAATCCGTTGTCCTGCTTCCGGACGATCTAACTCCAAAAACCAATAACCGCTAGGCGTAGCTTTAGCCACCGATCCACAATTGTGCTCCGGATATTGAGCATCCCACGCTTCAATCTGCCCTAAATCAAAACTAGCTAAATTCTGCCACCCGGAAAGGAAAGCATTCTTAGCTTTAGGCAACAGTGGCATTACTGGAATGCCTCGTGCAATTAGAGGTAGAGCTATGTCTTTAAACTGTCCCATCCACAGTCCTAAAATTAAATAACGATTGGCTTGACGGTACGTACTAAGCGGTAATTTTCATCCACAGAGGTAGGCGAAATATAGACGATGATTTTAGTTTTACGATTAGATTCATCGACTTTTAATTTTAGTTGGACGCCTTGAATACTCGGGTTGAAAGTACCTCTACTAATGCCATCACCAAAATGAAATTTATAATTATGATTTTTCCATTCGTAAAACGTCTGATCGACAATCAAATGCAAACCTGTTTTGTGCATCACATAAAGCTGATCATTCACCTGAGTAACGTATAGCTCAGCTTTACTTTTATAATCCCGGCCTACTCCATTACGAGGATCATTCGGACCGAACCAAGGTTCCCAAACATCTAAACCGATATCAATACCTGTTTGACGATACTTAGATTGAAACGGAATATAAAGATGCTGATCATTACTCAGATAGCCATCAATTTTAAGTTCTATATCTTCATGCTTAGTAGCAGGTTTAAGGTAATAGCCGATGCTCTTAAGATTTTCAAACATCTGAGCCTCGCATAACTTACCCAATCGTAACCGTTCTTCAAAGGGTTTTGATGCGAAGGATTCGTTTGAATTTATAATCACAATTTCTCCAAATGTGAGAATACCACGCTCTGCGTGGCCTGTCAAGCCTTATTTTCGGTTGGCTTTCACCGTCAGGCCGGGAAGTTCTAGAACTGAACGTTAGAAGTAGGCGTTGTTGCCTGTGTAGGCTGCGCAGTCGCTGCAGGATTAGTCTGCACCGATGCTGAACCGTTACCTGCGCCAGGAGTAAACGGCTTCTTATCCTTACTTCGGACAAATTCAGCCGGTACTACCGGTACAACTGCGCCCTGAGGAAGAGGTAGAATACCTTTCACATGAGCGTAGTCCTTACCATCTTCACCACGTTCTACAACAATAAACAACTGATTAGACCGTCCCATCAAACTCTCTGTATCGAAAGACTTAGCGTTTGGGGGAGCGCCTAGGACACCCTTTGCGATTTCAAACAGTCTAGCCTTCTCGTTAATTGAGGCATTTACTTGCTCCATGACACGATACGGCTTACCTGTTGAATCCTTCTGATCCAAAATCCAGATGATACGAACTTTGTTCTTAGGACCGAAACGTGTCGGGACATTTAGTAATTCCGCCACGTCTGCTACGATACCCACGTATGCTCCTGATTTAGGATTTTCAAAGTTTCCACTATTTTTCTCAATAATCATACTTTTCTCCTGTTAGGTACTTCTACAATCAACCGATTAAGGTTGAAACTCAATCAAATAAATCTTCTGCGTGCAAATCTTCTCGGACTGAAATATCAAACGGCAATCCCTGTTTCTGAAATGCCTCAAAATCAATTGCTTTGATCGCCTTCCACCATATTTTCCTATCGGGATTCCAGCGAAATTTGAACTTCTTTGCGTCATCATTTGCATTACGAGCCTGATGACTTTGAACAACCAACGTCGGAGATTTAGCTCGTTTAACAATCAAATCTGTGTCGTACTGATCAGCAAGACAGATCACTGTCAAAGAATCCGTAATTGCCGCATGAGGAAATGGGTTGATGAACGGTCTAGGTGCTTCCAATGCCATGTAGGAAAGCTTTTTACCCTCTTGCGGAAGATCAGTCATCGTATCGATATGTAGCTTCTCCACATACGGACCGTTATCTATCGTTCTATGTTCTCGAATACACCACGCTTCTACGACTCGTTTATCAAATCTAAGGATGTTATGTCCAATAATCGCATCGGCAAGATGAGCCATAACCAGGATGTTATCTAAAGCGGCTTTCGATTCATAACCAAATTTATCCAGAGCAACCGGATGAATATGCGTTATATCCGTGACTTCTTTAGAAATCGGCACATCTGTCTTGACTAAAAATCCGGCTGACTCTAATATCCGATGCTGACCTGTCGAATAAAGGATCGCTCCTACTTCAATGACACGATCATTATTCACATCCAAACCGGTTGTTTCTACGTCAAAACTTAGCCAGATCATCCTCGACCTTTCTTCAAAGCGTCTTCAGGGAAATTAGAAGCTACCGCTCGACCTCCATCAAACCACGCTGTTTTATAACTAGCTGTAGATGTCACAGAAAGTGCTTGAACATCCACAACCGTCATCTTCGGACCACCGCTATTCAATTGAACAACATCACCTACACTGAATCTTGTCTTTACCATTAGTTCTCCTTCAATTCTTTCTTCTCTAAACCGTTACCGACAAACGTGACGCCATCTTCAAAATTTGGCGTCTCTCCGGTGATATCCTTTACTTCACAATCTATGAAACCAAACATCTCCATTGGAACAAACATACGATTTTCAAAACTTGCGTCATCACCAGCCTGCACATGACCGGGGTCTTGATTCTTAGTCACGACCATTCCCCGCTGCCTGATGATAATAACGGCGGCTTCTTTATTGATCTCTAGTTCAAGCTGTTCTTTATTTTGAACCCGGACGATCTTGTTGAACCAAACTACTTCAGGCAAATCTAGTTCCAGCCGCTTCGCCTTAATTACATGCCCGTAAAATGTGATCAAATGGTCTGTCATCACGATCCTGGTACAATATTAACTGGTTGTCCCTCTTTCAATTGCCGAGTCCCTTCAGCCTTAGCCGCTGCTTCTGCTGCTGCTCGCTTAATGGCTTGAAGATTGCCTCCGGTAGGAAACTCTATAACTTTCTTCTCTACTGGATTCACTTCACCCGATTCAATCCCTCGGAGGGTGCATTCATCAGAACAATATCCAAAGACTCGTCCGTCAAGAACAGTATTCAAGACACGATATGTACGAAGCCACGGAGCCTCTTCTAACGTCTTTTTCTGACCTTCGGGAGTTTGAAATTCCTGAATATTAAATGTCAAAGTTTTGTCACACTTACCACAAGTCAAAGTTCGATACGTATTATCTACAATTCCCATATTGTCTCCTTATTGTAAACCACTCAAATAAACTCTCAATTCAATTACATTTTTCAAATGAATTACTTCTGGTAGATAATCAAAAATACATTGATACCCACCAACTACAACCACCCTCATCTTTCGTTCTAAAGCGATTCCCATCTCAACCATTCTAGAGCCTGTGGCAAGTTTAGCCGGGACAGTTTTTCGATCTAAATTGTCAGTGAATCTTACTAAAACATCTGCTCTACGAACATCTGCCAAGTCACGCTTAGCCCACAACTTTCTATGTTCATTCAAATCACCAGCAACTGGAGAAGCACTGACCCATCGACTAGTTACTTCAGCCAGATGCTCTATTTCAGAGATGACCATTTTCATTTCATCTCGTCGATGAATAGCTGCTGCCAGATAAACTTTAAGCTTTTTGGGCATCTAATTCAAATTCCTTGGGAAATCTCTGTTTCATAACTCTAGTAGAGACTTGAACACCTTCTCCTAATGGAACCAATTCTTGAGTTTTGGTAAACGAATCTGTGACGACTTCGTAAGTTCGAGCGACTCCCCAAATCTCTCCACTAGGGTCCCATGCCGAAGGACCCTCGCCCGGACTAAAAACTGTAATACGATTTCCAACATGATTTAAAACTACATGGTATTCAGTTCTCATCAGAATTTCTTTCCCCCGTGTCTATATTCTCTAGCATTATTAAATGCCTGCTTTGCTATCAGCGCTTCTGCTACTCGCAATCCTCTGCCCTGTGCGATATTCATAATTCTGATAATCACATCGGCAAACTCTTCTTCGGCACCAGTAAACTCAGGTATGTGATCGCTTGCCGGATCGCCATGACGGAACGATTCCAGCGCTTCAGATAATTCGCTATGTATCAGAGCGATCTTTAAACCGAGATTATCCATCTCATACTCGGTTCCCTTTGCTGCCCTAGACAAATCTTCAAAACCGTGCTCATCGTTAATTTGATAATTCTGTTCTTGCTGTCGCTTAAACTCGCTTATAAACAATTGACCGTCGTCTAGAAATTTCATTATTCTCCTCTCAACGTTTTCCAATTGGCGTATTCTTCAGCTCTAATTTGAGCCTGAGGACCGCTAAAGATGGCGACAAAACAATCTCCGGATTCCATATCAAATGCTTCTACACGCCATTCATTCAAACCGGTTTTATCTTTGAACGCTTCAAATTTCATTTTAGTTCTCCAATCCTCTCAACATCTCTGCCAGTGTGATTGCTTGCTGTTCAACCCAAGCTACTTGACCGGTCTTTGCTTTAATATAGTAATCAAAATTGTAATTATCTAAATCGCACTCTGACGGATGAAATGGATCACGGTCATTTGCGACATATTGTGTCCCGTCTTCATTAAGTCTCTGAACTTTAATTCGATATCCGCCTCGTTCTTTTACCGCAGCCGCTTCATTCTGGTATCGCAAATCGGTAATAATGGCGATATGAGGCATTTCACTATCCATTTTTTCGAATACCTTCTTCACCCAATATTCCGAATCTTGCTGGCGACGTTGCGTACCGATCCTCTGAAGTAGGGGTGCATCTTTCTCAGTCATACCGTGAAATTGACGAGCCTCTTCATAGAGAGCTTCGGCAAATCGATACAGCTTTACTGACGGAATAACTCTCAAGCCATGTCGAAGTGCTAATTCTTGCTTTTACTTATAATAATCAAAAACACTCTGACCCGCTGTATCTTTACCGGCCCTAGCACGGTGTCCGAAGGCTATTAATAGCATATTTTCTCTTTCCTCTCAAAATTGGGCGTTTAATTTCAGGGCGATGAGGACAGAATCCATAATGTCCTAACGCTAAGTTACAATTATGACAAAGAACTTGATATCCCTCTGGATAATTATTTTTCCTTAACCAAAATACAAACTTTTGTCCCTCTTTTCCTAATTCTCGACGTTGCTTTAAACCGCCACCATTCTTATGATCTATAGCTAAAAATTCATAACGAAATTCTCCACAGCATTGACAAACACTACCATAGTGATCTAGCGCCTCTTGTCGGATTTTTCTGGTATAAATTCTATCATAATCTGGATTCTTAAGTCGCCATTCTCTTCTGTAAGCATTCATAATCTCGCTATGATTTGCTCGCTCTTGTTTACCGTATTCCTTTCGTTTTTCAGGATGCGCTTTCATCCATTTCCGACGATAGGCATTCATTGCAGGACGATTTCTTTTCTTCCATTCACTTTGACGACTCATTCTTTTTCTTCTTATCTATAACTACCGCTGCACCTTCAAACCATCCAGTGCATTCTTGACACTGGAATCGCTGTTTCTTTCTCAACAACGTAAAACTAAATCCTCGACGTTGTACTCTGTAAGAGCCGCATTTAGGACAGGCTAACAAGTCACCCTGATTAACCTGTGGATGTGTTCTCGCCCATGGTCGCATCAAAAAGTAAACTTGCTCAAGCAGTGAAACGTCCTGCTTGTTATACTCCTTCATCGTTGCCCAGGCGGTAGGATCACCTGTCATACATTGATGCCACAAATGGAAACCTGTGTGAGGCATCTTTCGACCTACACCTAGATATCGCCCTAGTTCATCCAATTTATTGCTATCAAATTTAAAAACTCTGCGAGCGATCTTCAACGTATCGACAGTTTTATAAGGCGACGGTGGTTTCATTCCGTGCGTGATCAACCGAGTATTAGTCTTAGGCAGATCGAAATCATCACCATTGTGAGCAATGACAATATCCGCATCATCAAGAATCTTCCATAAATCAGCAACTAATGCCTTGTCGTCCTCTTTATTATCCATATAACCCGGATAATCAATCAGAGCACGAGAATGAACTTCTTTCTCACCTAGCCACTTCCAAGCAAAGCTTAGAATGTGCCAATTCTTTTCAAAGTCTATTACGTTCTGCTGCCACTTTCCCCACACCCAACCCAACGATGGCGCAGTCTCAATATCTAAAAAGACTATCCGAGAAGCTGTCATGAATTCCTTTAAAACGTTAGATTATGAATCCGACCTAATGTAAAACCTGTCACAACTCCGGCGATAAACCACTTAAATTTGCTCTTCCGGGCGTCCGCTTTTACTGTTTTAATTTCTTGATTTGCTGTGTCGAGCTTAGCTTGTATGGCATCCACGTCACTCTTATGAGATTGCTTTTCTGCATTTAGAGCTTTTGCGTCATTCTCAATGATAATTGTGTCGTTGTCTATAACTTTTTGATCAGCATCATACTGCTGTTGTAAAATCGGAGCTTCTTCTAAACCCTGAGTGATGGCGACAGCCTCAGCTTGATCCAAATGATAACCATCGCTAATGACAGTGATACTCCCGCCAGGAGCCAAAGTTTGAATACGAGTCGCCAAATCAGTAGGTGGTAATGTTGCATCTTTTGTCTTATTAGCCTTAAGCTGAGCTAGTAAATTAGAAACTAAAGCATTTTGTTGCACGTTTTCTGCTTGCAATTGTGAGTTTTGCATAGCTAACTGCGTGATTTGATCGGTTATTTGCTTTTGAAATTGTGCATTTGTAGCATCTTTTTGATCAGATAATGTTTTTAAATCTTGATACTTTTGATCAGCTTTATCTGCTACCTTAGATTCAATTGCGTAAGTCAAACCGAGAGCGAATAAAATTGCCACTCCATAAAGTATTATGTGATGTTTGTCTAATGTCATGTTCTTCCCAAAGTTGTCGCTGAGGGTACACGATTTTTCTTCAACCAGGCTCGGTGAACATCGGTACCTAACTTACCTGGAAATATGAATACACTTCGTCCAAGGGCCGTGACTGCCGGTGGATTTTTAAGGTAAAGAATTAGACGTTCTAACTTAGTGATTAAATCATCTCGCCAAAATCTCGGGTCCTCAATTTTACCTAGAATACGATTGCAGGTGGCGCAGAGCAATCCACGGATTAAACCGGCAGTAGGACCCGTCTTTCTGTGATCGTGATCTGTAGAGAGCCGTTTACCTGATTTATTAGGTTTTCCGCAAATGAAACAGACGTGATTCTGGTATGCGTCGATTAAGTCCCATTCTGGTATGGTTAATCGAAACCAAAGTAATAATATTCGTTCTCTCGCCGTCATCCCAAAGCTGTCACTGAGGGTACACGATTATTGGCAGGGCGAATAGGGCATCTTTTGCTGCAATTTCAAATCGGTACGTTCACTCCAGTGTTGTTTACGCTCAACTGTTCTATGATAATATTCAAACACAGTTGAATCTACCCACATAGGCGGCGAAGGATAGAGCCATCGCCATACTTGAACGATCCGCTTCATATTCGCTCCAGCACCGCCGTGGCGGTCTTAAGTTTATGAATTAAAGCTAGAAGAAGCTTAAATTCTCGACGCTCTACTTTTTCCCTCTCTTTGTGAATTGTTTCTTGCATGAGCGCTCCAGTGAATCGATCATATCAACTAAACTTATCAAAGCGATGATAGTTAAAGCCAAGACAATCCAATCCTCTGTACTCATGAAACAAATGGTTTCATTCCGTGCTTAAAACTTTCCAACAAAATATCCAATACGACGGATTCGGCGACAGCACGGTAACCGGTTAACTCACCCTTAACTCCCTTTTGAACTTCGTGACGCAATTGCCGGTTGGTCATTTTCGATATCCGCTGCTCGTACGTCTCTACCGATTTTTTAACCGGCGGTGCAAGCACTTGATCCAACGGTATTTCTTGCACCTGGGCTGGCTTATCTGGCTGCGGTACTATTCTAATTGCTTTCGGTTCCATCACGTCTCCTTTGATTTTAGTAAATTTGCTACGAGTTTACTGGCACTATATGCAAGTTGATAAGCTACCTTTACGATCTCCGGATCAATTGCCGATTCTACTTTGACCACTTCCTGATGCTGGTAGATTTTGCTTATTTCACCACGTGCGACAGCCTCTTCTGCTCGACGCCGAAACCAATCCTCAAGTGGTTTCCAATCAGTTTGGAACATCAGACTTTCGGGATCAAACATCTTGACTCCTAAATTTATCCATCGCTTCCGCAACAGCGTCTCTGAGTTCAGGCCATTCCTTCAACTTACGCTGACCATTACAATAAAGATCACCGTCTCTATCGCTGCGCCACGACTCATAGACTATCTCATTTGCCGCTTCTATTGCTTCTTTTGTCGCCATAAGATTTGCCGGTCCTTTGCTTCGACTGACGGTCCAGAGAGCAGCCGTAAGGGCATACGCTGGTTGCCTGATTCCCGCTCTTAGCCGTAACCGGTCTTTACAAGAGGCACGGTCGAAGTGTTCCCCGCAACGGCCTCAGGAAATCCGCTATTTAATGTAACCGAGTTCTTTCAAAGCCTGTAGAGCATCCACGTAATGAGTAACAAAATGGTGATCTATCTCTGTATGCTGCTTCTTAAGACTCGAATACACTTGATTCAGAGAGATTTTACAGGTGAGAGAATCCAGAGTATCCTTCCCAAAAGCACCACAAGTAGCGGTGATAGCTCCGGTGAATTTACCGTTAATTCCCAGAGCGCCACGAAGTTCAGCCGTCGTGGAATCTTTCAAACCTGCTCCAACTCTGCTGGAATCCGGTCCACGCAAAGCTGTCAGAACATGCCACAGTTTGCGACCATTCGGACCATTCAAAGTATTGACAACCAAATCGAGAACCTGCTTGATAGTCAATTCTGACAAAACGGCTGGAGTGGCTGCTTGCTTCATGAATAACTGATGTTTCACTTCCATTATGTGCTTACAATTCGTTCCATTGAACTGACGCCGCTCGGTAAAGTCCGGACAATTACACGTCCACACCTTGTGGTGACTAACTACATTACGCTTGTAATGAACGATGTACTCAGTACCTGGAGTAGTGTCGCTCATGACGTACCACGTAGTTTGTCGATTCCTTACTTTTGCTGCTTCTCTAATTTGCATTTTCTCTCCTTAAATTTTTGAATCAGGTATCAAAGTCAGTTTATACCTTTCTATAGCCTTTGTCAAGTGATAAATCAAATTTTCTTCAATGTTTAAAACTTCATTATAGCCTGACGAATGCCCCTGTTCCCACGCATACATCCTAACGAAACTGTGAAATTCTTGCGGAATTTGTTCAAGTATCTGATCTTGTTGTCGATTAAAATCGGCAGCTTCTTTTTGTTCTAATATGGTAGGTCTACGCATTTTATACCACTCCCCGAAAAATATAAATTTCCTTAGCGACCACAACACGAAAATTGCTTTGCTTACCAACTAAAAATGCGCCTCGGTACTTTACCTTCCGAACCAAATGAGCAGCGCCATCGGCCCACGCTCGGGCTGATTGTATGCTCGTGAAGATGTGCCAACCAGCTCCATAGCGATGATATCCACCAGCCGCTTTTAGCCATTTTCGCACTGGACGAGCGCCACCCCAAAATTCACTTATAAGCTGTTTGCCGTTGACATTAAATACTTTGTATCCGACACCGGTCTTTTTCTTTGTTCTCACGTATTGAGTGACGCACATTTAGTTCTCCCTAATTTAAAGAATAACTCACAAATCTAATTTAGATCGAAAACCTAGAAAAACCGGGTGACGTGGCTTTTCCTTGCTGCCTGTTGGAAAATACTTATACTTAATAATCTGACCGATCAAATCGTCACGCATATCCCACATCTGTTCCCGATCTGCCTGAGTCAATCCAGTGCCGCAACGAAATTCGACTCCGGAGTGAATATCACGCAATTCAAATCCACCAAGAGAATCTAGACCCGTCTTATTATCTTTATGAGATGACCGCTCAGTACGTCCTAAAGCGTTAGTCGTCGCCTCGTTACCATTATGCATTAACTCGTAGGTACCTAGAATCTTTGCATCCGAATCTCGATAACGCTTAAGCTTGAGAAGGTAGCCCTCTTTAGCAGTGCTCCTGCCGAACTTATACGGGCTATTAGGGTCACGAATCATTGCACCTTCAAAACCCATTTCAATAGCTTCGGACTCAAATTCTGATAACTTCTCAGAGTCTCGAATTGTTTCATGTAAAACAATCTTGACATTAGGACAAGATTTCAATTTTTGTACAGCAGCGAATCGAACTTCAAAACAACCAGGGACAATAAAATTATCAAACACATAATAGAATACATTAGGTTCGCCATCCTCAGACATTACCGCACTGACGGTGCGTCGATAAGGATCGTCATTAGCAGCACCCATAATCAACTCACCATCGGTACCCTCAGGCAGACCAGAGAACAGTTTCTGTACGTGGCGATTCGGTATGGGCTTCAAAGTACGACTAACAAGCTGACCATTCAGAACAAGCGCTCGGATACCATCAAGCTTTGGACTAGCTATTACTGGATAATGAAGCTTGGTGATATCTTCGCAGAGAGCAGCTAGCATCGGTTTCATTTACGCCCTCTCACATAAATAACGTTTGAAGCATTCGGCTCAATTGTTAGCCTGCCACCGAACGCTGAAATTTCAAGCATATCAGGTTCACGAAGATAAACGTCGATCTCATCTTTGCCGACTTGAATACGAACTTGTCGAGTTTGTAGATAATTCTTAAAGGTAGTAGGGCCGAATTTATCTCCGGTACAAGCCCAAGTTTCCACCCAAAAACTCGATGGCTTCTGATCATTTTGAAATTCCTGAAGCGTACGAATAGCCTCATTACGCTCCCGTTCAAGACTTTGAATATGCTCCTGCGCCCACTTCGGCAGTTCGGTAAAATCGTAATCAGGTTTAGTAGCCATCGTTTCCTCCTATCTTGATAGTCTCATAATTCTGAAATCTTGTCAAGCTTTATTTTCTAGTTGAAACGTATCGAATTATTCTGGTTTCACCACATTCATCTTTATAAGGGTTACCGGCAAAGACAGCATCCTGACGATTTGTGTAGGCTTCACCAGCAACCCATCGCCCCCACTCGCCATTTACTTTCTTTTCTCGTGATTCAATTACCCAAATATGACGCTTCATCTTGCACCTTCTATAGGATCACAGCCCGAACAAATGTGTTTTGAGCAATCACACCTGTCCCGATGTGGCAACGGACAATAGCAATTAATCACTGATATAAGAAAAACCAGGACAGTTATCCGTATCATAAGGTGGCTCAATCGAATGCATAGATCGTTCTTGTTTGCAACGTGTGCATACCAGCTCTGTGTGCAAGGTATATTCGCTTAATTCACCGACGCAAGTGAATTTAGTTCTAAGCATTTCACTTTGCTTGTTAGCGATCTGGAATCGCATGTTAACGTGATAATGACCGAACACCCATTCCTTCGGCTGATGCACGTCGAGCATCGCCTGCAATGCTTGACTAGTACGGCTTTCGATGCATCCCATCTTAGCAAAGAAATAGCCGTCATTCGTTCCACCACTAGTGGCTGCACCTAGAAGATATCTGGCTGCTTCATGTGGGGCCTCATGTGAGATAACATACTCTGGCTTCACTTGTTCATAAAGATACAACGCTTCACCCAATTCCTTAATTGACAACTCTTCATCGGGCCACCAACTAACGCCGGTAATTCTAGCCATTCGGTCAATAGACCACGCACCAGCCAACCAGAACAAACGATCCTCGGGAAGATAACCGTAGTCGCCTAGATAATTCTTGTTTTGACGACATAACTCCGGGTTGTCATGATTGCCACGAAACCAACGATGATTCATCTCCATTTCGTGTAAACCGACGCCCTTGAAACCGATCCCCATATCTCCAATTTGTATGGTCCGTTTGCCCTCATAATGCTGGCGTAAACGCTTCTGATAGATATGAGTTTTGCCGTGTACGTCACCGATGATGGTAATCACTTAATCACCTTGTTAATGACGGACTCTAACTCATCTGCTGATATGTAAGCAGTAGCATATCCTTCGTTTCGCCATCGAATAATTAATTCATTTAAAGCCTTGAGTAACAAATCATACTTAGAGGGCTTTGGGACAAATTTTTCTTTTGGTAGACTCATCCGATTTTATCTTTACTGACAAGATTCTTCCGATATGCAAGAGCTTCTGCGACAAGCAACGCATCTATTCTTGACCCCCATCCACTCAAATAGCCTGACGGCTCATGAGAGAATCGAGCCAAGACAGTCTTAGTCGTTATCCCTTCACAGTAATACAAATCGTAATCGTTAAAGCGGCCAAGATACTGACAATTTGAACATGTGTCATGTTTGTAACGTGGCGGCAAATTCCACACAAAGTCATCCTGTACTGCTTTGGGTTTAAGGCAAAATGGGCACGTTTCACTGTCATAACGTCCGTGGCGAGTACCAGACGAAAATTTCTTTGTGCAAATTTTCATTTTATTCTCCCATTATCTGACGTTTATGGCTCGCCCTAGATTGATTTTCCTTGTACCACTCGTGGTGGATTTGACTAAAATAAGGAGTTTTATTAAGAGCGTCAAACAGAGCAGAGCACACATCACAATACATTGGACCCAAAATAGACAGCGGAATGTGACACTCTTGACATTTCTCATTCTTTAGCTCCGTCGGAGAATCGATGTCTCTGGCGAAAACGTTACCAGCATTATCAAGGTATTCCATCTGTACCCTTTCTGAGGTCAACTGTACCCGATTTGAGTACAATTATTCCTCACTCCGCAGTGGCTTCTTATGCTTCGCTGGTTTACGGCGCTTATCTTGAATCACCTTCGTCTGAGGCAGCGCTCCGATCACATTACGGGAGCGCCGCCTAGCTTCGTTCGCCTGGGTAAATTTCTTAGGCATTTAATTTTGGCATATCACAAGTGAAAGGACGGACTCTTCTTCCATTCATAATTGCCATTACCTTTCTCGCTATTTCAACCGGAAAATTACCGTGTTTCTTTCCAACACCTACATATGAAAACCCAACTTCAACACGAGATTTGGGAAATTGACGCCTAATCGCCCTAGCGACTGCGCAATGAGTAGTACTACGTTGACCCACCTCTTTACGTCCTAGCTTAATATCTTCCGCTGTAACTTTAATCTTCATTCCACTCTCCCTTAAATTAAGACTATCAAATTACCATTTGCGTGTCAAGCTTTTTGTTTCAAATAATCGAGGTAAAGTACGTTGATCTAGTTTATGGTCACACGGGAATGACAGGGTCCATTGCTCGGCTTTCAACTGTGTTTTCAAATCGGGATATATGGGTGAATCCTTGACAATGATTTCGTCCTGGTAATTGTAAAGCCACTGCCCTGCCTGATTGTATCGCTTGACTTCGACTTGCTGTGTCATTTTATTCTCCTTTCATGATAACACTTAGACGAGCAATATTTTTGCCCTTTTTTGATTCTCGACCGCTGCACGCTAAACTCTTTTTGACAGCCTACACATGCCGCTGTGGTTCGCCCTTTTTCAACCCACGCTTCAACCGCTTTAACAAAAGACTTTTGTGCAGCTACTTTATGCAATTCTGATGACGGTCTACCCGCTGTAAATTCTTTAAAGTGTAAAACAGATTTTTCTATTTCGAGCAACGTCATTACATGTTTTTCCGGCATATAACCACTAGCTAATTGAGCCTGACGTTTCTTTTGTCTCGTAACTTCCGAAGTCATTTTATATCCTAAAGGAAGATTATGTTTTTGCGTGTATTCCACACGAGTTAATCCGTGAACTACGTAAACATGGCTAGTTATCGATTTAAATAATCGATTACATTCTAAACACGTAATAAAATGGCTCGGCATCACAAGCCTGTCTCCTTTTGAAATTGCTCATACTCAACTTCGCAATGCAAACACGTTGGTGGGTCCTGTTTCTCATAAAAATAAACTGGCGCTTTGCAATACTCACATAGTTTATCGGATGATTTTCCTATTGTCAACATCGTTTTCTTCGACAATCGTTCGATCAATTCAGCTGGCAAATCCTCTCGACCGATTTGATCCTTTCCTTGCCAGTATGTGGGTATACTAGTCAGTAACTCCTCAATTCGCTCGGCCTTCTTTTCCTTTTTACGTTGCTCCTTCTTTAACTCTTTAACCTGATCAATTATTTTCTGGTTCTCCTGCTCCTGACTGATCAGCTTATTAAACTCTTCTAATGCCTGCGGTGTTATCTCAAGAATGGCAGGCCGGTGCTCCTTAAGCTTTGCAACGATCAATGCTTTAGATGTGGCCCAAGTCCAACTGGGGGGACCGTCACACTTGAATCCTGCCACCTTTGCCGATTCCATCTCAGCTTGCCATGTTGGTCCGGATTGCAAGACTAGCTCAAATCTGTGATCAGTCGGATTGTACGTTATCAGCATCTAGCAACTCACCATCCAAATCGAACTCTTCAACGTCATCTATTTCTTCTGGTACTTCGTAATCCTGATCCCATCCACAATGGTTACACACTTGTTTCTCCTTTCGTACAATACAACGTCACGCCGACGATCAATAGAACCATAATCAAGGTAGACATTATTCTGCCTCTTCGGTGGATATCCAAACTGCTTTCGGAACTACATCACTACCCTCAAACGTCGTGACATCTACAACCAATCCGGGTTTATTAGGTGCATGAGCAACTATTTCAATATCTCCCCACTTCTGCCGCTCATCTTGAAGCTTCTTAATCAATTGTGAAATCGTCATCTTGGTTCTCCTTTGCTCGTATAACTCTCTCAAATTTAAATACGGGTGTCAAGTAAAATCTGATCAACTGTAGGCCACACTGGTTTTGGTGCTCGTGGTCTAACGATGTATCCATTTTTGCAACGATTTTGATAACCGTAATAACGACGTGCATAGATACGTTGCCTACGCAATAAGTGTTTACGCTTGCACTCAGGCACTAGGCACGTACGTTTCTTGTGATGTGTCCGGACAATTCGCCTTCGGCATTCTGAGCAGATCACTTTATTTCTCCATTACCTGATTTTAATTTTTCAAGTGTCGTAATCAAACTCCGAATTTTAAACCCGCTCCCACTTGAGATACATATTCTCTTCCGTCGGCAGCTTGACGCACCTGCAATAGTGCTTCTCCGTTAATAAGGTTTTTGACATTCGATACCGCTTAATATCTCGACGGCACTTTGGACAGATGGCGTGCCAAGGGGATGGTGGGAGTTTTACGTCAGTGGTATTGTAACAGGCCATTGGATTAGCACCTATGCTCTGTGCTTTTAATTTCCAAGTAGCATTATGATCTTGAAAAGGTGTCAAAGCGTGGGCAATCTCGTGCAAAATAGTGTCTCTAACTTTATCTAGATTATTCAATTCGGTTAGGGGACCGGACAAAGAAATTCGACCGTGTCGCCAATTGCAATAACCGAAACGGACCTTACTTTTATCTATTCGAAACGTCCAGCGCTGCAATCCGTGTTCATTCATTAACTGGAGTGCCAGTGTGCGTGCCTCTGCTATATCCACATGACCATCCTTTCATTTGTCATTCTGAACAGACCTATAATATTACACGATTCCCGAAACGGAAAATCGATAGCGCTTAATCCAACCCGGAATTTTTAACTGGGTGCCTTCGTTAAAATTTCGAGCCTGTAAAACGAACAGCGTGTCAAGTGTCCATATTCCCACCTTATCAGCGGCTCGCCATCTTTACGGTATTCTTCTATTGTGCCGCATTCGCCATGATCCTTATGCTTACAGGCGTACCTATTGCGGGTGTAGTATCATCTAGCATAGTGCTCCTGTTCGATTCTAGACACTGTCAGCATCAGCATAGTGTCTCCCTACCATACAGGATTTTACGTTCGCCTAGACGCCTAGGAACGATTAACGCAAGGTATCCCGACTATACTCTTTTCCATTCTCTCGAATTACTACTTCCCAACCGAAAAGATGCTCTAATTCAAACGTGCGAAAGATACGACGTGCCTTTGCTTCCGCTAGATCAGCGGTCACATAAATCATACGGAGCAATTTTACTTCATCAGTTCCTGTGACTATCTCGATTGTATACATCATGTCTCCTTTTGATTGACGTGCCATTGATAGGCCTACACCTCGACAGCATAGGCCTAACTATCAAACGTCAAAGGGTAATAGAGATAAGCTTGCTAGACTCAACAAAACCAGAGCAATCCTTACGTGCTTTTCCTTTTGCTCGCAACCCGATGACTACTCCAGTCTGATCAGTGAATCGCAAGTCTGACAAGTCACCATCGATAACCTTGTAACCGTGCCATTGCTCCGGCAGTGGTCTCCCTTTCTTAGTGTCAAATACCACTGCTACGTTGACACCATTCCGCAGTGAATCCAGACAGTCTGCTAGATTGGTCTCCGAGTGTGAAAAGGTTAAATGGTAATTCGGACGAATCCGGGTATAAGCCTTCGGGAGTTTAGTGTAGTCATAGAATTGAACGTTTGGAAATTCATTACAAAGTAGCAAGGGAATCCACGGGAGATCAGACGTTCCATTAATCCGGATGCATGGCGTTAGCCGTTCACGTTTCGCCTTGCGTATCACTGCGCCTATATCTTTACGCAATTGCTCTAAGAATGATTGCCAATCAGCAAACAATTCCCGAGTTTTCCGGATTCGAGCCTTGTTAATTTTGGGATACATGCTGGCACGTCCGGCAGTAAACAAACATCCTGTTTTGCATCCCGGTGTAGCCATAGCGCAAACGTTGATTCCTGATATGTCACTAGGCGCAAGGTATAGAATACCAGTCAGATATCCATACTTTTTGCCTTTGATGGTTTTGGCATCGGCATTAGTGTTAAGTAGTTTCACGTTGCTCCTTTCGATTCGAAAATTTTCGCTACTCAATACTCCTTTGATACACTGTTAATGCGTCGAACGTGGCACATAATTGTTTAGCACGGTCCGATGATTCATCACTATCGGGACTGAGTACGTCTAATGCATCGGAAATTAGCTGGAGATCAGAAGAGGATAGGCTAACACAGACTTTGCCGTATGTGAGTTTAACGTTCTTTTGCTCCGCAGTGTCGGGGTTACGCCAGAGTTTAGCTTGTGCTCTGGCTATCTCTTCCAATCGAATCAGGGCAGATTCAAACGTCGGTTTATTCGCTGGAGCATCGTTCGCTAGAGTCGCCATATAAGTGTCTGCTACCTTGGGACAATTGAACGACAATTTGTTCCCATGCGTGCCGACGTGCCTTATCCTGTTCAGTGTACATTGTTACTCCTTTGCTTGATTGTTTCCCCTGTCCCACTTGTTAGAATGGGACAGAGACTGCAATCAAACTAGTTGCTTGACTGTTTCAGCGTCGCCATTTCCTCAGCAAGACGCCACAAAGCTTTGTTCAGGTTGACGTTCTGATCTATTCCAGTTACAGAACGTGCGGTCCGACGTGACAACCGATAGCCATTTCGAACTAGACCACACATACCGCCTTGAATTGCGTTTTCCTGAACACGGTTGAATGTTGACCAGAGATCAGCGCCGTTATCATCTGATCGGCGAGCCTTGAGCAACGTTTCTGGTTTAATGGCCTGTGCAAGTGTCGATTCCTGTTCCGGAAAACGGAGCATATGCGCTGACTGTGCGAATACTCTCTGTTCATCCGTGGTGAGTGTGATTGTTTTCCACGTGTTAATTGTTTGCTGAATTTTCGGAGCGTGATCGATCAATTCAAGACTTGCATTGATTACGTCCCGAACAATTTCTCCCACATGCCGAACCTTGACGCCAGCGACTAAGCTTTCGCTTACAATCAAGCCATTACTACAAACCAAGCGGAACACGCCAAGCATTAGTACGTAGCGTGACGTGCCATCGTGCGAGTTAATCAAGACAGTCTCTAGATCAGAATCGCCAACGTTGGTCAGTTGCGAGTTAACGGACCGGAAGCGAAGCATATGCTTTGTAAAATTCTCTTTGCCAGCAATCCTGCTAGATGACTGACTGGCCATAACAGGGACGAAACCAGCGGACCGCATACCATCGATAACCTGTGACGTAGGGACGAATGCATAGCGGTCCGACATAGCGTGATAGGGTTGACCAGCGAATGCCGACGGAGCAAAACGTTGTATTTCCTCATTGCTTAATGCGTGTCTGGTATTCATTTTGTTTATCCTTTTGAGTAGATTTTATTCTCAATTACCCTACGATAATATCATAGACAATACTTCCGTCCGACAACGTTTTTTCGATCAGTCGAAGAACGATTGGCTCTTGTGAGTATATCTCATTAGCAGGGCGACCCGAATGCAAAACACATTCTTGTAATGCCTCAATCAATTCTTCCACGTTGTTTGCTTCGAACATTAGCTGCATTATCGCTCCTTTCCTAGGCTACTGTGACGCCTAGTAATTGCTTAATCGTTTGAATTGCCATCCAGCGGCCAGTCGAGTTAGGACCATCCGCAGCGGCATAATCTAGTGGCATATCGTATTGCAAGTGTTCTAGGACGTGCCAAAGGATACGCTCGCCGTGTGCTGGATTTAGCTTTGTCGACTCACCGGGATATCTGTACATCGTTGTTCCTTTCTTAGGCAGAGATGCCTAGCAATTGCTTAATGGTCAGGATTGCCAAGTAGCGGCCCATCTCTCCCGAAACATCAGCAGGTGGCCGCTGCAAATGTGCTAGGACGTGCCAGAGAATACGCTCTCCGTCGTGCTTTTCGAGTTTACGCTTGTGATATACTCGCATCGGGTCTCCCTTCGTTTGCCTTGTAAACAGGAGTATACCACGAATCGCTGTAAGGATTGCAAGCTTTATTTTCAAGAAAATAATTCGTTTTGGATGAGTGTTTTGCAGCTACATTTTGCATATGATTTTACGTATTTTCAGCAGGATTTTAAATGCCTCATAATAATATGAAAACAAACGAGTTAAATTAGCAAGGCAATCGGGAGACCGGGAAACACGGTTGACGCAATCTTTTGGAAATGAAAATTTTACACTGTTTTCTGAGTTTTCATGCGAAAAATGCTGATAAATTCTTTATTTTCATGCGTTTATAGCAGAAATCGGTCGGATTGCACGCAATAGATTAGTGTATTCTATTGTAGGGCTAATACGATGATAACAAAAGACTTAAACCTGCAATGAATCAGCAATTTTAGGCGTTTTGCAAGCAATGCAACGTTCCGGAACGCAAGGGAATCGAGCTTAAAAGTTAAGTTATTCAAAATAAAAGACTTAATGAAGAAGCTGAATCGCCAAGATTGCTAAGTATTTTAGAATAAGTCTATTAGAATCGGACCCGTGCGACCAGCCCCCAAGGGTAGATCGGCAGAAATTTAAATTCGCCTAGCAATTTTATAAGTTCACTTTTAAATTCGGACCCGGCACCCATCCCACCGGGTATGGTTGCCCACCTACCCCTTGACAATACTCCTATGGATATGGTATGGTCATACCTATGGATAAAACTAAACCTGTGACGCTATACTTCATAGTCGCTCCTGAGGTAAACAAGATTAAGATCGGTACGACTCAAAGACCTCTAGCGAAGCGCCTAAAAGAGTTGAAGACTTATTCCCCTGTGCCTCTATACCTTCTAGCTTACGTGACAGTTGTAGGAATGAAATCTTTAGAAATTGAAGAAAAAACGCATTCTGATTTGAAAAATAATTATAGCCACGGAGAGTGGTTTTGGTATGATAATAAAATTCGAGAATATGTTGCGATTTTGATTTGGGAATCTGAATATTATGGACGATTTGGAAATGCAGGTCCGATGTTTGAAAAACGAAAATATATTAAAGCTTTTGAGAACGAATGGGGACGTAAAACATACCCACGAAGCTAAGTGACACCATCCATGACAGCATTTTTTAGCCGTAATCCACTGATTCTAAAGAAAGTGTTAAAAGTGCCCGTCACTAATACTGTCACCTAGACGGAGAGGGAGAAATCCTTATTTTCTTAAAATATGACCTCATTTTTGAGTGATTATTTTACATTTTATTTTCAATTTCTTATAAGTCCTTTGTTTTCAATAAAAAAGGGTATAGTTCTCCATCTATACTCTTTTTATTCTCTTTTTGATATAAAAATTGAAAAAAAATAAGCTTTTCTCTCTTTCTCTGTCAAGGTGACACAATCACTAGCGGGCACTTTTGACATGTTGTTTGTTTTCAACGCACCACAGAGAAAAAATGCTGTCATGGAGGCCATTTTCAGTCTTTCTGTCACTTAAAGCTGTCACTGAAAATTGGTGACGTGGTGTAATAGTATTAGAGTGTATATGCTTATATACCTGTATACAGGATCGCCCTTTTGTGACAGCATTCAGTGACAGCAATTTAGTGACAGAATGAGGTTATAGAATCGTTTTAGCGAATCTAAAATCCAGATGTCTTTTGTTTTCAACATTTATGTAATTCGTGTACCCTCTCAAACGGCTTTGGGACAGCAAATAACAAAGATTGCTCTTGACAATATTCTTAGAGTTCGATATTCTGATTCTGGAGAGTCAGGTGATCGCAGTCGATTGCAGCGTCAAATCGAAAGATTGGCGGCTGGTCGATTGAGGAACTTCTGGACTACACGAGCATTGGCGCTGTGGAAGTTGCAGGCACGGTAACGTGACGGGTAAAGTCGCCGCCTTTGGGTGAATAACTCCACGCCAGATAGCAATCCCAAAAAGACCTTCTAGCTCAAGTTGTGCTGGTCGGGTAGGGAGCACCGGGAAACCGGATTGCGAAAGCAATAGATGAATGATCACCCCGTTGCAACGGACTGAATCCAGGGTATCGACTCTCCTAAGGAATTTTATGAAAGAGAAAGAACCTGAAAAGGACGAGGAATTGACCGACGATGAAATCTGGGACTTGGTTCCCGGTATGGGTCCTTTCGTATTTGAGAAAGCGCTTCAGGATTCAATTCCGTTCCTGACACCATTCTAATGTTTTGGATCATTATTGGAATTCTGATAGTTTTGATTTGGCTTTGTATAACTTAATAGACTATTCGTCCAACGGTAGGACGCTCGTCCGATTAACGAGAAATCGGGGTTCGAATCCCTGATGGTCTACCAATGCTGGCCGGTGTGAAAACGAAAGGCTAGCCACTTTAAGAGGATGTATGGCAACATTTAGTATAGCAGGCAACACAGGCGGCACAGCCGGAGCATTAGCTACGGTAGAATTGAATTCAGATCGTGGAGATATTCAAGTAACCGTCAACGCTGATGCCAATGGAATTTATTCAATTCCGAATCTCCCTGATCAGAGAACATATTATCTGATTGCTACACTTTCTGGAAAGACGTATCGCTTTCAACATTCTGTCAGCATCAATGGAGCAAACGTAGTAGATGTTAATTTTAATCCAACAGCGCTGAATGCTTCAAACATTAATACGCCTGGATTTTAAGGAGATATTATGGCTAAACCAGTAGTTGGATTTAAAATTGAAGAAGAGAGTATTCAAGCAGTAGGTGCCCTGCATTCAGCGACAGCGAAACTGTTGTCTGATGGAACACCGAATCCATATCACGTCGCCACATGGGGTCCGACCTTTCCTAAGTTTAGATTGCTTTTGGATCAAACACCTAATCCGTTTTTCAGAGGGTAAATGCTTCCTGTCTGGTTGATCCTTTACTTAGTTTGTATTTGGTTGGGTCTGATTGTTGACGATTATATTCTGACAAAGCGTCACGTCAAGATGTTTAAGAAAGTTATGGATGAAGAATTGAGAAAACTCAAAGCAGAAGCCTTGAGTACTCCTGGTGGAGAGATTTATACCGGTCCTCACGGTAAAATTTTAACTGTTAAAAAGTCTTTATCTGGTGGAAAATGAAAATAGTTCTTTTGATGTTAATTTCCCTGCTGTCACTCGGCGTAGTCAAGGTTAAAATTGATCAAGCAACCGTTAATCTGCAGAAGATGCATCCGGTTCAAGTTTTTAAGCCAGCACACAACAAGATTGTTATGATGCAGCCTGTGGCCTATTCTCCTGAAACGGAACAAGAGGCTCAAGTAGCTTGGGATGAATTTAATAAGTTTGCTAAAGAGCACGATCTGAAAGGTGGATATCTGCATCCAACAGAAGATAGTTGGTCATTAGCTTTGTTCGCCGGAGATGAGAAAGAGCCTAAGTGGGCAGTTTACGATCTACCTACTTTGACAGAAGCAGTCAAGCAGATTGAATCGGATTATAAAACATACCCTAACGGTCACAATACAAAATAAATTTTCGGTAATTGGCGGAACTGGCAGACGCACCGTTCTCAAAAAGCGGCGAAGCAATTCATGTGGGTTCGACTCCCTCATTACCGACCAGCTATAAACTATACGGCTGTGGTGGAAAGGCAGACACAGTAGGTTTAGACCCTACCGGTTAACAGCCATGGGGGTTCAAATCCCTCTAGCCGTACCAATTCATTCGGAAGTCATGAGCCGAATGCGGGGAGTGCTCCGAACACTCCCCATCTTTTTCGGAGAAAGGTTATGAAATCAAAGTATACAAAAGAATTACTTGCACCAATTGTAGCGGCTAATGTTTCTATGGCAGGAGTTTTACGAAACTTAGGACTACACTTGGCTAGTGGAAATTATACTCATTTAAAGAAAGTATTTAAGTCCCTTAGTATAGATACTTCTCATTTTCTTGGACAAGGAACTAATAGAGGAATAAATCATAAAGGTGGTCCTGCTCCTACAAATTTACTTATCCTTAGAAATGAAACCGACACTAGAACTAATGGTCAGAGATTACGGAAGGCATTGTTAAAAGTTGGACGCTTAGATGTTTGTGAAAAGTGTGGTCAGAAACCAGAGTGGCAAGGAAAGTCTCTTATATTAACTCCTGATCATAAGAACGGAAAGTTTTGGGATAATCGTCCTGAGAATTTAGAATTACTTTGTCCGAACTGTCATTCACAAACAGAAACATTCGGTGCCAGGAACCGAGTATGAAAATCCTGATAGCAATTCTTAGTTGCAAGAAAGATCAGGTGTGGCATCAACAAGCACGAGAAACGTGGCTTGTTAATTGTCCAGTAGATTATAAATTCTTTTTAGGTAAATTAGCGTTCGCTTATGATGAAGTTGAATTAGATGCTCCTGATTCTTCTCGTCATTTGTATAAGAAAACGCAACGAATGATTCAATACGCCTTTGAAAATGAATATGACTTTTTGTTTAAGTGTGACATAGATACTTATGTCCATGTTCCTAGATTACTTAAGTCTGGTTTTGAGAAACACGAGTTTTCAGGATACAACGGAGCATACGGTGGAAGTGGTTATTGGTTAAGTCGTCAAGCTATGAAGGTTCTTTTAGAAAGTCCTTCTTTAGACTGGTGCCCGACAGAAGATGGTTGGGTATATCATTCACTAGGTAATAGAGGAATTCGTCCGTTTCAAGATAAGAGATATCACTCTTTGACGAGTGAAGGTCCAGCACCAGAAAACGATTTAATTACTAGTCATTGGTATTCTGATCATAGCCAGAATCCAGAAAGAATTGTTCACAGTAAAGAGCGTTTGAATTTAATTCCTGTGTTACATAAAAAAGCACAAGAAATAAAGGAGGATGCATGAGTTGCAACAGTTCAGTTGGGTTTCAACGTTCCGGTATCACGTTATTTGGCTATGCAAAGAACACGTTTGTTGGAACTTCTGATGTTACTATTCCAGGTATCGGGTCAGAAGCTTCCTCAGGAACGTGGTCTTATACACCGCCTTCTAGTTTCGGCTTAAGACTCGTTCTAGGTGATACATTAGGTGTAACTTTTAATTTTAAACTTAAGAATATAACGAGTGGTCTTTCTTCATCGGGGACAATCACATCAGGAAATTTAACTGGAACAACTTCTGGAAATGTAACCTTTAGTTCCGGAGATGTTATCGCTGTAATAGTAAGTCTTGCAAGTGGTGCTCAAGTTATTCCATATTTTGAGTGGGCATCAGATTAAATTTAGCCCAAAGAGTGCTTCCGGAAAAGCACATAAAACACCGGAGAATGCGGGTATGGTGGAATGGCAGACACCGCACACTTAAAACGTGCCGCCGAAAGGCATGTCAGTTCGAATCTGACTACCCGTACCAATCATGGAAGTTAAACAATTAGCGGAACACGGGATGACTCTTTATCTCAAGTATGTTTGGGATAACGATAAAGACCCGGCTCTCGATCACCCATGTCTTAAACCAACAAGTTTGGTTGTAGATGTTGGCGGCTATCGTGGCGATTGGACAGCTAAGATTCTTAGAAAGTATGGTCCGTTTGTTACGGTTTTCGAGCCTATTGCTGAGAATGTAGAAGTTCTCAAGCTTAGATTTCAGAACGATTATAGAGTTAATATCTGTCCTGTCGCTCTTGAAGATCGTCATATGCTTCAAGATATTTACATAGATCAAGACGGCTCAAGTTTCTTCAAAGAGACAAAGAAGAAAGAAACAGTTTTGGTTGAAGACGTGGGAACGTACCCATTGGGTGGAGCAGATTTAATTAGTCTAAATTGTGAAGGTTCTGAGTATAGAATTCTTCCTCGAATGATTCAGGCTGATATAGTCAAGTTGTTTAAGAACATTCAAATTCAGTTTCACTACAATATAGCCGGAGCTATGGAATTGAGAGATCGAATCCGTCAGGAACTTTCTAAGACGCACGAAGAACAATACTGTTTCCCATTCGTTTGGGAATCGTGGAAGAGAAAATATTAATGTACGAAGATAAGAAAGTGTTTGAAAAAGATGTTCCCGGTTTGGGTAACGTAAAATTTTTCATAGATGAATCCGTTAACGGAGTTTGGTTAGAAGTAAGAAAATCTAATGGAGAATGGGGATGGGCATTCGCTAGAAATTGTGCCGATAAACTTGAGTTCGGCCATGTACGCCCAGAGCCGAGTAGCTTTTAAATGGATAAAAAGATTGAACAAGAGTTGACCTATAAAGAGTGGGAAAAGCAGCATAACACTTTAGTCGCTTTCTTGAAAAAGAAATTTGAATATGTGTTGACGTTAAAGAGGGTACGATGATTCCGTCAATATGGACTGTAGGAACAGTTAGATAATGCAAGCTCTATATAAGTTTTTTGAAGAGCGTGAAAAAGCAGGCGTGACTGAATATCGCCTAGTCACGAAGAAACAACCTAATGGTGACTTCAAGTTTGCCATAGAAACGTATGCTGGTGACAAGATCATCTTCATACTTACACGAGTTGGCCTTACGCCACTCGATAATAGAGGGATTTTAGGAGCAGACGATTTGTAATTTAGTTTTAGTTCTGAGGGGGACTATATGCAAGCAACTGCTAGTTTTGTTTTAACTATCGCAGCACCACCATTAGTTATCGTTACTACATCGTTGCCTAACGGACAGGTTGGACAAGCTTATTCAGCGCAGCTTGAAGCGAGCGGTGGTACCGCTCCTTATACATGGTCACTTCAATCAGGAAGTAGTCTTCCCACTGGTTTAACATTATCGCCTGCCGGATTGATTAGTGGTACTCCTACCGCAGCTGGCACCGACACAATTGTTATTCAGGTTACAGATTCTGGGGCATAATATGCCACAGATAGCTAGAACTACGTTTTCTATTAAAATAGGCGGAAGAAAACGGCATAGACACTTCCGCCATTTTTCCTGGTTTATAAGAGAGTTAATTGTTTTTAAAGAGAAGGTCAGAGGATTTATGAGAGCAAAGAACACTATTCCTGATTGTGCATTTGAACACGATATGAGTTCTCCTGATGCTGGTGTTCACAGCCGTGGTAAATCCAACGGTGAAGAAGCCACGTTGAGAAAAGGTTTTCTTCCTTCTGCTAGCGCTGTCATAGAAGCAAAGTGTGATGACGGCGCAGCTGCACATAAAGCACTTCGGCAACAACTAGGATTTAACGATATTGGTAGTGATGGCGCTCCTGGCGTGTCTGGGAACGGGTACCGGGGGAACTAAAATGGATTCAGAATTGAAGGCTCTATCAGAAGAGTTCAGACAATTTAAACTTGAAACACTTGCCGAGTTACATACACTTCAGAGAAATCAATCTAGCCGTAAAGGAGCAGAAGGCGCTCGTGGTGAGAAAGGTGAGCCTGGAGTATCTAATATCCCCGGCCCTCGTGGACCGCAAGGTCCTAAGGGTGACAAGGGAGATCGTGGTGAAGCGGGTGTAAGTCATGTTCCCGGTCCAACCGGATCGACTGGACCACAGGGTCCAACAGGACCACAGGGTGATAGAGGCCCAATCGGAGCAGCTGGTTTAACAGGAGTACAGGGTCCGAAAGGAGAGCCTGGATATTCACCGGATATAGACGAAATCGTCAAGGCAGTTATTCAAAAGATAAAAATGCATTTGTAAAGAGGACATATGTCACAAGGACCGGGAAGTACAAGACAGAATAACGGTCCTTTTGTAGTCGGTGGATTTTATAATCTTGCGCCCTTTGCTTTAGTAGACGGTCAGGCTTGTTCTCTTCAATTTGATGTAAATGGTAATTTAAAAGTTACTTCAATCGGTGGTGGCGGTGGAGGTGGTAACGCTGCAGCTGGTCCGACTGGTGCCCCTGTTCCTGCTGATGCTGATTATCTAGGCGTAAATATCGGTGGCACTCTATTTGGTGTCACTGGATTTAATTTAACAGATTCTACTCCAATAGCCGTAGCTATTGTTAACGCTAACGGTGATCAGATTACAAGTTTTGGTGGCGGTGTTCAGTACGCAACCGGTACTGCAGTTCCTACTCCTACAGGAACAGCAGCTTTAGGTTGGGATGGAACTGATGTAAGAGTTCTATCAACTGACGCAACTGGTCAGCTTAAAGTTTTGATTGAGAATACTCCCGCTGTGACTGTTTCTGGAAGTGTCAGCGTCACGCAAGGAACCTCGCCTTGGGTTGTATCTTTAACTTCTACAACGATTACCGGAAACGTAAACGTTGTCGGAACAACGACTGATGGAACTACTACAGAAACAAATTTTCTGGTAGTAGGTGGCGAATCTAACGATGCTACTGCGCAGTATCAACCTATTCCGTTAGGTACAACTGGTCGTAGCGTAATTATTGAAGGTGTCGCTGGCGGAACAGCTGTTCCAATTAGCGGATCGATAAGTTTTTCTGCTCCACAACACGTAATCGTAGATTCCGGAACAGTTAGTGTTACTCAAGGAACATCTCCTTGGGTTGTATCTTTAACTTCTACAACTATAACTGGTACAGTTAGCGTAACACAAGGCACGAGTCCGTGGATTGTCGCAGGAGCAAAAACTCCATCAGATACGTTTGCAAATCCAACTGACGCTGAAGATGCATTCGCATTGTTAGGTGGATGGGATGCAACTAATTCTGTTTGGCGTAGAGTTCAGGTAGATGCAGGAACCGGAACATTAAAAGTAGATATAGGTTCAAACGGCACAGTTGCCATCACTGGAACTGTCAGTGTTACTCAAGGTACAAGTCCTTGGGTTGTTTCTCTTACATCAACAACTATCACAGGAAACGTCAATGTTGTCGGTACAACAACTGACGGTACCACCACAGAAACATCTTTCTTGGTAGTCGGCGGTGAGTCAAACGACGCCACGGCGCAGTATCAGCCAATTCCACTAGGAACTGGCGGTCGCTCTGTTATCGTTGAAGGTATCACCGGTGGGACTGTCATCCCTATTTCGGGAACTGTAACAGCGAATCAGGGTACACCTAATACATTAGCAAATGCTTGGCCTACGGAAATTACAGACGGTGTGAATGGTCCAGCGGCTGTTAAATCAGGAAGTGCTTTTCCATCTTCATTAGATGCAGCGCTTGTGGTGACATTATCACCGAATAACCAGGATACCCGTGGTTTGTCTGATTTATTACAAACTTTGATTTTAGAAGTTCGAGCTATGCGTACGGCCTTAGTTTATATGATTACTGAAAATGGTGATATCTTAGATTCCGACTTTAATCCGCAGAGTCAAGATTTTCAGCCAGTGAATTAACGGAGAAGTAGATGGCAAATATCGGCGTTCAGCAAGGGGCAAGCGGAAAGCAAGTTGGACAAGTTCCAGTAGCATCTGCGGGCGAGTTTGGTGATGTTCTTGTTAGTGAACTTCAACCTAGATTTTATGAGTGGAATTATCGAGGACTTTTATATCATTTGGCCGGTTCGTCGAATACCGCACTTGTTGCGGCGAATGCTATCGCTACAGGAGTGACAGCTACGGCTCAACCTGTTGTAGGTTTGTGGAATCCTCCAACTTCCGGTGTTAATCTCATTCCTTTGAAATTGAAATTGAGTCTTACGACTGTTGCTAATACAGCTGTATCTCCTGGCGGCTTTATGTGGTTAGTTTCTTCTGGTCAAAACGCTATTTCTACTGGTGCTTTAGGTGTAAATGGAAAATCGTTAGTTCAATCTGGTGGGCAAGGAAAAGGATTTTCTATTACCACGGCTTTAACGGGATTGGTTGGTAGTTTGACTACGGTTCAGGCATCTTCTGTTCAAACGATTAATGCGGCAGGTCCCGCTACAGCTATTCACCAGCCGGTTTTTCCGTCAGAAGAATATATTGAAGGAAAGTTTATTATTCCTCCCGGCGGTGTTTTGGCATTAATGAATCAAGTGTCTACTACTACGGTGAATTATAGCACGGGATTAATTTGGCTTGAAATTCCGGTTTAATTATGTCTCAACGATTTATCGGAAGTGTACCGATCAACTCAACTTGGGTACCTCCACTTTTAGTTGTCGCTGGAAGATCGAATGATACTGTACCACAGAATCAGCCTATTCCTTTGGGTACAATTGGACGTAGTGTCATAGTTGAAGGTGTCACAGGCGGAATCCCCGTATTAATACAAGGCGCAGCCGCAGCTGATGCCGCACAGTTCGGAAACCCAGTTTTGGTTGCCGGTGCAGACGCTGCAGGTACTGTACAAGAACTTCCGGTAGCGGATATCGCAGCAGCTGGTCCTTCACAAACTCTCATAGTGGGAGGAACAGATGCTAATGCTGTTGTTCGTCAACTTCCCGTTGCAACAGTAGGAAGTGGAGCACCTCTTCCGTCAGTTATGATTGGTGGTAAAGATGTCTCTGGTAATACTCAACAATTTGCGGTGAATGCTGGTGTTCTTTCGGTAGTAGCGGTCCTCGCAGATTCAGATGGTATTAGTAACACTGGTGCTGGTTATTATGTATCTGCCGTAAATTCGGCAGGAGCTTTAGTTGTTTTTCCACATATATTTAACGGTACTACTTGGGATCGTTTACGCTCAGGTGGTGCAACTGGAATTTTAGGTATAGCCGGTGCCGTCGCATCGGGAGTAGCTAAAGCTGGTAATCCGGTTCAGATCGGCTCAGTTTTTAATACGACTCAACCTACCGTAACTACGGGACAAGTAGTTGAGAGTCAAGCAACGGCTCGTGGCGGTCTTATTGTCGCAACTGGAGTCGATGCTTTTAAGGTCGATATTTTAGGAAACGCTGGTGCTGTTCTAGATGGCGTTATCACGGTAGCAACAGCTCCTGCAAATGCGCTAGCTACATTAAGTGTTAATCAAACTACAGCACCATCATTAGCTGCTGGTCAGTCCGTTGCACTTCAATCAGATTATCAGGGTAGTGTTTTTGTTAAGCCTTATCGTCGTGGACAAACCGTTTCTAAGGCTACTACGATTGCAGTTAATACTATAACAACTGTGTTAGCGGCTCAAGCGGCTGGTATTTTTGCCGATATTTCTGAGTTTATTTTGACGGCAACCCCGATAGCTACATCGGTGGCTACTACAGCTACTTTATCAGATGGAACGAATAGTTATATTTTTGATTTTATTCCTGGTACAGCTACAGCACTTGGAAGCGATCCGATTATTTTTGAGTTTAATCCACCACTTCCTGCCGCATCAGCAGCTACAGCTTGGACGGTGACGATGAGTACTGCTAATACAGTTCACATAACAATTGTAGCGGTATTACAGAAAGCAAGCTAAAACTGAGGCATGTTTGATGACTATTAAACAAAGTATTTCTTTTGGGATAGCATTTATCGGGGACGGCACCTCTAAGTCTATTACGATTACGGTTGCTACCGCTCCCTTGACGTTACAATATCCTCTTGTTGAAAGTAGTGGTGCAGCTTCTACAAAATTTGATGTGACTACATTAACTGTGACAGGAATAATTAATCTTAGTTCGGATGACGGTCAAGCAGTTACAGCTACAGTTGGACTCTTGGGCGCAACAATTACGTTTACGTGGCCTAATGCTCCGACTAGCGGGGCTAGAGTTCTTGTATCAGGATATCTGGCGTTTTAAGTAATCTGAGGATAACATGGCGCTGTCTATTACTTTAAATGGTCCTATGCAAGTTGGTTTTGGCGGCGGATTAGGTGGCGGTTCGATATCGTTTACAGATTCAAGTGGTATTCAAGCTCCGTTGTCAAAAATAATACCAGTATTGACAGCGAACATGACGGCTTCGCAATTTGGACAAGCGACGATTGGAACTACATTATCACCAGTAACTTTACCAATCAGTCCGACTCAATTACTTTATGCTAAGAATGAGAGTCCTACAAATACTTTGACTTTGACTTGGACTCCGGTGGGAGCAGTTTCAGCAGAAATTATGGTTATTCAACCCTCGGGATTTATGCTGTTTTTTAATCCAACGGGTGGAATTACGGCTCTTTCAGTAATAGCAAGTGGAGCAGGCACTGTAGTGGATTATGTTTTGGCAGGATAATTTGAGGATAAAATGAATATTACAATAGATCAGTTAATGGCACGAATCGGTCGACTTCATGTTTCTCAAGATTTGTTAGCCGAAGAGAATGCGGCTTTAAAAGAAGCATTAAAAGTTACAGACGCAATCAAGGCTGAAATCGCTAAGCTCGAAGCTGAGGGTGAGTCTACTGTAGCAAATGTGTTAGCACGTTTGAAAGCACTTCTATAAGGAGAGCCGATGCCTACTCACGCATTTATTGCATTGATTTTAGCGTTCTTTTCTGGTATGTATGTAGATCACAAGTACACTGCTCGTGTGGTTGTATGGTTTAAGAAAGTATTTTAAAATTGCTAGATTCGTATAGTGGTATTACGATGAGCTTGTACCTCATTCACCGGCGTTCGATTCGTCGATCTAGCTCCATAAGTTTGCCGAGATAGTTTAGTGGAAAAATTGCAGGTTGGTACCTTGCAGTCGACGGTTCGATTCCGTCTCTCGGCTCCAAGTAAATCACTGTTCTGAGGGGGATAGATGATTGATCTAGCATTCATCGCTATCGGTGTCGCTGGTGTATCGTTAATTTTTTCATTGTTTCATAAAGTTTCTGGAGTCCCCGGCGCTGTAGGTCCACGAGGTCCAGTTGGTCCAGCAGGACCGGCGGGTCATGTAGGTCCAGCGGGTCCGCAAGGTAAATCTGGAGTAGAAGGTCCCACAGGTCCTCAAGGAAATAAGGGCGATAAAGGGGACGCTGGCACACGAGGTCTTGATGGAAAAGACGGTAAAGCCGGAGCAGATGGTAAGGATGGAGTGAAGGGAGAGAAAGGAGATCAAGGTCCTTTCGGTCCAGCTGGTTTGAAAGGTGATAGAGGCGACTCTATTAAGGGAGACAAAGGCGATAAAGGTGATCGTGGAGATGCTGGTCCTAAGGGAGATAAAGGGGACAAGGGAGATCACGCTTAAAAGAAAGCTTGACAAACTTGAAGAAGTTTGATACAATTTCTATGGTGGATATAGTGTAGCGGATAGCACTGCTCTCTGTGAAAGAGCCAGTATGGGTTCGATCTCCCATTATCCACCCCAACGCTTGGTTAGTCTAGTGATAAGACTTCTAGCTCGTATCTAGAAAACCTGTGTTCGATTCACAGACCAAGCTCCAGTTTGGGGAAGCGGCGAAGTTGGAGAGTCGTAGCAGTCTGTAAAACTGTCG
>Ga0210403_10000236_pt1 | contig 61220 bp, 67 predicted proteins | sample IncBWC19MmetaG_FD_150863 | JGI IMG/M metagenome (GOLD analysis project Ga0210403, IMG submission 150863) | Forest soil microbial communities from Barre Woods Harvard Forest LTER site, Petersham, Massachusetts, United States - Inc-BW-C-19-M | ecosystem: Environmental > Terrestrial > Soil >...
TCGGGTGGTAATCTCCGCCTATAATCATCATGTTCGGCTCCTTTCTCCCGAGCCTGCGGTCGTCGAACAACCACAGTCTACTCGGGTCGAGGAGCCGACATTGTTATGCAATCATGTTCGACCCGGTAGCCTCTTTTCTGGTACCCGCGTTTACCAGCCACTAGATTGCTTGAGTGCTTCCTTGAACTACTAACTCCTGGTCAGGCCGCTTACGGATAACTTGTGTGCCTTGACCAACTTCGCTATACGCGAGAGAGTAACCGCGTTGCTTTAAAACGTGAGATGGGATAGTAGTTGGTCCATCCCCGCGCAGCGCTCCGCGACACGATGACCTTGCCTGAATCGTTCTTCCAGGTGCAGGGACTCGGAGGGCCGTGCAATTAATTTGCACGTGGCGTGTTCTTATACGCAAGAAATGGGGTAGCGCGGTTGTCATCAATTCGTATTCTGGTAGCTGATGATTTCGAAGATTGGCGACGTCAAGTTCATTTGCTATTTCGGGCACGACCGCAATGGCAAATCATCGCGGAGGTGTCGGATGGATCAGAAGCCGTTCAGAAGGTGGCGAACCTGAAGCCGGACTTGGTTGTGCTGGACATTGGTCTCCCAAAACTAAATGGAATCGAAGCCGCCCGGCAGATACGACAATTCTCTCCCACCTCCACAATAGTCTTCTTAAGTCAGAACAATGATTCCGACGTCGTGCGGGCAGCCTTGAGCACGGGCGCTCTGGGTTACGTTCATAAGACAGATGCCCAAAGCGAACTATTGCCTGCCGTGGATGCAGTTCTTCGAGGCAAGCAATTTGTCAGCAGCAGCTTGAAAGGCTACGAGTTCACCGACACCTCAGGAGAGAAAGCCCCTGACTGCCATGAGGTTCTGTTCTATTCCGATGACACAGTTCTTCTAGACAGCGTGACTCGATTTATTGCTGCTCCCCTCAAGGCTGGTAACGCGGCAATTGTGCTCGCTACTAAGTCACACCGGGATAGTCTTCTTCAGAGATTGAAGTCAGAGGGTGTGGATACGGACGGGGTCCTGGAGCAAGGTACCTACATTTCATTGGATGCTGCCGATACGCTCTCGACAATCATGGTGAATAGTTTGCCTGATCCTGTTCTATTTTTCAGGGGTATTGGTGGCTTGATTGAAGCAGCTGCCAAAGCGGCGAAATCAAAGCAGCCTCAAGTTGTTGTGTTTGGTGAAGCTGTGGCTCTCTTGCACGCGGAAGGCAAAGCGGATGCGGCTATTCGGTTCGAACAACTCGGAAACGACCTAGCCAAAACACACGACGTCGATATCCTGTGCGCATATCCATTGAGAAGCTTTCACGGCGAGGAAGACGAGCACGTTTTCCGGCGCATCTGCGCGGAACACTCAGCCGTTTATTCTGGATGAACGCCTCAAAGACTCAATTCTGGGTTACCCTGCCGCGGCGGGGTCGCCTTTTGCAAGTTGGCGCAGTTCAGCTTCCGGAACACGGAATTCCGCCGTCCCACAATCCAAGCAAACAATAAGCTCTGGGAAAACCCACACGACGGCCTTGTCAATGTTTTTCAGTCCGGGAAAATGGATGCCTATCTCCCCGGTGAACTTGCTCTGGTTGACTGACCCACACGACTTGCAGGGCATACCCCTCCAATTGGACTCGAATAGGAACCAAGAACCCTACTGTGACGTATTCAGTCCACAATTGGGTACAACCCTTGGAAACCAAAATCTTATACTAAATCGATTAACTGTTGGAGACTGTGCTAGCTCCCGGTAAGTCGTGCCAGCTCAACCGGTCGCTGCAACACCATCTAATCAGTCGATCCGACAATACTTCCCCTGGAGAACCGATCTGTTTGGCTGTAATCGGTCAAAACCTAGCCAGGGCAGCCTTCCGGCTGATCTAACCTAGCGAGCGATTTTAGCTTTTGTTTTCAATGCAAGGTGGGTTCGAGCTGAGCGTTGCGTCGACCCATTGAGACCACCGCGTTTACTAGGCGTTGGCATGACCAAGACGATTGACTATTGAATGGGGAAGGACCAGACTAACCGGCATGCGACCAGTTATCCTTTACCTCTTAGCATTTGCCGCGTTTCCGTGTGTAGATCGGGCGCAGGTTCCGGTTTTCGAAACGATCAAGGCAGACAGCTCGATCAAGTTCAGTGTAAGCGCATCGGTGCCAATAGCCGGTACGTTCGACAAGTGGGACGCCACCACTACGTTCACGTCTCCCGACTTGGCAACAGCAGTTTTGGATATCAAGATTCAAGCAGACAGTGTGAATACCGGAAGCGGAATGAAGGACGGCAAGTTGAAGGGCAAAGATTTCTTCGACGTCAAGAAGAATCCCCTGATCACGTTTCACTCAACGAAGGTTGTAGAGACCGGTCCCGACACGGTTGAGTTCGACGGCGATTTCACGATACGCGGAGTAACCAAACATGAGAAGCTGACGTTTGCGATTAGCGGTAAGGGGACTGGCTCAGGCACGATTAAGGGAATCATGGCTTTCGACCGGAAGGAATACGGCATGAACAGCGGTATTCCCTTCATCAAGATCGCCGACCGGGTAGAGGTGACTGTTGATCTTAAGGGGAAGCGTGTCAGCGGGCCTCCCGTGGTCTTTAAGGAATAGTCGCCCCTCAGAACTCCAATCGCGATAACGCGACTAAGTCCCGGTGAGTCGGATCTTAGCGCCTTCGGAATTGGAGTGCCCCTACCATGCCATCCGCAAACTCAGGGCGAGCGCCGTGGTGGGCGTGGACTTGGCCAGTCCTGGCGCTAGCCGTCCTAGCTGTCCACACAACCCTACGCCCCGGCGTTCCATTTGCCGCAGCCGAAGCCTTCGCTCTGATCGCCACCGTTTTTGCGGCAGTCTACCATGCCGAAGTAATTGCGCATCGTGTCGGTGAGCCATTCGGGACACTCGTACTTGCCCTGGCAGTCACCATTATTGAGGTGGCGCTCATCGTCTCCATGATGATTACCGGTGGGATCGACACCGCCGGGCTGGCGCGCGACACTGTTTTTGCCGCAGTCATGATTGTTTGCAACGGCATCATCGGCCTGTGCATTCTCGCCGGTGGCGTTCGCCATCGCGAGCAGGGCTTTCAGTTTCAGGGGGCGCAAGCCGCGCTCTCTGTACTAATCGCGCTGACAACGCTGACTCTGATCTTTCCGAATTTCACGAGCACTGCGGCCGGGCCGACATTCAGTTCATCACAGCTCGTCTTTGCCGCCATTGTCTCGCTGATCCTATATGGTTCATTCCTGTTTGTGCAGACCGTTCGCCATCGCGATTATTTTCTTCCTGCGGGCGGTGGCGAAGAAGCACATGCGCTGCCCCCAACGAACAGGATCGCGCTTGTCAGCGCGGGATTGCTCCTTGTCTCGCTAGTCGCGGTAGTGGCGTTGGCGAAGGCACTCACGCCAACGCTGGAGCGCGGCATTGCAGTCGTCGGTGCGCCAAGAAGTGTTGTGGGGATTGTAATCGCGGGACTGGTCCTTCTCCCCGAAGGACTGGCCGCGTACCGTGCGGCAACTGCGAACCGCCTGCAAACCAGCATGAACCTGGCCCTCGGATCGGTATTGGCCACCATTGGGCTGACAATCCCGGCGGTCGCCAGCGTCTCTATGTTTCTCCGCAGACCTCTCACGCTCGGGCTCGACGCCAAAGAGGAATTGCTACTCGCTGTGACCCTCCTTGTTTGTCTCCTCACAATAGGGACGGGTCGAACCACCGTGCTCCAAGGGATTGTCCACCTCGTTCTTTTTGCCGTTTTTCTCTTCTTCGCCGTAGTGCCCTAAGTCTTGAGGAACGCCGGTTAGCTACGGGTAAGTCGGATCACCGGACGTGTGAAATCCACTTTTCCGATAACCGCGTTAGTCAGGACTTAGCGTGCGCTCAATCTTGACAAGGATAGGGCATGCTGATTGCACGTATGGATGAAAGGAATCCCACGGCAATCCCTACCACTCGGCACCAATCCCAAATGATCCAGCGTCGCGCGAGAAGTATTAGCTCGGCGTCAGTTCTTACGATTTTGCCGGTAGCTGCGCCGTAGAGTTCATTGATCATCGGCCAAAAGACCGTCGGGGTAAAAGCCCAGAGAACGATAAAAGAGATTACTGGAAGTAACAACCAAACGCGATACCGAAACGGAGTCATCCATCCACTCACGAGAGCGCCCACGATCCCAAACACCATCACGAGGCTCAAGGGTTGGAAGAAATCTCCGGGGTTTAACGGGAATCGGGGACCATAGGGCAGGAGATTGAACGAGGAAGGCGGCTTTGCACTCCATGCTCCCGCCACGATGAGAAGATCAAATATTTTGCCGCCTAAGCCGATACCCCAACCGCTTACGGAAAACCAGAGAAATGCGCGAGTTAGCCGTTCGCGTAACATGGTTTGGCCCCCTCCGAGGCGCGTGGTGGGCCGAAGTATACCGATCTCTGGGCATCAAACAAACGGATTCAACGATGACGATGGACGTCGACGGGCAGGAAACTGAACGCCAACTCCTGGTAAGTTCCCTAACCGGTAAAGTTCGTACTAAATTCTACTTTACCGGTTAGCCCGTTTCTGGATAGTTTTCGAGCTGCCAGTCACCACGGTAGCGTCGGAGTAATGGGGTTTGAATCCAGTTTCGCAAAACTCCGGGATTGTCCCTTCATACCTGAAGGCGGACGAGCCCTTGCAACTTTGCGAATGGATTAATCGCTTTTGATGCTCTTGGAACTCTCGTCCCACACCGCTACCTTCTTGTTGAAGTACGAATAGTTCGACATGTGACATCCGGTAAGCGCGGCGTTGTTCCCGAAAACTTCGTTCTCCAGGACCGGTTTTCGTGTCCTCACCGCCTGGTAGAAGTTTGCCAGGTGGTCCACCAGGTCGCTGTAATGTGAGGGTGCGGCATACACCTCCTCCTCGGAGTCCACCTTATACTCGCCCGGACCCGGCCTGGGATGCTCCTGGTTCCACTTCGCGATGTATTCCTCACGCGCCTTTTCAGGCCACGACCCGATGGAATAGTCCTCGCGTGTTTGATACGGCGGCTCCGGCCGGAACGCCAGCGATGCTCCGGCCCCTAGAGCGGCAGGCGCACCTTCCCCGCGGATAAACATGGTTCCCTTTTTCCCGTAGAAGGCGAACATTTGGTCCTCGTACTTGTTGTTCTGATTGCAGCGGAGAACCACCTGGAATTTCGGATACTCGTACATGGTCCACTGGAGATCCCCAAATTCGCGGCCATCCCTGTAGTGGTAAATTCCCCCAGTGGAAAAAGCGCGCATCGCCGGCGCGTTGACGCCGGTCACGTAGTGAATGCCGGAGATCAGATGCACGAATAGGTCGCCCGGGAGCCCCGCTCCGTAGTCCTTGTAGCAACGCCAGGAGACGAAGCGTCGTCCGTCGAAGGGCCGCTTAGGTGCGTTTCCTAGCCAGGTATTCCAGTCGATCGTCGTTTCGTTGGCGTCCGGCGGAATCGGGTAGACCCACGCCCCGCTGTCCGTGTTGCGGTCCCACACCGCTTCAATTGTGTCCACCTCCCCCAGTCTCCCGGAGTCCCAGATTTCCTTTGCTTTCGCGTAGAGAATCGAGCTCACGCGTTGGCTACCGATCTGACAGATCCGCTTATTCTTCTGTACCGCATCGATCATCGAAAAACCGTCCTCGAGCGTATGGGACATTGGTTTCTCGCAGTACACATCTTTGCCGGCCTGGGCCGCCTCTACCACCAAGCGTCCGTGCCAGTGGTCTGGCGTCGCCACAATTACCGCATCAATATCCTTGCGGTCGAGAACGCGCCGGTAATCGCGCGTGGTATCTATGTTTTTCTTCAAGATCTCCTTGACCGTCTCATGCCGCGCGTCGAAAAGGTCGGCAGCAACCACACACTCGATTCCGGGCACAGCCCGACTCGCCCTTAGTAAATCGCAGCCTTGAGTTCCCGTGCCGATGATACCGAATCGCACGGTATCGGAAGGCGCGGCCGTCGAAGAAGGCCACAACATCTTGGGATCTAGCAACTCCACCTTCCTTCCCGTGATACCAGCGGCCACGGACCCTGCTCCCAACCGAACAAAATCACGCCGTGACATCTCGACCACTTTTTTCATGACGGATCACACCTCCTTGGAGAAGTCTCACACTTGCTACTGCTTGCCTTCGGAGCAAAGAACGCACAGGGACTCACCAGGCGCGCGTTCATTTATAGCCAGTCGACGACAGCGTGGCTGCAGCGACGGGAAAATGATAGGTTTTTTTGTTGCATTCGCACAGACAGAAACAGCTGCCACTGGAATCTTATCGCAGCTCCCTGCCTCTAGGGCCCGATAAGTTGCCTTACCTGACAAGTCAAGTACTAGACCGGACTTGTCCGGTTTCCGCGACGGGAACTCCTGCCATTATTGACAGTGGTAACCCGCCACCGATTCTCATATATGGTTGGCGGCAAGCACCGGGTCAGAGTTGTGTTGGAGTTCTAGGACGGTGCGACAACTCCACTACACCGCTGTTTCTTCTTGAATTAGCAAATGTCGAATGGCCTAAGTCGCAGGGAGTCACAATGAGCATGGCAAAGCATTTGGCAAAGCATTCAATCTATGGGAAGAAGGATCGCCACGATCTGAAAATCGCCCGGACCACGCTGTTCGAGCAATTTCTTAAGCATCCTGAAGATACCCGCCTAGCATTGGCAATCAAGATTATTGACGATCAGATTGCAAACTGCACTGAGTGGATTCGAACGAAGGAAAAGGGCGCGGAAAAAGAGTTTCAAAAACCTTTGCATTAACCGGTTCCTAAAAGCAGGTAGGCTAAGTCCCGTAGGAACATGATGAGTACCGGAAACGGTGGGAACGCAAGTTTCCTTTTGACGTTCGCAATCGGGGCTGACTAGACGGCCGTCATCTGGCGGGTAGTACCCAAGTTTCCGGTAAGCGTTGCGAGCTCAACCGGTCGCTGCAACACCATCCAATGCGTTGATTCGGCCTGCCCTAATTGTGGCGACCTGGTGGATTTCAGGTCGCCAAAAGTCGTGCGCGGATCTGGCGGCGACAGGGCCCAGAAAGCAAGAGCCCCAGCCTAGGTTTCTCTAAGCGGGGCCTTGCTTTGGGCGGAGTTCAATCCGGTATGAAACTAGGCGGGCGGTTTGAAGGCAAATCAGTTGGGCCGGATCACGCCTTCGACTAACATCTCTAGCGAGTCTTCCAAGGTGAGGCCGGACTCTAGCAAAGGCTGGACGTAGAGAAGGTGAAACTCTTCCGCATAGTCTTGGGTGCCTGAGAAGATACTCGCGAGTGTTTGCAGTTTCAGATTCATGTCCTGGTCGATCAACTCGAGGCGTTCGCGGATGTTCTTGGGGGCCTTGTTCTCTGCGCTGTTCTTCATGCGAATCTTGCGGTCTTTCATTTCCTATTACCCTCACTGCTCTTTCTGGGCGGAGAATTTCGCTCTAATTGCCTTACTGCAATACAAGCATCACATGCGAAATTGACTGCGTCGTTGCCTATACGCAACCTTGGACTTGCTCAGGGGCAATTACGGGATGGAACGGCAGCGGGAAACCAGAAGGGAAATTGAGTCACGGTCACATCGTGCGGAAGAGCAGCCGCTCCCGGAATCGTGAGGAAGTCTGAACTCGGTGAAGTATTACTGCAGGTCGTAGATGCTCTTCTTGCGGGCGAAAACCTTTTTACCGAAGGGTGCGAGTGAAGAGCCTCCAAGGTAGTCCCCTGAAGGACCACTTGGCGGGCAATCCCGTGCAGTTAGGGGACTTCTCTGCCCAAGAGATCCCCATGGCTCTGCTGAATGTTGAAAAACAAGCTTATTGATCCAGCCTACAGCAAAGTCTTCAAGACAGGATTGCCCACTATCGGCGAAGTTAATTTAGTGCTCAGGCTTTTGTAACTGTCAGTTTTGACATTGACGTCCCGAAAAGAATCACTCGGGGACGCCTAACTCCTGGCAAGTCACCTAACCGGACATGTCGATTCCTAGGACCCACTTCTCCGGTTTCCGCGTTTATCAGGACTTGACCGTCAGGCAACTAAACCCGGGGCATCCGCATTGTTGACGCAGAGGGGCGCGAGTTTCGGCCAATTTTTTCTGTCACTGTTTCAAGTAACGAAGCGCAACACATCCTGACTTAAAAATCTTTGACTCAACAAGTTTTAATTGTAATTTCTCCTGTAGGCTAATACCTTCCAGCAGCCGTCTCCCTTCTCCTGCAATTATTGGCTGAACGACAAAATGATATTCATCAACTAGACCAAGCTCTATAAGTTGTGAAGGGATAGCTACACCGCCGATTAAAATATTCTTGCCTCGTTCTTGCTTCAATTTAAGCAATTCGTCTCGAAGCTTCGTACGAACAATTCTCGTATTTCCTTCGGCGCTGTCTAATGATCGTGAGAAAACAATTTTGTTGATGGAATCAAAAGTGTCAGCAAATTCGTTCTCTGCTTTTGTCTCAGAATGGTTTTTTGCGACATCAGGCCAAAAAGGAACCATCAATTGATAGGTTTTACGCCCAAAGACGAGTAGGTCAACATCTCGCATGAGGTGCTTAAAATATTCATGTATTTCTTCATCGGCAATCATTTTGGTGTGGTCGCAGCAGCCATCTACGGTAATGTTGATTGCGAAGATTACATTTCTCATTTTTGCCTCGGATTGAGAAGCATGGTCTCGTCATTTCGCTATTCGTTCATCGATACTCAAGTCAAACGCCGCTCAGTCTAAAACACGTCGCCGAACTTCTTTTGGATCTCCTTTTGGATCTCGGGATCGAAGTCGGTTATCTCAAACATCCGGCGGACTTCGACCATTTCGTTGTCCGAGCCGGGGATGCGCGAGGCCCACTCAGCTTGAATCCGCGTTGCATTGAAAACAAAAGCTAAAACCGCTTGCTAGGTTGGATCAGCCGGAACACTACCCTGGTTAGGTTTGACCGAGTACAGCCAAGCTTAGCCATTAAGGTCGTGCGGACTTTTTGGCGGCGTCTATTTTGGCCCACTCCGCCTTCTTTTCTTCGATGGCCTTTGCTGTGGGAGGATAGCTTTTGAACGCCTTTATTATGTTGCTGTCTGCCGTCTTCCAGATCTTGTCTGGGTCGTTGTGGATGATCTTCTCACTCACAAACAGCCGCCACGCAAGATCCCGCGCTTTCGCATCAATCAGTTCAATGCCAAGCGTGCCTTTGTGGGTTACCGGCGTACTCATCGTGGTGTACATAACTGTCCAGTAGTCGCCGTAATAGGAACCATAGATTCCCCAATGGACAGTGCCAGTCAGCTGCGCGGTCGATTCCGCCTCAACCCAGTAGCGCACCACCAGATCCGGATTTTCTTCTGGCTGCACCTCGCGAAGTCCTTTACCCGTCAGTTCACGCACGACCGCGCGGTGGATCCGATTGTTCAATAGCTCTGGGTTCAACTGCATCCTGACGAGAGATTCTACTCCGCCGATATATGCAAAGGTCTTGTACTTCGTGAAGTCTAGATTGGGATTAAAATCTGTCGCCATTTTCGCGTTTGTCACCATCGCCCAAAGCAAAGCGAATAGCAGCCCCGTTAGCGGGAGAAACAATCTCAAGCGGTCCTTCCCACTCTCTACCCTGACCTGATTCATGAGTTCCCCTCTGAGCAGTCAACTGACCCACGCCAAAAGCATCTTGAGGCGTGGAAGAAATTCCCATCAGGCACACGAGAATCGCCGATTTTTGTTTAGCCCCAAGCCACGCTAAATATCCTGGCACTTTAAAATTTGAGTTAGCGTTGACTTCGCAAGTGTACAACACATCATTCCTCCCGATAAGTCGTGCCAGCTCAACCGGTCGATGCAACACCATCTACTCGGTTGATCCGACAATACCTCCCCTGGAGAACCGATCTGTTTGGCTGTGCTCGGTCAAAACCTAGCCAGGGTAGCGTTCCGGCTGATCTAACCTAGCGAGCGATTTCAGCTTTTGTTTTCAATGCAAGGTGGGTTCGAGCTGCGTGTTGCGTCGACCCATTGAGACCACCCGGCTTACCGGACAAGTCAAGTACTAGACCGAACTTGTCCGGGTTCCGCAGCGATTATCAGGCAGTTGGCGGGAACTCCTGCCATTATTGACAGTGGTAACCCGCCACCGATTCTCATAATGTGGAATGGCCTAAGTCGCTGGGAGTCACAATCAGCATGGCAGAGCATTCAATCGATCGGAAGAAGGTTCGCCACGATCTGAAAATCGCCCGGACCAAACTGTTCGAGCAATTTCTAAGGCATCCTAAAGATGCCCGCCTGGCATTGGCAGTCAAGATTATTGACTATCAGATTGCGACCTGCAGTGAGTGGATTCGAACGAAGGAAAAGAGCGCGGAAAAAGAGTTTCAAAAACTTTTGCATTAACCGGTTCCTAAAGGAGCTAAGCTAACCGCGTTAATCAGGCACTTGCACTTCTCACTTGGCGGCTTGCCAACAAAAATCCGAGAATTTATGCGGAGAATCATCGCCTCGGGGTAGAATCGCCGCCCATGACTACCAACAGTAAGCATGATGTTTCGGGTTCCTCTGTTTTCGCGCTTGCCTTTGCGTTTCGGTTTGAAACGCTCCTGTCCGTATTGCGACAACCGCGCGATCATGCGGATGACTGGCGACACCGTTCTCCAGCGAATGTTTTGTACCATGCTTGGAGTGCGACCCTATCTTTGTCGGGATTGCAATCGATTCCACTACGCCCGCCCAAGTAAGTTTCCTCGGACCGGGACCTTGCCGAATTGAAAGTCAGTTCCTTCCCGATTCATACATGTAGGCGATCTCGTCACCACAACCTTTTTCTCACCATTGCTTGTGGTCACAGTGCCGTTCGGGTTTTGTTGGCAGTAGACGACATTTATCGTGACCCGCTCTTCATCATCTGGACTTACCATCAATTGGGCCGAAGCTAGGGGAAGGTTACCAACGTGTACAGCAACCCGGATTGGATGAACCGGGATAACAGGTAGGTCACATGGGTGAAATAAAGCCGGGGCACCCTCCGCGCAAGAGCACCCCAGCTTGATTGATGCCGGGGCAGCCGCTCCCAGCGCCCCAGCTTTGCGTTTCCAGTGCCTTTTGTCACATCTTGCTAATGGGCAGTCTACTGTCAAAATGTACATAGGGGATTCGGGAGCGTTAGTCATGCTTATTTCGGCGTACGGTGCCCTTCAACGATGAAGGCAGAAAAGACGGTCATTGCCTGATCAGTTACCGGACATCAAGTCGGTTCTGGTGCGAGCATAGAGGGCACAGCCATGACAGAGTGGGCCGACCAAACTTGACAACATCCTTGGTAACAACTACGCCTAAAACCGCCAATTTCTGACATTCCCGAAACCAGGAAACCGCTTGAAACGTTGAGTATTTAGCATTTCGGGAGGCAAACAACGGGTTGGAGGTTCGAATCCTCCCCGGTTCACCAACTCTTTTATTTTCAATACATCAAGCCGCCGCTAACTTCAGTTTGGTAACATCGCAAAACAACTCAGTCGTCATCTCGTTTATTGGAGCCCGGAAGTCTTCGGTCTCTACGTGCTGATATTATACAGGGAGTGTTGTTTGCACGCTTGAGTGGCCCTTGCCATAGTAGCGTTTGAGTCCCACCACCCAAAACCGCGGCCATTGCCCCAAAGTCGGTATGCAAAGAGAGGTCACAAACTCATTCGCGAAAGTGTGTCCAGAAAACACCCCGCCGGTCTTGGATTTCAGGAGAGGCGGCCGAATGTCTTCGTTTCGTTTATTGCGTGGTGAACGATTTTGTCGAACTCTTGACACCATCGCTCACGCCATGAGCGTCGAGAGAATCCACGGTGTAGTAATACGTGGTCTTCGGCGCCAGGTCGTCCACCCGCACGCGGAAAACCGTGTACTCGTGGCCCTGGTTCAGCCGGATGTGCGATTTCGCCGTCAGGTTCAGATTCTTCGGATCCGTTCCATAGTGCACCACGCCAAAGTGCTCGGGCGTGCCGCCGGGATTGTTGCTTGTCCATCGAATGATCGCCAAATGTGGTTGGTTCAGTTCAATCTCCGGTGCCTGGGTAACTTTAACGCGCGCGGCCTTCTGTGTCGGGGGAACGACTTGCGCAAAGGCCGAAGGTGAAGCAAACCAACTGCCGCAGAAAATCGCCATCGCAAACGTCAAAACTGCTTTCCTCATTTCGACACCTCAAACGAAATTATAATTGTGAACAAACTTTAAGACCGCAAAGCCATGCAAGATGTAACCGCAATGGCTAGAGAATCTAAATTTCTCTCTCTGGCCGGCCCGCTTCACGAAACCAATCGCGAAACGGACCAACCCAACAAGAGAGTCGTTACATACCGAGCCTAGCCCTTCAGGCAAGCAGCCTTACCATCAGGGAATCGGCTTCGTCGGCAACGGCGCAACACCGCATATCGCCGCTGGGCACGGCGGCAGTGTCGGCGTGGGAATCAACAATTCATTCCCCTGGGTCGACGCAGTACCGCCCGTCATGCACATGCCAGTAAACGTCCCGATATCCGGGTACGGTGTCGTGAAGCCGTCGGTCAGCGTCTGGAGGAACGCCACAAGCTGGTTCTCCTCCGTATCCGACAAACCGAGGCTCCCGATGGTCATGTCCAGATTGTTTTTCACCTCCGGCATCGGCCAGCAGTCCACTTTTTCGGTGGTGCCTGCGGGGCAGTGCCCTGAAGTGACTGGTTGTTGGTAAACATCGCGCGTGTTATAGAAATGCACGAGTTGCTTCAGGCTCTTGATGTAGCCATTGTGGAAGAATTCTTTCTGGTAGTAGGGCCCCGGCGCCTCGGTGGTGGGACATTGCGGTGGCGTCATGGCCACGTTTCGCGCCGTAGACGTCTGCATCTGTCCATCCGTGACTGGCGCAAACTGGGTCCAATCCGAGTTCGGGCTCGGCGCCGCGCCGAATCCGCTCCTCAGGAATCCTCCCAATCCCAAATCTCTGAAGCCGAAGCCAAAGGGATTGGCAGTAAAGCCGAAGGAGTCCGGCGTGGTTTGATAATAGAACGCATCCCTGGGATTCAACGGCAGGCCCAGGTTGGCCGAACCGAAGCAGGTGAACAGTGGCGTCGTGGATGCCGCGGCGCCAGTGTCCGTGCTGTTGGGTGCCGTGCCCTGCGGTGGCGGGGGCGTTGGCGCGGTGGATCTGCCGTCGATATGGCACGAATTGCAGTTCGCTTTTCCGCGGAACAGGTTATAACCGGCCATCTCATCCGCAGTCATCGTGTAGTGGCCATTCAGGAAGGCGTCAAATTTTGACGAAAACGCGCTCACGTCCGGCGATGCTTCGTACTGATCAAGGGACTGCGCCCAGTGATTGAACACGCTGTTGGCCCTCGAGCGCTCCTCAGGAGACAGATCGATTGGCATGGTGTTTGCGCCGAACTTCGCTGCTCCGCCGGGAGTTTCGCAGATCTCCTCCGTGTTTTGAGGGAACTTGATGTCGAGTGATCCGGCGCCCCACACCGTCTCAAACAGTTGTCTGTATGTGGCGGTGGTAAGGCGGAAGGCTATGCAAGCCGTGTCGGGTAACGCGTGCTCCTGGGTATCCACAGGCGGGTGCTGCGCCTGCTCCTCGTCCGGACTTCCGAGCAGGTAGCCCGTCGCGCGTGAATCCCAGAAATTCCCGCCAAAAAACCCGGCCTGGGCGGCGTTGAAATTCAGCACGGGAAAGTTGGGGGCATACGTGTATCTCTGCGCCACGCGCTTGCCGGCGCGGTTCGCAAACGATCCGGGATACGCGATCATTGTAAGGTTCACCGACGGGATCGACCCGCTAAACCCGGCATACGGCATGTGACAGAAGCCGCAAGCCCTGTTTTTGAACGGGGACATGTTCTCGTCGAAATTCATAAGCTTCCCCAACAATTGGTTGGCTCGCATTCCGGTGTTTGCAAGGGTAGGTGGTTGGCCTGTCAGCTTCGGAGGCGGCAGCGCTCTCCACTGTACCAGTGCTTCATTTTCGATGAATCGAACCTCGCGCCGCACTCTTTCGATTTCTTGCGGCAGATCTGAAGGTACAATCCCCGGCGGATAAGGATTGTAAATGGGCGGCGGAGAGTCGCGATCACCTTTCTTGGCTCCCTTGTCTCCGCTCTGGGCAGAGGAGAGTTGCGCGAACAGCAGAATCATGGCCGCTACAGCGCAACACAGTACTACGATTGCTATCAGTCGTCTTTCTCTCATGAAGAAGTAGTCCCTTTCATGACCCGGTGTCCGGAGGGACCTGGTTGGAGGCTGCCGCGAACGGACACACCACGCCGCTCATTCGAGGCTGCGAAAACCTTGTTAGCGTCTCGTGGCGAGCCGCGCACTGTTTCCGTAAATTAACTCAATCCTCGAACAAACCTATCCAACTGCAATGCATCGTGAGTCCGGCCGGCGAGCATCCCCCATTACCTCGACCGCTTCCTGAGCAAAATTCAGTCCACTTTGATCGGCATGAAAATACAAAGGTTAGCTTGCGCAGGAACTGTCATTCGTCACCAATATTCGGTGACACTGTCGATATTTGGACACCTCGTCGGGACCGATTGGGTTACTTACTCAAACTGTTACTCGAGGTTCCGGAGCCCGGCTCTGTTGGCGGGTGGCGCATTCTTTACGTAATAGAAAATCTTGGGTGGCCTACCCTTTCGGCTTTGGAAAGCGTAGGCCCTTCTTCCGCTGGGGCCGCTGAGGCGGAGTTTTTCTTTCAAGAAACTTCATAACATCTTGATAACAACTACGCCTAAAACCGCCCATTTCTGACATTCCCGAAACCAGGAAACCGCTTGAAACGTTAAGTATTTAGCATTTCGGGAGGCAAAAAACGGGTTGGAGGTTCGAGTCCTCCCCGGTTCACCAACTCTTTCCTACCCCCAAATAGAACTAATCAGGTTTTTCACTTTCCTGCCTTTCACCCAACTCGAGAACACTTGAGAACAAAACCTCCGACACTCTCCCCACTGCCCGCTGTTCTTTTCTTGCCCAAGAAGCTGCCGGAAATTACACCGCCAAATATCAGATTATGTTGAGATCGATTTGTAAACTTTGATCTACTAAGCGTTCGGGTAAGATTTCTACGGCGTCACGGTAATGTTGAGTGTGAGGGACTGGGATTGGGCGCTCACTCCGCTCGTTGATCCTGTAACGGTTACCGAATAGGACCCCGGCGGAGTCGTTTGAGACGATCCGGACCCGGAAGATCCCGAACTGGGGCCGCTGGCACACCCGATCCCCAAAAAGACGATTGTCAGAATCGCGCAAGCCGTCACCCACTTGGCTTGCAACAGCCGACGATTCCGCCACAGCCAGAGCTGCCACACCGCGAGAATGCCAATCAGAAGGAAAATCGGTTGAAAAGGAGCGGTTCGTTGTCCAAATGGCCCAAATGGGCCACCAGAAGCCGTCATCGAGGTTCGGAAAGTCATCATCGTACTTACAGTTGCGCCATTCGGCGTAAGCGTGGATTGCGAGAATGAGCACGCCGCTGCCGTCGGAACATTTGAGCAACTCAATGTGACCGGACTGGTGAACCCCGTGGCAGGCGTAATCGAAATCGTGAAGGTGGCCATCTGTCCAGTCCGGATGGTAGCGTTTGCGGGCTGGCTGGATACCGTGAAGTTCCCAAATTGAACGTTCATTGTGGCGGAAGAGAAGGTGGCGAAGTTTGCGTCTCCGTTGTAGACAGCGATAAGCGCATGAGAGCCACTTGTGAGAGTGACCGTAAGAGTTGCCACACCGGATGCATTCATGGGCGCGTTGCCCAAAGAAGTGCCGTTGTCAGTAATCGTGATTGTGCCCGTTGGTACCCCAGCCGACGAGTTGACCGTGGCGGTGAGGACGGCCGGCTGCCCCAGAACAATTGGGTTCGGTTGTACCGCGAGCGTTACCGTTGGGGTTGCCTTGTTGACGACCTGCGTGAAGCTTCCGGAGTTACCCGCGTAGTTTGAATCGCCACTAAAGGTCGCGGAAATTGTGTGACTGCCGGCGGACAATGCGGAGGTGGAAAACGAAGCTGCGCCGGCGTTGAGCTGTGAACTGCCGAGCACATTGGCGCCGTCCGCGAAGCTGACGCTGCCTGTGGGCGACGGAGCCGTGGTCGCGACCCCAGCCGTGATGGTGGCGGAGAGTGTGACCGATCCGCCGTAAGTGGATGTGGGTTGCGACGAGACCAGCGCCAGCGTCGTGTTGTCCTGAATGCCGTTGCCAACGACTGTGACCGATTGTGGGGTCCCTGGCGCGTTGTCCGTGATTTGCAGCATGGCGCTGCGTGGTCCGATGATCGTTGGAGCAAAAACAATGTTCAGAGTGCAGTTCGCCCCGCCGGCCAGACTCACTGGAAAGCTGCTCCCGCACGAACCGCCCCCCGCCAGCGTAAAATCACCGGAGGACAAAGTCACGGAATTAAGCATCAACGTCCCTCCGCCAGCATTGCTGAGCGTCACGGTGTTGGGGCCACTCGTTGTGCCTACGATCTGATCCGCAACGGGCACGCTTGTGGGATCGACCAGCCGAATTCGCTGGTTGTCCTTGTCCGTAACCAAAAGCCGTCCGTTAAAAGGAAAGACAGCGGATGGTGTGTCCAGCGAGGCTAAGAGAGGCGGCCCGCTATCTCCCAAAAATGCCTCTTGACCATTGGCCACCACCGTTGTGATCGTCCCGGTGGTGTCAACCTTTCGGACACGCTGATTGTTCGAGTCGGCGATGTAGACGTTTCCGAGCCCGTCTGCCGCTACTCCCAGCGGATAATCGAGCGCGGCGCGAATGGCGGGAGTGCCCTCGCCCAGGAAGCCCAGCGCCTCGCTCCCGGCAAATGTAGAGATCTTGCCTCCGGAGACCTGGCGAATTCGATGGTTATGAGTGTCCGCGATAAACACGTTGCCAGAAAGATCGACGGCTACCGATGAGGGGGTGTCGAGATTGGCGGCAACTGCCGGGCCATTGTCGCCTTGGAATCCCTGCTGGCCGTTGCCCGCCAGAGTGGTGATCGTTCCACCAACAACATGGCGAACGACGTGATTCTTCGTATCGGCAATGAACAAGTTCCCGCTGGCATCGACGGCGACACCGCGAGGGCAATTCAGAAGGGCCGCTATCGCAGGGCCGCCGTCGCCGGAGTAGCCTCCCGCGCCGGTGCTGCTCCCTGCAAATGTGGTTATGGTGCCGCCCGAGACCGCCCGGATAGCGTTATTCCCGCTGTCCGCGATATAGACGGTGTTATTGTGCACGGCCACGGACGTAGGTGTATTCAGACTGGCGGAAGCTGCGGGACCACCGTCTCCCAGAAATCCCTGAACACCATTTCCCGCAAACGTGGTTATTTTCCCGTTGGTGTCAACCAGACGCACCCGGTGATTGTTGGCGTCGGCGATATAAATGTTGCCCGCCGCGTCCGCTGCCACGTTTGCGGGTTTTGCCAAGGCCGCACTTGTGGCGGGACCATTATCGCCGGAGAAGAACGCGGCGCCATTTCCCGCTATCGTGTGGATGGTATTGCCAGGAGAGACGGAGAGGACTGGCCCTTGCGCGCGGAGTGTGCCACCCAGGCTCAACAACACGATTACTTGAGCAGCTACCTGAATCCCAGCGCTGCGCCGTCTGCCTCCGATTTTCCGCATCAGCGAACTCATGACGGTCATTGTCTCGAACCCGCGTGGCCTTACTGGCACGACAAAGAGACGCTGGTGTGGATCGTGGCTGGCAATGAGCCCCCCGCCACAACGATGCCGATATCAATAAGGTCGCCTACAATGAGCGAAACCGAATGTGAGTCGGAGCAGGTCTGTGCAGATGAGCCCGGGATTGAGCACGTGAGCAGCGTATTGCCTAGACTCGTGCCGCCACCGGCATCCACGCTGCCACCCTGCCGCAACGTAAATGTCACCGTGATGCCAGCACCTGGGGCGGCATCAGCGAAAGCAATGAGGTTCTTCATCATGCAGGTGTTCGGGACCACCGCTGCCACTGCGCCGGTTTCAAGATTGGAGGTAAAGCTCGAAGAAACGGCACCGAATAGAGTCCCAGGGGCAAGACCAGAAAGATTGTAGGAGGTCGCAAACGTAATCGCAGGTGGTGGGCCTTGTGGACCTGTAGGTCCTGTCGGCCCGGTTGCTCCTTGCGCTCCTGCTGGTCCGGTCGCACCTTGTGGACCTATCACCCCGGTCGCGCCCTTCGGCCCGACTGGTCCCGCTGGTCCTGCTGCCCCGGTGGCGCCCGGTGGACCCACTAGGCCTTGCGGTCCAGGCACACCCGTGAGTCCAATCGGCCCAGCCGGCCCAGTTGCTCCCGCCGGTCCCACCAGCGAAATGTCCAGCACCGCCGAATGTCCACCCTCGTCATTTTCTTTGCTGTCGAGTACAAACGAAGTCGTAAGATCGCTGGCTGACGGCAAAATAGCGAATCCGTTATTGGTTGATTTTCCGCTCAGCCAATCCGCAACCTGTTGGGTCACGTCCACACTGACATACGCAAAACGTTGCTGAACTGGAACCGTAGCAATCACAGCACCGATACTCGGCATCGTGTTGAATGTTACTGCGGTTTCCAACCACGATGAAGTCACGGGCGCTACATCCGCATGCCCAAAAAAGTTTAGCCGATTTACGTAGAATCGCAGCTCAGCATGCGCAACCAGCGGGGACGGCACACCGGTGAGGTCGAATTGTAGCAGCGTGATGTTGATCGGATGCTTGCTAGCGTCGGCTGGCCCGACGTAGAGGTTGGACAGACTACCAAAGTTCGTCCCCGGATTGATAGTGCTGACCGATGCATCTGCCACGAGGCGTGCCTCGGTCGCTCCCGTGGTCCACGGTAGCAATATTAGGGAGAGGAGCCCAATAAGGCCCCGGAGAAAAACTCGGATTCCTCTCATTTGTGAGGCCCTCTTAAGTCAAACCAAAACCCTCTAAGGCCATAGCTGCCGGTTCGCCGGCGGAAAATTGTCCTGAGCCTTAACCCAATTGGCGCAACGCGCGTTCGTGACGCCTGGGGCGTCACTTGCAGCGGAGAATGGGTTTCTTCCCTGTTCGCTAGCGCCCTCCAGCCGGCTTTTTCTGCGACGCTGCGAGGAAGGCTAACTGCTGGTCCACTATCTCGCGGAGCATTGTATAAGTCGCGGAGCCACTGAAAAAATGGCCGTTAACGAAAAAGCTCGGCGTGCCGGTTATTCCCAATTTCTGCCCTTGCTCCTGATCCTTTTTGACCGCCGGCGCGGTCTCGCCGGAATCCAGACACTGATCGAACTTGGCAGTATCGAGTTTTAGAGTGTGGGCATATTCCTTCAACTGGCTGATTTCCAGCCCGCTCCCTTTCTCGAAGAGCAAATCATGATATTGCCAATACTTGTCCTGGAGACCAGCGCAACGAGTGGCCTCTGAGGCTTTCTGAGCGTGTTTGTGCATGGGCAGAGGGAAATCCTTGAACGCAAAGAGAACCTTACCCGAGTATTCTCCCTCGAGCTTCTTAAGGTCCGCATTGATTTTCTGGCAGTAAGGGCATTCGTAATCCGCGAACTCGATCAGGAGCACGGGAGCGTTCGGGGTACCACGAGTGGGGCCATCACCGAGGGCCACGTCGACGCTGGGTGACGCCAGCAGGACTTCAAGATTTGCATGGTTTCGCAGCGAATTGAGGTACTCCTTGCGAGCATTGGCAATGCGCCGCTGGCGGATTGTTTCGAGGATCTTATCGCGCACCGCCGGGAACGGCTGCTCCGTTTGCACGCCCTCGTAATACACCTCAAGCTGATCATCCGTCGGATCCTTGACCTTTGAGATCACATGCTTTTCCAGCAATTGTTGAACAGTCAGGTTCTCGCGCTGTGCTTGCATCTCCAAAAGCGCGTCATCAATCAGCCTGTCGAGCGCCTCCCGCTGAGCCTTGTAGTACTGGTCGCGCGCCGGCAGAAGTTTGGCTGCTTCTTTACTTTCGAGTTCTGCGCGAGTGAGTAACTTTCCGTCAACGATGGCCAACACTTCCGGAGGAGACTTCTGTTGTAGTTCTTGACCTTTTAAGGAAATCGGTACTTCCAACGAAAGAAAAAGTGAAACTACTACGGCCAGTCGCATTACGCGCATGGCATTCTCCTTTCGAGAAAGCGCACCGGGCGCTGAGGGGTAATTCAGCGCCCGGGCTGGGTCTGAGCACGCATAGCGCACTCTGTGTGAGGGACCCTATTCGTTCTATTCGAGGACGAGACTGGTGCAGATCCCAGCCCCGCTTTGGTTGCCCACGATAAACCCACAACGGGTTTGCAATTCTGTGAGTTCGGGACCACTAAGTGGTGTGTCAGGGGCCAATGTTTCGACCAGCCGGAAGCCGGGCCCATTGTTGGCAACGTGTGTTGACCAGACGTTTAGTCTTGGAACAGGCGAAACACTGGTTGGATCACATGGCGTCGCTGCTGACGCAACACTCGGAACCACGTCGACGCTTCCAACATTGAAAGGCGCGCCGTTTCCTGGATTGTTTGTAAGGTTTGTGTTGACAGAGAACCGGAGATAGCCATTGGCGGTAATCGGGAAACTGCAGCACTCCTTAAGTTCTTGTACACTGTCGAAGACATAGATATTTGCGCAGAGGTCGCCCATAACCGAGGCGGTGCTTTGCACACCGGGGTTGACGATCCGGATGGACTGATCCGGGACGGTTACTCCGACCGGAAGAATCGAAGAGTCAAAGTACGCCGCCGAGAATGTCCCGTTTGCCACGACTGTAACCGCGGCGCTTTTGTTGTGGCTGAGAGCGCCGTCGTTTCCACTGAAAGTTACAACAGAGGTCCCAACTGGGGCGCCCACCGCCGCACTGATGATTACCGATTTACTTCCGTTGGCGGGAACACTAAACGAGGCGGGCGACACTGTGACTCCCTTCGGCAAGCCAGTGACCGCGACGGCAACGCTATCCCCAAACTGGTTGAGGGCGGCTACGCTGAGGTTAACGGCCTGACTGGTACCTGCCTTCAAGGCAACAACATTGGGGTTCAACCCCAGTGCAAAGTCCGGGGTGAATGCCGCTTGAATTTGCAAGGCGGCGTTTGCGGTGTGCGAGAGGGATCCGCTGCTACCTTTGAAGGCAACATTCATCGTGCCCGGAGCGACGGAACTTGCGGCGGTGAAAGTAACTTGCTGGGGCTTTGAGCCAGCGGTAAGTTGCAAGGGCAAGGTTTGCGACGTGGCGACGCCCGCAGGCAGACCCTTGATATCAACGGACACAGTTCCACTGAAGGAGTTCAATGGCGTGACCGAGATTGCGGCTGGCGTACTTACGGCCCCCTGAATAACAGAGAGCTGTCCTGGTTCGATGCTGATGCCAAAGTCCGCGGCAGCATTCACCGACATCGTGGCTCCTGCCGTGTGACTTAGCGATCCGCTCGTGCCTGAAAAAGTCAGATTCACGGGCCCCAGCGTGGCCGAATTCGCCGCCGAGAATGTCACCGATTGGGAAGCACCCGCAGCAACTGCGAAGGGCATTGCGGGCGAAGTGGTGACACCGGAAGGAAGGCCGCTGATCGAGACGCTCACATTACCACTAAAGTTGTGGAGTGGTGAGACCGCGATCACAGCGGGTGAGCTCGCGCTTCCTTGCGTGACGGTTACCGAACCCGGCGTCACAGCCATCGTGAAGTCCGCCGGCACCGCGGGTGGGCTGCTTGATCCCCCACCGCAACCGATGATCGATAGTCCCGCAACAAAGGCGAGAACCAACAACAAGTATCGCTTGGGTTCTGTCATGGGAAAAGCTCCTCCTGCGCTACGCTCCATTGGCTGGCGCAATTCCCAGCCGCGGTCCCACCAGGAAAGCTCAAGTCAAATCCTTCAGTCACCATTCGTGCCGAATAGGAACGAAGTATCCAACGCTGAATGTCCTGGTTCCGAGGCTAGGTTTAAGACTCTCACAACCATAATCCTGGGAACATACTCCTTGGAACTTGCACCCGATTGCGGTGATTCACCGGAGAGCGGGCGCTTGCCGTTTGGTTTGTGTCGTGGCGTGGCTCAGCCACCAGTGGCAGTGCAGATTGCGTCGCAACGGCCGTGGCCGGTGCCGTTCACCCGGAGGAATCCGCATCTGCTGGCGGCTTCGGCTAGCTCACCAGCGCTCAACGGAGTGTCCAGTGCTTCGGTTTCAGTGACATCGAACCCGCCTGGCGAGTTAGCATCCACGTTGACGTGGGTAGCCCAAGCGCGCAGATCCGGCGTCGGGACCGGGGCTGTGGGATCGCACGCGGAGTCCGAGATGATGCTGATGGAACCGTTCGTGGGAATGCCTCCACCGTCTCCGGGGTTAGATGTGGCTGCCAGTACAGTAAACGTTAACAGCCCGTTCGCCGTAATTGTGCAACTGCAGCATTCCGTAAGCTCTTGATCAAACCGCCAGATGTAGATACTTGCACAAAGATTTCCAGTGCCGGTCGGTGGCGGGGCACCGTTCACGCCTGCGTTAAGAATGTGAACAAACGCATTCGGTGCTGCTGCCACGTTGTTATTGTCGAAGTAGGTGACACGAAGGACATCCGTTGTTTGAGCCGAGGCGACTACTGAAAATGCAAGAACCATTGCGAATGCGAGAGCACTGTACAGAACTAACCTGCTCGCCGATCCGCGGATTGGAAGGTGAATTTTGCTGACATGCATCGCTTTTCCTCCTTGGCCCTTGCATTTGCGTCACACAGCAAACCGCGCGAATAAGAGGTTGGCGAATAGCAGGAAGCCAATTCATCGTCGAGCAGTTTTAATGGGCCGCGTAAGTTGCTCTAGGGCCAGTGAGTGAATGCTTGTACTCTTTTTATAAAGGCAAACAAGTCCCCAGATGGCTGTAGCCAAGCGATGTAACAAGTGTGCGCTAATGCATTTGGGTTAGTTTCGACCGTGAGGTCCGGAAGCACGAGGCTTTCCTGCGGTCTCAAATCAGAAATTGCAATCCCGCCCTGTATTTGCTCTTCCCCATGATCCTCTGCGCCCAACGGACTTGCATGAGTGTGGGGATGTTCATGGAGATGTCGGGCAGCGAGAGCACGCAGCGTACGACGGAGTTTTGTGGCAACACCTCGTCAATCAACACGCAGACGCCACCTCTTCCCACATTCTCGGTCACCCCATCAAGCAGGTGGTTCGGTTCCTCCAAGATATCAACGCGGGTGAGCACGCCGACGCGCAATTCTATGGCGTGGGGAAAGCGTGGAGATGCCCTGTTGTGCACGATTTTTCCCCTCGCCACGGACAAATGTTCCATAAAGTGGAAAATGATTGCGTAGTTTCGGGAGTCCGTCAATTCCACGAAGGGATTAGTCTTCCGGCGGGTTCCCCGATGGGTGAATCGGATACATGATGTCAGAATTTGAGGTAATGGCTTTTCCAAGAATACCGGAGCGCGTAGAGACGCCCATCTTGATCATGATGAGTCGCAGGAAAGCCTTCACGGTATTCGTGCTGATGCTCATGCGATCAGCGATCTCCTTGCTTGTCAGACCTTGGAGTAAGAATTCCAGAGTTTGCTGCTCTCGGGTTGTTAGATGGTATTTCAGTGCGACCTGCGGCAACGAAAGCGAGGCAGACGATCCGCGTTCGAAGAGGACCGCCAGAGAAAGCTGTGAATACTCTTTGCCCTGCGCGTCAACTCGAAATGTGCGGCAATGATAGAGGCGTTTTCCGGAGCGGAACTCGGAAACAATGGGAGACCCTCCGCTCGAGTGCGAAGCGACCAGCATGATTCGAACACGTTCCAGCAAAAGCGAGGGCGGGCATTTCTGGGCGCCTGGTTTCTGCGGATAGCTAAGTATTTCCGCCGCGGAACGGTTGAGCAACACGGGATGCAAGGTTGAATCGAGAAGAACGAATCCAACCTCTGCCCCGGTCGTCACATGCTCAGTCTTTCGCATGGCACAGCTCTTAATTGGGCGACAGTCTACTTAAGGCAAATCTGGATTACCGATACACCGAGAACGTCCGAGGTCCGAGAGCCCAGGTCCGAGAGCGGGTCCGAGAGCCGAGAGTATGAAACTGCTGACTAGTAAAGTCAATAACCACAATTTAAAGGCAATAAGCGTTATAAAGTAGTGAATGGTAGTCATTATAACTACCGCACTCCGAGAATGTTGTTCCGCGAAGACAAAGAGCTTTGAACGAACTCCTTGCTCTCGCGCATTGCTTCGAAACTGGTATACATTCCCATAACTTCGCCCCGGAGGAGGTAGCACATCCATGACACTGCGAAGCTTTGCCATCCTATTGGCCGGCTTGATATTTGGAGTATCGCCAACGAACCCAGCTCATCAGCAGTCCAATACTAAGGACAGACGGCCCCCTGGTCCCACTTCACTCGCAATTTGCGGGCCACTCGAACAGATGTCTTCTGCGCAGTTCGAACTTCTCCTGCAAACCGTTCGGACCGCCTGGCTGGAGGGGAGTCAAGAACGGGCGACCGCTTGCTTTTCGGCGGCTGCCATCTTTTCGACACCCCCAGCTCCCGGACTCGTGGGCCGAGAGAACCTCGTTCGGATCTTCAGCGGAGGGCCGAACCGAGAATTACCCACCCGCATCGAGTGGCATCATCTGATTTTCGATCCCGTACAGCAGATCGGAGCAGTGGAATACACCATGCAGCGCCGGATCCCGACTCACGGCGTGATCATCATTAAAATCTCACACGGGTTGATTTCCAACTGGCGACAGTATGCAGTTGCGTCGGATTTGACATGGGAGAAATTCAAGGGAATCAATAATTTCTAGAGAATTCGGTGAGAGCTGCCATCGTCAGCTTGCCGGTTGATGTGTACCCGTCGTTAGACTAAGGCAAGAGTTACCTGTTCGAGAGTACAGGTGATTCCATGGTGTGAGCGTCGGCGCAAGTTCTAATCCTAAGGCTGAACGATTTTCATCCTTCCGTTCAGTAGAAACCAGGGTGGCCGGATCCTATGCTGCATGTTGTATGCAGAACCACGGATACGGACCATCTTTGCTGCAGCGAACTCTTCTAGCTTATCGGGGAGCAATTTGGGCCGCGGTTCTAAGCGCGACCTTGTTGGCTGGAGCGACAAACCCTAGAACTGCGAACGCCGCACTCCCTAAAGGAACACTGGTTATTAGCCCCTCGATGGCGAGATTTGGAAGTCTTAGCGTGGGCAATAAATCGGCTATCTCGTTGATAATCGCAAACACCGGCGCCGGCAACGTGACGATTAGCAAAGAGTCCGTGTCGGGGAGTGCGTTCACTGCAACACCACTCGTACTCCCCTACATTCTCGCGCCTGGAAAGCGTTTCGCAGTTACGATCACTTTTGCCCCTAAATCGCCCGGACAATTCACTGGATCTATCGAGTTCATAAGTGATGCGACAAATGCAACCGTGTTCTACCAGATGATGGGGACGGGCGTGCAGCCTACGGGGGGATTACTTGCCGCGACCCCCACGAGCGCCAGCTTCGGGAGCGTCCCTGTCGGGACCAGTAATTCCCAGGCATTCCATTTGAAAAACAGTAGTACCACGATGAACATCACTATCTCTGCATTGGCGGTGAGCAGCCCAAAATTCACGCTGCACGGATTAACGCTGCCTCGGGTGTTGGCCCCAGGCGAAACAGTAGCTTGCACGCTGGTTTTCACGCCCACAACAACGGGTTATGTGGCGGGTAGCGCCTCGATCACCAGTACCGCATCAAATGGGACACTAACCCTTACCATGAGCGGAAGTGGCGTGGCCGCAACGCCAGCCTTGACGGTGACGCCCACGAGCCTGGTATTCGGAAACGAGCCCGTTGGAAACACGCAGACCCAGGTGGTGACCTTGAAAAATAGCGGGAACTCCAGCGTGAAGGTGTCAAGTATTGGTGTTTCCGCCGCAGACATCCAAACGGGTGGCGGCGTGAACGGGGCAACGATTGCCCCGGGGCAGACGGCGACATTGAGTGTTTCGTTTTCGCCAAAGAAGGCGGAGACGGTGAGTGGCAGCGTCATAATCGCGAGCAATGCCAGAAGCTCTCCCACAACCATTCGGGTATCGGGAACTGGCGTTTCCGGTAACCAGGGTTCCAGTAGCGGACATTCCGTAGCGTTGAGCTGGCAGGCCAGTACTTCTCCGAATGTCACGGGATATAATGTCTACCGGGCGAACGGTGCGACCACAGCCTATAGCAAGCTTGTGACGACGCCGGTGAGCGGATTGAGCTATGCAGATGCTACGGTCGTGACTGGGGAGACTTACACGTATGCGGTGACGGCAGTAGATTCGTCCGGACAGGAGAGCGCCTTTTCACCACCAGCGACGGCGACAATTCCCTAAAATGCATCCCTGCGAACTGAATTCCGTGGTGGCTGGATCAAAATGCGGGGCAGGTCACTAAAAGCCAGACAAGTTCTAGTCGCGTCGGAAGAGCGCAATTTCAATTTTAGTTCCAGGAAGTAAGTCTTAAATTCTCTGAGGACAGACTATTTCAAGCGCACAGGCGATGCAGCGGGATGGTTTTCACTGACAAGTTTCTGCTTCGGACGCGGTGGGCTCTGCATACTATCGAGATAAGCTGCAACGCCACGATATAGGCCCTCGGCGACACGCTGGCGCTGACCGCTTTCAAGTAACATGCTTTCGTCGCTGGCATTGCTGACAAAGGAAATTTCAGACAGCACTGCAGGCATGTTTGCCCCGACCAAAACGATAAAAGGAGCCTGCTTCACTCCGCGGTTTGTTTCTTGACGACCCGCAAGCTGCAGCCGCTGTGAGAGCGCATTCTGGATATGCGTGGCAAGTTGTTTTGATTCCGCGAGTTTCTCATTGCGGGCAATTTTCTTGAGCAGGTCCGGAAGATTGTGGAGGGAGGATTCTGCTAGGGAGTTTTCGCGCGTTGCCAGATCTCTGGATTCCTGTGAAGTTGACAGACTCACATAGTAGGTTTCCACGCCGCGCGTTTGGCGGCTGTCGCTTGAATTTGCGTGTATCGAGATAAAGAGATCCGCATTAGCGTCGTTGGCAATCGCGGTGCGCTCTTCCAGCGGAACGTGCCTGTCGTCCTTGCGCGTATAGATTATTTGCGCGCTCGGAATGTTTTGTTCGATCAGTTGGCCCAGCCGCAAAGCCACATCCAAACAAAGATTCTTTTCGAGCAGACCCTGCGGACCCATCGTTCCAGTGTCGTAACCACCGTGGCCGGGATCAATTGCGATTCGGTTAATCCTTAGGCCCAATTCACGCGTCAGCGAGAGCTGCCCACTGTGCCAAGGATTTGTATCCGCGACTTTGGCAAAGTCTTGCTGCGTTGAATTAGAATTCATTTCGTTGTTTGCGGCGGGCGATGATTGCGCGTGGACGTCGATCACCAGACGAGACGGGTCAGAAAGCAGTTTGGCGGAAAAGTCTTTCGCGCCATCTGCGTCGAGAACCAGTCGGACCACGTCCTCATTATTTTGCGCCGCTCGAACCCACTTGAGCAGGCCATCTTCAATGGGAGCTGTCTTCGGCCCGACCGACGGGCCTAGCCGCGCATTGTGCAGATCAAAATAGATGCGATCGGGAGAGCTGAGACGCGCCGATTCATACTGGACGGCGCCATCGAGCATGACGACAACCTGCGAATCGTTACCCGTGCTGGATGCACTGATTGCGGTCACGTTCGACATCTCGCGCCCATTTTTCTTTGATTCAGCAGTCGCGCGCGTATTCGATGATTCCTGAGCGCCGGTCATGAGACTTTTTGTCGTCGTCATTTCCTCGCGCATTTTCCGGGTAATTCCCTTAAAGACGTTACGTGGAAGCACAAAGCCGGCCGACAACAAAACAGCAATGAGTGCGCCCGCCCATATTCCCCAGCCAGGCAAGCGCGAACTAGCGGGCGGCTGATAGGTAAGCTGTGGCGCTGAAGGAGTGCGGACGACCTCTAATAATTCAGTAGAAGAAGGCGCAGCCGGCGGTTCAGCCACGGAAATTAGTTTCGGACGAGATGTAGTCACGAACTGCAACCTTTGAGTCGCTTTCTCCACAATGCCGGAAGACAAGGTCTGACAACCCGCTGCATAACCTTCAAGCAAGCTGCGGAAGCAGATCTTATTGATATTTCTTGGGATGCCCTGGCTGCGCTCGGCTATAAGCTCTAGAGCATCTCGTTCGAATAGTGCTTCGCCGCTATAGCCTGTAACTTTCAGCCGATGCCGGATGTAGCCAGCCGTTTCCTCCGGCGAGAGAGGCTCAAGATGCTTCATTACCGTAATGCGCTGCAACAGCTGAGCAAGCTCTTTCCGTTCCAGTTTTTCTTCTAGCTGCGGCTGTCCGGCAAGTACAATTTGCATCAGCTTGGAATGCGGGGTCTCGAAATTCGACAATAGGCGGATGGTCTCAAGAACGGACTCGTCCAGGTTTTGCGCCTCATCAACAATCAGGACGAAGCGTCTGCCGGCGAGCATTTCAGCAAACAAAACTTCATTCAGCTTGTTGTGCATCGCCACGAGTCCCATGTCGGTCGCGTCGACGCCCAGTTCGCTTATCAGGTATTGAAAGAATTCGCGGGAATTGCACTGAGTCTGGAAGAGGAAGACGGCGCGGGCGGTATCGCGCAGACTCTCAAGTACCTGATAGAGAAGGGTCGTTTTGCCCATACCCGGTTCTGCGATCAGCGCTAGAAATCCACGGTCGCCCAGGATCGCTTCGGTGAGCGAATCAAGCGCCTCGCAGTGCGTCCGGCTTGGGTACAGATAAGCCGGGTCGGGCGTGACGCCAAATGGCTGCTCGCGCAACTGATAGAAATCGAGAAACATGGCTTGACCTCCATTACCGCACAACGTAACTAGAAAGCTCCATTAGGCCTTCTGCCCTGGAAGCGCTGTCGATGCCAGAGCGGAAAATCGCAATGTCTAGAGTTTGCGCTCGGTTGGTTTTGAAAGGCAACAAGGCCGGCTCAAGCAGCTTGTGCACAAATAATTTGTGCCACCTTAGGGGTTGGCCCCATCGTCCAAGTGACAACTGTGTCTTACTTGCCTAGGAACTCCAGATCACTCAGTAGATCCTAATCGACCCTAAATTCGAAACCGCCCTGCCCCTTCCGCAGCCTGCCCCCTCCAGACCAACTCTACCTTCAGGTATTCACCTGAATAAGTTTACAGTCTTCACCTCCTTGTCGTTTTTCCTGCGAGGCTTATCGTGGTTGTGGGCTGGGCACCGCTCCCCGGTCCGGTGGGTAGATTTTCCCGCTGAGGAAAATCGGGACCGGGGTGCGGTGAACGATGTGCCCGAGGAGAAGACAAAGTGGCCACCAGATTTCAGACCGGGGGTCCGAATAGAGCGTGTGTCGCAATTGACGACCAGGCAGCGCCCCTTGCGCCGGCCGAGGATTGGCACAATCCTCCCGGCAGTCCTGTCGAGCAAGACTTACCTGGCCAGGCGGAAGTGCTCAACGACGGATCGATTTTCGTGTCGTCGAACCTCGCCATGCTTTCCATCCGCCAACAAATTGAGAAAATCGCCGATTACGACGTTCCCGTCCTGATCCTGGGCGAGAGCGGCGCCGGCAAGGAAGTTGTCGCGCGATTTCTTCACAGCCGCTCGGCGAAGGCGCGCCGCCCTTTCCTGAAAGTGAATTGCGCCGCGCTTCCGGGTCCGCTTCTGGAAAGCGAGCTGTTCGGTTACGAGCGAGGCGCATTCACGGGAGCAGTGCGCAGCAATCCCGGCAAGTTTGAAATCTGCAATTCGGGGACCATCCTGCTGGACGAGATCGGAGAGATTTCGCCGGCGTTGCAGGCCAAACTCCTTCACGTGTTGCAGGACCAAACCATTTACCGTTTGGGCGGGAACGCCCCCATCAAAGTGGGAGCCCGCGTCATCGCCGCCACCAACGTGGACATTTGCGAGGCGCTTGAATCGGGGGCTCTGCGGCAGGATCTTTACTACCGGCTGAACACTTTCGTTCTTCGCATTCCGCCGCTGCGCTCGCGGCCGGAGGAAATCCCTCTCTTGCTCCATCATTTCATCGGGCGATTTGCCCGCCTGTATGGCTGCCCGGCGGTTCCGCCATCCCAGCGGCTCGTCGCTGCCTGCCTGGAATATTCATGGCCAGGAAATATTCGCGAGTTGCAGAGCTTCACCCAACGCTTCTTGATCCAGGGCGACGAGGAACTCTCCATTCAGGAGTTGCGCGGAACCGGCCGCGTAATGACGGGGAATCCCGCCGCGGGCAGTTCACCCAGGGAATCCTCTATGACCAATTTGAAAAATCTCGGCCGCCAGGTGAAAAGCAGCGCTGAGAAACCAGCCATCGAAAAAATACTCCAGGAAACCCGGTTCAACCGCAAAGCCGCCGCCCGCCGGTTGCAGATCAGCTACAAGGGGCTCCTGCGAAAACTCCGGGAGTATGACCTGGATGGAAAAACAGCCCGGTTGTCCAACGGAAATTTAGAGATTCTCGGGTAATCCCGGTAAGGGAGAAGGCCATGAATGCCAAGCCGCTCAAACTCTTGCTGCTCGAGGATGGCTGCAAAGACGCGCGTTTCCTGCAGAAAACCATCGGCCACGGAGGCTCGTTCGAATGTGAATTGGTGAAACTTGATGAGCTGGAGAAAGTTCTCCCCGCGGTCAATGAAGAGCCCCCGATCATACTGTTGCGTTCGGGTGATTCCAGCGCGCGACTCTCGGCCAATCTGAAGCGGATCCGGGAAATCGCCGCCAGCACGCCCGTGCTGGTGCTGCCCAGCAGCCAATACGGTCTCGTTTTGCCCCCCGCGGCCGCCGGCGAGAGTGCAAAAAGCGACGGTCACCTCCGCCTGAATCCGAGAAAGCTTGCGCGCTTCCTGCGCCGCGGAATGCGGCAACATCAGATGGAATCGGAACTCTCGCACCTGGCGATTTCCGATGAGCTTACCGGCTTGTATAACCGCCGCGGCTTTCTGCTGCTCGGCAGCGAGCGCATGAGCATGGCCCACGGCATGAAAAAAAACGTGCTCCTCTTTTTTGCCGACCTGGATAATTTGAAGCAGATCAACGACCAGTTCGGCCATCAGGAAGGCGATCAGGCCCTGCTGAAGACCGCAGAGATATTCCGAAACACCTTTCGGGATTCCGACATTACCGGGCGTTTTGGCGGCGACGAGTTCACCGCCCTGGTGATCGAGGAATTCGGGCAAACTGCGGACACGATCACCAGGCGCCTGCAGGAGAATATGGCGGAACTGGCCGCCAACAACACTCAATACCCGCTCTCGTTGAGCGTCGGCATGACCCGCTATGCCGCGGATATGCGCTCTTCGCTCAAAAAACTCCTGGCTCAAGCGGATCAGGCCCTTTACAAGCAGAAGCGGGCAACTCGCGCGAAACCAGGGGGAAATCCCACTGTGATGTTTCCAGGTTCACGGCAAGGCTTCGCGCAGTACGGATTTCGCGCGCCGGGAATTTCCGTGGCTCAACGATTGCCGGGAAAAGTTCGGAAGTCTTCCACGGGCGCTTTGTAAGTTATTCGGAACTCTCCGCGCATTTTCGAGCACGCAGGCAAGCCACTGAGAGATTTTGGGGCCTGGTAACGACAGGGGGAGGTTAAACAACTCATGAGAAGTGCACGCATGGAAGGCAGGACTCAGGTCGGGGGTCTGGGCCAACTCGAACTTCTGGGCAAACCGCGCGATTCGGAATGTGCATGGATTGAAAACGTCAGCGATCACGGAGCGCGCGTGATCAGCAGGCGCCGGTGGGGGTCGGGCGAACGCCTGCTCATTACTTCACGGTTCGCGCCCTTTCGCACCACCGCGGCGAGCGTCGTCTATTGCCAAACACTCCTGGAGGGGCTGTACGCGATCGGATGCGAGTCCACCATGGGTGGCGTTCTTCAACTGCTCGAGGTAAAGGCAGACTCGAAACCCACCGACACTCGGATATTTGAGAGTTCAGCCGCTTGCGGGGCCCTCTCCGACCCCGTGCCCGCGAAATCATGACCGAACGCCCAATCGAGAAAGCGTTGGGCAGACTTCCGGCGAATCATGCGAGTCGCGTGTGTCGGGGCACTCTCCCACGCCACATCGCGCTCCTCGATGCACTCGACAAGAACCATCCCAATAACATACGCAGTCGACTCTCCCGGGGCATGTTCCATATAATCCCGAATGCATCCGCAACCTCTCGGGTGGTGAACCTACCGGAACTTGGGAGTAAACCGCATGAAGCTGAACGCCGCTGTGATTGGCTTGGGATTTGTCGGCAGGGCGCACGTCGAATCTCTGCGCCGCTTGGGAATCCCGGTTCGCGGCGCACTGGGAAGTTCCAGCGACACCACGGCTGCGGCCTGCAAGGCCCTCAGTCTGGAGCGGGCATATACGTCACTCGATGAACTCGCCGCGGATGCGGCCGTTGAAGTTGTCCACCTCTGCACCCCAAATTATCTCCACTTCGATCAAGCCAGCCGCCTGATGCGTGCGGGAAAACACGTCCTTTGCGAAAAGCCGTTGACGATGGATTCGGCCGAGTCGGAACTGCTCGTCGCGCTCGCCCGCGAAACGGGAAAAGTCGGCGGCGTTGCGTACAACCTGCGCTACTACCCGCTTTGCCAGGAAGCTCGCGCGCTCGTTGAAAAAGGCGCCATCGGCCAGCCCAAACTTGCGCATGGCAGTTTTTTGCAGGACTGGCTGCTCTATCCGAATGACTGGAACTGGCGGCTCGATCCGAAACTTGGCGGCCAACTCCGCGCCGTTTCGGATATCGGAACACACTGGCTGGACCTGGTCACATGGATTACCGGCCGCAAGGTGACGGAGCTTTGCGCCGATCTCGTGACGGTAGTGCCGGTGCGGCAGAGACCTCGCGGCCGCGTGGAAACTTTCCAGAAAGCCGATCCGGCGAATGCGGATCCCGTGCCGATCGAGACCGACGATTACGCGTCGGTGCTATTCCATCTGGAAGGAGATTTGAGCGGCGTTATGACCGTATCGCAGGTCAGCGCTGGCCGCCGGGCCCGTTTGTGGTTTGAGATTGATGGCACAGAAGGATCGCTCGCGTGGAACTCGGAAGAGCCGGGCACGCTGTGGATCGGCCGCCGCAATCGCGCCAATGAAGAACTCCCGAAGGATCCCGCCCTCTTGAGTCCGCAGGTGCGACGCTATGCCGCTTATCCCGGCGGCCATGCGGAGGGTTACCCGGACACATTCGTTCAGCTCTTCCGCGATTTTTATCAGTACATTGAAGCCGGCGATCTGAAAGCTCCACGCACTTTTCCCACCTTCGAGACGGGAAACGAGGAGATGGTTCTTTGCGAGGCGATCGAACAGAGTTCCAGAACGCGCGCCTGGGTTTCCGTGGGCACCAACTAATCCGAAAAAAGTACCTTGAACTTTCAGCTTGCTTCGGAATTCCTTGCCTCCGGCGCGGGAACACTCGATTCCAGCCTGCCATTTGGCTTTGTCTCAAAGAATCTCTTCAGATTCAGAAATGGTTTTTCCAGCAGATTCAACGAAACGATCGCGAGCAGATAGGAAATCCCCACGGCCGCCCAGAACGCCGCAATCGGGTGGGCTTCCTTAATGTGGAGGCGCTTCAAGGCATCATCGGGAATTTTGTGCAGCAGGTAAAGTCCGTAGCTGATCGTGCCCGTGAACATCAGGAAGCGGTTTGTAAGCAGCGCCTGGAACCAGGTGTTGGTAGCGTACAGCCCCAGAAAGACGAACGAAGCCGAAGCGATGGCCGCCAGGGAAAAAGCGAGCCACAGTGCTTCATAAGCGGCTGTCGTGATAGCAAGTGGAGCGGCAACCAGAAACACCACCCACGCCAGCTTAAGAAGCCGTCCTGGCGCAAAGCCGGGTTTCCGCAGGAGGATCGCCAGCAGCGCCCCCGCCATCATTCCGTCCAGGCGGCAAAACGGATTGGAATAGATGATCCAATGCCGCGCGAGAAAGAACAGGCGAAGCAGCGGCGAGACCAGCAGCGCGGTCCACGCAAGCAACTGCAGGCGGTCGGTCGAAAGAATCCTGACAAAAAAAGGCCAGACCAGATAGAAGAGTTCTTCCACCGCAAGCGACCACGACACTCCGAGCGGCCCGACAGCCACCGCCGGCGCGGCTACCAGAAAATTCTGGAGAAAGAACGGGTAGGACCACCAGGGCGCGGACCGTTGAAAAAGTTCAGCCGCGTCTTGCGGACGCGCGAGCGGAACAATCACAAACATCAACACCAGCACGGAATAATATAGTGGCCAGATTCTCAGGCATCGCCGCGCATAGAAGTTCCGGAAGTAGTTCGCCGACGCCTTCGAATCCAGCAGAATGCCGGTAATCAGGAAGCCGGACAGCACAAAGAAGAGGTCCACACCCATCCAGCCGTAGACTGTGAGATAGGACAACGGCAGGGAAGAGAACCCGTGCAGGTTATGCGCGAGGACAATCAGGATCGCAATGCCGCGCACGGCATCGAGCTGCGGAATTTTTTGTCGCATGGGTGGTGCCAGCTACTCAACGCGCGAACGCAGTTCGACGCTGAGCTACTGGCCTACTCTTCTACCCTGCGCGATGAAAAAGGTCAAACGCGCGGGGGGAAGCCCGGCTGGCGAGCCAAAGCATTCCGCGAATTGCATTAAAACAAATTTAGTAGCTTAACTCCTGGATTCTATCGGCTTGCATATTGTAGAAAATGGCCAGGCTTTGGTGGCGTAACAATTCATCGGCAAGGAGGTCGGCAATAAATTCAATTTGCCGGAAAATATTTGCCTTGGGGCCGAACATGCCCTCAAGCAGCACCACTGTGCTTCTCGTCGCGCTCCGATCGGCTCCATACAAATACCAGAAGCAAACCGAACTCATTCGCGTGGGTCCCCCGCCGAGTTCCGCCGGGAAAGGAAGAGGGCGATCGGCAAGCAGTAGATGGAAATTCCTGCCGTCAGATCGCGAAATCATGGGGATACCCTCCGACAAGCGGGACAGTAGGGCTTCTCCGCCATTCCATTCGCAGTGAGGGCAAACATTAAAATTTCGGAATGCACTTTGGGAGGGTTCTAGAACGTGATTCAGCAAAATACACCTCGAATGCAAGCGTCAGCGCAACCGCGGGCGCTCTTGGGCGGAGTGCACACAAAGGCTGGTGGGCGGAGTATCTTATTAAGATAGTAACGGCGTCAAGGGGAAACTCTATTAATTAGTATAGCCTCGGAATCAGGAACCACCCCGGCAGGCTTCCTTCAGGGCCGCCGCGACTTCACTTTCGGAATATCCCAGGTCGCGAAGGATGCTCCTGCTGTGCTCCCCAAGGAGGGGTGGCGGCATCCGGTATACGACGGGCTGCTCGCTGAACCGAATAGGGTTGGCAATGCTTCGCGCGACACGCAGGGTCGGGTGCTCCATCTCCACCACCAGCCCGCGGGCCAGGGTTTGGGAATCCCCGAGGGCTTCACCCACGGTCTGGATGGGAGCCGCTGGGATATCAGCGTCCTTCAATTTGGACAACCAGAGCTCGCTCGGCAAAGATTCGAAGTGGCGCTGAAGAATCGGGATCAGGTGTTCGCGATTCTGATTGCGCGCGGCGTTGTTGGCGAATCGCGCGTCGTTCCTAAGCTCCTCGGCTCCCAGAATCCCCACCAGCCGGCTCCACTGCTCCTGTGTGCCTACCCCGACCACAAAATAACGTTCATCATTTCCCCGGAACATCTGGTACGGCACGATATTCGGGTGCGCATTGCCCCACCGCTGCGGCGATACGCCCGCATTCAGATAGCTGCTACCGGCGTTTGCAAGCCAGGTGAGCTGCGAGTCAAACAGCGCCATGTCCAGGTACTCGCCCTTTCCGCTGCGTTCGCGCGCGAAAAGAGCGCCCAGGATGCCCATCGCGGAATACATACCCGTGGTCATGTCGGCGATGGCGATCGGAAATCGCACGGGACCTCCGTCCGGTTCCCCGGTAAAGCTCATCACCCCCGCTTCGGCCTGAGCAAGAATGTCGTAACCCGGTTGTTCCGCTTTGGGACCTGTGAACCCATATCCTGAAATGCTGCAGTAGATAAGGCGGGGATATTTCGCCCGCAGCGTTTGCGGATCAAGCCCGCGGCGCTGTAGCGAAATCATGGATGGTTGATTGCAAATAAAAACATCGGCGGTGGCAAGCAAACGCTGTAAAATTTCTCCACCAAGGGGATGATCGTAATTGAGAGCTATCGACCTTTTGTTGCGATTGGTGGCGAGATAATAAGCGGACTCCGTGCCGACAAAGGGAGGCCCCCAGCCACGCGATTGGTCGCCACCCGCATTGCGCTCGACCTTGATCACATCGGCGCCGAGATCCCCAAGCAGCATCGCGCAATAGGGGCCAGCCAAGGCTTCCGCGAGTTCAATTACTCGGATCCCATCGAGGACCATGCTCATGGACGTGAATTATAGCGGACAATGCGCGAGTTCGCCGTTGACCCAAAGCTTGGAACGCAGGCTGATGTCCTTCCTTGCTTGAGAGGAGTCCTTCCCGGACAATATGGCTACCGAAGAAAATACGGAACATGTGGCGGCGCAACTGAATGCGCCGGTTGGAGATCCCGGAACGATGGCGAACGAGACGCACCCACCAAAACGATTTGTCGCCTATTTTTCGATGGAAATTGCCCTGGAAGACCAGATACCCACCTATAGCGGAGGGCTCGGAGTTCTTGCGGGAGACACCATCCGCGCGGCCGCGGATATCCGGTTGCCGATGGTGGCGGTGTCGCTGCTCTACCGCAAGGGATATTTTCGGCAGCGCCTCTCGGAAGAGGGAGCGCAAACGGAAGAAGCCGTCGAATGGCCCGTAGAAAAGCACCTGCAGGAAGAAGCGCCACGCGTCTCGGTCACGCTGGAGGGGCGCAAAGTCGAGTTGCGCTCCTGGCGCTACACCGTAAAGGGGGTTCGCGGGTACGAAGTGCCGGTCTATTTTCTGGATGCCGATCTGCCCTCCAACGACCAGCGGGACCGCGACTTGACAGGTCAATTGTATGGCGGTGATCCCTACTACCGGCTGTCTCAGGAAGTTCTGCTCGGAATCGGCGGAGTCCGCATGTTGCGCGCGCTCGGGCACAACGAATTGATGCGGTATCACATGAACGAAGGCCATGCCGCCCTGCTCACGTTGGAATTGTTGGGGGAAGAGGCCAGCCAGGCAGGCCGCAAGTCCGTCAAGGGAGAAGACATCGAAAAGGTGCGCAGCAAGTGCGTTTTCACCACGCACACTCCTGTGCCCGCGGGCCACGACAAATTCCCCGTGGAGTACATGACCCGCTTGTTTCCCGACCAGAACCGGTTTTTCGACGTGAAAGATGCTTCTTCGGCCGATCTCGTCCGCAGCGTGCTTCAGGTGGAGCAAAATTATCCGGACCTCGAAGAAGCAGCCAGACGCGGCGCCTCTGTCAACATGACGTACCTGGCGCTCAGCCTCAGCGACTACGTAAACGGAGTGGCCAAGCTGCACGGCGAAGTTTCCCGAAAAATGTTCCCGAATGTCACGATCGAGGCAATCACCAACGGGGTGCACGCCGCGACATGGGCATCTCCATCGTTTAAGGATCTGTTTGACCGGATGATTCCGTCGTGGCGCGAAGACAATTACAGCCTTCGCGGCGCGCTGGGCCTGCCCCCGGAAGAAGTCTGGGCCGCTCATCTGCTGGCCAAGCACGACCTACTGGAAACGGTCCGCAAAAAAACCGGCCTCAAGCTGGACCCCGATGCCTTCACCATCGGATTCGCCCGGCGCGCCACCGGATACAAGCGCGCCGACCTGATCCTCAGCGACCTCGATCGCCTCCGGCAGATTGCGAAAAACGCCGGAGCGTTTCAGATCGTCTATGCCGGTAAAGCACACCCGCGCGACGGCGGCGGGAAGGAAATCATCAAAAAGATTTTTAAAGCGAAGAAGGCCCTCAAGAAAGCGATCACCATTGTTTTTCTGGACGACTATGACCTGAACCTCGGCGGCAAACTGACCGCCGGCGGAGATTTGTGGCTGAACACCCCCCAATATCCCCTCGAAGCCTCGGGAACCAGCGGCATGAAAGCGGCGCTGAATGGCGTGCCGAGCCTCAGCATTCTCGACGGCTGGTGGGTCGAAGGCAACATCGAGGGCGTCACCGGATGGTCGATCGGCGAAGCGCATCGCGGCGATCCGGGGCCGGAAACGCCCGTGGACAACGCTCAGGACGCGGAAAGCCTCTACTCGAAACTCGAGGGCGTGATTCTTCCTTTATATTACGGCAGCCGCGAACGTTACCTGGATGTGATGCGCCACGCCATCGCGATCAACGGCTCTTTCTTCAATACCCAGCGCATGGTACAGCAATACATCACCGACGCTTACTTGCGCTAGCACGCCGGGCCTGCACCACTTCTTCCGGCCGCACTTCCATTAACATCACCCGCCGCGGCAGTTCGCGGAAGCCCGCTTTCCGATAAAAGATTTCAGCGGCTTTGTTGCGCCGGGGAAGCTGTAGCTGAAACGCGCGTATCCCGCGTTCGCGGCAATAATCTTCGATCTCGTAAAGCGCGAGCGATCCGATTCCCTGGTTGCGGAATCGCTTCTCCACAAATAAATCGCGCAGCACGCCCTCCGCTCCGCCATATTCCAGTTCGAAGTTATACGTAAGCAGCGCGTAGCCCACCGGCTTTTTGTGGTTCTCCATCAGCCACATTTTTCCCTGCGACGGATTCCGCAGCAGCACATCCAGCCCCTGGCTCAGCGACTTGCGATGCACGGGAATCTTCTCAAAGCGGTTGTAGGCGATCACCAGTTTCAACAAAGCCGCGTGATCCTTCGGGCCGCAGGAACGGAAAGAGACCAGCATGATGCCTCACTTTTTCTGAGCGACGGGAATGCGTTTGGTGCCTTGAAGCTCCGCGCCCGCATCCAGAATATTCGAGCGCGAAAAATCCTTAAAAAATTCCCAACTGCCGTATTTCTCGGTTAGCTCCGGCAAAACCGCGCCGACCAGCGCATCGCCCTTGGCGTCGTCAATCGCCGCCCACATATTCGAGCCGATGAGGTTCAGTTGAAAGGGAAGCGGCGTGTCCGGCGACTGGGCCAGCAGCTCCGCGACGGAAAAACAAAATAGAGAAGACAATCGGAAGAGAAATCGCATTCCAAGTATCGTACTGCAAGCGAGGCACTACGGAAAGGTTGTGGCCCGCCACACCCAAGATTAGCGTACGCGGTTCTTGTACAGCGCCATTCCGACGGCCGCGTCCATGCCGAGTTTTTCGAGCGCCCGAATTTCCAGGCGCGAGGAAATTCCCCCGGCGGCAACGATGGGAAGCTTCGTCGCCGCTCGCAAATCGCGGAACCATTCCAGATTCACGCCGCTCATCGTTCCTTCGCGATCCACGTCGGTGCACAGAAAGCCGCCGCAGAAGGGCTCCAGCGCGGCCATCACCTCGCGCGGAGAAATCCGCAGGGAAGTGCGCCACCCGTGAATCACGATTTTTCCTTTCGCCGTGTCCAAAGCGATCAGCACTTGCTTCTTATTTACGCGGCCCCGGAGCCTCTTGAGAAAGGCCAGATTGGGTCGGCCTTTGCGAAAAGCGGCGCTGCCAATGATAATTTGCGCCACTCCCAAGCCGATGAGTTGTTCGGCCGCGCGGACGGTGCGGATTCCCCCGCCGACGCGCACCTTCATGCCATGCTCCCGCTTCGCCCGCGCGCAAAGTTCACTGACCATGCGGCGGTTGTGCCCCTTCCTCATCGCCGCGTCCAAATCGATCACGTGCAGCCACTCGTGGTGCCCAAATTTCTTCAGCAATCCAAAAACGTCGGAGACCGCAAGCTCGCGGCGCCTGCCATGGACCAGTTGCACCGCTTCTCCGCCTTGCAGATCAATGCACGGAATCAGCACGGCAGGCGGACCTCAACCCCACTGCCCCTCAAAAATTCCTTCAGCGCCCGGATCGACTGCACCTGGTCATGGAAAATCGAAGCCGCAAGCGCTGCATCCGCTGCGCCGCGCGTGAAAACTTCCAGAAAATGCGCCGGCAGCTTCGCGCCTCCGGAAGCGATAACCGGCACAGATACGCCCTTGCTGATCGTCGCGGTCAATTCCGTATCGAATCCCGATTGTGTGCCGTCGCGATCCACCGACGTCAGCAGAATTTCCCCCGCGCCCATCTCCACTCCGCGCTGCGCCCATTCCCGGGCATTGAGTGATGTCGCCTGGCGCCCGCCGCGGGTGCGTACTTGCCAGCACGCGCCTTCGCGCTTCGCGTCAATGGCCAGCACCACCGCCTGCGCGCCAAATTCGGCGGAGAGTTCACTGAGGAGTTCCGGCCGCTCAACCGCGGCGGTGTTCACCGTGATTTTGTCCGCCCCAGCACCCACAACCGCGCGCGCCGCTTCCAGCGAGCGAATGCCCCCGCCAGCGGTTAACGGGATGGCCAACTGTTCCGCAACGCGACGAATCGTCTCAAGAAACGTAGGGCGATTGTCGCGTGCGGCAGCGATGTCGAGCACCACGAGTTCATCGGCACCCTCCGCGTTGTAGCGCGCCGCAAGCTCCACGGGGTCCCCGGCGTCGCGCAATCCTTCAAAATGCACTCCTTTGACCACGCGCGCGCCATCCGTATCCAGGCAGGGAATGATGCGCCGCGCCAGGCTCATGCCGCAGCTCGCAGAAAATTGCGCAGCACCTGCGCGCCGGCCGCGCCGCTCTTTTCCGGGTGAAACTGCACGGCACAAATATTTTCTTTTTCCAGGACGGCGATGAATTCGCGCCCATGCTCGGAAACGGCGGAGCTCTCCTGGCCTGCGGCAGGCGCAGCAAACGAATGCGCAAAATAAAAATAAGCATCGGAGGGAATGGAATCGAGCAGGCGCGTTGCACGAATGGTTTTCAGCGTGTTCCATCCCATGTGCGGAAGTTTCACGTTTTCAGGAAGGCGCGTGACGCGCCCAGGCAGAAGTCCGAGGCCCCGCAAGTTAGGAGCTTCTTCGCTCGATTCGTACAGTGCCTGCAACCCCAGACAAATGCCGAGAAACGCCACGCCGCGTCCAACGGCCTCAATCAATGGCTGCCGCAATGAATGCGCATCGAGCGCCGCAATCAGCGCCGCGCAATGGCCTACGCCCGGAAGCACAAGGCAGCGTGCTTCCGCAATCTTTTCCGGATGGTTCGTGACTTCCACCTGCGCACCCAGTCGGCGCAAGGCGCGTTCCACGGACGGAACATTGCCGGCGCCATAGTCAATCAGCGTGACATTCACAGCAGTTCCTTGGTGCTCGGCAGAACTTTGCGCAATCGGCGATCCCGCGAAACCGCAAATCGCAACGCCCGCGCGAACGCCTTAAATAGCGCCTCCACCTGGTGGTGCGTCGAGCGGCCATACAACACCCGCAGGTGAACGTTCGCGCGCGCAGCTTGCGCAAATCCTTGAAAGAAATCTTCCACAAGTTCAGTCTGAAAATCGCCGACCCGTGCCGCGGAAAATCGCGCCTTTACAACGCAGTGCGGGCGGCCGCCAAAATCAATCGCCGCCACGGCCAGCGTTTCGTCCATCGGCATCAGAAAGTATCCCGCGCGATTAATCCCACACTTGTTGCCCAGTGCCGAAGTGACGGCTTCACCCAGGGCAATGCCCACATCTTCAACGGTGTGGTGTTGATCCACATCCAGGTCGCCCGTGGCCTTCAGTTTCAGATCGAGGCCACCGTGGCGCGCAACAAGGTCCAACATGTGATCGAAAAAAGGAATCCCCGTGGAAATTTCGGATTTGCCGCGGCCATCAAGATTCATTCGCAGCGCAATCTGCGTTTCTTTGGTGTTGCGCCGAATTGTTCCGGTGCGAGCCATAACGTCAACTACTCCCGCGATCGAGAAGCCGTAGCAAAGCTTGCAACTCCTTTTGTGTGCCGATTGTTATGCGCGCGAACCCCGGGCCGAGGTCTTTGCTGCGCTCGCGAATCAAGATTCCTTTGCGCAGCAGCCTGCGAAAGAGATCCGGGCCAGCGTCTCCAAAATCGACCAGCAGGAAGTTGCCCGCGCTCGGAAACACGCGGACGTTGCGCCGTTTGAGTTCGGCGCCAAACCATTCACGTAGCCGCTTGGTTTCGCGGATGTAGCGCTCGATCGTGCGGCGCTCGCGCACAGCAGCCACGCTGGCCGCGAGGGCCGCTGCGTTAACGGGGAAGGGAGGCAACGCGCGTCGCACCAGGGCAAGCGACTCGCGCTGGGCGATTACCGCGCCTAGACGCAGGCCGGCAAGGCCCGCAGCTTTCGAAAATGTCTTGGCGATAAAGAGATTCGAATGATGGCCAATCCAGGGAACGCCCGTCACACCCGAAAAATCGGCATACGCTTCATCGAGAACTACGGCCGTGTGCGGCGCCGATTTCAGAATTTTCTCGATTGCAGCTTTCCCCACAAGTGTGCCGGTTGGATTATTCGGATTCGCAAGGAAGAAAACCCGCGGCCTCTTCCGAAGAGCCTTCAGCACAGCCGCCAACGGAAAATCCATCTCCCGCGAGTAGTGCAGCGCTTCAACGCGTGCGCCTGCAATCTCCGCGTAATAGCGGTACATCGGGAACGTCGGCTCGCAAATCAGAATATGGCTGCGCGGCTCCACGAACGTGTCAAAGAAAACGCGCAGGGCATCGTCACCTCCGTTTGTGAGCAACAACTCCTCCAGCTTCATGCCAAAATAACGCGCAAGAATCCTTGTCGGCGCCTGATACTCCGGATACATCGCCAGCTCTTTCCCGCTGAGCCGGCGCAGCGCCGCCAGCGCGGCCGTGCTGCAACCGGTCGTGTTCTCGTTGAAATCGAGCCGGATTTTCCCCCAGCGCCCCTCGGCGGGCGCCTCGTACGTCCGCCGACCAAGAATTGCCTTGCGAACAGGCAAGCGCACCTTCATCTCCGCACCTCAACGGCTTTCGCGTGCGCCGACAGTCCCTCGGCATCCGCCAATAGCTGCACGTCATCAGCTAGGCTCCGCAAGCCAGCGGCGGAAATTTTCTGCACGCTGATGCACTTAACAAAATCCGAGGCCGAAAGCCCGCCCCGCCGTCGCGCCCACCCGCCCGTCGGCAAAACGTGATTGCTCCCGCTGACGTAATCGCCAAATGGTTGTGCGCTAAGCGCGCCAAGAAAGATGGTCCCGGACGAGCGGATTTTGCTGAGAAGTTTTTCTCCATCCGCAGGCAAGCTCAAATGCTCCGGCGCGAACCGGTTCACAAATTCGCAAGCGTGCTCAAGCGATCTCGCGATCAGAATCGCTCCGGTTTTCCGAATGGAACTCTGCGCCGGATTCGTTTTTGGCAATTCATTCAATTGCACCATCACCTCTCGCTGAACTTTCCGCGCAAACTCGACCGACGATGTCACCAGATAGCTCCCCGCATCCGGGGCGTGCTCCGCCTGCGCAAGCAGGTCGGCGGCGATCCATCGCGCATCGCCGGTGTCCGCCAGCACCACGGCTTCTGTGGGGCCGGCAGGCATATCGATCGCGCAATCCGCGCTCACAATCTGCTTCGCCGCGGTGACAAATCGATTGCCCGGCCCGCATATTTTTTCGACCGCCGCAATCCTCCGCGTTCCATACGCCATCGCCGCAATCGCCTGCGCGCCGCCAATCCTCGCGAACTCCGTGATCCCAAGCAAATCAGCCGCAGCTAGAAGCGCGTCGTTCGGATGCGGGCAAACCGCCACGATGCGTGGCACGCTTGCCACCTGCGCCGGCACCGCCGTCATCACCAGCGTCGAGAGCAGCGCAAATCGCCCGCCGGGAATATAGCACCCGATCGACTCAAGCGGTCGCACGAGTTGTTGAACGTCGACGCCCGATTCGACACGCAAGCTCCAATTCCGGGGAAGTTGCTGCTCCGCGACTTTTCGAACATTCTTGGCCGCGTGCTCAACCGCGCGCAGAAATTGCCTGTCCACGCGGCGTTTTGCGGCAGCCATCTCTTTCTTCGAAATCCAAAGGCCTGACCCGGAAATTTCAGTGCCATCAAGTTTTCTCGTCCAATCCTCCAGCGCTCGATCCCCGCGCCGCTGCACATCGGCAACAATCCGCGCAGCAACGCGATAGGCCCCCCGGTCATGCGTCTGCCGGAGCTTCAGCAACTCCGCCTCCGTTTTCGGGCTTAGCTTCAGGACGCGCATCACAGCACAATCTTGTTCAAGGGATATTCCACAATCCCCTGAGCCTTCGCAGCCTTCAATCGCGGCAGAATCTGCCGCACAACCGATTCTTCAATAATGGTATTCACCGCCACCCAATCCGAATCGCTCAGCGAAGAAATCGTTGGATTTTTCAACGCAGGCAGCGCCGCCAGCACCGCATCCAGGTTTTCCCGCCGCACATTCAACATCAACCCCACGCGAGTAGCCGCGGCAATCGCCCCCTGCAGCATCAGCACCAAATTTTCCGCCTTCTCGCGCTTCGCAGGATCAGCCGCCGCCTTGCGATTCATAATAAAGACGGTCGCCGATTCGAGAACGGTATCGAGAATCCGCAGCCGGTTCGCGCGCAACGACGATCCGGTCTCCGTAACCTCCACAATCGCATCCGCAAGCTGCGGCACCTTCACTTCCGTCGCGCCCCACGAAAACTCCACGCGCGCCTTCACCCCATGACCCGCCAGATAATTTTCCGTAATCCCCACAACCTCCGTCGCGATCACCTTGCCTTCCAGATCCTTCGGCTCGTGAATCGCAGAATCTTCCGGCACCGCCAGCACCCATTTCACCCGCGCCAACCGCTGCTTCGCGTAAACGAGCTCCGCAAGCTCCAGAACATCCGCCCGCGTTTCCACCACCCAATCGTGGCCCGTGATCCCGGCCTCCAGCGCGCCCGACTCGACATACCGCGCCATCTCCTGCGCCCGCACCAGCAGGCAACTCAGCTCCGGATCGTCAATCGTCGGCACATAGCTCCGCGAACTCAACGCGATCTTCCATCCCGCGCGCGACATCAAATCAATCGTCGCGTCCTGTAAACTCCCCTTCGGAATCCCCAGCTTCAACAGACTCATTTAGCCTCCCGTCGTCCATAGACCTGCTCGGCGGAAAAGGCCTTCTCCGCGACGATTCGCGCATATCCGTCGGCTCTCAGCTCGCGAAAAAAACATGACCGGTATCCCTCGTGGCAAACCCCAGGCCCAATCGGTTCCACAAGCAGCAGCAGCACATCGGCGTCGCAATCCACCAGTGCCTGCTTCAGCCGAAGCACGTGCCCGCTCGTCTCGCCTTTCTTCCAAAGCTGATTGCGCGAGCGGCTGAAAAAATGCACCTCGCCGCTCTTCCATGTCTCCGCCAGCGCATGCGGATTCACATAGCCAAGCATCAGCACTTCCTTGCTCGCGTGATCCTGCAGGATCGCCGGAATCAGGCCGCCTTGTTTTTCAAATGCCAGCTCCACAAAAACCTCCCTAAAAACAAAAATCCCGCCGCGCAATCAGCGCCGGCGGGGCATTTCCTGCTTGAATGTCGCAAAATCTCTAGGCAGGGCTCCACGGGCGCGGCTGGTGGCCGTGATGATGATGGTGTCGATGCGCCCGAAAATTCATCTGGTTAAAAAGTACAGGAAGGCAAAGGGGAGTGTCAATCGGAAGATTTCCCCGCAACGATTCAAAAAATGGATACTAGGTGCGGCTAACGGTGCCTGGCGGTCCGCCCGCGCTGTAATTCACGGTCATCAGCAAATGAAGCGCTACCCCGTAGCGGTCGTTCGGCAGATCTTCCACCCGAACCACCTCCGCCACATATTCGCAATTCATCGGGTCGTGATTGGAACTGAACGGAAAGGTCACGAAAACTCTCATGCCTTTGTAGTAGCCCTTCCGCCGGGTCTGAAAGAAAATGCCGTCTTTCGAAGCATTGACGCTGACCGGATGATCTTCAAAATGTTCATCGCGCGGCTCGGAAGGCCGCACACGAAGCGGTTTCGCGATTTTGGCACGCCGGGTACGACGCTTTTCCGTCAACTGGGACTCGGTCTGGTCTGGCATTCGAGTCTCCCATGGGCAAGGGTTACTTTTATCATTGGGGCGGCAGCGTGAAACGTCAAGGCATGGCGCCGAATCTGATACTGATGCAGAGTGTGATAATACCGTTCTAAGAGGAAACATGAGCGAAAAAATCCAAAAGCCCGATAGCGAATGGCAGAAACAACTTAACCCGAATCAATATTATGTCACTCGCCAGAAGGGCACCGAGCCTCCGTTCACGGGCGAGTATGAATCCACCGACACACCCGGCACATACAAGTGCGTCTGTTGCGGCCATCCGCTGTTCCGCTCCGAAACAAAATTTCATTCAGGCTGCGGCTGGCCCAGCTTCACCGCTCCTCTCGAAAACGAGGCCGTCGACGAGGAAACCGACACATCGCACGGCATGGTTCGCACCGAAGTGAAGTGCAGCCGCTGCGACGCGCATCTCGGCCACGTGTTTGAAGATGGTCCCGGGCCAACGGGTTTGCGCTACTGCATCAACTCGGTTTCGCTAGACCTCGATAAGGACAAGCGCTAACCGGCCCCTGCAGTTTCATTCTATAGATTGTAAGAGCTGGGGAGTTTCGCTACGCGGCGGGGCAGGAGTACGCAACCATCTCCGCCACTGGATCAACTTCACGTTGCCAGGCGGCCAACAGCAACACTTTGTGTCCCGTAGGATACCGGAAAACGTAATACACATTCGCAACGCCGTCGAGCTCAAAGAAGCCGGGGCGGCGCGGGTCCGGGCGCCCGGTCAATCCCGTCTCCAGCAAGAAACGAAGTTCCGCGAGCTGCTCCTCGGAGTGCTCGCGAAGGTCTTCAATCAACGGCGGTTTTTTATTCACGTTCAACATCGTCCTGTCTGCTAGAGCTAAAAGCATCATAATCCTTCTCCACTTAGTAAAGACGCAATAATCGGCGAAATGTTTCATGAATAGCACATCAAATTTTCCCTTCGTTAGTCGGCAAGACGCCTTCGAGAAGGAGGCCTGCCGCGGAGCAGACCGGAGGCTAGCCCCCTCCGGAAGTCCTAGACACCCGCAATGCATTGCGATATGTTGCGTTTTAGCTGGTGTTTCCGCGGATTCAGGAGGAGCGAGTGCCCGGAATTGGCATCTCGGTCAGGCTGCTGCTCAGGTTTGCCGCACTTTCCTGCTCAATCGTGTGCCTGCCCTTGTATGCCCAGGAATCTTCAGGAAAAGAGGACCAGAAACAGCTGCCGTTGTACACAGACCCAGCTCGGAAAACGTTTGACGTTACCTTCATTCCGGCCGTTCATGACTTTCGCACTAATTTGATGTTGAGCGGGGCGCAAAGTTACATTTTGCCGCGTCCCCGCTCCGATTCCTCCACCTTCGAAAAACCGCTCTGGGCATCGTCCCCTGGCGCGATCCAGCGGATGGAGTCGGCGTTCTACTGCAACGACACGCCATTCGTGGACCAGGTGCGCCTCCCGCTCGCCACGTTCTGGCGCGGCCGCGTGAAGCTCGTCGGCTTCGAGAGCGACGTCACCACCGCCAACTTCGTCATGGGCCTCCCAGGCCAAGGTGCGCTCCACAACCTCAGCGCTTTCGGCGGCAACGGGTTCCTGGCCGTTCACACGCCGCCTTCCGACCAGTTGGCGGGAATTAATATGACGTTCTCGTGGCGCAGCGGCGATGTGGAGTCCGGCGAGAGCAGCGGCTTGCGGGGCATCGAGCATCTGGTTCATGCCAGCCGTGGTTTCTTGCCCTTCTTCAGCGGGCGGTCAGATTCGTCTTCCGCGGCATTGCCCTAGTCCCTTCTCTTAGGCTTATAATTTTTGCTGCCATCGCAGGCTTTGCTTGCGAATCGTTTTTATTCTTGCGATAGTTGCATTTACGGTTCTTTTAAATCAGAGGTGTCCGTGGCAAAATCGTCAACTCCTGCGAAGGGCCCCCGGAAATCAGTCCGGGACGGAAAGTCGGAATTCGGAAAAGATCGCCGCCGAAAACATCATCATTTCCTGGTCACCGTCAATTACGCCGACGGAGAAACCTTTGGCCGGGTTTACACCAACAAGGAAAAAGCAACCCGCTTTGCCGAACGCCAGCGCCGCTCGCCCATCGTCAAGTCCGCGCGCGTTACGCAGGTTTCCTGATTCGCCCGTTTCTTCTCAACTGTTTCTGGAGCGTCTTGTCGTCTCGGGGAAAAGCGTGCTATAAAAGTTGTAGTCCAAGCGGCCTTAGTATAGTGGTAGTACGGAACCTTGCCAAGGTTCAGGTGTCGGTTCGATTCCGATAGGCCGCTCCATCTTCCTGCTGTTTTTTCCTTGTTAAAGTTATTCCAGCCATCTCTGCGAGCCACTTTCCTTATTTCTTGCGTGTCTCCCCAATAGGATCGCAGCATCCTGATTCCGCCCACCCCGCCCCCGGGAACGCCATTCTCCCGAATGGGGCTCTTCCCTCCCTGCACTCGCCTAGTTACGGAGTCCTCACCTTGTTGACCCACTGGGCGCCTGTTACACTGACCGCCTCACTAGTAGAGACGAGAATCACGCAAGGCCAAACCGAACCTGAATTACCCGGATGCTGGAGGGTGACGTGCCCCCCGAACTCACAACCCGTTCCAACCCCAGTATCGAACAGCGTCATCACGTCCAGACAATCGAGCCCGCCCTTCCAAACACCCCGCCCATCTCTGCCGTCGAAGAAATCTCCAACTCTTGGCGCCGTTGTATGGCCGACTATCACGTCGACCCGCAAGACCCAACCGAGCCAAACGTCGTCACCCAGGGCGAACTAAAAGCCTCGAAGGAACCCGTCGCTGACATCATCGTTCACGCGAGGGAAGAGATTGATCGTCTCTACGCCATCGTCCGCCAGCAAGGCTACGTCGTTCTCCTGTGCAACAACGCAGGAGTCGCGATTCACCATCGCGGCGATGAAACCAGAGCCGACGATTTCAAGCATTGGGGCATCTGGCTCGGCGGCGTCTGGTCCGAGCAAATCGAAGGCACCAACGGCATCGGCACCTGCATCACCGAACAACGTCCCCTGCTCGTCCATTGCAGCCAGCACTATCGCTCTCGCCACAGCAAACTCACTTGTGCGGGCGCACCGATCTTCGATGCCTTCGGCAAACTCGCTGGCGTGCTGGATGTCTCCGCCGTCGCCACCGAAGGCCCCGATCGGCCACAGCAGTTGGCACTCGCCGCAACCATCGCCTCCGCGCGCGCCGTGGAAGAGCGGCTCTTCCGCGAGCACTTCCGACATGCGTGGATCGTCGCCGCTTTGCCGTCCGACGACACAGCGTCCGCGTTGCTCCTCGCCGTGGACGAAGACCAGCGCCTGGTCGGTGCGGATCGCGTAGCCCGCGGCGCGTTTGCCCTCGACGACAAACGATTGGCCTCCGGCACGCCTCTCTCCTCCCTCTTCGACTACAGTCTTTCTCTTTTCCGCAGGCGTGGTGGCCAGGACATTCCCATCCTCCTCGCTCGCGCAGGCCGCAACGACCACTGGCGTGCCCTGATCACTCCGCCCCTCGCGAAATCAAATCTCTCGCGCAGTTGGCCGGAAGCAGTCGTTCACGCACAACCCAGGCTGAGCATGCTGAGCTTCATGCCCATGCCCGAAGTCCAAGACCTGAACCGAGGCGGCCTTTCTCCTGCCCTGAAAAATCGCATTTGCGAATTCATTGAGTCGCACATCGGCGAAAAGATCAGCCTCGATACTTTGTCCGCCACGGCCGGGCTTTCGCCGCACCATTTCGCGCGCGCGTTCCAGCAATCGGTTGGAATGCCGCCGCACAGGTATTTGCTGCGCCGCCGCCTCGAGCATGTCGAGCAGATGCTCCGCGACACGCAACTCCCGTTGTCCCACATCGCCCTCGCCGTCGGCTTCTCCGATCAGAGCCACCTGAACCGTCACTTCCGCCGCCTGACGGGCATGTCCCCAAGCATCGCCCGCGGCATCGAGCGCTAGGTCCTAAATCAGTGCCCACGTAATCGTTTCATTTTAAAAGTGTTATCCCTAAATCCCTCCAGAAAACGTTTCCTCTGGACTTAGCATGGGCCGCCAAAAACTCAGCAAGATTGTACAAATCGGACCAAATTCGTCCAAGACGCCGCCGACCTCCCCCAGGCAATATCCCCGCAGGATTTTCCAGTACCCAAGCAAACGAAGAACGAACCATGGAGGAACGAACATGGCACCGGAAATTACAGGTATCCAACCCTTGGCCGAGCGAATCCGAGGATATTTCACTCATTACGATCACCACGATTCCACCCGCGAACAGATTCTTCGTCAGGAAGAACGCCGCCGCGAACGAACCCGCATCGCGCGCGAACTGCACGACACCCTGTTGCAGGGACTCCTCAGCGCCGCAATGCAACTCCAAGTCGCCGAGGGCTGGCTGCCACCCGATTCCCCAGCGAAGCCGCTCCTGAGCCGTGTTCGTGACCTGATGGGGAAGGGAATCGCCGAAGGCCGCGCCGCACTGCAAGGACTTCGCTCAGCCGAGGTCCCGCCCACAAGTCTCGATCAGGCCCTCTCCGATTTCCAGGAAGAACTCACGCCCACCGACCGCGCCCGCCTGCGCATCGTGAAAATGGGCCGCCCAAAACCACTGGATCCAGCCGTCCTGCAACAAATCTACCTGATCGCGCGCGAAGCGCTCCTCAACTCCTTGCGTCATTCCCAGGCAAAAAAGATCGAAGTCGAAATCGAATATTCCCCCCGCAAATTGCGCGTAGTCGTCCGCGACAACGGCACAGGCATCGACCCCCAAGTCCTCCACTCCGGCCGCAAATCCCACTACGGCCTAACCGGCATGCGCGAGCGAGCCACCACCATCGGCGCCCACCTCCGAATCTGGAGCAAACGCAAAGCCGGCACCGAACTGGAACTCTCACTCCTGCTGGCCATTGGGCGGTTGCCGCACCCTTGACGCGCTAAGACAAATTTGGGTGCCGCACCCCGCGGTTTTCAGGGTGCGCGCCGTTTGCGCCCGCCTCAGGAGGGCAGGTTTTGACTTTTCCCTTCTAGAACTTCTGCGGTGCCCAGGAAATAGTCGAACCTTTCTGGTCCACCCGCCATACGACCTCTTCTTCAGAGCGGTTTCTCTCTCTTTTCCCCGATACAAAAATTCCCGGTCAGGTCACCAGATCCAACCTCTCAATGATTCACCGCGCAAGAATTCAGGTCTTCACCTGATTTACCGTACCCCTTATTACTCTATAGCCTCCGTCAGGCTGTGATCTTGTCCTGAGAATGTAGCCACAACAAAGACAGAAGGAGGTTTTTATCTGTGTCCAGACACACTGCCGGTAGCGTTAGCCTGCCCACCAGGTTTAACTTGCACCCCGGAATATTTTTCGCCCTGGTTGCGCTCTGTTTCGCGACCATTATGTACGCCGCAACTCCATCTTCCAGTACTCTCAACCCCGTAAATGGCTCTTCCGCTTCGTGGGCCGGCGGCGGCATTGCCGGAGCAACTACGGACGAAACCACCTGCGTCGACGGCACCGACTGCGATGTTTACACAATCACTCTTACGGGCTCCCCGGCCAATTACAAAGGTTTGATTTTGGCCATCAGCATTTCCCACCAGATCAAGCTGAATGATTACGATCTCTATGTCCATAAAGGCGATCTCACTGGCCCGGTGATCGCCAGCTCCACCGCCGGCATTCCAGAAACCGGCGAAGCCGTGGTGATTGATCCCACCGTTTCAGGAACCGGCGTGTACACCGTGCACGTCGTCGATTCCAATGTCGCTCCCGGCGATCCGTATAGTGGCGTGGCCACCATCACCACCCCGCCCACCGACTCGCTGGCTCACGGCACCGCGCCCACCTATGCAAACTACCAATCGCCGCCAGGTCTGGGCGACAGCTCCGGTGAACCTTCGATTGGCGCCAACTTCAACTCGGGCCGCATCATGACCCAGGCGGTTTTCGACACCTTGCAGGTCACTTTCAACACCAACACTTCGCCTGCGACGCCAACCTGGCTCCTCAAGGACGGGCCGAACACAAGCATCACCACTCTGGATCCCATCCTCTTCACGGATTCCCAAACCGGCCGCACCGTCGTCTCTCAACTCTTTGGCACCACCAGCCTCTCTGCTTTTACCGACAACGATGGCGAAACCTACACCGTCAGTCAGGGCGGCGGCATCGCCTCCGGCGTCGATCACCAGACCGTGGGCGGCGGACCCTTCCGCCTTTGTACCGCAGATCAGTTGCTGGCTACTCCGGTGCCCTGCGCGCAACTTGCTGTTCGTGGCCCGCTCACGCAGTATCCGCACGCCGTCTACTACGCATCGCAGGACATCGGCGATGCGGCGATGGCTCTAAGCCAGGACGGCGGGTTGACCTACGAAGAAGCCCACCCCATGTACACGCTGGTGGATTGCGGTGGCTTGCATGGTCACATTAAGGTCAGCTCCAGCGGCATCGTCTACGTTCCCAATAAGAGCTGCGGAGGCACGCAAGGGCTCGTCGTCTCCATGGACAACGGTCTCACCTTCACCGTGCAGCCGGTTACCGGAAGCACAACCAACTCCAGCGACCCATCCGTAGGCATCGGTTCCAAAGGACGCGTGTACTTCGGCTACGTTGCCGGCGATGGTCATCCGCACATCACCGTTTCCGACGATCAGGGCCGCTCTTGGCACCATGACCTGGATGTTGGAGTGCCCTTCAGCATCCGCAATACCGTCTTCCCCGAAGTCGTCGCCGGTGACAATGACCGTGCGTCCTTCTTCTTCCTGGGTACGCCCTCGGCCGGCGATGGTACCGGAGCCGACACCGGCCCAACTCCCTTCAACGGTGTGTGGCACGGCTACATCGCCACCACGTACAACGGCGGCCGGACTTGGTTCACTGTCGACACCACGCCCAACGACGCCGTGCAGCTCGGCGTCATCTGCACCCAGGGCACGACGTGCCCCAGTGGAACCAGAAACCTCCTGGACTTCAATGACCTCACCGTGGACAAGACTGGCCGCGTCTTCGCCGCGTATACCGATGGCTGCATCACCGCCGCCTGCATCGCCAAGGGCAACAACTCCACCGCCAGCCACACGCGTCTCGATAACGATCAGGCCACCAAGGCCACCATCATCCGCCAATCCACCGGCTTCGGGCTCTTCAAGAGCCAGGACGCAACTCCCTTGAAGCCGTAGCAAAGAAACCGTAGCAATTGGGCACGGTGGAGTGGTGCGGTTACCCAGCCGCGCCACTCCTCCCATCCAAATTCAATGCACGAAGGCAGATCACGATGAGAAAAGTTGTTCTTCCAGCCTTGCTGCTTTTTACCGTCGCTCCGTTCGCCGCCGCCAGGCAGCCAGCCCCGCAGATTCTCGGGCTCCGCCTCGGCATGTCGTATGCTCAGGTGCACTCGCGCCTGGTTGAGATTGGCCAATTCAAGTCCGAGGATGAAGGCCAGCAGGTTTGGACCCTCACCCATGACCAGCGCTTTCAATACGCCATCATTGGATTTGACCGCGACCGCCAGGTCCGCTACGTCACCGTCCTCGCCCGCCCGGATGGCAAGCCCGTCAGCTACGCCGATGTCGGCGATATTGCCCACGCCACGCGCTCCGGCGGCCCGGGGAATCTCCGCTACACCTGGAAACTCAGCGACAAGCGAGCCCGCTTCGACTACCTCGTCATCGCAAAAGGCAAAGACGCGCACCACCTCGATCGTTATGCCATCAAGCGCCTGGGCCTTGAAACCGAGCGCGAAGACCGCGATTGAGATAGCCACAACGTTATCCACTCCCGCTCTTCCCACGCCGCTTCAAATATTCCGCCGGCGTCACCACCAGCACGCCCTGCACCCTCTTCCCGAAATACGCCCCGAAATGCCGCACATCGCCGGTCACCAGATGCGTCGCCTGCGCCTCGATCGCCGCCAACAGAATCGGCCAGTCCTTTTCCGGCAGGTGGATCCCCGGGGGAAGTTCGCGCTCCTGTGCGTCGAAAACCTGCAGCCCGGCCGTCAGTCGTGCCAGTCTCCGCCGCTGCACATCTTCCTCCAGATTGATCTTTGCTTCTTCGATGGCATACCGCGAGGAGCACAACGTCACATCACGCAATTTCCAGAGTGCCAGCAGCCCCGCACCCGCGCGGTACGCCGCCGAAAACAGCACGTTGGCATCCAGAAAGATTCGGTCCATGCTTGATCGCCGGGTCTTTCCGCTCGTCTACTTCGGACGCCGGTGGGGAATTGCTTTCGGGTCCAGGCCCATTTTTTCCACCAGCTTCTTCGCCCGCTGGTAATCCGCGTCGCTCGTCGCCGTGGCCAGCAGAAACTCCGCTTTGCGTTCCGGAGAGTAGCGCTCCACGGGCAGCACCACTGCCGGCCGGATCAGCACCCCGTCCTCCACCGCCTCGGCGGTCACAATGCTGCCTTCCTCAATCCCATAGCGCTTCCTCAGCTTCGCCGGCACAATCACCGCCCCGCGCTTGCCCACCTTCACCGCATCCATGCTTCACCTCTCCCCGCCAGTTTATCAGATTGCCCGTATTTCAGGCATACCCGCCGTCTGCTCTGCTCCGTGTGCCCGCTCAGTCCAGAACGCCGGAGGCGCGATAGCAGTTAGCCCACTGCGCCTGCCCTGAGCGGAGTCGAAGGGTGAGCGGTGACCCGGTTCCCCAAGAAACACATCCACCAGCCCCGGAGGGGCGGCAGACTCTTCCGCTCCATAGCAAGTAAACCCGGGCATCCTCTTCGGCAGCTACGGAGCGCTTGTAAAGCGGGAGTAAAGGGTTTGTCAACAAATTACCCCTTAGGTTACTGAACAGTTCTCATCGGCATCCTAGGGCACAGGTGGAAGTATAGCCACATCGCCTGATGCACGAATCAGAAATCGCCAGGAACTGGATTCACGCTTTCGGCATTTACAAATGCCAGGGCGCAATTTATTCCCGGCAACAAGAAGACGTCGATTTTAGGCAGGCGTTGCCCGGGGCTGCCTAACTCTAGAGAGGAGCAATTACGAGAATGCGAAGAGTTTCGTTGTTTGTGCTGGGGGTATTTTGTGCGATTGCGGCCCGACCTTTGGTTACGCGGGCGCAAGCGAATAGTTACAAACAGACCAATCTTGTTTCCGATACAGCAGGCATGGCGCCCAATGTCGATCCCAACCTTGTGAATCCCTGGGGCATTGCCTTTTTCCCGAACCAACCCTTCTGGATTTCAGACAACGCCAGCGCGACAGGTGTGACAACACTTTACGATCAAACCGGAAAACTTCAGGGGACCTTTACGATTCCTCCGCCGCACGGCAGTTCTAATCCAGCAACGCCGACGGGAATCGTGGCCAACTCCAGTACCGGTTTTCCGGTTGGCGGCCAACCGAGCGCTTTTATTTTTGACACGGAAGACGGAACGATTTCCGGCTGGAATGGAGCTCCCGCCGCCACACTTGTCGTGGACAACTCCAACATCCCCTCGGCCGCCATGGGCGCGGTGTACAAGGGGCTGGCCTTAATTACGAATAACACCGGATCGTTTCTGCTGGCCACGAATTTCCGCTCTGGGAAAGTGGAAGTTTACGATTCGAACTTCAATACTGCGCACCTGTCCGGAGACTTTACTGACCCGAACCCGCCCGCGATACCGGCAGGCGCAATGTCTTCCGGTTGGGCGCCATTCGGCATTAAGGTGATTAACGGGCAGGTAGTGGTGACGTACGCGTTGCAGGACCAACCGCAGCACGATCCCATACATATGGCCGGCGCTGGTTTCGTCGATCTTTTTGACGTAAACGGAAACCTTGTCCGGCGCATCGCCACTGGGGGCAATTTGAATGCTCCATGGGGAGCGGTGATCCCGCCAGCAGGCTTCGGCGCATTCGCAGGCAAGTTACTGGTGGGCAATTTTGGTGATGGCACCATTAATGCTTTCGATTTCTCTGCGGGCACATTCCTCGATCAAATGAAGGACGCCAACGGGGCCGTTATCACCAATGCCTCCCTCTGGGACATGGTGTTCGGCGGCGGCGGCTCGGCTGGCGATCCAAACACGATGTACATCACAGCGGGACTTGCGAACGAGATGCACGGTCTGTTCTCGGCGATCACGGCGAATGCAACTTCAACAACGCCTCCGGGCGCAGACTTCAGTATCAGCGTCACTCCGGCGACACAAACGATCGCGGCTGGTCAAATGGTTTCTTTCAAGGTCACCCTTGGCGGCCTTGGCGGATTCAACTCCTCCGTCAGCCTCTCCTGTTCGGGTCAACCACTAGGGTCCAGCTGCAGCTTCTCGCCCTCAATGGTCACACCGCAGAGCGGCGGCACTGCGACTTCCACAATGACCATCGGTACTTCATCGGCGCCTTATCATATGGCGGGACTGACCAACATCACAGGAGGCGGCAGATTTGCGATGCTGCTCACTGTGGCTCTCGGCCTTCTGGCCTTGGGATTGGCGGCGCTGAAGGTCGCCGGGCTACAGAACGGAAGACGGTGGAACCTGGCTGGGGGAATTGCGCTTCTCCTGATCGCTGGATTTCTGGCTTTCGCCACTGGGTGCGGCGGGAGCGGCAGCAATAGCGCCATGAATGGTACGCAACGCGGCACAACCACCGTGGTCGTTACAGGAACATCCGGCAGCCTCACGCACTCGGCCAGTGTCACTGTGACCGTGCAATAGGCACACAAGGGCCAAAGGAACCTGCTTCTTTGGCCCTTGTTGTGGCTCTTTTGACATCCTAGGTTTCCACGCCGCTGTCATCCCGAATCCCCGCGCATTTTGCGGGGTGAGGGACCTGCTTTTCGCTTTTGGACTGCGTGAGAACTCGGGGGTCGGACCTTTAGGTCCGACATAAGCCTTGGCTTTGCTTTACGGCTTTAGCCGCTGAGGAAATGTCTTTGCCCTCTTCTAGCCTGTTATTCTGAATTGTGACTGCAACGCCGGACACACCCACCCAGCCCCCGCTTCGGACGGGCTTCCTCCGATCCTTTCTTCAATGGCTTGCCATCGGCGTGGTGCTTCTCTGGACGCTTGCCGCGCTGATCCTTGTGGCCGCCCGGTGGATCGACCCGCCGACAACCGCGGTCCACATCCAGCGCCGAGTGCAGGCCTGGATTCACCACAAGCCGTATCGCGAACGCTACAATTTCATTCCCCTCAGCCAAATCTCGCCCGATCTCCAGCACGCTGTTATCGCCGCGGAGGACTCGCGCTTCTACCAGCACCATGGATTCGATTGGCACGAGATCCAAATCGCTGCCGAAGACGATTTGGAAAGCGATCGCACTCGCGGAGCTTCCACCATTACGCAGCAACTCGTAAAAAACCTGTTCTTCGGAACCGGCCGCTCGTTCCTCCGCAAGGGAGCGGAGGCCACACTGGTACCGGTGGCCGAAATCGTCCTCGGCAAACGGCGCATTCTGGAGATCTACCTCAACGTGGTCGAATGGGGCCCTGGTATCTATGGTGCGGAGTCGGCGTGTCGTTACTACGACGAAACCGCGGCCCGCAATATCGGCCGGCAACAGGCGGCACGCCTCGCTGCAATTCTGCCGGCTCCCCTGAAGCGGCGGCCCGAGCGCATGAATCGCTACAGCGCGATTATCCTTAATCGGATGGGCCAAATAGGCTGGTAATCATGGTTAACATTATTACTATTGCGGCGGGGCGCTGCTTTCGATCTCCTCGATGTAGGGGAGGGGCTTGCCTGCCCTGAGTCTGATCGAAGGGCCCCTCCCTCTTGGGTTCCGCTCGCCCCTGTAGCGGCCGCCTTCTGCTTGCCCTGACGAAGGAAGGGAGGCGGGCAAGCCTCTTCTCGTCCGCTGCTATCTGCTCCCTGTCATCTGTTCGCGCCTTTCCTTCGGTTCACTGCTTACTCTCTTTTCCGTGCCAGCACACCGTCAACACCTTCGTTCTTACTGAGCCACCCTCCGTGTCGTTGCGATTGGGGAGCGGGGAAAGATTGCTCGTTCGAACAACCGAGACTGCGCAAGAAAGAGGAGGCTGGTATCCGGGCCATCCGCCATGGCGGCGAACCCACTGGGATGTTCACAAGATTGTGGCCCACTTACACAAGGCGAATATAAGACGAAGATATTCGCAATATTCACGGGAATAAAGGGGAATGCGACATTCTTGAGATGTCAATTATGTTGACCTTGTAATTCCATTGGAGGTGTAATAGAATATTGGGAATCTTACAAGGAGCACGCCCATGCCAGCCCCTTCTGAATATCCACCATATGTGAACGGCTATGGCGGTATCCCTAAGCTCTTCTCGAAGATCAAAGAGGCCGCGGTACCTCCCAAATTTACTTTAGACTTCATGAATACGGCACTTGGGCTGAAGTCGTCCAGCTTTCGCGCCATGATCCCCCTGCTCAAACGCTTGGGTTTTATTGACCCCAACAATGTCCCCACGCAAGCCTACCGCGACTACCGAGACGATAACCTCTCGGGGACGGTGATGGCCACGCAACTGCGCGATGCATATAGACAACTATTCACCGCCAATGAGTACGCCTACAGGCTCGAAAAGAAAGAATTGCAGACACGCCTGAGAAGTTTGCTGGGGGCCGCTGAGGTCGATGCAAACGTCGGGTACGTGGTGAGCACTTTCTTAGAATTGAGCAAGCTGGCGGACTGGGAGTCTGCTGCCCCTGCTAGGCTCCGTCGGGAGGAACTGCCACAAGAGGAAGAGGCCCCACCGCGCCGCACGGAGCTTCCCGGCTTACCCCGGCTCGGACTGTCTTACACCATCAATCTCAATCTTCCTGCCACCACCGAAATCGAGGTTTTTAATGCGATCTTCAAGAGCCTACGCGAGAACTTGCTGAGGGAAAAATGAGCATCGCCGACGACCTCAAATTATTCGGGATGCACAACCTCATGCTTGAGTCGGAGCTAGCTAATCTGGAGACACGCGGCATTCAGATTGAGCACACCAAGACCATCATTAAGACCGAGGTCGTGGATGTGGATTTGTTCGAAAACGACATCCTCCAAGAAGCTCGCAAAATGGCCGATTTCTACGCGATCTACTATGCCGTTGAGAACTCCATCCGGCGCCTCGTCTCCGAACGCCTGGAAGAGAAGCACGGGCCAACCTGGTGGAAGGACAAAGTTCCATCTGGAGTGCAAGCCGAGGTCGATAAGAAGCAGCGAGACGAGCGTGAGACGGCTATGTCCATCCGATCAGACGACCCGCTCACATACACAAATTTCGGCGAACTCATCAGCATCTTTGATGCAAACTGGTCGGATTTTTCGGACACCCTTCGCAGCCCGAAAGCGATGCGAGACGTGCTGTCGCAGTTTAACAAGATTCGGAACGTCGTAGCTCACAGCTGCTCCTTAAACGAGGACGAAATCACACGCTTTAAACTGTTGGTTAAAGACTGGTTTCGGATTCAGAGCTGAGGCCGTGGACTTGGACTTGGAAGCTATCATCGTAAAAGGCTGCATTCTTATCCTTGCTTGCCTCTCTGCTATTCGCCTGATCCTGCACGATTTTAACAACCTCAAGAATGATTGGAAGCGTCATCGCAAGTAAGCGGGCGGGTGGCGCATCCTAGGTCTGAACCTTCCTGGGTGGCCTACCCTTTGCGGGGTTTGCAAAGGGTGGGTCCGCTCTTCGTCTTCGCTTTCCCGTGACTCCTCGCTCCGGATGCGCGCCAATATACAGAACGTAATACGCTAGGCTATCCTGTTTTCCGAGGAGAACATGAGCCTGCTGACGATCATCCGCACCATATCGCAACCGCTATTTGCAATCCTTCTCTCGCTTCCAGCCCTGGCCCAACACCCGGCTCCTTCCATCCCTTCCACTGGTTTTGCCGGGCTGGATGAGTACCGGGCGTCGCGGATTTCGATCTACACGGACGATTTCGGGCAACTGGCACGCTATCGGCAGGCCAACGCCGCGCTCGCGCCGCCGGCGGCGGGCGAAAGTCGAGTCGTTTTCCTTGGCGACTCCATCACCGACTACTGGAAGTTGCTGGATTATTTTCCTGGCAAGCCTTATATCAACCGCGGCATCGATGGGCAGACCACGCCCGAGATGCTGGTGCGTTTCCGCCAGGATGTGATTGATCTGCACCCTAAAGTGCTCGTCGTGCTCGCGGGAACCAACGATATCGCGGGCGTCACCGGGCGCACGTCTAACGAGGACATCGAGGCCAACTACGCTTCCATGGCCGAGCTGGCGCGCGCGCACCGCATCCGGGTGGTGTTTGCGTCCATCCTCCCGGTGCATAACTACACGCACGATGCTGAGGAGTCTTTTGCGCTGCGTCCGCGCGATAGAATCTTGGCGCTGAATAAGTGGCTTAAAGACTACTGCGCCAAAAACCGTTTCGTGTATCTCGACTACTTCAGCGCCCTGGTTGACGAGCGGGGCATGCTGAAGCGCGCCCTGGCTGACGACGGGCTTCACCCAACTGCTGCTGGGTACAAGATCATGGCGCCCCTCGCGGAGAAGGCGATTCAGAAGGCACTAGCGGAAAACAGAGCTCTGTAAGCTGCACGCAGACGGGCGGCCGACAGATTGCCGGGGGGGCGATTTTGGGTGCCGCATCCTTGTGGGTTTCAAGGGTGCGGGTTTTGACTTTTCTTCTGTTCCGTCCCGCTTGCTTCCTGCTCACCGGTCGCTGATTACTGTTTGCCCTTTACCCTCCAGGTGCATACAACGCATCATCCAGCAGAATTGGGCCCTCATGCTCCAGTGCGATCTTCCCAAAAACGAACCTCTCCCCTCCCCGCCGCCTCAGCGAGTCTCTGCGTCCTCAGCGTCTCTGCGTTAGACTTTCTCTTTCTTTGCTGTTGGCTGCCTGCCCTGATCTTGCCGAACGGGTAGACTGTCAGCTATCGGCTGATTCTTCTCCCCTAACCCCTGTATTTCCACCACTTGCGCGCCATACTCTTAACTCTCATATTTTCAATATCTTCCCAACCATAGGGGGGCCCCTGGTCAGACCAATGCCGCCAAGAACCCGGGAACGCCATTCTCCCGAATGGCGCTCCGGGTTTTCGGACTTGCCAATCTGGAGATTGGCGTTCCCAGGCTCGGACAGAGCAAATCGCCGCATTCTTTCCGCGTCTCCACCAGTCACCAGCCACCAATCACCAGTCACTTCCTCCACCCATTGCGCTCCAGCCCCCTTGGTGCCAAAATCAACACATTGCTGGTGCCAGAAACATTCGGCCGCCCTATGGTGTCTAATACCAAGAGCGGACAAAGGTTGGGGCACACCATACGAAGACATGCCCAACCCAGAAGTGCCAGCAAGCCCCCGTTTCCAATTCGCAGGTGGGGCAGAAAGGCCGACCGTGTCCGATTGGGCCAGCGCACTCTCGTGGGGTAATGACGAATCCGAGCTTGTCACCGAGCTGCAAGCCGGCTCGGAG
>Ga0210403_10000237_pt1 | contig 61161 bp, 48 predicted proteins | sample IncBWC19MmetaG_FD_150863 | JGI IMG/M metagenome (GOLD analysis project Ga0210403, IMG submission 150863) | Forest soil microbial communities from Barre Woods Harvard Forest LTER site, Petersham, Massachusetts, United States - Inc-BW-C-19-M | ecosystem: Environmental > Terrestrial > Soil >...
TGGCTCTCTGTGGGCGGAAAACTTGAGGGGCTCTGGCCGGATGTCGGCTTTGTCACCGGCAAGAATGTCGTGTCCATCCAGCAGCAGTACACCGAGCAGACCGCTCCCGGCCTCACCACTCAGCCACCAATGGTGCACGAACAGATCTTTTTGCATCCCCACAAACGAGTCTTCGAGCAATTCGCCATCGACTACAACATCGCTTACAACTTTTACCAGGATACTGACACCGGACATTTCGCCTTCCGCCGCTTCGAGGCCAACCTCGAACACCATTTCTATCCGGAGAAATCGAAGCTCGGCGTCGCCCGGCTAGATAGCGACTTCATTGTGCGCTGGCGATATTCAGCGTCCGATGCCAGCAGCGGCAACGCCGTCCCGTTCTATCTCCAGCAGACCCTCGGCGGGACGGACATCGACAATCAGCCCACGCTGCGCGCCTTCAAGGACTATCGTTTTCGAGGTCCCGACTTGATGATGGTCCAAGCCGAATACGACCGCAGGGTCTTTAAGTATCTCGGTATCCTGGTCTCTTACGACGCCGGCAAAGTGGCTCTGCGCAAGAGCGATCTAAATTTCTCCGGCATGCACCAGAGCTTCGGCGGCGGCGTGGCCATCTACCTGGCCGACAAGTTGGTTTTCCGCATGGCAGTAGCCCTGGGCGGCGGCGAAGGCGCCCACCCTTATTTCGGCATCGCCAACTTCCTGTAGGCGTGGCAACACGGAAAGAACCGGACGACTCTATGGAGTGCGGCGGCTTGGCGCCGCTTTCACGGTGCAAGAATTTTCACAGGCTTACACGCGAGGCACTACGCAGCCAACGCGGCGGTTTTTCTGCGCGAGCCTACGAAGCCGTAGAACATAATGTACAGATAGCAGAGCACGGGAATGAAGAAGGCATGATGAATGCCGATGCGGTCGGCAAGCAGCCCCTGAAGCTCGGGAATGATGGCCCCGCCAACAATCGCCGCCACCAGCAACCCAGACCCATCGCCGGTGAGCGGACCGAGGCCTTCAATCGCCAACGTAAAGATGGTCGGGAACATCACCGAGTTGAACAAGCCCACGGCGATAATGCTCCACATGGCCACGTGGCCCAGCGTAAGCATCGATATGCAAACCAGGAGCGCGGCCATGACCGCGGCGACGCCGAGAACCTTGTTGGGCTTGATTTTCTGCTGCAATGCCGAGCCTATAAAGCGCCCGACCATCGCGCCGCCCCAATAGAAGGAAACGAACCCGGCGGCGACCTTTTCCGACATGTTGCCGATGTCCGCCTGGCTGAAGTAGTTCACCAGGAAGCTGCCAATGGAAACTTCCCCACCGACGTACACGAAGATTCCGATCGCGCCAAGGATCAGATGGCTGTGCCGCCAAATGGAGTCGTTCACGACCGCGCCTTGTTGTTCGACGCCGGCAATGCGCGGCAGCTTGAACATGGCGAGAGCTGCACCCAAGGCCATCAGCGCCAGCGCGAAGACCAGATATGGCAGCTTGACCGAAGAAGCTTCGTGAATGCGGTAGGCCTGCTGGTCAGGAGCGGACATCTGGTGGAGAACCACGGCGGCGAGAGGCGCGCTGCTGAGAATGAGCAGACCACCGAGTTTCGGGCCGATGGTGGTGCCGAGAGAATTGAAGGCTTGCGCCAGATTGAGGCGACTGGCCGCGGTTTTTTCAGGACCGAGAACGGCTACGTACGGATTGGCGGAGACTTGCAAAATAGTCATGCCGGCAGCTAGAACGATCAGAGCGCTGAGAAAGAGGGGAAAAGACGGCGCGCTCGCGGCGGGAATGAACAACAGCGCGCCAACTCCCATGGTGAAAAGGCCCGCGACCATCGCTTTCTTATAGCCAACCGCGTCGATCAGTTTTCCCGAGGGCAGCGAGAACACGAAGTACGACGTGAAAAACGCGAACTGAATGAGCATGGCCTTGGCGTAGTTCAGCTCGAAGATCGACTTGAGATGGGGAATCAGAATGTCGTTGAGGCTGGTGAGAAATCCCCACATGAAAAAGAGAGTGGTCACCATCGCCAGGGGGCGGCGGTAATCCTGGGAGGTATCGACGGTCACAGCCGTGGTGGTGCTCATGGTCGTTTGAGCCATCGGTCACCTACCCCTTGTGGAATATCGTTTAGTTAGTATCACAGAGTGCGGCCGCGCCCGCTATACCGGCATCCTCTTTGTAGTGCGCAAGCACTACGGGTATATCCTGAGGGTAAGGATTGAGGCAAGCGCCTTTCCAGCGTCCGCGAATTTCGTCCAGGAAAGGCGCGAGCATGGTCGAAACGCCTCCGCCGATGATGATGACGTCGGGCTCCAGGAGATCGACGATATTCCCGAACCAGTAGGCTAACAAGTCCAGCGTTTCACCCATTACGCTCTTCGCGACGGCGTCACCCGCGGCGTGAGCTTTGGCCACCATCTCGCTGGTAACCGCCTGGGAATTGCCGCCGGCCATTTCCATGAGAACGGATTTTGGATTCTCCGAGAGTTTTTGGCGCGCGCGCCGGGCGATGGCGGGGCCCGACGCCAGGACCTCGATGCACCCGCGCTTTCCGCAAGGACAAACAGGGCCGTGGGTGTCGACGCCCATGTGGCCGCCTTCGGCGGCAGACCCAGTCCGGCCGTGATAGATGCGGCCGTCGAACACGATCCCCGTGCCGATGCCCGTGCCGATGGTGGCGTAAAAAACGTTGCGAAAGCCGCGTCCCGCGCCCCATTTTGCTTCCGCCAGGGCTGCGGCGTTGGCGTCGTTGTCTATCTTTACAGAAACATTAAAGATGCTGCGGAGTTCGTCACCCAGAGGATAGTTGTGCCAGCCGGGAACGTTAGGTGGATTGATGATCACGCCGGTGGCGGGGTTCAGCGGACCCGGGGCGCAAATGCCGATGGCCGGCATTTGCTGCTGGTTGGTCGACGAGGCCAGGAGGTCACGAATGGCGGTGGAAACGGCGGCCAGACCGCGCGAAGCATCGTTGGCGACCATGGGCGTGCGACTGCGGGAACGAATCTCTCCACGCGAATCGACCAGACCCGCCGCTACTTTCGTACCACCAATGTCCACACCCACCACGAGGCTATCTTGCATCCGCAGGGTTTCCATGCCCTAGTCGAGTTGTCAGACTGTCGCCGCCTGTAACTGGAAGCGGACAGATACTACCCTACAATGACCCGGTTGCGGTCGAAGGCGTTGAGGAAGGAGCGCCTACACGTAGGCCGCGTGGTAGAGTTACCCGATGCGGCTGCTTCTCGTGGAAGATGACGCGCGGATCGCACGGTTTGTGGCCAAAGGGTTGCGCGAGCAGGCTTACGCCGTGGATATTTCCGCGACTGGCGACGATGCGCTCTATCAGGCGGCGATTAATTCGTACGACCTGGTCATTCTCGACGTAATGATCCCGGGCAAAAATGGATTTGAAGTTTGCCGCGAGCTGCGGAAGGCCGGGCAGCGCATCCCCATCCTCATGTTGACGGCGCGCGACGCCGTGGAAGATCGCATTACCGGCCTGGACCGCGGCGCGGACGATTATCTGACGAAGCCGTTCGAGTTTCGCGAGCTGCTAGCGAGATTGCGGGCGCTGCTGCGCCGGTCCGGGGAATTGCGGCCGCCGCAAATTGTGGTTGGGGACCTGGTGCTGGACACCAGCGCTCAGACGGTGACTCGCGCGGGGCGCGGCATTCTGCTTACGGCCAAGGAATACGCGCTGCTGGAGTTTCTGGCGCGGAATGCGGGCCGCGTGGTGGGCCGCGCCGAAATCGCCGAACATGTTTGGGACGAAAGCTTCGATCCATTTTCAAATTTGATCGAGGTCTATGTAAATCGGGTCAGAAGAAAGATCGACACCGGACCAATGAAGGCCTTGCTGCATACCCGGCGCGGCGCAGGGTATTTTTTTGGTCTGGCCGACGGGGCGGGGATGCCCGAGCCGCCCGAGAGCGAAAGCGTCCGCCGTCCGCATGGCAAGAGCCAGGGCTCCGCGAGGAAGGGCCATGCTTGATTCGGTTCGCGTACGGCTCACGTTCTGGTATACCGGCCTTCTTGCGTTGTTTCTGATCGTGCTGTCGCTGGCGACCTATTTCATGTTTTGGCGCAGCACCCGGCAGCGAACCGACAACGACCTCTCCGAACTTTCCGATGCGTTTCTCACCACGTTTCAGGCCGAATTGACGGACAACGACAGTAAGGGATCGGAGGCGCCCAAGCTGGCGGCACAAGAGGCCATCATTGAACATCGTTTTCGCGATCATGTGTTTGTGGTCTTGGATCCGGAGGGCAACGTCCTGATTTTGTCGCAGGACCTTCCGGGTTATGAATCCATCCCCAAGGGATTGCTGTCGTCCGGCGGTTTTCGGCGGCTTGTCGATGCTTCAAATCTCGCCCCGGGCGCTTCCGGGGATCGCCGATTGCAGAACGTCCACGGCGGCAGAAGCGGTTATCGCGGAATCGTGCGGCGGTTTCCGGTGGACGGCAAGACCTACACGCTGGTAATTCTCCGGTCGCTGCACGTACAGAGAGAGATGCTGGAGGAAGTTGCAGCGACCTTCTTTTGGGTCATCCCGCTGGCGGTTTTGCTGGCCAGCGTAGGCGGGTATTTTCTGGCGCGCAAGAGCCTTGCGCCGGTCGTGGCGATGAGCGATCAAGCGGGACGGATCGGGGCGGCGAATCTCCACGAGCGTTTGTCCGTTCGGAACGCAAAGGACGAATTGGGGCAGCTGGCGGCTTCCTTCAATCGGCTTCTGGAGCGCGTGGATCAGTCTTTTGAGCGGCAGCGGCGCTTTATGTCCGATGCATCGCACGAACTGCGCACGCCGGTGGCGATCTTGCGCGGGGAATCCGAAGTGGCACTGTCGCGGACGGAGCGGCCGGCGGAGGAATACCGCGAATCGCTAGGGGTGCTGCACGCGGAAGCGCAGCGGCTGACGCACATCGTGGACGACCTGTTCACGCTGACGCGCGCGGATGCGGGGCAGTATCCGCTGGACCCTCACGATTTTTATTTAGAGGAATTGGTTGCCGACTGCGCGCATACCACCCGCACGCTGGCACAGGCGAAACGCATCTCGCTGGCGTGCGAGGTAAGCGAGGAATTGCCGATTCATGCCGATGAAGGATTGCTGCGGCGGATGATCTTGAATCTGCTGGACAACGCCATCAAATATACCCGCGAGGGCGGGGGCGTAAATATTTCCTGCCGGCGGGCCGGTGGCGAATACGAATTGAGCATCGCGGATACCGGCCAGGGCATCCCCGCGGAACTGCAGCCGCGCATCTTTGAGCGATTTTTTCGAGCAGATAAGGCGCGGACGCGTGCAGAAACCGATGGCGGCGGCGCGGGGCTGGGCCTTTCCATCGCGCGGTGGATCGCCGAAGCGCATCAGGGGCGCCTGGTGCTGGCCCGGTCCGATTCCAGCGGGAGCACCTTCACGGCGTTTCTGCCAAGCCCTTTGTCAGCACCAACTTCCGCAGCAATTTGACCCGTTAATCCTACGTTTATGTTGCGGCCTCTAACGTGGCACCAGGGGCCCGTTCCGGGCTTCCTGCTGTTTTAGGAGTCGCGAACTATGAAACTGCCTCGCGCACTGTGGCTGGTAGTGGTGGGCGCCGCATGTTTAATCATTGTCGAGGGAAGCGCGGGGCAAGATGCGGCGGGTTCTGGAACCCCGGCGCAGGAGCAATCGCCCGCGCAACCTGCGGGCGCACAAGCGGGAACGGCCGCCACGGGCGCGCCCCTGCGGCTCACACTGCAAGATGCGCTGGATCGTGCTCGCAAGAACAGCACGCAATTCCAGGCCGCGGTCACCAATGCAGGGTTGGCGCGAGAGGACAAAAGACAAGCGTTCGCTGCGATGCTGCCGACGGTGAGCTACAACAACTCCGCGATTTATACGCAAGGGAACGGCCTGGCGAACCAGATCGCCAACCCCAATCTCAATCCGGTGGTGTTCATCGCAAACAACGCGGTGCACGAATATGTGAGCCAGGGGAACGTTCATGAGGCCATCGATCTTGCGGCGGTGCAGAGTTTTCGCAGGGCCTCCGCCGCGGCGGCGGTAGCTCGGGCGCAACAGGAGATTGCATCGCGCGGCTTGGTTGTCACCGTCGTTCAGAATTACTACGCGGTGGCGGCGGCGCAACAAAAATTGGGAGCCGCGAAAAGGACGAACGACGAAGGGCAGAGCTTCTTCAAGATAACGCAGGATTTGGAGCATGGGGGCGAGGTCGCGCATTCCGACGTCATCAAGGCCGAGCTGCAGGCAACGGATCGCAAGCGCCAACTACAGGAAGCACAACTCGGACTGTTGAATGCGCGGCTGGATCTGGCGGTGCTGATTTTTCCGGATTTCAACGACAGCTACGAAGTAGCGGATGATTTGCATGCACCGGTGGCGTTGCCGGCGCTGGCAGAATTCCAGCAGCGAGCGGCACGCGACAATCCCGATCTTCGAGCGGCGCTTGCGTCGGTGCAAGAAGCTGGCCACGACGTCACGGGAGCTCGCGCTGGGTATTTGCCTTCTTTAACGCTGGATTATTTCTACGGCATCGACGCAGCGCATTTCGCGGTAAATAACGTTGTGGGTGGGCAGAAATTCTCGAATCTTGGCTCTTCGGCGATCGCCACCCTGAACATTCCGATCTGGAATTGGGGCGCGACGCAAAGCCGCGTGAAGCAAGCAGAGTTGCGGCGGACGCAAGCGCAGCGCGAGCTCTCTTTGGCACAGCGCAAGCTGCTGGCGGAAATTCAATCGCTGTATGCGGAAGCGGATACGGCGGCGAGCGAGCTCAGCGGGCTGCAGCGCTCGGCGGAATTGGCCGGGGAGAGCCTGCGGCTGGTGACGCTGCGTTACAAGAACGGCGAATCCACCGTGTTGGAAGTGGTGGACGCGCAAACGACATTTGCTTCGGCGAACTCCACATATCAGGACGGCGCGGTGCGGTATCGCGTGGCGCTGGCGAATTTGCAAACTTTGACGGGAGTGTTGACGACTCCATGAAAGCATCCATGATTGCTCTTACACAAAAATACTTCGGGCTGGTGATGGTTGCGAGCGCCGTGACCGGCCTGGCCGGCTTTGTTGGCGGGTGCGGCGGCGGAGAAAAAGAGAACGTGCCGGTGGTCAGCGTCCAGACCACGCCGGCGGTTCGAGGTCCGATCGAACAAAAGGTGTCTGCGGAGGCGGTGGTGTTTCCGCTGGAGCAGGCGATCGTAGCGCCGAAGATCACGTCCACGGTGAAAAAGTTTTTGGTGCAGCGCGGAACGCGGGTGAAAAAAGGCCAGTTGCTCGTCGAATTGGAGAATGCCGATTTGTCGGCGGCGGCGGAGGCCAGCAAGGGCGATTACGAGCAGGCAGAAGCTTCGTATGCCACTACCGTTGGCGCCGGCCTGCCGCAACAAATTCAAAAAGCGGAGCTCGATGCGGCGGCGGCGAAGTCAGCGTTTGACGCACAGCAGAAAGTGTACGACAGCCGTAAGGAACTGTTTCAGCAAGGAGCGGTTCCCCGCCGCGACCTGGATTCCGCGGAAGTCGCTCTGGTTCAGGCGCGAAGTCAAAACGAACAGGCGCAGCGCCAGGTCGCCGACTTACAACGTCTGGGCAAGGAACAGGCGCTGAAATCCGCGCATGGTTCTCTAGCGTCGTCGGAAGGCCATTATCGTGGCGCGGAGGCGCTGCTGAGTTACTCGCAGATTCGCAGCCCGATCGACGGAGTAGTGACCGACCGGCCGCTCTACGAAGGAGATCTTGCAACTGCCAATCAGCCGATTCTCACGGTGATGAACACGTCGAGGCTGATTGCCAAAGCGCATATCCCGCAGTCGGATGCGGCGGTATTGAAAGTGGGGAACGCGGCGGAGCTGAAAGTACCTGGGCTGGACGAGCCGGTGAAAGGCCGCGTCAGCCTGGTGAGTCCCGCGCTTGATCCGGGAAGCACCACCATTGAAGTGTGGGTTGAGGCGCGGAAACCGGACCCAGCGTTGCGACCGGGAATGACTGTGGACATCTCGATGGTGGCGAAAACGGCGAAGGACGCCATCGTCGTGCCGACCGGCGCGGTTTTCAAAAACGCCGAGGGTGCCGACTACGTGCTCCTGGCCGGCACGGATGACAAGGCGCACCAGAAGACCGTGCAGGCGGGAATTCGGAACACCGAGCTGACTCAAGTGGTCAGCGGAATTAATGCCGGCGATCCGGTGATTGTTGCCGGGGGATACGCGGTACCAGACGGCACGGCCATCAAGATTGAAAAGCCCGGCGAAGAGGGAAAAGAAGGAGCGGATAAAGGCGACGACAAAGACGACAAGAAAGACGACAAAGCAGACGAAAAAGCAGGCAGCTCCGCAAAGCCGGCCGATAAGGGAAAGGAGTAACCGCGCATGGACCTTGGGCCGGTTACGAACGGCAGCGCGCAGCCTGCGGCCAAGCCGGATACGCCGTGGTTCCGGCGTCTCTCCAATCCCATATTGTTCCTGATCGTCAGCTTGATGCTGGTTGGCGCTTATTTCGCATTTACGATTCCCGTTTCTGTTTTTCCCAGCACCGACTTTCCGCGCATCGTGATCGGTGTGGACAATGGCGTCATGCCCATCGACCAGATGTTGGTGACCATCACGCGCCCAATCGAGGAAGCGGTCAATAGCGTGCCGGGACTGCAGAGGGTGCAGTCCATTACCAGCCGGGGCTCCGCCGAAGTCGATCTGTTCTTCGACTGGAACTCGGACATGATTCTGACGTTGCAGCGCGTCGATGCCGTGGCGGCTCGGATGCAGGCCGAGCTTCCGCCGACGGCAAAGGTGGAGACGCATCGTCTGACGTTTGCCGTATTTCCCATCATTGGCTACAGCCTGACGTCGGACACCGTTCCGCAGAATAAACTTTGGGAAATCGCGACATATGATTTGAAGCCGCGCATCAACCGGTTGGACGGAGTTGCGTCCGTGCTGGTGCAGGGCGGCAGGGTTCCAGAGTTTCAAGTGATGCCCGATCCCGCGCGCCTGCAGGCAGCTGGGGTTACGGTTTCGGAAATTCTGGATGCGATTCGGCGCACCAATCTGATCGACTCGCCCGGTTTGCTGGAGAACAACCATCAGCTGGTGCTGGGCCTCATCAGTGGTCAGGTGCGTAGCCCCGAACAGATCGGGCAGATCGTCGTCAAGAATTCAGCGCTGGGTGTGCCGATTCGGCTTGGCGATATTGCGTCGATTGCGCCTTCGGTAGCGCCGGTTTACACGATTGTCACAGCCAACGGGAAGCCGGCGGTCTTGCTCAACATAAATCGACAGCCGGATAGCAACACGCTGGACGTGGCGAACGAAGTCCACTCGCAAATGGCGGAGCTTCTGCCTTCGCTTCCTCCGGGAGTACATCTGGAGCCGTTTTACGACCAGTCGACGATCGTTCATGACTCGATTGCCAGCGTGCGCGATGCCGTGCTGCTCGGACTGGTGCTCTCTTCTATCATCCTGGTGCTCTTCTTGCGGGATTGGGGAACCTCGCTGGTCGCCGGATTGGTTATTCCGGCCACGCTGCTGATCACTTTCATCGTTCTCAAGTTCACCGGCCAGAGCTTTAACCTGATGACGCTAGGAGGGCTCGCGGCCGCGGTCGGATTGGTCATCGACGACGCCATCGTAGTGCTCGAAAACATTGTGCTGCATCGCGACGCGGGCCAGAACCGCTTCCAGGCCATCCAAAGCGCGTTGAGCGAGTTGATGATTCCGCTGATCGGCTCAACCATCACGCCGATTGTGGTCTTTCTTCCGCTCATCTCCATCACCGGCGTCACCGGCAGTTTTTTCCGTGCGCTCGCTGTGACCATGACCGTTTCTCTGTTCACTTCACTCCTGCTCGCGCTGACATGGACGCCGACCCTCAGCCAGTATTTTGTTCGCCGCAAGAATGCTGCGGGAGCTCCGACCGCGACTTCGACAGGAGGGCCGGACGCCGCCTCGCTATTGGCCGCAGAAGAAGCGCACATGTCCGGCTTCTTCGGCCGCATCATTGATTTTTACTCGCGCACGATGAACGGCGTCTTAAAGCGCCCTTGGATGCTGGTGGCGAGTTCCGCGGCGATCGTGGTGCTGTCGTACGTCTGCTACAGTTTCCTCGGAAGCGACCTGCTTCCGGAGATGGACGAAGGCGGATTCATTCTGGACTACTTCACTCCACCGGGTAGCTCGCTTGCCGAATCCGATCGCATCCTTTTGCACATCGAGAAGATTCTGCGCGAAGTGCCGGAAGTTGAAAACACTTCGCGCCGTACCGGCCTGCAACTGGGACTCGCGGCCGTGACCGAAGTTAATCGCGGCGACTTCACCGTCAAACTGAAACGCGATCGCAAGCGCGACATCGACGAAATTATTTCCGACGTTCGCGGTGAGATCGAAAAGACCGAGCCCGCCGCCAAGGTGGAATTCGTACAGGTCTTGCAGGACATGATCGGGGACCTGACCAGCCAGCCCGAACCCATCGTCATAAAACTTTTCTCGCAGGATCCCAAGCTCCTGGCGGACACCGCGCCGCGGGTCGCTGACGCCATCGGAAAAGTGAAAGGCGTCGTCGATGTCCTCAACGGCATCGAAAACACCATCAGCGGGCCGGCGGTGACCTATCAAGTGAATCCCAGTGTTTCGGCGCGCTCCGGGTTCACTCCCGAGGAAGTCGCCATGGACGCCTCGGCGATTCTCGAGGGTGAGCCGGCCGCAACGCCTGTCATTCTCAACGATCGCGCCTACACCATCCGGGTTCGTTTTCCCGAATCGAGCCGTTCGTCGCTGGATCGGATGAGCAACACTTTGGTGACCAGCTCGACGGGCCGCACGGCAACTCTCGGCTCTCTGGCCAGCCTCACGGCGGAACCCGGACAGACGGAAATTCGCCGCGAGAATCTGCAGCGGCTTGTGGAGGTCACCGGCCGCTTTGAGGGCGTGGATCTCGGCAGCGGCATGGCGGCGGTCCAGAAGGCCGTCGCGGACATGCACTTACCATCTTCGATCCGTATCGAATACGGCGGAACCTACCAGGAACAACAGAAATCGTTTCGGGACCTGTTGATGGTTTTGTTTCTCGCGCTGCTGCTGTTATTCATTGTGCTGTTGTTCGAGTTTCGAACGTTCTCCGCGCCCGCTGCGATCCTGGCGTCCGCGCTGCTTTCGACGTTCGGTGGGTTCCTAGCGCTACTGATCACGCGCACGACCTTCAACGTTGCCTCGTTCATGGGCATGATCATGGTTATCGGTATCGTCGCGAAGAACGGTATTTTGCTGCTGGATGCGGAGCATCGTTTTCGGGGCCTGGGGTTCTCCCAGGAGGACGCCATGATTCAGGCGGGCCGCCGGCGTTTGCGTCCCATCGCCATGACCGCGCTGGCTACGATTGCCGGCATGTTGCCGCTAGCCTTTGCGATCGGAGCGGGTTCGCAAATGCTGCAACCCCTGGCCATCGCGGTGATCGGTGGTTTGACCAGCTCGATGGTCTTGTCGCTTATTTTCACGCCAGCGATCCACTATTATTTGCAGCCCAAGCAACTCGAGGCGGAGCAGGTGTAGCTCATGGAGTGTGAGGGCTCGGCCCCGCTCTTTGCAGCGTTAGCCTGTCCTCTCAACAAAACGATAAAGCGTGGCGGGAACCCCGATCCTAGAGCGAAAAACGGCGCTAAGCGGCCGCACTCCGAAAAGCTATTTCGCAGCGTAGGGGCGAGAGGCGGTCAGCCCTTTGCTTTCGGTCACGGTTATGGTTTGGGCGGCGGTGACGTTCGACAAATGATCCACTTGGCCGCTGGGCCAGCGAATTTCGATGGAGTCGGCTTTATCGTGCTGCGCCAGGCCGAAGGTGAGAACGAGCTCACTTGAGGAAAGATAGCTGGAGCCGCTGCGCAGCATTTGCGTTTGGGTTTCGCCGCCAGCGGTGACGCGAACCACCGCACCGATGCCGTCGCGGTTGGATTTGGTGCCCACCAGCTTGGCGCGTAAGCTGCGGTTGGCAGCGCCGCCGTTCTGCACTTCGTTGCGAAACAAATAGGCAGGCCCGCCATTGGTCGAGAGCAGCAAGTCGAGGCGGCCGTCATTAAAAATATCCGCATAGGCCGCGCCACGGCCCACGCGTGGCGTCCCGAAGGCCTGGCCCATCTGCTTCGTCACCTCTTCGAATTTTCCTTTGCTCACGTTGTGGAAAAGATGCGGCGGCATGGCGTACTTGACGTTGCCCTGCACCTTCTGGATCTCGGGATCGATGTGGCCGTTGGCGATGAAAATATCCGGCCAGCCGTCGAGATCGTAGTCGAAAAAGAAACAGCCAAAGCCGAGCGTGAGCAGAGAGGCGCGGCCGATTTCGGATTGCGGCGCTTCGTCTACGAAAAGACCTTTGCCTTCGTTGTGATAGAGCGAAAGCATTTGATTCGAAAAATTGGTGATCAGCAGGCTGGGATAGCCGGAATGGTCGTAATCGGCGGCATCAACGCCCATGCCGGCGCGGGCGACACCATCTTCGCTAAAAGCCACTCCGGCGATCACACCCTTTTCCGTGAAAGTGCCGTTGCCGTTGTTGCGGTACAGCTTGTTGGGCTGCGTGTCGTTCGAAAACAGAAGATCAGGCCAGCCATCATTGTCGTAGTCGAGCACGGCGATACCCATCGTCTTGGAAGTGGGGTCGCCCAGCCCGGCTTTTTGCGTGGCGTCTTCGAAGGTGCCGTCGCCGCGGTTGTGCCAAAGCCGCGCTGCCGTTCCTTTGTACGATTCCGGGGTGCAGTAAGACTTGCTCTTGCCGTCCAGCGTGCAGTAGAGGTCTGCCTCCGGCGACCATTGCACGTAATTGCCAACAACGAGGTCAAGCTTGCCGTCCTTGTCGTAGTCGACCCAAGCAGCGCTGGTGCTCAATTCGTGCGGACCGGCGAGGCCGGCTTTTTGGGTTACGTCGGTGAACGTGCCATTGCCGTTGTTGTGGAAGAGACGGCTTTGGCCGAACGCGGTGACGAACAAATCGTCGTATCCGTCGTTGTCGTAATCGCCCACAGCGACGCCCATCCCGTACATTTCCACGTCAAGTCCGGCCTTGTGCGTTACATCGGTGAACGTGCCGTCATGATTGTTGTGATACAGCTTGGGCGTGGTGTGCTTCTGCGCGTGCCCCGGCCAGTCGCTTCCGTTAACGAGAAAAATATCCGGCCAGCCATCGTTGTCGTAGTCGATGAACGCCACGCCAGATCCCAGAGTCTCGGGCAGAAATTTCTTTCCGAAGGCGCCGTTGTTTTGGACGAAGCGAATCCCGGCTTGCTGGGTGACGTCGTGAAAGCTGACCGGTGAATTTGCCGGAGGCGCACCGCTGCCCTTGGGCAGCAACACAAAAGCCGCAAGCGCAGACAACGGCAACAATACGAGCGATCGCTTCACTCCAGCCTCACAGTTCAGTCGCGGCCTACGCCCAAGGCGTCAGCCACGCGATTGATGTAGTTAAACCACGACGCGATCAGAGTGATCTGCAAGATGCCGCGGTCGTCGAAGCCGGCGGCTCGTAGCTTGGCGTGATCGTCAGGAAAAACCTTGGTCGCATCCTTGGTGAGTTTCACGACGTAGTCCAGCATCGCGCGGTCTTGTTCGCTGATCGGAGCGGTTCGGTAATCCTTCTGCAGCGCCTCGACCATACTTTGATCCAACGTGACTCGACGCAGAAACTCTGCGTGGGATTCTATTCAATAGTGGCACCGGTTCGTCACCGATACCATCGTGGCGATCATTTCGTGCTGGTGCCGCTTCAGCGGCAAATCCGGAGACATCAGCGCCCCAAAGGTGCTGAAGGCATGGAACAAAACGTCGGGAAGCAGTGAGTGCGACGCCACGATGCTGGAGGACTGGCCGTCATTCAACGGGTGGACCGGCGTGGCGTATTCAATGGGATAGAGATTGCGCTGAGCTTCCATCGCCTTCTTGACGCGCTCATCGTCTTCCATCGAAACGGTCTTGATCCAGGTCATTCGTTTTGCTCCTCAAGTCTGGTGACGCTTTTCAGCCGGCGCGCCGGGTTGCCGCGCTTTCAGTGCGAGCCGCCGCCCGGCTGAGTTGTCTCCCGTGACTCCGCCTTGGCGGTCTTGTCCGCCTTGCGAACAGCGGTTTGCTTTGCGGGCGCCGCGGTCGGAGCTACAGAAACATGTTGGTGAATCGGCTGGCGCTCGTTGTTGTCTTCCGGATGAGCCTGCCGATACGGCCCGGTGATGGCCTGTGCCGATTCATCGGCTTTGAATCGCAGGTACCGCTCTTTGTGCTCGTTGGCGTGCGATTCGTCACCCAAGCCGCTATAGCACAGCATCAGGTTGTAGTGCGCCTGCAAATCTTCCGGATCGATCGACAACGTTTCATGGAATTCTGCCACGGCGTCTGAGTAGCGCTTCTGCAGAAACAGAATACGTCCCACTTCGTTGTGAACGACCCGGTCCCGAGGATACTGCGCGAGTACCATCCGAAGCCGCGCAATGGCATCGTCGTACTTGCCTTCTTCTTTCAAAATGCGCGCGTAGAAAAAGTTGGCGCGCGCCAGGTCGGGTTTCAGTGCGAGGGCTTTCTCCAATACAACGCGTCCGCCAGCTGTGTCGCCCTCTTGGACCAGTGCCCGGCCAATGTTCACGAAGCCGTCGGGATTCTTCGGATCGGCGTCCGCTGCTTTCTGAAATGCCGCTTCGGACCCCTTCAAATCACCCTGAAGAAAAAGACCGATGCCGTAGTCGTTCCACCGCACCCAGTCTTCCTTCGCCACCGTCACTTGCGGCTGTGGCGCTGCCACCGTTCGCGGAAGAACACGCACAGTCTTCGTGTCTTCAGCGACCGTGATGATCGGCAGATTCGGAATCTGCTTCAGGTCCCCCGCCACATTCTGCGGCGCTGCCGCAAACATCCATTTCCTGTCGTCGTAGTCCGGCGTCATCGCGCTCTGCGGCTCGTTCTCGCCCACGTGCCCGGTAAACGCAAATTGCGTGTTCCACCACATAAACTTCCGGTAGTTCAGCTTGGCGTGCAGCGTGATCTTGTCTCCGGCATTCTCCGGAATGTGCAGTCGATAGTGCGCCGTATCCGCCGCGCCCGGCGGAATCAAATGGACATACACCGACGCGCGATTCGCCCAAGCGTTCCTCTTGTTGATGGGATTCCCGTGCGCGTCGATCAGCAGCGCCTTGTAGAAGTGCGCCCCCGCCTCGACCGGCCCCTTCCCGTCATCCTCTACCTTGCCGCTCCAAAAAAGCGTCTGGCCCTTTTCGTCGACGGCCTGCAGCTCCAGCCACACATCGAAGGCATCGATGGTGCCGCCCGGAAAGAAGTGCCCGACTTTCCTCGTGCGCACGACCACGTCTAGGCGCACATCGTCGCCGCGCCGCACTGCCGCATCGACACGTCCCAGTGGCGCCGTGATCGGCCGTGCTTCCCCAGCCGGGCCGGTAGGCAGACTCGAATCCGCTTCTTCGCCCACAGCGAAAGACGTCGATAGCTCCGGCCGAACGGCGCGCGTCCCAACCGAACTCGAAGACTCGGACGCGCCCGCCGGCGACACCGCAAAAATATCCACGCTAAGTTGCTTCTCCTGCAAAAACTTCTGGCTCAGCTCAAGCTGTGTCGTATCCGCATTGGCGGTGGGCACTGCCGTGTTCGCCCCAGGGAAGCGGTGCGAATGCACCATCCCATTGATGTTGCCCGCGTCGTTCGAGGGCACTTGCGGCATATGGCAATCCGCGCACATCATCGGATTGGCCGGATAGTAGAACGAACGCGCGCCCTGCCCGGACACGCCGCTCGCCTGCCAGTTGTCGTACTCATTCAGCCCGCGCACCCAGCGGTAGTGATTCACCGGCGCATCGAGATGAACTTTGTGGCAAGTCGAGCAAAACTCCGCGGTCTGCGCGCGCATGAAGGGTTTCAAGAAAGTCCGCCGGTGCGGCTCCGGGTTCAGCTTCACCAGAAAATCATGCATGCCCCGCACCAGGGGATTCTCGCTGGCGGCCAGCTCATGTAGCTTCGGATATTCGAGCACGAAGTCGCCCTGGCCCATAGTGCTCTTCACCTGCACCACGCTATGGCACATCAAGCAGCTCAACCCGGCCTTGGCTTCCGGCCGGTCCACGATCTCTTTGATCGGTTTATCGAAAAGCCCGCTGAAAAGCAGCGCCGGATCGTGGCAGCCCGCGCACCATTTTGACGCGCGCACGCCAGAGACCCCTTGCATGTACTCGATGCTTTTCCGGTACCACTGATTGTTGAACGACGAAAAATGGTGCGCCGAGCTGTCCCACTGCTTGTAGATGTCCGCGTGACACCGCTGGCAAGCGTCGGACTGCATGAAGTATTTTCCGGGAATGTTGACGTTGTCCTTCGTCTGTGCCGAGCTCGGGAAAAACTTGCCTTGCGGGCCGTCCCCTTCGCCATCCATCGAAGCCGGCGGCATCAACGGATTCACGATACGGTTGTAGTTTCTCCAGGTAACTTCCCGAGAATACCAAGCACCCGCCGCGATCGCCGCGGTCGCTGCCGCCAGTGCCGTGAACCGAACGACTTGCTGCGCCACGCCCCTGCCCAGCCATCCGCGTGACGCCAGCCACGATGCCACAAGAAACACCACGCCAACGGAGCAGAGAGCGATATGAGCGTAGAGCCAAGCCTTCAGCCGGTTCGGCGTACCCAAAAAGATCAGCGCGATGCCTAGCACCATGCCCGCAGCCATAAGCACCCAGCCCACCCGCACCAGCAGCGCCTCGGTCCGCAGAAGTTTAAGAAGAAACGGCAACAATAGGATGGTCAGCAGCGCGCCGGCGACCACGTGGAAGAGAACTACGGCGAAATACGAGATCGTTGTGGAAGGAAAACCATACAAATAGATCGCGCTCGCCACCAGGGCGGCCACACTTCGCGAACGCCAGCGTTCCATCTGCGCGTCTCTCCGGTTGCGAGACCTATCTTACCTAGCCACCGCGCTAAAAACAGCGGCCGGATGTGTGCGCATCCGGCCGCGAGTGCTTGGGGTGCCTCCGGGGGCGCGAATGTGGGCCTCGCAGGAAGCGATGGTTTGTGCATCTTGTATATCCCCAGCCCGAAACCCTGGCAATACTGCAAAAGTATTAGAAACCCGATCCGGGGGTAATTCCTTTAGTTTCAGTGCATTGGTAGGCTCGGCCAGCCGGCAAATCCTTGAACTCTTCCGTCCGCCCGCTGGGCCAGTCGATGGTGGCCCGCTCGATCTTGTCCCGCTTTCCCAGACCAAAAGTCACCGGCAACTCCGACTGCGAAAGATAGCTGGACCCACCTCGTACCATGCGGCTCTGGCTTTGCCCGTTGTAAAAGATGCGGACGGTTGCGCCGATGGCGTCGCGGTTCGACTTCGTTCCCACCAGTTGAAAACGTATGCCGCGATTTCCCCCAAGCTGATCGTTGCGGTACAGAAAACTGGGGCCATTGTTGGTGGTCAGCAGCATGTCTAGGTCGCCATCGCGGTCAAAGTCGCCGAAAGCCAGGCCCCGGCCGACCTTGGGCTGGTCGAATCCTCCGCCCGCTTCAGCGGCGACGTCGCGAAATTTTCCGCTTCCTTGGTTCAGAAAAAACTGTGGCGGTTGGGCGTAGCCCACGTTTCCACGAATGTTGCGCACGGTCTCATCGATGTGCCCGTTGGCCACCGCCAGATCGAGCGCCCCGTCGAGATCGGCATCCAAAAATCCGCACCCGAAACCCAAAGTGTTTCGCGACGGCAGTCCGATGCCCGCCGGAATGGAAATGTCGTCGTACACTCCCGGCCGCACCGCGCGGTATAGGCCCATCATCTCGTTGTCGAAGTTGGTGATCGCGATGCCCGGCTTACCGGAATTCTCGAAGTCGCCAATGTCCACGCCCATGCCGGCGCGCGCTTTTCCTTCCGCACTGAAAGCCAACCCTGCTTCGACCGCGACATCCTTGAATTTTCCGTCGCCCAAGTTCCGGTAAAGTTTGTTCGGCTGCGTGTCGTTAGCCACCAGCAGATCGGGCCAGCCGTCCTGGTCGTAGTCGAACATCGCCACGCCCAGCGACTTGGAACTGCTGTCGAAAACTCCGCTGGTGGCGGTCACGTCTTCGAACGTTCCATCGCCGCGGTTGTGAAATAACCAGCAGGTATCGCCGCGATACGCTTCCGGCGTGCAATACGACTTCGTTTTTCCGTCGAGGCTGCAAAAAACGTCGTGCTCCGGCGACCAACGCACGTAATTACACACAAACAGGTCGAGCAGACCATCTCGGTCGTAGTCGAGCCATAGCGCCGAGGTGCTGAATCCCTGGCGCCCCTGTAGCCCGCTGGCCCGGGTTACATCGACGAATGTGCCTTTACCGGTGTTGCGAAACAGCCGGTTTTGCCCCACACAGGTAATCAGGATGTCCGGGAAGCCGTCGTTGTTGTAGTCGCCGACCGCCACGCCCATTCCATACATCTCGATGTCCAGCCCCGCGCTCTGCGTCACGTCCGCAAACGTACCGTTGCGATTGTTGCGGTAAAGACGCAACGTGGACCGCTGCCGTTTGTGTCCCGGCCAGTCCATGGCATTGATCAGCAGGATGTCCTGCCAGCCGTCGCGGTCGTAATCGAGGAACGCACAGCCCGAACCCAGCGTCTCCGGCAGCAGTTTGCCGCCGTACGCCCCGCTGTTGTGCCGGAACTGGATGCCCGCCTGTGAGGTAACGTCCGTGAGACGGAAGCCAAGCGGCGCCGCCGCAGCGCCGGTCGCCTCAAACGGAAATATCGAAGCGGCGAGTCCCGCTCCATAAGCGCCGGCGAGGAAATCGCGGCGTCTCAAGGCAAGTTCACCAAGCCATTCCGAATCGCGTACACCACCAACTCCGCGGTCTTATGGATTCCCAGAGCATCCATAATGTTGGCGCGGTGCACTGCCACCGTATTCACGCTCAACTTGAGTTCCGCCGCAATTTCCTTGTTGGATTGGCCGGCCACAATGTGTTGCAGCACTTCCAATTCGCGCGTCGTCAATCCAGTTTCGCGCTCTCCCTTGAGCCCGTCGGATTTCGCCAACTGCGGATCAAGAACCATTTTGCCGTTGGCCACCCGTTTGATCGCGCCGGCCAGGTCCAAATCCATGGCATTTTTCAAAATGTAACCGCGAGTGCCCGCTTCCAGCGCCTGCCGCACCAGCGTGTCTTCGGAATGCATGCTGAGCATGAGAATCAGCGCTTCGGGAAATTTCTCCCGAATCCGCCGGGCCGCCTCGATGCCGCTTATCCCCGGCAGCGCGCAGTCCATCACCACAACTTTCGGCCGCAGTTCGAGCGCCAGCCGCACCGCTTCCGTTCCATCGCTCGATTCGCCCACAACCGCGATCGTCGGATCATCCTCCAGCATCCGGCGAAAGCCCTTGCGCACCAGCGCGTGGTCATCCACGAGCAAAACGCTGATCTTATCTGCCATGCCCCTCCACTTTCTCTCGGGGAATCGCCAGGCGAACCACCGTGCCTCCGCCTTCGAGTTGCAAAAGTTCCAAAGTCCCTCCAATGAGTTCCGCTCGCTCGCGCATGCCCACGAGCCCGATGCCTTGATGCGCGCCTCGTGCCACAAAACCCTTGCCGTGATCTTCTACATCCATCTCCAGTCCGCTGGCCAGAAATTTTAGCCGCACCCACGCCTCCTCCGAGCCCGAATGCCGGCTCACATTATTCAATGCTTCCTGCAGCACGCGATAGATATGTACGCCCGCGCCGCTGTCCACAGGATACCCGGTGCCCGATTTTTCGTAGTGCAGATCCAGTCCCATTTGGCGCCCGGCGGTCGGAATGTACCAATCGAGCGTGCTTTCCAGTCCCTGCTCCTCGAGCAACACCGGATGCAGCGCCTGCGACAAGGTCCGGATATTGTTCAATGTCGATTGCGCGATTTCCCGCACCTCTTGCAAGTCCTCGCGCAGCGGAGAACCCTCCGGTTCCCGCTTTTCCACTCGGCCGAGCAGCGATCCAATCGCCGTCAGCACCTGGCCGAATTCATCGTGCAGTTCACGGGAAATATGCCGCAGCGTGGACTCCTGCGTCGAAATCAGTTTCTGTGCCAAATCGCTGCGCTGCTCGGACAGCGCCGCCAACTTCGAGAAAATCGCCCGGTTGGCGCGAATCAAATACAAGCTCGTGAAAACGATGGCGATCAGCGTGGCCGCGAGAAATAGATAAACCTGCCGCTGCACGCCATCGTAAATCTGCTCGATTTGCGCCGCTGCTTGCTGCTCGCCCTCGTTGTTTTCCACCAGCAATCGCGAAACGGCGGTGCTCAGCGCCGCTTCCCGCGCTTGCAACGACAAGCGAATCTGCTCGCGCGCCTCGTTTTCTTTGCCGTTCTGCGCCAGCGCGAACATGCGATCGACGGCGTCCCAGAACTGCGTCACCTGTTGCCGCAGATACTCGCGCTGCTCCGGCGTTCGCTGTACCCCGGCGTATTGCTCTTCCAGGCGCAACGCCGCATCCAGGTCTCCGCGCACGCGTTCGAACTGCGCCAACCACGCGCTGAGCGGATACGGCTCGCCCGCATCCAGCATGTCCCGCATCGCCAACGCCACGGTGTTCAAGTCGTTCTGCAGCCGCAGGAGCTGCAAGGAATCCTTGCGATTGCGGTCCACCATGTCACTTTGCAGTTTCCGCAGGCCCGAGAGTTGCACGGTGATGTAAGTCGAGTACGCCACCACCGCCGCTAGTGTGATCACCAAACCCAGCAGCAGACCGAGCGTCGGTGATCCCTGGGAAGAAGTTCGCGGCGAGGAGGAGGCTCTTTGCACGGGCAAAGAATACCTCAGACGAGTCTCTGCCGGTGCAGCAGCGCCAACCCAGCCAGCATAACGAAGCACCCGGCCAGCGGCACTAGCAAGCCGATGCGCAGGCTCCCAACTTGTGTCGATACCAGGCCCACCACCCACGGCATCACGGCTCCTCCCAGCGAAGCCATCGAAAAAAACAGGCCGCTCAGCCGCCGGGACACGGCCCCATACCATTTCGAGAACCACGAGATGTGAATCGGATAGATGCTGGCGCAGCCAAAGCCCGCGATCGAAAAGCCGGCGATGGCGGTGATGGGTGAAGCCGCGGCGATAATCACCGCAATGCCCAGAACCGCCAGGCCGAGGGCCCCGAGAACTACATGGCTCTCGCGTACCCGCAGCAGCACCAGGGAAGCCGAACCACGGCCGATCGTAAGCCCCACATAAAAAAACATGGGGGCGATTGTCGATAAGCTGCTGCCGTGGCCGGCAAGCCGCTTCACATACTCAGCGGCCCAACCGCCGACGCCCGCTTCGATTCCAACGTAGACGAAGAACAGAACAGCGACACCCGCGGTGATGGCATAACCGGGTATCACCGCGGGGCTCGAGCCGGATTCCGCTGCGTGCACATGCTCGTGAGGAAAAGAAACGAAAAGGAACGAGACACTCAGGACTAAAGCGCACGACGCCAGGGTGTACAGCAGAACCGGAAGAAATCCGTGTCGTAGCGCCAGCATAATCAGCGGAGAGCATACGACCGCTCCGATGCCCCAGGCAAAGTTCAGCAGGCTTACTAGCCCGGCGCTCCGCTTGCCGCCGGCTTCCGCCGCCGAAAGATTCGAAGGCGGGATCGCGACCCCGTACCCCATTCCAAATGTAGCCGTCGCCACCAGCGCCAGCGCGTGCGTGGGCGCGTTCAATAGTGCCAACCCTACTCCGGTAAGCAGGTAGCCAATCGTCAACCCTGGCCGGTAGCCGAACCAAGCGGTGAGCGCCGTAGTGATCCACGTTCCGCACAGAGATGCGCCGAATTGCACGGCAAAAAAAAGCCCGGCTTGCGAATCGTTCAAAGACCATCGCGAGATAAACAGTGGCAGGATCGGCCCAACGATCACCGTGGGGATGCCGATCAGCACGAATCCCGTAAACAGCAAAGCCAGCAGGCCGGTAGGATTTTCAGGACGCGCTGGAGCTGCCGGAGCGGTGGACATGAATGAAAATCATTGTGAAGGAGACCGCTGTCGGAGGCAACTTTTCGTGAATAAAAGAGCCGTTACACCCGATTCACATTTCGCATGCTCTGCTCCTCTTCGTACCTCAGCGTTCTCTGTTTATCCTGAGCCTCGAAGGGCGTCTCAGCGTTATCTCTTTCCTTCTCCTGAGCTCTCGACGGTAAACTGTCGGCTGCAGACTTCTCAAAGGAACCTCACAGACCATGATTGAAGTCGGACTGATTGGATTTGGTTTGGCCGGGCGCTCGTTCCACGCTCCCGTGATTCGCGCGGTTCCCGGACTGCGTCTTGCCGCCATTCTCCAGCGCAAGGGCTCCGAAGCCGCCGAAGCGTATCCCGACGTGCGCATCGTGCGCAGCCTCGAGGAGCTTCTCGCGATTCCGGAAATACGCCTGATCGTCATAGCCTCGCCCAACGAAACGCACTACCCCTTTGCGCACCAGTGCCTCGCCGCCGGCAAAGATGTCGTCGTCGACAAGCCCTTCACCACCACCATGGCCGAGGCGATGGACCTCGTGCAATTCGCCAAGCAATCCGGTCGCCTGCTCACCGTCTACCAAAACCGCCGCTACGACGGCGACTTCTCAGCCATCCGTGAGCTCGTCGCCGGCGGCGCCCTCGGCCGCATCGTCCGTTTTGAAACGAACTACGACCGTTTCCGCCCAAACCGACGCCCCAACGCCTGGCGAGAACAAACCGTCCCCGGTGCCGGCATCCTTTTCGACATCGGCCCGCACCTCATCGACCACGCGCTGCTGCTCTTTGGCCGGCCGGAAGCGGTCACCGCCGATCTCCGCGTCGAGCGTGACGGGGCCGTCGCCGACGATGCCTTCGACATCGTTCTTCACTACCCGCGCAACCGCGCCGTTCTCCGATCCAGCATCCTCGCCGTCGCTCAACGTCCGCGCTTCGTGCTCCTCGGCACCCAAGGCGCTTTTTTTAAGCAAACTTTCGACCCGCAGGAAAACAATCTCCGCCGCGGCTACATTCCGAAGGACGCTCCCTGGGGCGCCGAGCCCGAAGAAAACTGGGGCGTCCTCACCCTCGCCGATGCAACAGGCGCAACGACGCAACGCCGAATCCCATCGCACACCGGCGACTACCGCGATTACTACGCCAACGTCCGCGACGTCCTGCTCGGACAAGCCACTCCCGCCGTGACTTCGCAGCAAGCCCTCGACGTGATGCACGCCATAGAGCTAGCCCGCGAAAGCAGTTCCGCCCGCCGCACAATCCCGTGGCCAAATTCCGCCGCGAGTATGGAGTGCGGCGCTTAGGCGCCGCTTTCACAGCGTAAGCGCAACCCAGCCATCCAATTTTGCCGCTTCCGCGTATAATCAACGGCGCCGCAGCCTATGTAGGCGCTGGGCTTAAGCCCGGCGCGTCTTGGTCTTGGCGGCGCAACCCGCGTGCTCCGAGTTTTCCGAAGCTCCAGCACGCGCAGTCGTTGCAAGGAGCACTACCTTGATCGAACTCGCACCCTCGATTCTCTCTGCTGATTTCTCTCAACTCGGCTCGCAAGCCCAAGCCGCGATCGCCGGCGGCGGCACGCTCCTGCACATCGACGTCATGGACGGCCACTTCGTGCCGAACATCACCATCGGTCCACTGGTCGTCTCTTCGCTGCGCAAGGCGGTTCCGGATGTTCCATTCGATTGCCATTTGATGATTGAGAATCCCGACGACTACATTCCCGCGTTCGCCGAGGCCGGCGCCAATTGGATTTCGGTGCATCAGGAAGCTTGCGTGCACCTGAACCGCACGCTGCATCTGATCGCGTCGCACGGCTGCAAGCCCGCGGTGGTCATCAACCCTGCGACGCCGGTCCATGCGTTGGATGAAGTTTTGGATATCGTGCACCACGTCCTGGTGATGTCCGTGAATCCCGGATTTGGCGCTCAGAAATTTATTCCAGGGTCGCTGCGGAAAATCGAGACGCTGGCGCGCCTCCGCGAATCTCGCGGGTTGTCCTTTCGCATTGAAGTTGATGGAGGAGTTGATCTGACTACGGTTGCGGACGTAGTTCGCGCTGGCGCGGAATTACTTGTTGCCGGGAATGCGGTTTTTTCTCATGGTGACATCCGGGAAAACGCCGGCAAACTTTTGCATGCCGCTCGGGCTGCTACCATGGCGCGCGCCTAGCTTCGATCGACTGGAGAAGGCGGCGCCGAACCCTTCGGCTTCACTCCCTTCGAAAAGTCTCAGCGTAAGTAGGACACTCTACATGTTCGCCGCGTGGCGCTTGAGGATGAATTGCTCCATGGCGCTCGCGAAGCCTTCTTCTTCGTTGGAATCGGTGACGTAGGTTGCGGACTTTTGCACTTCCTGGCTTGCGTTTCCCATGGCTATGCTTACGCCGCTTTTCACAAACATTAGCACGTCGTTCGGCATATCGCCGATGGTGGCTATCTCTTCCACGGGAATTTTCAGCAAATCGGACATCGCCAGAACCACCTCGCCTTTGTTGGCCTTGGGGTGGGTGACGTCCAAGTAGTAGGGTTGCGAGCGCGCCGCCGAAACCGTCGCTCCGCAAGCGTCCTGCACGTCTTTTTCGCAGCGTTGCACAGCATTGAGGTCGTCGCTGACGCCGACAACTTTGGCGACGCGATCCATCAGGCTTTCCAAATCTTTCGTGACGACCGGCGCGAATTTCACGGTCCATTCTTCGCGGTCCACGTGCGGCGCTTTCAAGTCGCGCACGTACCAGACGAGGTCGGTATAAATCCACGCGTCCAGTTTGTGTTCGATAATCACTTGAACCGCCTGCTTTACCGCGCTTGGCGATAGAAAATTCTGCCGCAACACTGTTTTGAGGTCCGGCTGGATCACCACACCTCCGTTGAACGCCGCCAATGGCTCGTCCAGCTTCAGCGGATCGATCAGCATGGCCATCCCGTGCGGCGGGCGACCGCTGGTGACCGCGAATTGAGTGCCGGCATCACGCAGTTTGAATACCGATTCCGCGGCGCGCTTGGTCAGCACTTTATCGTGGGTGACCAGCGTGCCATCCACATCCGCGATCACCAATCGGATGGGCTTGCCGTCTGTTGCGGGAGCTGCCGTCATCGTCTTCCTCCCTTTCCGTTTGGCCCGTTATTCTTACTGCTCCTGGTAGTTCCACGTCAATCCGCCATCCACAAAGTACGTCGTTCCGGTCACGTAGTCCGCGTCCGAAGACGCCAGGAACGCCGCCACAGACGCTACATCCTCCGGCGTTCCCAGCCGCTTTAACGGGATGTTCTCGAGAAGGGATTTCAGTTTTACCGGATCGTTTAGAAGATTCTTGTTGATCGGAGTCTCGATGGCTCCCGGCGCGATCGAATTGATGGTAATTCCCAGCGGGGCAAGCTCGATGGACAGATTGCGCGTCATCATTTTGATGCCGCCCTTGCTCGCGCAATACGAAGTGAAGTGCGGGAACGGAAGCTCTTCATGCACGGAGCTGACGTTGACGACCTTGCCGCCGGCCTTCGCCTGCATGCGATGCTTCACAAACGCCTGGGTGACAAAGAACGGCCCCTTTAGATTCACATCCAGCACCAGGTCGTAGTCTTGTTCGGTTACATCCCAGAAGTCGGCGCGCCTCTCGAGGCCGGCGTTGTTCACCAGGATGTCCACGCGGCCAAGCTGCGCGACCGCTTCGGTGATGAATCTCTGCCCATCAGCAACTTTGCCGACGTCGGCCTGAATCGCGGCGGCTTTTCGCCCGCTCTTCTGAACGCCCGCGACAACCTCATCCGCTCCCGCCTTGTTGGCGCGATAGCAAAGGGCCACGTCCGCGCCCTCTCGCGCCAGCCGCTCCACGATGGCGCGTCCGATGCCTTGGTCTCCCCCGGTGATGGCCGCTACTTTGCCTTCCAGTCGATTTGCCACATTCGTCTCCTTGTATTTGGTTCGGGGGATAAATGCCGCGGAGCCGCTCGATGGCGCTTTGCGATTGGCCGATGGGGCGCAGGATTCCTTCGCTTCGTTCAGGATAAAGCCGAGGCTGCGCTCCTTCGGGAAGCGTTACGCGACGGTGATATCCGGGCTCAGGTAGACGTCCTGGATGGCGTTGAGAAGCTGAACGCCTTCCTTCATCGGGCGCTGGAAGGCTTTGCGGCCGGAGATGAGGCCGGTCCCACCGGCGCGCTTGTTGATCACCGCGGTGGAGACGGCGTCCTCGAAATCATTTGCACCGGAGGCGCCGCCGCTGTTGATCAGGCCGGAGCGGCCCATGAAGCAATTGGCCACCTGGTAGCGGCAGAGATCGATAGGGTGATCGCTGGCGAGGTCGGTGTAGATGCGCTTGTCGAACTTGCCGTAGCTGGAATCGCCCATGTTCAAAGCCGCGTAGCCGCCGTTATTCTCTGGGAGCTTTTGCTTGATGATATCGGCCTGGATGGTGACGCCGAGGTGATTGGCCTGCCCGGTGAGGTCCGCGGAGACGTGGTAGTCCTTATCCTTCTTAAAGGCGTTGTTCCGCAGATAGCACCACAGCACGGTGGTCATGCCGAGTTCGTGAGCCTGCGCGAAGGCCTGGCTGATTTCGACGATCTGCCGGCCGCTTTGGTCCGAGCCGAAATAAATCGTAGCGCCGATCGCGGCCGCGCCCATCTCCCAGGCTTCCTTCACGGTGCCGAACAGGATCTGGTCGGCTTTGTTGGGGTAGGTGAGCAGTTCGTTGTGATTGATCTTTACGATAAAGGGAATCTTGTGCGCGTACTTGCGGGCGACCGCGCCCAGCACGCCGTAGGTCGAGGCTACCGCGTTGCAGCCGCCTTCGACGGCCAGCTTGACGATGTTTTCCGCGTCGAAATAGTCGGGATTCTTGGCGAAGCTGGCCCCCGCGGAATGCTCAATGCCCTGATCCACGGGCAGTATCGACATATACCCCGTGCCGCTCAACCTGCCGCCATGGAAGAGCCGGTGCAAATTTGCCAGAACCCGAACGTTACGGTCCGAGACCGTCCAGACGCGATCGAGGAAATCCGGCCCGGGGAGGTGCAGGCGCTCCTTGGCGATTTTCGGCGACTTGAATCCCAACAGGGAGTCCGCTTTGGCTCCCAGATACGTCTCGATTTTATTTCCGCTCGTGGTTGTAGCCATGGCTGTCTCCTCGTTTATTCTCGAATTCCATTGGAAAGCAGGCTGCCGGCGGCAGTGTCCACCAGCCACTGCAATTTTCCGTTCGACGGCTGAATCATTTGCGCGGGCAATTGCTCCGGCTCGTAAGGCCCCTCAAGAACACCCTTCAGTGCGAGCGCCTTGTCCGCACCAGTGATCATAAAAACTACCAGGGCCGCGTTGTTGACGGCCGGAGCAGTCAGTGTGATGCGCTCGGTGAAAAGCTTGCCGACCCAGTTTCGCGCGACAATGCGCTTGGTTTCGTGCAGCGCCTTGGTGCCGGGAAAAAGCGAGAGGGTATGGCCTTCGTTGCCCATTCCCAGCAGCACCAGATCGAACCGCGGGAATTGCCCTTCTCTCAGCGTGAAGCCGGTGCGTAACGCCTGCTCGTATTCAGCCGCGGCTTTTTCGGTGTCCTTGTATTCGCCCTTGATGCGTGTCACTTGCTCTGGCTTTATCGGCGCCTTGGAGATCATTGCCTCCGTGGCCATGCGGAAATTGCTGTCGGCGTGATCTGGGCCGACGTTTCGCTCGTCGCCGAAAAATAGATATATTTTGTCCCAGGGAACCAGGGCTTTGAGCGCCGGATCGTTCACCAGTAACCCATAGAGAGTCTTCGGTGTCGATCCGCCGGCCAGGGCCACGGTGAACGAGCCTTTTTCTTTCACGGCGGTTTGCGCGGCCTGCACAAATTCCTGGGCCACGCGCTTCGCGATGGCTGCTCCGTCCGCCAGAATTCGAACTTCGCGCTCCACATTCGCTCCGTTTACGCGGTGACGGCTTTGTCTGCGGCGGCTGCGCTGGTTCGTTTGTCGCCGTCTTCCTCACCGATGCGGCGCCAGCTGCGGCCATCGCGCACGAGCAAGTCGTCGGATTCCTGCGGCCCCCACGAGCCCGCGGCATAGTTCGGGAATCCCCGCGGCGGCAGGGCATGCCAAACGTCCAGGATGGGTTGAATCACGCTCCAGCCCGCTTCGACCATATCCGCGCGCTGGAACAGCGTGGGATCACCGGCCATGCAATCGCGCAGCAGCCGTTCGTATCCGGTGTTGTGTTCGACGCCGAAATAACGCTCGTAATCAAAATCCATGTTTACCAGGCCCAGCTTCATCACCGACCCGGGAATTTTCGCTCCAAAGCTGAGCGAGATTCCTTCTTCCGGCTGAATGTGAATCACCAGGCGATTGGTCTCCAGGTTTTTTACGGTGGTATTCCGGAACAGGACAAATGGCGTTCGCCGAAACTGGATCACCACTTCCGTGGTGCGCTGCGCCAGCCGCTTGCCGGTGCGCAGGTAAAAAGGCACGCCGGCCCAGCGCCAGTTGTCGATTTGTAGCTTCATGGCCACGAACGTGTCGGTATGCGAGTCTGGCGCGACATCCGGCTCGCTGCGATACGCGGCCGCCCGTTCGCCATGGGCCAGCCCTTCGTCGTATTGCCCGCGCACGCTGTGGGTGAGCACGTCTTCGGGCCCCAGGGGTTGGATGGCATGCAACACTTCCGCCTGCTTGTTGCGAACTTCGTCGGCGTCGAAAGAGATGGGCGGCTCCATGGCCGTCATGGTAAGCAGCTGGAACAAATGATTGGGAACCATGTCGCGCAGCGCGCCGGCGGTCTCATAAAAACCGCCGCGATGCTCCACGCCCACAGTTTCCGCGGCGGTAATCTGCACGTGATCGACGTAGTTGCGATTCCACAGCGGCTCGATGATGTTGTTGGTGAAACGAAACACCATCAGGTTCTGCACCGTCTCTTTGCCTAGATAGTGGTCGATGCGGTAAATCTGCTTTTCCGTCAAAACCTGCTTTAGATCCTGATTAAGCTGGCGCGCCGACTCCAGATCGTGTCCAAAAGGTTTCTCCACGATGATGCGCGCCCAGTGATTGTTTTCTTCCTTGGTCAACCCGACTTCCCCGAGTTGTTTGACGATCGGCGAAAAGAATCGTGGAGCCACCGCCATGTAGAAAAACTTGTTGCCTTGGGTGCCATGCCGCTTGTCGACTTCGTCGATCTGCTGCTGCAGGCGTTTGTATGCCTCGGCGTCGCCAAAATCGCCCTTTACGTAGTAGATCCGCTCGGCGAACCAGTCCCAGATCTTCAAGTCGATCTGCTTCGGCGCGTACCGCGGAATCTCTTCGGCCATCGTCTTCCGAAAGCTTTCCGTGGTTTGGTCGTTGCTGGCAAACCCGATGATCGCAAATTGCTTGGAGAGCAGCTCGTCCTGGGCCAGATTGCAAAGCGCGGGAATGAGCTTGCGCATGGTGAGGTCGCCGGTGGCGCCGAAAATCACCATGACGCAGGGTGACGCCTTGGGGTTTGTAGTGGAATGATTCGCAGTCATCGAAACTCTTTCTATTCCCAGGATCTTTCGCGGAAACTCGGCCCCTAAATCAGTGCCCGTCTTTCTTTTCGATGTGCCCGCCAAATTGGAAACGCATCGCCGACAAAAGTTTCGCCGCGAAGTCATCTTCCCCGCGCGAGGTGAACCGCTGATAGAGCGAGGCGGTCAGCACCGGCGACGGCGCCGTGGATTCGATGGCCGCGAGAATGGTCCAGCGACCTTCGCCGGAATCCGAGACCCGTCCGGAGAAGCGCTCCAGCGTCGGCTGGTCGAGCAGCGAAATGGCGGTCAGATCGAGCAGCCACGAGGCCACGACGCTACCCCGTCGCCACACTTCGGTGATGTCCGCGAGATTGAAGTCGTATTGATAATGCTCGGGATTGCGCAGCGGCGTGGTCTCCGCGTCGGTCTCGCGCTGGGTCTTGCCCGCGTTGGCGTGCTTCAGAATATTCAAGCCCTCGGCGTACGCTGCCATCAAGCCATACTCGATTCCGTTGTGCACCATCTTCACGAAATGTCCGGCGCCGGATGGCCCGCAGTGCAAATAGCCTTCTTCGGAGGTGCCCCCGGCTTTCTCGCGGCCTGGCGTGCGATCCACGTTGCCGCGGCCGGGAGCCAGCGTCTTGAAGATCGGATCGAGATGCTTCACGATGTTCGTCTCGCCGCCGATCATCTGGCAATAGCCGCGCTCCAGACCCCAGACGCCACCGCTGGTGCCCACGTCCACATAATGCAGGCCTTTGCCGGAGAGTTCTTTGGCGCGGCGAATGTCGTCGATGTAATAGGAATTGCCGCCGTCGATGACGATGTCGCCGACGTCGAGTTTGCTGGTCAGTTCGTGCAGCGTAGCGTCCACCACGCCGGCTGGAACCATCAGCCAGACGGCGCGAGGCTTGGAGAGCTTTTTTACAAAGTCGTCCAGCGAAGAGGCACCGATGGCGCCTTCTCCGGCGAGTTGCTTCACGGACTCCGCGCTGCGGTCGTAAACCACGCCCTGGTGACCGTTTTTCTGCAACCGCCGCACCATATTGGCGCCCATCCGGCCCAGTCCAATCATGCCCAGTTGCATCGCGTGCGCTCCTCTTTAGTTCGAATGGATGAAAAGTCGTTGCCGATTCTTATTTGAGAATTTTTTGCAGTGCCGATCCCAGCTTGGCCAGGTCTTTGCCCACATTCTTGCCCAGATGCACGCGCAAGGCACGCCGGCCGCGCTCCGCGAGAACCGCGAAGTCTCCGCGCGCTTGTGCGGCCTTTACGACCCCGAAGGTGTACTTTTGTCCCGGCACCGGCAGGTCCACCGCGTCATCGCAGGTGATTTGCAGGAACACCCCGCTATTCGGCCCGCCTTTGTAGGCTTGACCGGTGGAGTGCAGGAAGCGCGGCCCAAAACCAAGAACAGTGGCAACCTTTTTCTTGTCTCGCACCGCATGCCGGATCTTCTGCAGCGCCGTGTCGTTAGCGGCGTTCATGGTGACATACCCGAGCACGCCAAAGTAATCGCCCGCGCCGATCCGCCCGAGATGGGCCTTCAGCACGTCAGCCAGCGTCGAGCCACCCTTCAACGCCGCGGTGTTTCTCTCGTCGGCGTACAGCTTGATGCCGCTGCCCTCAAAGAACGGAGTTTCCGCCGGGAGCTTTCCCGCGGCTTCATATTCGCTGGTCAATTTCTTCGTTTCGATCTTGCTGGCTTCCACGTCCGGTTGATTGAACGCGTTAATTCCGATGATCGAGCCGGCAACCGCGGTGGCAATCTCCCACCGGAAGAATTCCTGCCCGAGGTTGTATATGTTCGGAAGAGAAATGCGCACCACTGGATGCCCGGCCTTCTCCAGCGCGGCCACCGCTGCGTCTTGTGCTTTGTTCGGCTTGGTCTCCAGTCGCAGATAGGCAAAGACGCGGTCGTTTCCGTAGACGGCGGGTTTCCCCAGCTTCTCGCGATCCACCGGAACAATGCCCTTGCCAATCTTGCCCGTGGATTCCGCGAGCAATTGTTCCAGCCACGCGCCCAGATCGGCGATCCCCGGCGAGGCAATGATGGTCACTTTGTCGCGGCCTTGCGTCGCCGCCACGCCCAGGATCGTTCCCAGCAGCACTCCGGGATTTGTGTCCGCGGCGGCCGAAGCGCCGCAAGCCTTGACCATTTCCTCAGTATTCTTCAGGAATTTCGGCAGGTCGAGGCCCATCACCGCGCCGGGCACCATGCCGAAATTGGACAGCGCGGAGTAGCGTCCTCCAATGCTTGGCACGCCCGCGAAAATCTTGCGGAACTTGTCGGTCTCGGCGACCTGCTGCATCTTCGAGCCGGGATCGGTGACGGCGATGAACCGGTTGCCCACTTCTTTCTCGCCGACCTTGGCCTTCACGCGTTCGAAAAAGTATTGTTTATAGATGTTCGGTTCCAGCGTGCTGCCGGATTTGCTGGAAACGATGCAGATGGTGCTCTTGAGATCGACTTTCTTTTCGATGGCCTTGATCTGCGCCGGATCGGTGGAATCCAGAACATGCAGCTCGGGGAAGCCCTTGATCTTGCCAAAAGTCATCCGCAGCACTTCCGGGCACAGGCTGGAACCGCCCATGCCCAGCAGCAATGCGTGCTTGAATTTGGCTTTCTTTACGTCCGCAGCGATGTTTTTCAGTGCATCGATATGGGCGATCTGTTCTTCGGTGATGCCCAACCAGCCGAGCCACTTGCTCTCGTCCGCGCCGGTCCACACCGAAGCGTCGCCCTGCCAGAGCCGCTTTACCTTGTCATTCTTCTTCCAATCTTCGAGCGACGCTTTGACCGCACTGCCCAGCGCCGGTGGCAGCTTGTAGCTCTGGCGATTTAGGCTCACGCATGCACCCCTGCGGTCTTGCCGGTCGCTTCCAGAAGCTCTTTGAAAGCGTCCGCGAAGAGTTTAACGCCGTCGACTACCAACTTCTCCGTCACTTCCTTCATGGAAATGCCGGCCTTCTCCAGGTTGGCCATAGTCTTAGCCGCGTCGTCGACACTCTCGGTCAAGCTGGCTCGCAGTTTGCCGTGATCGCGGAACGCGTCGAAGGTGGCCGGTGGAATGGTGTCCACGGTGTCCGCGCCGATCAGCTCTTCCACGTACAGTACATCGCGATACTTTGGATTTTTTGTGCTGGTGCTGGCCCACAGCAGCCTTTGCGTCTGCGCGCCCTTGGCCGCCAGCGCCTTCCAGCGCGCGCCGCCAAAGAGTTCCTGGTACTTCTTGTAGGTCAGCTTGGCGTTGGCGATCGCGACCTTCCCTTCTACCGAGGTCAGCAGCGCCCGCTGGCCCGCATCCGTTACCGTTTTAAGCTTAGCCTCGATCTGGCCGTCGATCAGCGAGTCGATGCGGCTGACGAAGAAGCTGGCCACGCTGGCGATGTGGCTCACATCCTGGCCCTTCTTGACGCGGGCTTCGAGTGCCGCGACGTACGCTTCCGCTACTAGTTCGTACGCCGACTGCGCGAAGAGCAGCGTGATATTAATGTTCAGCCCGTCTTCCAACAGTTGCCGGATGGCCGGGACCCCTTCTTTCGTGGCCGGCACCTTGATCATCACGTTCTCGCGGTTCACGCTCTTCCACAGCCGCCGCGCTTCGTCGATGGTCGCCTGCGTGTCGTTGGCCAGCAGCGGAGAAACTTCCAGGCTGACATACCCGTCGCGCCGCTTGCTCTCTTCATAAACCGGCCGGAAGATATCGGTCGCGTCCTGCACGTCGCGAATCGCGATCTTCTCGTAAACCCCCGACGCGCCCAGTTTCTTGGCGTCCGGCGCCTCCAAAATATCCTTATAGAAGTCGCTGTTCACGATGGCCTTCTCGAAAATCGTGGGATTCGAAGTCATCCCGCGCAGGCCGTCGTCGTGAATCATCTTCTTGAGCCCGCCGCCCGTGAGCAAATCCCGGCGGATATAATCCATCCACGGCGACTGCCCATACTCCAGCAGTCCTTTCAGAGGGTTGGCACCCTTGTTTGCACCGACATTCGGAACCGTCGCTGAGGTCGTCATCGTATTTCTCCTTTACGTCAAACTCCCCAAGGTGTTCATTGTACGCCGCTACGTCGTAACGCGCCCCGGTTGCCCTGCCGCCGAATCCGGAGTCGCTCTAACCTTTTACGCTAATCGCAAAACTTGGCTTCCAGCGCTTTCACTTTGCCGAGCCGCCGGACATGCCGCTCTTCGCCGGTAAATTTCCCGCCGAGGAACGCGGTGACCAGCTCATGCGCCAAGGCCACGCCAATCACGCGCGATCCCAGCACCAGCACATTGATGTCGTCGTGTTCCACACCTTGGTGCGCGGAATACGTGTCGTGGCACATTCCTGCGCGAATACCCGGCAACTTGTTGGCCGCTACGCTGGCCCCCACGCCGCTGCCGCAAATCAGCACGCCGCGCTCCGCTTTGCCATCCAGTACCGCCCGGCCGACCTTCTCCGCAAAGTCCGGATAGTCCGACGGTTTTTCGTCAAACGCTCCGACGTCCAGCACTTCGTGCCCCAGCGAGCGCAACACCTCGCCCATGGCTACCTTCAGCTGAAATCCGGCGTGATCCGAGCCAATCACCAGTTTCATCGCCCGCTCACTTTCCCAGAACTTGTTTGGCGGTAGCCACGACGTTTTCCGTTTCAAACCCGAATTTCTTCAACAGGTCTTTAATCGGCGCGGACGCTCCAAACGTGTGCATACCAATGATTCGGCCCTTGGGGCCGACGTAGCGTTCCCAGCCGAATGTCGCAGCCATCTCCACGGAGACTCGTGCCGTCACGCTCGCGGGGAAAACACTTTCTTTGTACGCGGCGTCCTGGCTCTCGAAAAGCTCCCACGAAGGCATGCTCACCACCCTGGCTTTCACGCCGTCCGCTTTGAGTTTCTCGTAAGCTTCCACACAAAGATGGACTTCGCTGCCGGTGGCCATCAAGATGACGTCGGGTTTTCCACCCTCCGCGTCAGCCAACACGTAAGCACCCTTCGCCACGCCCGATGCGGGCGCATATTTCGTGCGATCGAACGTGGGCAGCGCTTGTCGCGTCAGCACTATCGTCGCCGGTCCGTGCTTGTGCAGCATGATGATCTTGTAGGATTCTACCACCTCATTCGCGTCGCCCGGACGCAGCACCAACATGTTCGGCATGGCCCGCAACGACGCCAACTGCTCGATGGGCTGGTGCGTCGGCCCGTCTTCTCCTAGGCCGATCGAGTCATGCGTGAAAATATAGGTCGCGGGAATTTCCATCAAGGCGCCTAGTCGCATGGCCGGGCGCATGTAGTCGCTGAAGTTAAAGAACGTCGCGCTGAAACTCCGCAGCTTGGACACCGTCATGCCGTTCACAATCGCGCCCATGGCGTGCTCGCGTACTCCAAAGTGCACATTGCGCCCTTTGCGTTCGTCCGCGTAGAAGTCGCCAGCGCCATCGAACGTCAAATTCGTCTTGTTGGAATGGGCCAAGTCCGCCGAACCGCCGATCAGCCACGGAATGTTCTTCGCCAATGCGTTCAGGGTCTTGCCCGAAGAATCACGCGAGGCCACGCCCTTGGCGTCCGCCGGGTAGGTCGGCAAATCCTTATCCCAGCCGTCCGGAAGCTGCCCGCTCTGCATCCTGCTCAGTTGATCCGCGAGCTCTGGAAACTGTTTCTTGTATTCGGCAAATTTCGCGGCCCACGCACCGCGCGCCTCAGCGCCCCGCTTACCGATCCCATTTTTAAACTGATCGTAAACGCCTTCCGGCACTAAAAACTTCGCATCTTCCGGCCAACCGTAGAATTTCTTCGCCAGCTTAACTTCCGCTTCGCCTAGCGGCTCGCCATGCGCGTCGGAGGAATCCTGTTTGTTCGGCGACCCATAACCAATATGACTGTCCACCACGATCAGTGTCGGCCGGTCCGTAGTTTTCAGGAACGTCTCATACGCGCGCCCCAGCATGTCCAAATCGTTGGCGTCCGCCACTCGCGTGACGTTCCACCCGTAGCTTATGAAACGCGTCATCACGTCTTCGCTGAACGACCACTTCGCCGGACCATCCAGCGTGATGTGGTTGTTGTCGTAAATCCAGCACAGGTTCCCCAGCTTCAGATGCCCGGCCAGCGAAGCCGCTTCGCAGCTAACCCCTTCCATCAAACAGCCGTCTCCGCAAACCGCATACGCGTTAAAATTGAAAAGTTCGAAACCCGGCCGATTGTAGTTCGCCGCCAGCCACGCACTCGCGATCGCCATCCCCACGCTATTCGCGGCTCCTTGGCCCAGAGGTCCCGTGGTCGTTTCCACGCCGGTGGTCAGGTGCGATTCGGGATGTCCCGGCGTCTTGCTATCCAACTGCCGGAAGCGCTTGAGCTCTTCCATCGGCAACGACAGCTTGTCCAAAACTTTCCCGCTCTTATCGACGTCCTTGACCCCGACCAAGTGCAGCGTCGCGTACAGCAGCATGGAGGCATGCCCGGCGGAAAGCACAAAGCGGTCGCGATTCGGCCACGTAGGATCAGCGGGATCGTAGCGCAGGTATCGCTGCCATAGCGCATACACCACCGGCGCCAGCCCCATCGGCGCGCCTGGATGGCCGGAGTTGGCCTGCTGCACGCCATCAATCGCCAGCGTGCGGATGGTATTGATGCTCAGCAGGTCCATATCTTGCTGCGTTTTCGGCTGACTCACGTTTGCTCCTGAGCGGGCGGAAGCGCGCCCACTGCTCTTAGAAAAGTTTTAGATGCACCGCGTCATCCGGCGGATGACGAAAAGTTCTGCGCCAAAAACGAATCACCAGTTTGCTGGGAATACCGGGTTCCTAGGGGCGGTTCGTTCAAGTTGATTCCCCTCCACGCGAATGAATTAGACCGGCCTCGGGACGCGACACCGGCGAAGGGAGGAGGGACACAAGCTACCGTGAGACCCAGCGCTTGTCAATGACGTTACGCCCCTGGAAGAGCCCTGGCTCATCGTGTCCCCTCGCGAGGTTGAAGTGTTTCGGCGATAGAGGCGGAAAGAGATGGCCGCAAGCAGGATCTCGCGCATATCCAAGCGCAATGGACCTTGTTTCAGCAAATCCGCGCGGATGCCGGCGGATACCGAGGATAGGCTTAGCAAGTGGGCTCGCCCCGATGTCAGCCGGTAGGCACGGCCTGTTCGTCGCGGCGGTCCATGTACACCCGGAACACGCCCATCGCCGCCGCCACAATGGTCGGCCCGGCTATCAGCCCCAGCAACCCGAACACTTGCAAACCGCCGAGCACGCTGATAAACAGCAGCAGCTCATTCAAATGCGTGCGGTTGCGCAGCAGCAGCGGCCGCACGATGTTGTCCGCGGCCGTGGCCACCCCGCCGCAGATCACCACCACCACCAGCCCTTTGCCCCAGTGCCCGCTAAATCCCAGCCACAATGCGGCGGGCGCCCAGATCAGCGCCGAACCCACCACCGGCACGATCGAAAAAAACGCGATCAACACGCCCCAGAAAATCGGTGTGCTGATGCCCCCGATCGTGAAAGCCAGCCCTCCCAAGAGTCCCTGCAAGCACGCAATGACCAGTGCCACCGCCACGCTGGCGAAAATCAAATCTTTGGATTCGCTGAGCATGTCCGTCTGGATCGATTCGTCAAACGGCATCAGGTGGCGCACGCCGCGTACCACGCTTTGGCCGTCGCGAAACATGAAGAACAGCGAAAAAATCAAAATAAACAAATCCACGAAAAATGCAAATAGGTTTTTCACCAGCCCGGTAAGGCTGCCGGCCATAAAGGACGCCACTTTTTCGGCCCCTTGCCGCAGCGGCTCGGAAAAATCGGCCGATCTCCACTCGCTCGGCAGCAGATGGCTGCGGGCCCAGACAATCGCATGCAAGGACAAGGCCTTATCCGGATCGCGCAGCGCGCTCTGTATGGCGCCGCTGGCGACCAGAGCCTCGCGCGTGGTATACACCAGCACGATGATTCCCGGCACCACCAGCAGCAGCGTAACGCCCAGCGTGCTTAGCAATGCCGCGGGCGTCGGCCGCAATCGCCGCTCGATCCGTTCGTGCAAAGGATAAAAAAAGATCGCCAGCACCGCTGACCAGGCCAGCGGCACCAGAAACGGTTCCGCGATCCGGAACACCAGGTAGCCAAGCAACAACAGCGCGCCGTACGAAAGTACGGTGGTCAACCGGTCACTGGTAGTTGCCTTGGAAGAAGTAGCGGGCTTCATGCGCGGTATATAATCTCAAACATCAGACGAGGGGGCCGCTTCGCGGTCGCCCAGACCAGGCCACCCACAGGCGACGGAACATAACTCGACGTGTCATCCAAACCCAGTTCACTCGCGCTTACGTCCTATCAGTATCGCCTCCTCGCGGTGCTGGCGCTAATCAATTTTGTCAATTTCGCCGACCGCCAGGCCATTCCGCCGCTGGTTCCGCTAATTCGCGATGAATTCGGACTCAGTAGCACGCAAATCAGCTATCTCCAAGTCGCTCTGCAAGGCGTGCTCGCTGTTTCCAGCATTCCCTTCGGATTCTTTGCCGACCGCTTCAATCGCTCACGCATCATCGCCGGCGGCGTGATCTTCTGGAGTTTCGCCACCATTTCCACCAGCCACGTTCACACCTTCGCGATGCTGCTGCTCGCGCGCGCCTTCGTCGGCATCGGCGAAGCCGCCTACGCGCCCGCCGCGCAATCCATGATTTCCGGCGCGTACCCGCAGGAAGACCGTGCCCGCGCGCAATCCATTTTCGCCGCAGGCATGCTCATCGGCGGCACTGCGGGCCAAGCCATTGGCGGCATTGTCGGACAGTGGCTCGGCTGGCGCGCAGTCTTCTACGCCATCGGGATTCCTGGCTTGCTTCTCTCCTTCGCGATCCTCGGCCTGGCCGAGCCGCCGCGGGGACCGCGCAGCGAAGTGGTGCCGCTGACGCGCTTGCTGCGCGTGCCGGCGTTTCTGACACTGATCGTAAGCGGCGTGATGATCACTTTTGCCAGCGTGGCGTTTATTACTTGGGGCACGGATTTTGTGGTGCGCTACAAGGATTTCAGTTTGAAGGAAGCGGGAGTTTCTCTGGGTCCGACGCTGCTGCTTTCCGGACTCTTCGGAGTGCTCGTCGGCGGTTTTGTTGCCGACCTTTTACAAAAACGTTTTGCGTTCGGCCGTATTCTTACGGTGGCCTGTGGCTTTCTGGTCGCCGCGCCCTTTATTTTGTGGGCCATCACCAGCGAGGACAAACATCAGATCGTCGCGGCGTTTTTCATCGCCGGATTTTTTATGTCCTGGTATCACGGGCCGCTCACCGCCGTGATTCACGACATGATGCCGCGCCGCGCGCATGCGTCGTCGGTGGGCGTGTACATGTTCGCGACGCAGCTTTTCGGCGGGATTCTTGGGCCCTACGTCGTCGGGCGGCTCGACGATCTCGCCGACTTGATTCTCGGCCTGCAAGTCGCCGTGGTGGTGATGGTCGGCGGCGCGCTCCTGATGTTTCTGGTCATGTACTTCATTCGCCGCGATGGCCTGCGCCATCCCGAGTTAGAAGCCTTTCACGCCGAAGCCGGCGATTGAAATAGAACGCCGCGGCTACAGCAGAAGCTAAGAGTGTTTCCTCAGGGGCTGAAGCCCGTTGTGGGCGAAGACTTTATGTCGGAGCTAAAGCTCCGACCCCTGATCGGCTACCTTTTCCCGCACGTGGTGAAACCAATGCCTCCTTCAAGCCGCTACTTGATGCCGATTTGCTCGACCAGGCGCAGGACGTCGGCTTCCGCCACATCGTAGAGCGGGCGTTCGTCTTCTTCCTCCAGGCGTTCGCGCAGGTATTCGGCGGCGATGAAGCTGGCTTCGCGGTCGGTGAGGTCGCGGTTGGTGCGGTCGCGGAATTTAACGAAGGCCATGTGAGCCAGACCCAGAACGATGGCTGTGCCGTCGACGTAGAACTTGGTGTCGATAGTGTCGCTGTGGCGGGTGGCGATGCCGTTCCACATGTGCGAGAAGCGGCACTGATGGGTTTGGCCGGTGAGCTTCGAGGTCACATCAAAAACGCCTACAAACGTGCTCATCTGGCCGACGTTGGCCAGCGACGACCTGAATTCCGCTTCTTTCCGCTTTTCGTTGAGTTCCGTTGGCACTCGTTTGACCTCGCTGGATTTCTGAGCGGCCGCGGCTGGCGGCGCGCTTCCCTCTTTAGCGGCTGACCGCGGCTGCGGTATCCACATGTACGTAGCTCCCCACGGCGGCGCCGACGCCCGCGCCGCTCGGAACGCGGAAGCCTTGATCGAGCAGCGTCTTTTCCAGCGCCGCGAGGAACAGTAGAACATTCGGCTTCTGGCTGCAATGGCCCATCAGGCCGACGCGCCAGATCTTGGCTTTCAGGGGACCAAGACCGCCGGCGATTTCGATGCCGAATTCGTCGAGAAGCTGATTGCGGACTTTTGCGTCATCGACGCCGCTGGGAATCATGACCGCCGTAACCGTGGGCAGGCGGTCTTTCGGATTCTTCACCAACATTTCCAGGCCCATGGCTTCGAGACCGGCGATCAGCGCGAGCTGATTCAGGCGATGGCGCTCCCAACGCGCCTCCAGGCCTTCTTCGATGACCATGCGCATGGCTTCACGCAGCGCGAAGATCAGCGAGACCGGTGGAGTGTGATGATACAGGCGGTCCTTGCCCCAGTAATTCATGGCGGTAGTCAGATCGAAGTACCAGCTCTGCACTTTTGTTTTGCGGGTGCGGAAGGCTTCTTCGGCGCGGGGGCTTACGGTGATGGGAGACATGCCTGGCGGCGCGCTGATGGCTTTTTGCGTGCCGCTGAAACAGACGTCGATGCGCTCCTTGTCAATGTGCAACGGCACAGCGGCTAGGGAGGCGACGGTGTCGACAACCAGCAAAGCGCCGAGTTCGTCGGCGACCTTGCGGAAACCGTCGAGCTGGGTCAAAACGCCGGAAGAGGTCTCGCCCTGGGCCAGACCTACGATCTTGATTTTCTTGCCCTTGCCGGCGCGGCGCACGTCTTCGGGATCGACGGCCTGGCCGTAGGGCGCTTCCACTTTGGTGACCTTGGCCGGGGTGTGGCCGGCGATGACCGCCATGCGATCGGAAAACAAGCCGTTGACGCAGATGAGGGCCTCGTCGCCTTCTTCCAAGGTGTTGACGACGGAGGCTTCGATGCCTCCGGAACCGGAAGCGGAGAGCGGCATGGTCAGGCGGTTTGCGGTCTGAAAGATTTGGCGTAGCAGGACCTGGACGTCGTCCATGCAGCCACGGAACCACGGATCGATGTGGCCAACGAGGGGCGTAGCCAAGGCGCGGTAGACGCGCGGGTCCATGGAGGACGGACCGGGCGTAAGCATGAGCCTATTGGGAGGATTGAGTTCGCCGATTGCCGGGTGAGTCATCGCATTAGCCCCCTGAGAAAAGCGCGGGACCCGATTCTCCCGCACTGGGCTGGAGAGGCGCAACCGACAAATTGGCGGGTAGGCCAGTGACTGGTGACTCGTGACCGGTGACTGGTGAAAAGAAAGACTCGACCCCTACCCCCGTATGTTTTGTGCAACAATATGATTCCATGATGGTTAGCTCGTCGTGTAATGCAACGCTTTGATTCTGAGGGAGATAACCGGTGCCGTGCTTTCGGCTTTGGTCGCAGGGTGTCGGCACCCCCCCACCCCATGGGGCAGTTTGTATTGGTATCAAAGAAAAGAACTTAGCAAAAAGGCAGTTTGTAAACCGTTGAAAATAAAGAGGTGATTTGCACAAGAGGCGCGCAGCGATGCGCTTTGCAGGGGTGCAGGAATGAACTGAGCTACACCCGCGGGGTAGTGCGCATGAGTCTGAAAGGAAAGGGGTTACAAATTGGTATGTTGGAAGTTGTTGAAAATAAAGGGGCGATTTGCGATTGAAGTGCGCAGGGATGCGTGTTGCAGGTGGGAAGGGGCGGTTCGGGCGCGGGCTGGTCAGGGCAAACACAACTCAGCATAGCACAATATTTACTGTTTGTCAACTGACTTTATAAGTATAAGAAATGGAAGGGATTGCGAGGAGCGGCTGGAGGTCAGCTTGGGATCCGGAGGGTAGCTTTGGCGGTCCCAACTAAGATGCGGCTGGAAAGGGAGGTAATAGTCAAAGCAAACATCCGTATTTAGCTAGATGCCACTGTTAACGCGTAAACTGAGCCGTCTGCCCTATTCTTTTCAACCCCGGAGTGGTACCTTGGCGCATATTGGAATGGAGAAGCAACTTTTCAAACTGCCGGAATATCACAGGTCTTTAACTAAATTTGTGAGTATAGCAGTTCACGAGGTAATGATCCGGAAAAGCCCAATCCTGTCAAAGATCAGGTCGATTCCGTCGCAGCAGATTCCAACCTTTAGAACCACTGGGCCTTCTGGCCAAGTGGTCGAGAATTCACCTTTACAGGTACTGACGCCGTTCACCATCAACCTAGCCGACGCAAAGACGGGGAACTTCGACAGCCTCTTTGATGCCATTGACTATGCCTCCGAGCATCTCTTGAAGGAGGCAATGAACCACTTCTATAGCTATTTGGACCGCATCTGCGCCGCAGCAGGCACCAGCGTAGATGCCAAAGGCCAGCCCGTCAGCCATGATTTGATTCTCAGGATGCTGGATTCGGTCGAGATCGGTTTTGACGAAAACGGTGAGCCAGAAATGCCAACGCTTGTAATGCATCCTGCGATGGCAGAGCAAATCCGACGATTGCCACAACCAACAGAAGCTCAACTTAGGGCCCTCGCCGACCTTATAGACCGCAAGAGGCAGGAACACGGTGCTCGACAACGTAGTCGCAAACTATCTTGACAATCTCGAGGAGCGGGAATTCGATGCCCCTTTTATGGCCTTGCTTCGGGCCACCGGGTTTCGCGAGATTCATTTGCTGCACGGCCCCTTCGAGTTTGGTAAGGACTTCATCGCACAAAACACCGACGCCGGTCTTCCTTGTCAATTCGCCTTTCAGACGAAGGCGGGAGACATTGGACTTGCGGACTGGAATGTATGTAGAGGTCAAATCGACTTACTAAGAACCAATTCTCTAGCCCACCCGGCTTTCGATACCCAGCTACCCCGAAGAGCGGTTTTCGTGACCACTGGACGCTTGGTCGGCGGTGCTGCACTAGCGGCACAAGAATACTCGCGTTTCCTCGGGCAAAATGGTGAGACCGGATTTACAACATGGGACAAAGAAAAACTAGTTGAACTGATTAGCCGTAGCCCTGAGATAGGCCTTTCAGGACATTCAAACGGACCGTTGCTTTCGATTGTTGGCGCGATTGACCAGGGAGTTGTGACAGATTCGGAACTTGAGAGATTTTCACGGACCTGGGTAACACCGGATGAGCCGTTTAGTCTTCATAGGAGTGCTCTCGAAGCCGCAATTGTCTGCAACAGATTGCGCCGAAGCGAAAGACTCGATTTGGGCTGCTACGTGGCCCTTTGCTTGGTAAGGGCCGCGTGGGCCTCAGCCCACGGTCCCATTCCGGGGACTGCTGAGGCAACCATGGTTGCGGAGGCGGGACGGAGCCTTTTTAAGCATTATGCTGGTGATCTTTTCGCCCGCTGTGACGAGGAAGTCCTCGATGCCAGCAAACTTATATGCTCTTACGAGCCGCCATCGGCTCACGTTACGTATCCCGTCCGTTGCCTTCGTCTGGTCGAACTGCTCGGTCTGCTAGGCTTCCTCCAATTTGAGGAGCAGGGGCACCCCGACGAGAGCCTAACTAGGTTTCTATCGAGATTTTTTTTGGTTCATCCCGGGGCAGCGCATCCGCTCTCTGATCGCTGGGCGGTATCACTGGTGGCTCCCATCTTGTTGCTCGCCAACAGCCAACTTTCAGAAGTAATACGAAGCGTCCTCACGGAGACTGTCCGGTGGATAGGCGACCGATACGAAACGCGGGCGAGCGGACTCGCCGGGCCGACGTCAACCCCCGACGAGGAGATTAGTTATCTACTCGGAGGGCCGTTTGAACACGTCAATGTTGAACGACGAATGGAGTCTTACGTTGCAACAGTCGTTCTGGATTTGGCTGCCGTACTCGAAATGGGAGACGTATTCGAGTTGGCGAGGAATGACTTTTTGGCGGTGGCAGCGAATCCCTGCGTCGTAGAGGTAAAAGACACGCCGGGGCAATACACGATTGACGCCACCGATCTAACATTCGAGGCAAACATGACCTATGCCGAAACCTGGTTGCCTCAGGATCGGTGGAAGGTCGCCCCCCATCACACTCGTGGACCGGATAGCTACTACCTTCAGCGGATAGGCCGACCGTGGGATCATCTGGCGATCAGCAGCGTTCTTCGCGACCGGCATTTCGTAAGCACATGTCGAGGGTTTGTCGAAAAGGGGCAACGAGCGTCGTAGGGCGGATGATGGTTGGATGGAAGAGCGAGGCGACACGGCAGCAAAGAGAGATTCCTCTCTGCGCGGGTCGACCCTTCGCACGAAGCGAAGGGAAGAAAAAATCGGCCCGCTCCGTTCGGAATGACGGGCGTTGGGAGAAAGGCAAAGGAGTGACCGGTCTGAAGACCGGCCACTGCAATGCCTCGGGTGAGCGCAGTCTTAGGGCTTCTCGGCGGAGCTCACGGATTTGCGATGCGCTTCTTGCGACGCCTGGAAGGCTTTGTTGGCATGTTCTAGGGCCTGTTTGGAATGCTCGTGTGCGGTTTGGTGATCTTCTTTGCCGTGATGCACGGCGGCGGCGCGGTGGGCGTGGGCGGCGAGTTCGTGAAATTCGGCGGCTCGGATGTGCGACTCTTTGGCCATAGGGTTTCTGTTCCTCGGTTTCTCTCTCCCACTATAGGGTCATTTCGTTTTCCGGGATGTCCCATTGCGGACACTTGCGTTGCAGGCCAGCGGACGCGGGAGAGTTGTAGCGGGAAAATAAGATAACCCGGAGAAGAGAAAGGCGGGAATTTCACCACAGAGGACGCAGAGCACACAGAGTAAAAGAAAGAGTGATACATTTTTGGGGAAAGCGGAGTTAGAGAGGTGCTTATGGCTTGCAGTGGTTCGCGCCGGGAGTTCCTTTTGGGGATGGGGGCGGTCGCTGCTGCAACCGCGGCTTGGTCTGTTCCGGGCGAAGCGGTTTGGGCTGCTGCGCCGCTTTATCCGCCTATGGATTTGTCTTACTTCGATACGCCTATTTCGGCGGCGGCTGCGGAGATGCATATCGGGTATGCGTCGATTACTTGGGGTGGGAAGGACCGGCAGGCGATCCAGGATATTGCTGATTTGGGATTTCGCGGAATTCAGGTGCGGTCCAACGTTATTAAGGATTTTGGGAACGCTGGCGAGTTGCGGGAGTTGCTCGAGAAACACCAATTGAAGATGGTGGCGCTTTCGAGCGGCGGGGTGCGGATCGATCCGGCGGCCGAGACGGAGGAGATTGCCAAGCATACGGCGCATGCAAAATTTGTGCGCGATGCCGGGGGACTTTATCTGCAGGTGACCGACGACCGGCCCAAGGATCGGGCGATTACCGCGGCGGACTACAAGAGGCTGGGCTCGTTGCTGACGGAAATTGGGAAGCGGACGGCGGATTTGGGAATTTCGCTGGGCTACCACAACCACATGGGTTCGCTAGGGGAGCGGCCTGAGGAGGTCGAGCAAATCCTAGCGGCTGCGGACCCGCGTTACGCCAAGCTGGAATTGGATGTGGCGCACTACTTTCAGGGCGGGGGCGATCCGGCCAAGGCGATTGAGAAATACCGCGACCGGCTGCTTTTTCTGCACATCAAGGATGTGGAGCGGATGCCGGAGCGGGCGGACGGCAAGCCTTCGTATCGTTTTGTGGAGCTTGGGCGCGGGAAAGTCGATCTGCCGGCGGTGTTCGATGCCTTGCGGCGGGTGAATTTCCGGGGTTGGTTGATTATCGAGTTGGATGACGTGCCCGATGGGGCGCGGACGCCCAAGGAGTCGGCGTCGATCAGCAAGAAATACCTGGAAGAAAAGTTGGGAGTGACGGTATGAAGGCGGCGTTCCGGGTGGCGGTGATCAGCGACGAGATCACCCAGGATTTTGGGCGGGCTTGCGAAGTGGCTTCGCAGGAATTTGGGATGGAGTGGATCGAGCTGCGGGAGATGTGGAACAAGAACTTGCTGCGGCTGGACGCCAAGGAAGTGGCGGAGGCGCGGCGCATTTTGGAAAAGTACAAATTGCGGGTGACGGACATTGCGAGCCCGCTGTTCAAGGTGGATTGGCCGGGGGCGCCTCCATCGAAATACAGCCCGAAGCGCGATCAATTTCACGCGGACTTTACGTTCGAGCAGCAGGGGGAAGTGCTGGAGCGCAGCATCGAACTGGCGAAGGCGTTTGGCACCGACCGCGTGCGCTTTTTCGATTTTTGGCGGCTGGAGGACCCGAAGCCGTATCGCGCAGCGATCAATGAGAAGTTGCTGGAGGCGGCCAACAAGGCTGGGGAGAAGGGCATGATCCTGGTGCTGGAAAATGAGCTGGCTTGCAACACGGCTACGGGAGCGGAGTCGGCCGCAGTGCTGGGCGCGGTGAAGTCGCCTTATTTGCTGTTGAATTGGGATCCCGGGAATGCGGCTACGCATGGCGAAAAACCTTATCCGGATGGATACGAGCTGCTGCCGAAGGAGCGGATTGGACATTGCCATTGCAAGGACGCGGTGCAGAAAGCGGATGGCAACGGTTATGAGTGGGCGGCGATGGGGCGCGGGAGCATCGACTGGACGGGTCAGTTTCGGGCGCTGAAGAAGGATGGGTATCGGCTGGCGGTGAGTCTAGAGACGCATTGGCGCGGGGCGGGGACGCCGGAGGAATCTACGCGGCAGAGTTGGGCGGGGATGAAGAAGGCGTTGCAGGAGGCTGGGGCGATTTAGATGGGGAAAGGTAAAGAAGGAAAGAGTAAAAGATAACGCGGAGACACTGAGGGCGCCGAGGTTACGCCGAGAAGACTAAGAAAAAGAAACAAAGATTTGACACAGAGGACACAACGGGATGAGCAGCCTTCGCGAGGTTCAGGGTAAATAGAGGGCACGGAGAGACCTCAGGAGGGCTGAGAAGGCATGATTCGCCGCTGCGACGACCGCGATTTTGAGGTGATTTGGGCCATCATTAATGATGGGGCGCAGAAGTATAAAGGGATCATTCCTGCCGATCGCTGGACGGAGCCTTACATGGCTCGGGAGAAACTGCGGCATGAGATGGACGATGGTGTGGTGTTTTGGGGCTACGAAGACGGCGGGGCGCTGGCGGGGGTGATGGGGCTGCAGCAGGTGCAGGACGTGACCTTGATCCGGCACGCCTATGTGCGCGGTGACAGCCAGAAGCGCGGGGTCGGGGGGCACTTGCTGGCTCATTTGCGGGGGATGGCTAGCCGGCCGGTTTTGATCGGGACTTGGGCGGATGCGGTGTGGGCGATTCGGTTTTACGAGAAGAACGGATTTCAAATGGTGGGGGCGCGGGAGAAGGACCGGCTGCTGAAGAAATATTGGACTATACCGGAACGGCAGATTGAGACGTCCGTCGTGCTCGCGGACGCGACGTGGCGGCAGAAAAGAGAAGCGGAAGGATAACGCGGAGACGCTGAGGGCGCTGAGGGGCCGCAGAAGAGAGAAAGGCCGGAATTTCCACCACAGAGGGCACAGAGTACACAGAGAAGAGGGGAGTGGAGAAGAGATTGGCCGAGGCTAGCGGGTGGCTACTTCGATTTTGAAGCAGTTGCGGCCGGCGTGTTTGGCGGAGTACAGGGCGCGGTCGGCTTCTTCGATGAGGTGGGCTAGGTCGGGGGCACTGGTCGGCTTGCCCTCGAAGCCGGCGACGCCGAAGCTGGCAGTGATGTGCACCGCCTGGCCGTGGAACAGGAAGCGCTCGGCTTCAAATTTGCGGCGGAGGCGGTCGACGACTACGCCGATGTTCTCGCGGGCGGTGTGGGTGAGGATCAGGAGAAATTCTTCTCCGCCCAGGCGGCCGCACATGTCGGAACCGCGTGTGGAGGCGCGCAGGATGCTGCCGAAGCGGCTGAGGACGGTGTCGCCGGCCTGGTGGCCGTAGGTGTCGTTGATGTGCTTGAAGCGGTCGAGGTCGGCGAGAACGACCCAAAACGGGAAACCGTAGCGCATGGCCCCGCGGATTTGGCGGTCGGCCCATTCCTCAATGGCGCGGCGATTGGGCAGGCCCGTCAGGGGGTCAATGCGGGCTGCTTGTTCGAGAAGGCGGTTCTGGGCTTCGAGCTGCCCTTGCAGGGTGAGAATACGGCGGCCTACGCCGATGCGGGCCAGGAGTTCTTCCGGGTGAAAGGGCTTGGTGAGGTAGTCATCGGCCCCGGCGGCTAGACCGCTGACCACGTGCTCTTTGTCGCTCATGCTGGTGAGCAGAATGATGTACGTGTAGGAGCCCTGGAAACGCTCGCGGATCTGGCGGCAGAGCTCGATGCCGGAAATGTCTGGCATCAGCCAGTCGGTGATAACCAGGGACGGCAGGTGGCGGGCGAAGAGCTTGAGGGCTTCTTCGCCGGTTTCGGCCACGAACACGGAACCTTTGCGGCCGGCCAGGGTATCGGCGACCAGCTTGCGATACACCGGGGAATCATCAACTACCAGTACTGAGAAGTCCTTGCGGTTGCGAGCCGAGCTTCCCATGCGTTCCTCGCCTTTGGGTATATAGCTTGTATCCAGCGAAAAAGCGCGCTGCCGTACGCAACAACGGAAGCAAACTCTTAAACCGGCCGTGTTCCGGCGCGGCGAATCTCAAGTGCGGTAGGTTGAGTTTCTGGGGTGCAGCTGGGGTGTGGCAATAGTACGAAAGTTGCTAGCTACGCGAGTGAGTCAATGCGTTCTTTGGTCTGGTTGGGGGGGCCTGTTGAGCAGGCTTAGGCGGCGAGTTCTTGTGCTTGCGGGTCGAGCTTGTGGGCGGGGACTTTGCGGAGATCCCAGACTAGGCCGCACCAGGAGAAAAGCTTCAACACGTAGTAGGTGATGTCGATTTCCCACCAGAAAAAGCCCTGGCGAGCGGAGGCCATGAAGTGGTGATGGTTGTTGTGCCAGCCTTCGCCGAGGGTCAGGAGGGCGAGGAACCAGTTGTTCTTGCTGGTGTCGTCGGTTTTGTAGCGCACCGAGCCGAACAGGTGCGAGAGCGAATTGATGGTGAAGGTGTCGTGCCAGAGGAGCGCGGTGCTCAGGCAGAAGCCCCAGAGGAAAAGTGGGAGGCCGCCGATTAGATAGAGGCTCACGCCGAGGATTGTGGGGGGGACGAAATGGTATTTGTCCAGCCAGCGCAGTTCGGGGAACTTGGCGAAGTCGGCGATGTAATTGAGGCGCGTCTCGTTGTACCTGTCGGAGACGATCCAGCCAATGTGCGACCAGAAAAAGCCGAAGAGCGTGGGGGAGTGCAAGTCGTCATCCTGGTCGGAGTAGCGGTGATGATGGCGATGATGGGCGGCCCACCAGAGGACGCCCTTTTGGACCGAGGTCATGGCCATAAAAGCGATCACGAACTGGAAGGCGCGGCTGGTCTTGTAAGAACGATGCGAAAAATAACGGTGATAACCGGCGGTGACCCAGAACATGCGTCCGGCGACGAGGGCGACGCAAGTGATCAGATAGGACCAGCGAAATGGAACGAAGAAGACGCCGAGGCCGAGGAGGTGAACCAGGGCAAAGGGCCCGACACCAACGAGCGAAATGCGGGCGCCGTTCGGCAGAGGTATCGAAAGTGCTCGAGAAGCGGTGGCCATCCGGAGCGTTCCTTGGCGTCTGGTTGCTACGCTTACGCTGACTTTAGGTTTGCCGTCAGCGCAAGAACCGGCCGGAGCCGCGCGCCGACAATCAGCGTGCTCAGTGTACGGGGGCGTTTGGTAGGGGTCAAGCGGTCCGCTGGTACAGGTTGTGATGGGAGATTTACCCGTACGTCGGAGCAGAGTGGTGGCGCACGAAATGGGCAGGGCGTGAATGGATATGTTATCGTTCCGCAGGTGGGACGGTGACTCCGGCTTTGCGATTTTCTTCTTGGAAGGCCCGGACCGCTGCGTTAGAGCCCCGGGCAAATACCGACAACAAATGAGGATAGATGGCTGAGCGCCCTGTGTTGGTTGGAGTGATACCGCAGACCGTGGTGCTGGATCCCGGCGATCAGATTTCCTGGATCTCGGACGCGGGCAATCTGCGCGTGGAATTCGACGTTAACCGCTGCCCGTTTACTTCCAATGTGTTTCAGGCGCCGGCTGGAATGCGGTTACTGAGCGGTCCGCCACGAGTGGGCACTAAGACTGGCAACTATAAATACCGGCTGTGGCTCAACGACCAGATGGTCGGGCAGGGCGAAGTCATCCTTAGAGAGAAATAATGCGAGGATGCGGCCAACTTGCGGGCTCCGACGCGACCCTCTTGGAGCGCGGATCGAACGGTGTCAGTTGGATTTCTTTGCCGACGTACTAGCAGCCTTGGGCTGTTTGGCGATGACCTTGTCGGCGATCTTGTCGTAGGTCGCCTGGGGGATGATCTTCTTGCGCACGAGGTCAGTTTTCTTGGCGTAGGGCCGGCCATCGACGATTTTCTTCGAGTAGGCGTCACCAATTCCGGGTAATTCCTTCAGTTGATCCAGCGTCGCGGAATTTAGATCCAGCAGAGCGGCGGAGGCAGCAGTCTTGGCGGGGGCAGCGGGTGCGGGGGCCGCGGCGGGTTTCGCGGGCGTCTGCGAATTCGCCAGGGATACCCCTAGCAGGAGCAACAGGGCCGCCAACATCGTACGGATCGCTTGTTTTCTCATCGGCTTCTCTCCTGTTCGTGGCGTTTCTGGCTTCGCGGAGGATTTCGGTTAACCGCCGGCGGCCAAAGCTCTGGGCACCTCGACCGATTCGGCCAGGCCGCGGCGAACCGGGCCGAGAACGAAGGCCGGTACGGCGCGCTCGGGGGGCAGCATCAGGTTGGCCGCCTTGCGAGGAAATTCGACGCGCTTGTCCAATTTCATGCCGGCTTCGCGCAGGAACTCGGCGGAAAAGCCCATATCTTCGGCGCGGTCGACACCCCAAAACCAGAGCTTTTCCTCGTGGCGCTGGAGGAAATCCAAGGATTCTTCGAGTTTCTTCATGGCGCGGTCGAAGGAAGAGGCCAGGAAGAACACCCCGAGGGACCAGGCGTGGCGCGGGTAGTGGACGCGAATACGGATGCAATACTTGCCACCCTGATTTTTTTCGATACTGCAGCGATAGTCGTTACGGACTGCGGATGTACGCACTGGCATGTTCTTCACCGATCCCTGAAGTCTTGGCGCTGGCCGGCCATCAAAATTGTGTTTCGGATTCCTGCGGGAGCCCCAGGGCAGCCGTTTGGCAACGGTGTTCCCGGTGGAATCCCACATTTTAAGGACACGAATAGCCTAGCGGGGCGCGGGGGCAAAGACAAGGGGCGCTCTGTTAAATTTGTAAGTCTTTTGTTATTAAACGGTTATGTCAGCTTAGGTCGCCAAAGCCCTTGAGTTTATCGGGCATAATTTCCAGCTTGCCTTCTTGCTTCAACCGCGATTCCAAAGCGGTGCGGAAGGCCTCAAAGGCGGTGCTGCGCTTGGTTTGCAGGACCTGTTCGGCCATATCCTTCTTTTGTTTTTCAAAATCGGCGGGATTGGGCTCCTGTTTATCGGTTACGCGGTAGACCATCCAGTTGGCGCCGAGGCTTAGGGGCGGCGCAACGTCTCCGGATTTCATTTGGAAGGCGGCGGAAAGCTGCTTTCCGCTGGCTGCGCTGGGGATGGAGCCGTTGCGGGCGATGAACTCGCTGGTTTTGGCCTCCAGACCCAAGGCCTTGGCTGCGGCGTCGAATTTTTCCCCGGCTTTGACGCGCTTCTCGAGGTCTAGGGCTTTTTGACGAGCTAGCTCCACGCCCTTTTCCTGCTTGAGATCGGAAATCACGCGTTCGCGGACTTCCTCGAGAGTGCCTTGATGGGCGGGCAGGATGCTTTTCACGGAAACGATGAGGTATCCCCGGTCGGAGTGAACCGGAAGGCTTAACTCCCCGACCCGCTGGCCGAACGCGGCGTCTTTGACCTCTTTGGAGTTGCCGAGTTCGAGAATGGGGTCGAGGGCGCTCACCGGCCGGGTTTCTCCCACGGTCAGGTGAAATTGCTTGGCTAAGTCGTCGAGAGAGACCTTGTTGGACTGGCGAATCGCGGCGGACAGCTTGTCGGCTAGATCGCCGGCCTGCTTGTCGGCCTTGGAAAGCACCAGCGGAGTCTTGATGGAGTCCTTCACTTCCTCAAAAGGCTTGGTGTGGGCGGTCTCTTTCTCGAGCACTTTGATGATGTGGAAGCCGTATTGCGTCTTGACCAGGTCAGAGATACTGCCAACGGGCTGGCTGAAGGCGGTTTTTTCAAACTCGGGAACGGTTTGCCCTTGGGTGATGAAGCCAAGGTCTCCCCCTTTGTCTTTGGTGCCGGGATCCTCGGAGTATTTCTTGGCCAGTTCGTCGAATTTGGCACCCTTCTTGGCTTGCTTCAAGACGTCTTCGGCCTTCTGGTGAACTTCTTCGATTTCGGCGTCGGTCTTGCCGACGGTCATGAGCAGGATGTGCTGGACGTGGACGCGATTGGGAACCTGGTATTGCTGAATATCCTGCTGGTATTGGACCTTCAGCTCGTCGTCGGAAATCTGGGTGCTCTGGCGGATCTGGTTGACGTCGGCGAGCGCGTAGCGCAGGATGCGCTTCTCCGGCACCTGATACTTGGCGCGGTTTTTCTCGTAAGTGGCCTTGATTTCGGCTTCGTCCGGCGTGATTTTGGCTGCCAGGTCTTCCGGCTTGATCAGGGCGTAGTCGATCTTCACTTTCTCATTGCGATAGAGAAATTCGTCTTGCAGTTCGGCGGGGCCGACGCTGATGCCGTCGGTGACCAGCTTGCGGAACTTTTCCTCCAACAATCCCTTGCGGATGAGCTCCTCGAAGACCGGCACGGTCATCTGGAAACGCGCCTGAACCTCGGAAGTGTAGCGGTCAATGCCCACGAAGGTGTCGCCGTTATAGGCGGTGGGAAGAAACTGGCGGATGCGGTCGGCGCGCTCCTGATCCGAAACGTGGATGCCCAGGCGCCTGGCTTCGTACTCGATTTCTTTTTGAAAGATGAGCTGGTTCAAGATCTGGCGGGCGTACAGGGACTCCAACTGCTTAGGAACTTGATTGCGCTGCTGGATTTCCTGAAGCTGCTGGCGAACTTCGGCCATACTGACGGTCTGATCCCCAACGGTGGCGACGGTATCCCCGGCAGCAGCATCGCCGGTGCCCGGCATCGAGGGCACAAGATAAAGGAGCATGCCGCCCGCGAGGACCAAGACCACCACGCCTAGAAAAATGCGCGAGAAGAGTTGTTGACGATCGTTCGATGCTCCAGCCATTCCAGGTAGCTCCCGATTCAGCGGACAAACTAAACATTATAGGAGATGCGGAGGGGCACCTCAAATAGAATCGTCAAGGGAATTGGGGCGGTCTCCGATGCTCCTGGCCAGAGGTAGCCCTAGCGCCAGGGTGGCGAACGAAAACCGCCATCTCATTTCACGCGCGGGTGACCGATAGGCGGCAGGCGGAGAGCTTTACTGGTCCGCGGTGAGGCAAGGGAGGTAGCATCGCAATAACCTTCTCCAACGAGGGAATAGCGATGCCAACCGAACGGCGCAGGGAACCCCGATATCCATTTATGGCCATGGCCGAAGTCGTCGACGAGCGCGAAAACGCCCGCACGTCGTCACGGATCAGCGATCTCAGTAAGCACGGATGCTACGTGGAAATGATGAATCCATTTCCTGAAGGGACACCCGTGATGATCGAAATCTGTACGCAGACGGAATCGCTGGAGGCCCATGCGACCGTGGCGTATTTCAAGCCCAAGCAAGGGATGGGACTTACCTTTGACGAAATGCCGCCGCACTTTGCCAGTGTGTTGAACAAATGGCTGGCGCAGGCCAACGGACGAAAAGCCAACTGATCGCGAAGCGCGAAACCTGCCTGCGGGAAGTCTCTGGTATCTCGATTTCAGATTGCCGAAAAAAGACCGCAGGGACGCGCCCCTCCTTCGTCAGGATGAACTAAGCGCGCCCCTACATTTTTCTCGTCACGTTTGACGCCATGGTTAGGAAGTCGATTCGCCCAGCGTGAAATAGAACGTTGCACCGCGGTCGACGGCGCTTTCCGCCCAAATGCGCCCACCGTGGCGGTGGACGATGCGCTGCACGGTGGCCAAGCCAATGCCCGTGCCGGCAAATTCGCTCACGGCGTGGAGACGCTGGAAAGCGCCGAAGAGCCGGTCGGCATAGACGGGGTCGAATCCCGCGCCGTCGTCACGCACGAAGTAGGCTGAGGTTCCATTGCTAACGGCCACGCCGAATTCGATATGCGCTGAGGCACGCTTGGAACTGAATTTCCAGGCGTTGCCAAGCAGGTTCTCGAGGACCACCCGCAGCAAACCCGGGTCCGCCATGGTCTTAAGGCCGTCCTCGATGCGCAGCTCGATAAGACGTTCGGGATGGGCCTTGCACAGGCCGTCGGCGACGGAGCAGGCCAAGGCGCTGATGTCGACACTTTGCTTTTGCATCTGGGCGCGTGATAAGCGCGACAGGTTCAAAAGGTCGTCAATTAGCAAGCCCATGCGTTGGGTTCCGGCGCGTATCCGATTCAGGTGCGCCTTGCCCGCGTCATCGAGGCGGTCGGAGGAATCTTCGAGCAAGGCATGACTGAAGCCGTCAATGGCCCTAAGCGGGGCGCGCAGGTCGTGGGAAACCGAATAGCTGAACGATTCCAGTTCCTTGTTGGCGGCGGCGAGTTCGGAATTGGATCGCGCCAACTCCCGCCGGTGAAGCTCCAGTTCTTGTTCGGCTTGCTTGCGCTCGGTAATGTCGGCAATGACTCCGGTCATCCGTATGGGCTTGCCCGCCAGGTCCCGATAGACGCGGCCTTGAGCGGAAATCCAGTGGAGGGAATGATCCGGTCGGTGGATGCGGCACTCCAGGAAGAACTTATTGGCCTGGAATGCTTGCGCAAGGCTCGATCGAAAGCGCTCGCGGTCCTCGGGAACGACGTGAGATTCGGCGATTTCCACGGTCCACTCTGGTTGGAGCGAGTCGTATCCGAAGATCTGATCGTGCCGTAGAGAACGGAAGGCCCGATCGTGGACGAGATCCAAATCCCAGGCACCGAGTTGTGCAGCGTCCACAGCCATCTGGAGGCGTTCTTCGCTGGCTTTGAGCGCGGTATTGGCTTCCATCCATTGACTGACGCTGGGAAGCTGTAGCGCTTGGGGTATGAGCCGCGCCAACAGGACGGCGGTGGATACGGAAGCCACAGCGGTGATGGCCTTAATTACACCAGCCAGCCAGTATTGCGCGTGCCAGAGATTCCAGATTTCCATGACGTGGGTGGTGCCACAGGCAACGATGAACACACCGAACAGCGCGAACATCCAACTGAAAGGCAGGTCGCGGCGCTTGCGGATAAACCACACAAGAGTGAAAGGAATTGTGAAATATGCGAGCGCGATGAGCACATCCGATAGGACATTCAACCACACCAGGCCGGTATTCCACTGGTAACAGTAACCGTGGGGCTGAAAATTGCCCGAGGTGAACAATTGCCTGAAAAGGTCCAGGGATCCGTCCCTTCCGCGCGGGCACGCGACAACGCGGAGCCGCTGCGTCCAATGCACTTCGATGAGGAGGGGAGAGGACCTCTTCCGCTACGTAAGCTTCGGCCTAAAGTCGACAGCACGAGAACAGCGGGCGAGAAATGAAATTTCTCGAAGGGACTTTGATTTTGACGCAAGGCCGTGCGAAGTCAAGGCTGGCAAACATCTTGGCGGCGTCGCGGTTACCTCCGACGTTGTCCACATCTGCTATTCCGCGCGCAAGGACTCCACTGGGTCCACCGTGGCGGCGCGGCGCGAGGGCAGGTAGCTGGCCAGCCAGGCCGTGGCGACGAGGCCGATCGATACCGCCGCGTAGGTGAGGGGATCGACCGGGCTCACCTTGAACAGCAGGGAGGACATCAGGCGCATCAGTATGATTGCGGCGACCAGACCCACCGCTACCCCCACGCCCGTCAGGACTAGTCCGTGGCGCACGAACATTCCCGTGAGCGATTGCTGCTGCGCGCCGAGGGCCATGCGGATGCCGATCTCCCGGGTGCGCTGCGACACGGAACACCCGATCACACCGTAAATGCCGACCACGCCCAGCAGCAGCGCCATGCCGCCCGCCAGGCCGAGCATGATCAGCGTGAACGAAGTTCGCGCCATGGACCTGCTGTAGAAGTAATCCAACGTGTGGACTTGCGAGAGCGGAAGATTGGGGTCCACCGACCACACCGCCTGCCGGACATCTTTCAAGAAGTTTTCCGAGCCGGTGCGCGGGCTGCGGATGGCGAACCCTACGTAGCGGCGGAGATTGGTGGCTTGGCCTTCGAACTTGCTCATCAACAGCGGCCAATAGACTGAGGTTGGCGCATCCTGGTTCACACCGTCGTCGTGGGTGTCCGCGACAACGCCGACGATTTCCCGCCAATCGTCGGTGGTGCCCACGCGGATGCGCTTGCCGAGAGCGGCCGCCGGCTCGCTCCAATATTCGCGCGCTAGATTTTCCGAAACGATAGCGGCGGGAATGCTCTTGTACAGGTCCTCCCAGGTGATATCGCGGCCGGCGACGAGCGGAATGCCCAAGGTCTTGAAGAACCCGGGAGTAACGAACTTGAAGCGGCGCAACGGGGGCAGTTGGCCTTCGGTATAAGTGCGGTCTTGCAGGAAAATCGGATCGTAACTGCTATTTCCATCCATCGGGATGCCGCTAGAGACGCCGACTGAAGACACGCCCGGGATGGCCGTGATCTTGTCCATAATTTCCTGTTCCATGCGAACCACCCGCTCGGCCTGGGTATCGGGCACCTCGGCTTCTGGGATGGCGATGCGGAAGGTTTGCACTTCGGCTGGCCCGAAGAAGCCGGGCTGCACGTGGCTCAAAGCACGGAAAGTACGGATCATCAGCCCCGAGCAGATTAATAGGACGAGGGCCAGCGCCACTTGCACAACGACCAGCACGTTGCGCGCGCGATGTTGCTCGCGGCTCTGGCTGAGGGCGCGGCCCCCCTCGCGAAGACCGGTGTTCAGCCGCACGCCTGCGTATTTGAAGATGGGGATGCAGCCAAACAGCAGGCTAGCCAGCAGCGCGACCAACAAGGTGAAGAGCAAAGCCGGCCCATCGATGCCGATTTGGCTGATACGTGGTATTCCCGCGGGCGCCATCGCGACCAGGACGCGCAGCGCGCCATAGGCGAAACCTAGTCCGACCACGCTGCCTAGCAATCCGAGGATCAGGCTCTCCAAGAGCAATTCTCCGGCGATACGGCCCCACGTAGCCCCCAGGGCGGCGCGCACCGCCAACTCTTGGCGGCGGCCTTCGACTCGCACCAGGACCAAGTTGGCTACGTTCGCGCAGGCAATCAGTAACACCATGCCAATCGACCCCATCAAAACCCACAAGACGTTGCCGACGTCGCCCACGACGTCTTGTTTGAGGTGACGAAGGTTGGGCCCAATGCGAGCGTCTTCAAACAGTTTGTGACTGAAGCCCGGCGGGGCTTGGAAGCTGCTGTTGACGATGGGAAGCATGCGAGCCACATCGGCGCTGGCTTGCTGCATGGTTACGCCGGGTTTGAGCCTGGCCAGGGCGCGATAGCTGAAGTTTCCGAGGTTGGTTTTGTTGCGGTCGAATTGGAAAGGCAGGATTAGCGCGGGATCTTCTTCGTCGAGGAACTGAAATCCCTTTGGCAAGACACCGATGATTTCCCGGGCCTTGGCATCCAGGACGATTCTCTGCCCTATCACCGAGGGCGAGCCGCCGAATCTGCGGCGCCAATAGCCGTAGCTCAGCATGACCGTTTCCGGCTTGCCCGCGGAGTCGTCTTCTCGGGTGAAGGAGCGCCCCAGGATGGGCTGTACACCCAGAATCGGCAGGACCCCGTCGGTGAAGTCCAGTGCTCGCAGTTGCTCGGGCTCCCCGACGCCTGTCAAGCTTACCGAGTCGTTGGTGTACAGGCCAATGTCTTGAAAGGTCTGGTTTTGCTCGCGATAGATGAAGTAATTCGACGGCGCAGCGTTGAGTTCCTTGAGGTTGATGCCAGGGGCGCTATGCCAGACGCCAATCAACTCCTCAGCGCGGGGATACGGCAAAGGCTTGAGCAGGACGCCTTCGAGGACGCTGAAGACCACGGTATTGGCCCCTACTCCCGCCGCGAGGGTGATCAGCGTGATGACCGTGAACATCGGGGAGTGAATGAGCCTGCGCAGGACCAGCTTGAGCTGATTGCCGAACTCCATGAGAAAGACCTCCTGGCAGGTCTGCCTTTTCGGGTGCGCCCCGGTGTAGGGAGACACGGCTCTGAAAGGTGATACGTTATTCATCGGAGGAAGTTCCACCCCTCATCCGAGAGACTCATGCTCACATTGGGATTAAAGCGGATACGAGTGGGTCTCATCGCGTTGGCGTTGCTGCTCACGGCGTCCAGTGTTTCGCTGGTTCGTCCGTTTGCGTCGTCGGCCAGACAGACTAGCGGGAGACCGAGAGGGGGCGGGCCGAGTGGGGTGGCGGCTGGGCCGTCTTTTTATCGCGACGTTTTGCCCATTCTTCAACAGCATTGCGAAAATTGTCATCGCTCGGGTGGTATTGCGCCAATGTCCTTCGAGACTTACGAGGGGACGCGGGGGTATGCGGACGCGATCCGTGGCGCTACGCAGGATAAATCCATGCCGCCATGGTTCGCGGTTCCTGGCGTGGGGCGGTTCTCCAACGATGCGTCTCTGCGTCCGGACCAGATCGCCACGCTGGCGGCCTGGGTAGATGTGAAGGCGCCGGCAGGAGATCCTAAGGACGCTCCCCCGCCGATGCATTGGGCCGAAAGCTGGAGTATTCCGCAACCTGAGCTGGTTGTAAAAATGGCGAAGGGCGTGGTCCTGCCCGCGCGCGGAGACGTCGAGTACACCTACGAAATCGTGCCGACGCGCTTCATGGAAGATCGCTGGGTGCGGACCGTGGAGGTTCTTCCGGCGCTGCGGGCCAACGTGCATCACGCGGTGGTTTATATCCGGCCGCCGGATTCTAAATGGCTGCGGCACGCGCCCGTCGGCCAACCTTTTACGGGGGAAGACCTTAGCGACCCGGAAGATCGCCGCGGAGCACACTGGACGGACAACGACGTGCTGCTCGTCTATGCGCCCGGGAGTTCTCCGGACGAATGGCCGGCGACAATGGCCAAGTTGATTCCGGCGGGATCGGACCTGGTGTTCCAGATGCACTACACAACCAACGGCCAAGCGGGAGAGGATCAAACCAGCGTGGGCCTGATCTTTGCAAAGCAGCCGCCGGCTCAGCGGGTTCTGACGCTGCAGCTTACTAACGACCACTTCGTGATCCCGCCGGGAGTGCCGGACTATCGCGTGGAAGCCCGCGGCACGCTGCCAAACGACGCTCTGCTCCTCAGCTTTTTCCCGCATATGCACCTGCGCGGGAAGCGCTTTGAATACAACATCATCCATAGAGACGAGCCGGCCTCCGGCCAGACGAAAACCGAGGCCCATCCAAGCCTCGCCGTCGAAACACTGCTGCGCGTCAACTACCACTTTCACTGGCAGATGAGCTACCGGCTGGCCGAGCCCCGGCTGCTGAAAGCCGGCACGGAGTTGCAGGCAGTCGCCTGGTACGACAATTCCGCAAACAATCCCCACAATCCCGATCCGGGCGCGGCGGTGCGCTGGGGGGATCAGACCTACGATGAAATGATGGTGGGTTTCTTCGACGTAGCGGTGGCGGCGGGTTTGGACAAACACGGCTATTTTGTCCGTCACTGATCGCACACGACGGCCTCTTTTGGCCACGCCCGAACTTTCCAGCGGCTTATGGACCCTAAGGCTATCCTTCTCATGCTGTTTCAATGGGATCGAGCCGCAACGCAGCGATGCAGGCGGCCCTCTCACCCGCAAAGTTGCGCACCTGCTATTTGCAATTTGACTACGCCAGCTCGCGCAGTTTGGCCGCCCCGCAAAACGCTGTGCTACATTGCAAAATTGGCGCTACTGCCGCGCTTACACTCGTGCCGACACAGACACCCATCGAACCCAAGCGCCAGACGGATGCCAACACTCCGCCGAAAATACACCGCGTCGAGGTCTACTGGACCGCGGTTACCTACAAAACTGTGGCGGTCTACGTAATTCTGGCCGCCGCGCTTATTTTTGGGGGGTTCTACCTGGCGGCGCCGCAGCTGTACACCGCCGCCGTCCGCAAGATCTCCAGCTCCATCGACAACAGCGAAAACGAGGCTCTGTCTAATAGCCAAACGCAGGCCAAATTCGTAAACCTCGACGGCAAAGTGCAGATCAAAAAGGTCAACTCCGTGCAGTGGGTGGAGGCCGACTTCCATACTTCCCTGGACAAAGGCGACCTGGTACAAACGGGCTCGGACGGCGCGGCCCGCATAACCTTTGCAGACGGAACCTTTTATACGGTGAAGTCGGATACGCTGATTACCGTCGAAGAAAATTCCACGGCCAGCAACAAGCCCACCAGCGTGGCGGTGCGCATCAATACCGGCGCGGTAGACCTGGCGACCCCGAACTGGAGTTCTCCGGATTCCAAGGCCGCGGTGAGCGTGGAGGATGCCACGGCGCAATTGCATTCCAACAGCCGCGCGGCGGTGAAGGCAGACCCGGACAAGAAAGAAAACGAGATTGTGGTGTCGAATGGCAGCGCGCAAGTGCAACGGGGCGCAGAGAGAATAGAACTCGCACAATATCAGAAAGCAACCCTACCGACCGGCGGGCCGATCACCAAAACAGATGTGCTTGCGCCTCCGGCTCTGGTCGAACCCCTGAACCTGGCGCCGATCATTGGCGAGAACCCGAAGACCACATCTATTCACTTTGAATGGAAACCTGTAACCGATGCGGTTTCCTACACCTTGCGCATCAGCGCCACGACCATGTTCACGAAAGCGGTAAAAGAAGTGAAAGAGACCGGCACCAGCGCGGAGATCAGCGGACTCGATGCCGGAGATTATTTCTGGAACGTGATCGCCACCGACGCTAAGAAGCAGCCCAGCGAAGTCAGCGAAACGTTCAAGTTCACGCTGGTGGCCCAGGGCAAGACCCAGGAGATGGTTCTGGAAATTGACGGAACCCAGCTGCACGGACGCGTCGCCGAAATCATCGGGCGCACCGAACCCGGCGCGGCGCTGATCGTCAACGGACAGCCGGTTCCCAATATCGCGCCGGACGGCAGCTTCCGCCATTTTACCGAGCCGCTGCTGCCGGGCGAGCATACTATCGTAGTGATTGGACAGAATCGCCGGGGAGGCACGGCGAAGAAGCAGATATCCATTGTAGTGCCTAAGTAGGATTCTCCTCGGGGGAGATCGAGAAATGAACAAGAACGGTTACAACCTCAGGTCGGTCTTCAGTCTGTTTTCCTCCGACTTGGCCATCGATCTGGGCACCGCGAACACCCTGGTGTTCTCGCACGGCAAAGGGATCGTCGTAAACGAGCCTTCCATCGTGGCCATCAACAAAAACACCGGCGAAGTGGTGGCCGTGGGCCGCGAAGCCAAAGACATGCTAGGCCGCACGCCAGGCAACGTGGTGGCCATCAAGCCGATGAAGGACGGAGTGATCGCCGACTTCAAGGTCACCGAGAAAATGCTGACGTACTTTATTCAGAAGGCGCATAACCGCCGGGTGCTTGTTCATCCGCGCATCGTCATCGGCGTGCCCAGTGAAATTACCCCAGTGGAAAAGCGCGCTGTCCAAG
>Ga0210403_10000238_pt1 | contig 61141 bp, 51 predicted proteins | sample IncBWC19MmetaG_FD_150863 | JGI IMG/M metagenome (GOLD analysis project Ga0210403, IMG submission 150863) | Forest soil microbial communities from Barre Woods Harvard Forest LTER site, Petersham, Massachusetts, United States - Inc-BW-C-19-M | ecosystem: Environmental > Terrestrial > Soil >...
CTTGTTAGCTCCGAAAGCCGGCAAACAATTGCGCAAGGACCTGCGGCGCGGCTACGAGGATGCCAAGGACAGCCTTGAGGATTGGGCAGACGACGCCAAGGATCGCGTGCGTGAAGTAGGGGAGCGAGTGCGGGATGCCGCAAGCCGGGGTGCAGAACTGGCTGACGATCTGCGCGACAAGGTGGAACCATTGCGGCGGGCGATCAATCGCAGCTAGCTAAAACGGACCTCAGGCGTCAGACTTCAGACCTCAGGGCTGTGATCGTGCGTCTGGGCTGAAGTCCGACGAACATTTGCCCTAGTACAAGTGAAAGTCGACTTGCACCGCGATCTGCGTCGCGACGGGTTGACCATGGAATGTAGCAGGACGGAATCGCCAGTTCTTGACGGCTGCGATTGCCTGTTCGTCGAGACCCATTCCCAGGCTCTGGCGCACGCGGATGTTGTAAGGGCGACCGTCCGTGCCTACTACCACCATCAGCATCACAATTCCCTGGAATTTCGCTTTTCTAGCTTCGTCTGAAAAACTGGGCTCGGGACTGTAGATCGCCTCGGGCATGGTAACGCCGTTGCGACCCGGATGGACTCCCGGTGTTCCTTCGCCGACGTAGGGGCCGGAATCAGGCCCGACTCCGCCACAACATCCGTCGCCTACTCCGCGGGGCCCGCCCGGCCCGTCGGAAAGCCATTTCGAAAACGGCGAGGACGGATCGCCAAGATGTGACGCAACAGGAAACTTGACGTCTGGTGCCATCATCACAGTCGCTTCACGCGGAAGCTTCGGCATTTCTGTCGGCACCATCACGCTCGGGCTGACGATCTGCATTTGCAGGGAGCCACGGGGTGGGTTGCCATTCGATGCCGGCAATGGATCGTGATTGCCTCCACCGCCGCCGTTGAATCCGGAGAAAATCAGGGGAAACTTCCCGAGATCGGGCAACCGTCGAGCGATCTCCGGAGGGTTACGAATCACGCAACCGGTGAAATAGATGATCAGGGCCAGAACCGCTGCTTGCCCGAGAAGCGAGAGTAGAAACGTGTCTTGCCTGGTGCGAAAGAGATTGTCGTGCTCATTGGTCAGGACAGAAAATAGATGGGGCCCCGGCGATGCTGCAGTCATGGTGCGCTCCCGTCGACAGGGTGGTATTTCAAACCGTTAAGACGCATGGACGGGGAAAAAGGATATCCGGGGCAACGGGCGATTGTTAACAATGATATTCCCTTAGGCGCTGAAGCCCACGTCTCTTCTGTCTTTATGCGGCGCGGCTAAAAGCACGCGCGCTTTCAAAACCATTTATGAGGCAGATTTTAGTGGAAGATCGACGAGAAGAACTTCCCGACGCGGCGAAGAAAGCCAGGATGTTCCGTTTTCTTTTGCGGTTCCACCGGCGGGGCCGGCTGAATGACGGGATCGACGGCGTGAACCTGCTGCTGCGTGGAATGATCGGCCGGCAGATCAGGAGTGGTCGGAACCGGCGGGGCAGCCGGCGCCGCTTTCGCAGCACGATCCTTTGCGCTGAAGACAAAAGGCGCATCGACTTGCACGTGTACGTCATTCGGCTGCGATGCGGGAAGCGGAGCGGTCTCCGGACCATTCGTCAGTTGCGTGCCTCCGGCATGGGAAGTTGCAGCATTGTTGGCGGTTGAGTTCCCCGCCGAACCCGCTCCCACAACGGCTTTTGGTACCTCGGAGCCGGGCAGGATCTGGGCAGGCGGAGCGTCCGCCATCAAGACCGCCCGCGGCGGAGGGCATCCACATTCCAGTGGCACATCGCCATCGACTTTATCGATTTGCCCGGAGTGAAACATGGCCTGCTCGGTGGGCTTCACCTGGTAGATACGGTTGCCCATCAGTTCGGCGACGATGGCGGACGAGGTGTTGCCGCGCAGCGTACGGACGCAAGTGTTGCCGTGAGAATCGGCGCTGACGGCAAAATGGAATTCTCCCGGCCCGGCAAACATGATGCGGAAGTCCGGAGTCAGAACCGCATCGGACGATGCTTTGAGCGTGTAATGCATTTCAATAGCGCCCGTGCCCATACCAAACATGAGGTCGCGCTTGCTGGGTGAAGAACTTACGGAAAGCGTGGTGCCAGGGCACACGCGCACTTCGCCTCCATTGGGAAGATGCAGCATGGTGGTGTCGGAACCTGCGGTGACCGAAGAACCTGCGGAGAGCCGGCTGGCATCAATTCCAACCGGGCTTGCGCCGGCGACGACAGGAACCACCGCGGCATCCGGAGTCAAGGCGAATCCCGGAGCGCTCATTGGTTGGCCGGACTCCTGCTTCTTTGCAGTGTCGACGTCTTCCGCAGGTTTCAGCCGCACCATGAGGCGATTACCGGCGCCGTCCCATGAATGTCCGTAGGGCGCGAGCAGGTCGAGCACAATGCGGGTGACCGGAGGATTGCTGGTGTACTGATTGACGCGGATCGCGGTGATGTTTTCCTTCTGGATTCGGATTCGCTTCTGAACCGGTCCAAGCCGCGTGTTCGGAAGATCGATCACCAGACGGGGCGGTGAGTCGAGCGTCATGATCTCAGGGATCACCGAACCGCTGGAAAGGATTTCGACGGCTGGCACTCCCTTTTCAAAAACCATGCGGACGCTCTGGATCACCCGCGGAGGGCCGAAGTTCTGCGCCCATACAGAGAGAGCAAACACGACAATCAAAGTGCTGACGCAGACAGACCTGGACCCGAATCGCGGCACAAATTCCTCGTTGGGAGCTTGAAGGAAACATACCACAGGGACCACGGGTCAGGGAGCAGGAGGTTGGAAGTTACAAGTCAGGAGTCAGATCCTCAAGTGCGAGATCACAGCATTGCGGCTTTCAGGTTCTGACTCCCTCGAACGGTTTACATCGGTCCTCGGATTGAGGCCTGCGCTTAGGCTTCCGGAAGGAACTCGTACGATTCAATCACCGCGGCCACGCTGACTCGTCCATCGTCCACGCCATCTTCTACTCGCACGACGCGACCCTGGCATTGAACGCGAATACTTTCGGTGAGGGTGACTTCTGGCGGAAGGGTAAGAGTAAATCCGATGTGCGCGCCCTGTTCGATGGCTGAGTCCAGGAAAAAGCAGATGCCGCGGGCGCTGACATCACGGAGTTGGGCGGCTTCGTTCTGAACGTTGCTGTCGGTGGAATTGCGATTAACGCTGACCGGTACTCGTAATGCGAAACGTCGTGCACCCCGCTTCTCCTGCTGGGGCTCGGCCATGCTTCCTCCAAGTCGTGTTGAAGTGGCGGACATCGATTAAAAGGATGCGCTGCCGGTCTGGTCCGGGTCAATACCACGCTTGGGTAACGGATTGGCTCTTTTGGGCGAGACGACTGCGCTGACAAGCGGTGGGCGCGGTCTGGTGTAATCTGGTGTCGAAAGGCCAGAGCCAGCTAGAGGTTTGATTCTTGGTTTTCGTTCTCGACAACTACGATTCGTTCACCTACAACCTGGTTCAGTATCTCGGAGAGCTGGGCGCCGATGTGGAAGTGCGGCGTAACGATCAAGTCACGGTCGAGGAAGTCGAAGCGATGCGGCCGGAAAAGATCGTCATCTCTCCCGGCCCTTGTACGCCGCATGAGGCTGGCATCAGCATTGATTTGATTCGTCACTTCGCCGGAAAAACGCCCCTGCTGGGTGTGTGCCTGGGACATCAGGCCATGGGCGAAGCGTTTGGGGGACGCATTATTCGCGCTCCACATCTCATGCACGGGAAAACCAGCGCCGTCATGCACGACAACAAGACGGTGTTTCAGGGGCTCCCCATGCCGATGACCGCGACGCGCTACCACTCGCTCATTGTGGAGGAAAAGAGTCTGCCTGCCGATCTGGAAATCAGTGCCTGGACCACCGAGAAAGACGGCACGCGGACGATTATGGGGTTACGGCACAAAAAGCTGGCGGTGGAGGGTGTGCAGTTTCATCCGGAGAGTGTGCTCACCGAAGCGGGGAAAAAGCTCGTCGCCAACTTCCTCGGACTGCGAAATTGACACGTGAAGTTGCGAAGCCGTGTCTGGAATTCAGGGTCGGCCGACAATGTCACAGCCGGTCAAAAATGCATAATCGGGATGTTCCTCGACTCTTGTTCAATGGCCGAGACATACTTTTCAAACTCTGGTTCTTTCCGCAGATTCGTGAGACAGGGGTCCGTGCGAAACATGGGCCAACAGCGAAACCCCGTACTGACAGCCCGATCCAGCCATGCCAGGGCCTGCTCGTTTAGATCAAGAATCGAGTAGACGCATGCCACTTGATACATCGTGTGATGCGTGTGCCCAAACGATCGTGGCGACTCACATGCTTTCCGGGTGCATCTTAGGGCATCTTCTCCTTCGCCTTGCAGTGCGCGCAGCATCCCTTGCAGGGAAGTGAACAACGGCTCATCAGGATACTGCGCCAGCGTCTCCCGAAGCGTACTTTCGGCGCCCCTCAAATCTCCCATCAACAACTGTGGCTGCGGACGCAACCACAACGCGTATTTGCTGCCGGGACTCTCCTTCAGCCACTTGTCGCATCCGCGGTCTGCGGCTTCATATTCCCCGGACCAAAGATGAGCCAGGGCTGCCCAGTGCGCCCACGCATTTTGCGGATTGACCCGGTGGGCCTTTTCGAAAGCCGCCAGCCCCTCTTGCATACGCCCCGCATGCGAGAAGATGAGTCCAAGGTGGCCGTGGGCGCCGTCCACATTGGGATGTAGCGCAAGCGACTTCTCGAATTCTGCGATGGCTTCCCGGTGAGCGTAATTCTTCGCCTGGCTCCAAAGAACGTAGCCGCGAGCACTATGGCTCTCGGGCAGGTTGGGATCGAGTTCGAGCGCGCGCCGGCAATGGAACTCCGCCTTCTCCGCCAGGATTCCGCGCCCGTCATAGATCTTGTACTTGTCCATCAATACCCGAGTGAGAGCCGCATGCGCCAATGCGAATTCCGGATCGCGCTCAACGGCATTGGAGAGATGTTCGATCGCGCGGTCCATCGTTTCCACGTCATCGGAAAAACTGAGGCCAAGCCCCTTCAGAAATTCGTCATAAGCACTGCGGTCGTTGCTGTAGCGGTCGCGCGCTCGAAATTCAGCAGTGTGCAACCGCGCTTTGAGCGAACTGGCAACGCGCCTGCCAATCTCGTCCTGCACATCGAAAATGTCGTCGAGGGTCAGATCATACTGATCGGAAACAATGATCTTGCGGCTCTCCGCATCCACCAACTGGATCGAGACGCGCCATCGAGGACCCAGCTTCTGAATGTTTCCTTGCAATATGTACCGGACTTGAAGATCACGGCTGACGGTCGCAGGATCGACTCCGTGCGAATATTTCAGGATGCTCGACGTGGGTGGAACCACGAACCCTGGCAGCGTTCCCAGCAGCGAGATCAGGGAGTCGGCGAAACCCAAAGACAGCGATTCGCCTTCTTGCACCGGAGTGAGGAAGGCAAAAGGAAGCACGGCGAGCGAAGTCTCCCGCATCGGCGAATACGACGCCGAGCCACTACCACTCTCGAAATCCCGCTTGATCCGCAGCAAATCTGTCCGAATGTCGGCGGCATGCTGATAGCGAAGGTCCGCTGATTTCTCCAGCGCCTTGTCGATGACCTGTTCCAGTTTCGCAGGCAGGTCCGGATTCAGTCTTACAGGAGCAACGGGGGCACGGTTAAGAATGGAGTCGAAGACCAGAGCGGCGCTCTCACCGCGAAACGGCAGCACGCCCGTCACCATTTCGTAGAGGACGACACCGAAGGAGAAAAGATCCGTTCTGGAATCCAGGTCTTTGCCCTTCACCTGTTCGGGAGACATATAGGCAACCGTCCCAACGGCCGCACCCGGACTGGTCAAGTGCTCTGCGATCCTGGTTGGCTGCGTGGCTGCCTCTGGTCCCTCGGTGCGAGCGCCCGGCGTAACTTTTGCCAACCCGAAGTCGAGTATCTTGGTATGTCCTCGCTTGGTGATGAAGATGTTCGCCGGCTTGATATCCCGGTGAGTGATTCCTGCATCGTGCGCCGCGTCTAACGCCTCGGCAATTTCAATTCCCAGCGACAGCGCGGTCCCAACATCCAACCGGCCGCCTGCTACGCGATCCCGCAGCGTCATCCCCTCCAGAAACTCCATCGCTATGAACGCACGTCCGTCTTGTTCGCCGATATCGTGAACCGTGCAAATGTTGGGATGATTGAGTGCAGACGCTGCCTTTGCCTCGCGGCGGAATCGCGCCAGTGACTGCAAATCGCAGGCGACCTCCTCGGGCAAAAATTTCAGCGCCACGAAACGATCAAGCCGAAGGTCTTCCGCCTTGTAGACAACACCCATGCCGCCGCTGCCCAATTTCTCGACAATGCGGTAGTGCGAAACGGTTAAGCCAATCATGGGACTGGTCGATCATGGTAGGAGGCGAAGGGCGGTGAGTCAATTGGAGTCTAGCCTGAGGGCTTGCGAGAAGTCCGGTTCCTCATCATCACTCACTGTAGCACTACTCACTGCCCCGGGCCATCTCTACCGCTCGCAAAATCGCCCCAGCCTTGTTCATGCTCTCCTGAAATTCGGCAGCCGGATCGGAATCGGCAACGATCCCTCCACCGGCTTGCAGATAGGCCTTCTTCCCCTGCATCAGCACGGTGCGAATGCCGATGCAGGAGTCGAGATTGCCTGCGAAGTCCGCATACAGAACAGAGCCTCCGTAGACGCCGCGGCGGGTGGGCTCCAACTCTTCAATGATTTGCATGGCGCGAACTTTCGGCGCGCCGCTGAGGGTTCCCGCAGGGAAGCAGGCGGCCAAGGCATCGAGCGCGTCGAGATCTTTTCGCAAAGTCCCCTCCAGCGCTGATACCAGGTGCATCACGTGCGAGTAGCGCTCGACGTACATCAGGTCTTTCACCTTCACCGAACCGTACTCGCTGACGCGGCCCAGGTCGTTGCGTCCGAGATCGACCAGCATCACATGTTCTGCGCGCTCCTTTTCGTCGTTGCGGACCTGCTGTTCGTTGCGGGCATCTTCGGCAGCATCGCGGCCCCGGGGACGTGTGCCCGCGATCGGCCTGTATTCCAGCTTGCGTCGGGTGACTCGCACCAACATTTCGGGAGATGATCCGAGGATATGCCGGTCGTTCATCTTCAGAAAGTAAAGATAAGGCGATGGATTGACCTGGCGCAGGGCCCGGTACAGATCGAAAGGAGCGACCTCGGGAGTGAAGTCGAAGCGTTGCGAGTACACGACCTGAAAGATGTCGCCCGCGGCAATGTACTCCTTGCAGCGCTCCACGTTGCGTAAATAGACATCGCGGCGAGTGCCAGCGTGAATCTTAAGTTTGGTCGTCTTGGGCTTCGCCGTCTTCCGCCAGAGCGCCGGGCTCAGTCCCGCCGCTAGCTTTCGCTCCAGGGCCGCAATATCACGAAGTGCGCGGTCATAGGCGCGGCGAGGATTCTCACGCGAAACATCCGCCGCCGCCATGATGTGAATCTGGTGGCGCAGATGATCGAAGGCCAGCAGCCGATCGAAGAACATCAGTTCAGCGTCGGGCACGGCAAGGTCATCCTTCGCGTGCTCGCCGATGTTTTCCAGTTGGCGGACAACGTCATAGGCGAAATATCCGACAGCCCCGGCGGTGAATGGCGGTAGCCCCGGAACCGTTGCCACGCTGTGCTCCCTCAGCAAACGCTTGACGACTTGAAAGATGTTGGACTCGACCAACTGACGCTTGCGGCCGCGCTCAATCTGGACTTTCCCCTTATGGGCCGTCACCCGCATGTAAGGTGCGGTTCCGAGGAAGGTGTAGCGTCCGATCTGCTCGCCGCGCTCGATCGACTCTAGTAAGAATGCATGCGATTGCTTTTCGGCAATCGCGAGGAAAGCGCTGACCGGAGTAAGCAGATCGGCGCTTACCGACTTTACGACCGGAACCAGCGTCGTCTCGCGGGACAATCGGGAAAACTCTTTGAAATCAGGTTGGAGCATGGTGGGCACTCATTATAGGGGACGGCTTCAGGGGTTAGGGCTAGGGACCAAGGATTAGGGCCGGCGCACCGCACAATCCACCAAGCGATATCTGTCAGGTAAGCGCTCCGAGCGCTACTTAAAAGCGCAAGTTAACTCGTCACGTCACTGACGCTTAGCCCTGACCCCTAGTACCTAGCCCCTGCTCCTGCAAACTTTCGTCACTTGTTACCCCGACGGCAATCGCTCAGAATCGCTAGTATCCCGAGAATTATGAACATTTTGACGCCTGATCTCGCGAGGCGGGCGCCAGGGAAATATAGCGGAACAGTCATTACCGGGGGTTATGCAAGTTAAGTTTTGGGGCGTGCGCGGCTCCACGCCCACTCCACAGGCCGAGAACCTGCGCTATGGGGGCAATACCTCCTGCGTAGAAGTGCGCGTCGGAAACCAGATTTACATTTTCGACTGCGGCACCGGATTTCGTGTGCTCGGCCACGAACTCGAACGCGAGTTCGGCGATAGGCCTTTCTCGGCCCACGTCTTTGTCTCACACTTTCATTGGGACCACATCCAGGGGATGCCCTTCTTCCGCCCGCTGTACGATAGCCCGCACAGCCAGTTCTTCTTTCACTCTTCCAGCCGCACGCGAAGTCTAGAGCAAGTGATGACGGAACAGATGTCATCGCCGTACTTCCCGGTCCACCTGGATCAGATGCGCGCCCGCCGCGATTTCTACGACATACAGAACGGCTGCCTCGACATGGAAGATGGAATCCGAATCAAGACTCAGTGGCTGAACCATCCGCAAGGCTGCCTTGGATTCCGCATTGAGACGAATGACGGCGTGCTTGTCTACGCTACCGATAACGAACCGGGAGACGCGGAGTTCGACAAAGGCGTCCGCAATTTGGCGGAAGGCGCCGACATCCTGATCTACGACGCACAGTATCTTCCCGAAGATTACTCCGCCCGCCGCCGCGGCTGGGGACATAGCCACTGGCGCGAGGCCGTTAACGTCGCGATGGAAAGCGGCACGAAGGAGCTCATCCTCTATCATCACGACCCCGACCACACTGACGTGATCGTCGACAAAGTCGTCGCGGATGCGCGCAATTACTACCCAAAAGTGCGCGCTGCCTCGGAGGGCATGGTGATCCAGTTGTAACGCTCGGCCCGACAGACCTCGGAGTTCAAGCATCCTATCCTCGCACCTGTATCCACTGCATTCAGAGATACGCGGCAGGAGTTTACATTTCCTTTACCTGCGGTTTGCGGCTGCGCAAAGAGTGTGCATACGATTGCCAACACAATCTGCAAACTTACTAGTGTGACCTCAATTCCACTCTGTGTCTCGCTGTAACGGGCCCAACAACAGAATCTAACCCTCTCGATTTTCAAAAGGAGTGTTTTATGCACGATTTCTGTGAGTATTTGAGAGCCACAGCCTTGGGAGTAATTGCCCTCGCCTGCGCTGGTCTGGCCACGGCTCAGAACTGGAGTACTCCTGTGTTAGTCGCCAACGGCAACGGGCAGGCCGTTTCAACCAATGGCGCGGGTACTTCTGCAGTCATTTTCACCCCTCTTTCTGGAGGGCTACAGGCATCTGTTAACACGGGAAGTGGCTGGTCGGCTCCAACCACATTGACATCAGTCAGCGCGGCGGCCAACATCGTGGTCGCACCGAATGGCGATGTGTTAGCGGTGTGGAGTTTCCGCACCACTAACACCTACACTCCGGTAGAAGCCCAGGCTGCCTTCTTCCACGGCGGGCACTGGGGTAATACTCTGACCATTTCGACCAACGTTTACGGTAATGTCTCCAGCCTCGGTCTTCCTAGCATCGCTTTTGATGGATTCAGTCAGGCCACCGTGATTTGGGAACAGATCACGAACCCGAGTCCCATGTCATGCGCACTGGAAGCTGCGACGGGAAACGCGTCCAGCGGGTTCGGCTCGGCGAAGACTGTTTCCACGGCCAGCACCTGCTTCGGATGGAACAAGCTGGCGGTGACTTCGGGCGGACAGGCGGTAGCGGTGGAAGGTGTGCCGGGAATCCTGTCAGGCGCCGTCGTAGCCATCGGAAGGGACTCCACCGGAGCGTGGGGCGCTCCCGTGACGATCGGGGCCGCCGGCGTCTATCGTCAACGACAGCCTAATGTTGGACTCGGGAATGATGGCACTGCCGTCGTAGTGTGGCTGATCAACGGGGGAGTGAGGTATTCCGTGCGATCTGCGGGCACATGGAGCGCGGCAGCTGCCTTACCCGGCGTAGCCGGAACGGCAGGCGGCGCTTCGGGAGTGGCGGTCGATGGCAGCGGAAACGCAGTCGCGACGTTCCAGCAGGTTGCGATCAGCCCAGGTACTTACGCCACCTACCGGCCGGTGAACGGTTCATGGCAGACCAAGGTCCAACTCAACTCCAGCACTCAGATCGTTGCGACTCCCGCCGGGACATTCGTCGCCGGGGGCACAACGGTGTCAACACGGCTCGCTGGCACCTCAAACTGGAATCAGCACACATTCTCTGACGTGGCGAAGGTGAATGCTGCACCGGGTCTGGCGATCGCTATGGTGGGCCCACAATTGAGCGTCTCCACGGCGTCTGTTCCGTAACCCCATCGCTTCCGAACATTTGATCAGACGAGCCGCGCAGCCAGCGCGGCTCGCTTGTCTTCCGAGGAGCCGTCCTCCACCGGCATCATCGTCCCCGCGATGCGCGTATCGTGTGCGTGTTAAACTTTGCCGCGATCAGTACACAAAGGGGACCCATGTTCCGACCGTTTTGGTCGATGTTGGCGCTTGCGCTCGCCACCAGCGCAGTTGCGCAAAACCCGGACGTCCCGGAGCCAGGGTCAGTCGAAGCGATCGCGGCTGCTACCACGGATCCACATTTTGTTTCTCGGTTGGTCTCGTATGTTCCGCAGTCTGCATCCGTGCCTTCACCCGAAAAGCTCTTCGGCCGGATTATGGGCGCTCCGGGAGAGTTAACCGGCACCGAAAAGGCTTACTCCTATGCGCGCGCGTTGGCTGCCACGAGTCCGCGGGTCCAGGTATTCACAGTTGGCAAGAGCGAGGAAGGACGCGACATCATTCTGCTGGCTGTATGCGATGAAGCGGGTATTCGCGACCTTGATCGGCTGAAAGCCGCGGCGGCAGCCCTGGCTGACCCGCGCCACACTAACGAAGCGGCAGCCGAAAAATTGATCGCGTCTTCACGCCCGATCTATTACTTCAACGCGGCTCTTCATTCGGACGAAACTGGGTCGACTGAGGCCATGCTCGAACTGACCTACCGGCTGGCCGTTTCAGAACAGCCCATGATTCGCAAGATTCGCGAGCAACTTGTCGTGCTCATCAATCCCATTTCCAATCCGGATGGGCGCGACAAGATGGTCGATTGGTTTTACCGCTACCTGAAGGGCAAAACCGATCGCAACACGCTTCCGCGCCAGTCGCCGCCGTACTGGTCGAAGTACACCTTTGTCGACATCAACCGCGACACGCACCAGCAGACGCATGAGACTACCCAGGCTGTCCACCGGATGTTTCACGAGTGGCACCCGACGGTGGTGCACGATCTGCATGAGGGCGTGCCCTTCCTGATGACGTGGAACGGCACCGGCCCTTACAACCCGAATATCGATCCGATTACTTATACCGAATTTCTCGAACTCAGCATGCATGAGGTCGAGTCGATGACGGCGATGGGTATGCCCGGCGTCTCCACCTGGAATTTCGGCGAGGCGTTTGCGCACCTTTATCTCGACTCGGTGGCGATGAATCACAACAGCATCGGACGCGGGTACGAAACGTTCGGCAACGGCAGTGCGGAAACGGAAAAGCGGGCGATCTCGCCGGGTGCAACCACCATGGAGTGGTACCGTCCGCTTCCACCACCGCACGAGGTGACGTGGTCGGCACGCGATAATCTCAACTACCAGGAAACTGGCGCGCTGATCGCTCTTGATGATGCCGCAACCCGTTCCAAGGATATGCTGCGCAACTTCTACAAGAAGTCGTGGGATTCCTGGCAGAAAGGGTTGACGCAAGCACCGTATGCGTTCTTGATTCCTGCAGATCAGGGAGACAAGGCCCGCGTTGCTCAAATGGTCGCACGGGTGATGGCGCAGCACATCGAAGTTTCCCTGGCGGAAAAAGCAATTCAACTCAGAGATGGAAGCTATCCCGCGGGAACATACGTCGTTCGACTCGACCAGCCTTATCGCAACTATGCGGTTGATCTACTGACGCCGCAGCATTATCCAAAAGACGGCGAGCCTCCTTACGATGACGTCTCGTGGGAACTCCCAGCGAATTATCATTTGCAGGCACTTCCCACTGCCGACAAGTCAATTCGTGATGCTGCCCTGACCGTCTTGAAAGATCCGCCCCAGGTGGCCGGTCGTGTCATCGGTGCTGGCCCAACGTACTTGCTGAAGGATACTGGCCAGGAATCCTTTCTTGCGGAACGCTATCGCCTGGCGAATTTCGAAATCCAGATTGCGGAGCACGAATTTGAGCAGGATGGCGTCAAGTTTCCCGCCGGATCATGGATTCTCTCCGACCAGCCGGGACTGCACGATGCAATTGAAATAGCGGCATCTGAACTCGGACTCGACTTCATTCGGGCCTCGACCATACCCAATGTTGCTCGCCACAAAGCGCCGGCGCCGCGCATCGGTGTGTGGGTTCCGTGGGCTGACACAGATTCGATCGGATGGATTCGCTATTCCCTCGACCAGCGCAAGGTGCCGTACACCTATTTGCGCGACGAAGACATTCGCGCGGGAAATCTCCGCTCGAAAATCGACGTTCTTCTATATGGCCATGTCGATCTCGAACTCGCTGAGCAGATCGAGGGGTTGCCCAGAGCCTGGTCGCCGATGCCATTCAAGAAGACGCCGCAGACGCCCAGTTTCGGGACGCCGGCTGAATCCGACGACATCACCGGGGGCATCGGCTATGAGGGCTTGGCGCAGATTCAGCGATTCATCGAAGACGGCGGCCTGATGATCACGCTGGGCAGCGGTAGCATGCTGGCGCTCGAGGGTGGGCTGGTACGCTTCGTGCGGCGCTCGTCGGGAGGCGTTCCGCGCAGTGCCGCGGGTGGCGGCGGCTCGTCCTCGGCTGCGGCACAGCAGGCTGGTACGCGCACGCCGGGCGCGCACGTCCGGGTGACGTTCGATCGCCCCCATCATCCCATCGCTTATGGGTATCCCACGCACACCTGGGTCTTCCGGCAGAACTTTCCGCTATACAACACACCACGTCGCTGGCTGCGCATGGCTTACTGCACGACGTGCCTGGATGGGCCGGAAGATCGTAGCGGCATCGTGATGGAGTGGGGCGACAGCGAGAACAAGGATTTCGTCGTTAGCGGACAAGCATGGGGAGAAGAAAATCTGATCGGCCGGCCCGCGATCCTTGATATGCCCGTTGGCAAGGGCCACGTGGTGGCGTTTAACTTCAACCCGATGCACCGCGATCTGAACCGCGGTGATCAGCGATTGCTGTGGAACACGCTTCTAAACTGGCAAGCGATTCTAACCGCACAGCAGGAACCGGATCGCGCGGCGAGCCCGGCACCGGAGCCGGACGAGTAGCCCGAAAATCCTTAGCCTGCCGGCAACGAAACTCTCCGGGCACACTCGAAGAGTCGAATTCAAACTTGAGGCTAGTTTATTAGATCGTTCCGGTACGACAAGCTGCTCTGCAGGGCCTGAAGCAGATATTCAGCATCTTGGATAGCTTCGATTTCGTCGTGGGAGTACGATGCGGCTGCTAATTCATCCAACCGGGTCGCAAATTTCGACCGGGCATCTTGAATCAAGCCAACGACACGGGTTCGATCTTTCTCAAGAACGGCGGCCAGGTAGGCCTGCTTCCATTCGAGGTTCCCAGAGACTGCGGAGAAGTGTGTCGACATAAAAAAAAATCCAAACTAGGCTTTTGTGGGTACTGCCCCAAGGGATGACGGGATTTTAGGAGAGTGTGCCTGGCCAGTCTGTGATTTCAATCACAAATGGGCTAATGATCGTTCAAATAGAGACTTTCGTGCGGGTCCAGCCCCCAAAACTGCCCTGGGAGTCACAACCCCGGGAAGCACTAACGATTTTCTAAGAGTGTTGACCGTCGAGGACGCGCCGAGGTTTCGTCTTTGCCCACGAGTGAAGCATTCTGCTACTCTGCGCTTTCCGTTTTTTGGGGAGGAATTACATCACATGCGATTGAACTATCGGATGTTGGCAAGGCCTGCGGTTTTGTTGTCTCTGGCGTTTTCCCTGTCGGCGGCCGACAAGAAGGCGAAAGACACAAAAGGGGATGACTCGGCGAAACCTTCATATGAACTGTCGCAGCCCGGTGTGGAGAATCTCGATCTCACGATGTATCAGCGCATCCGCGAAGAGGGATTGTCGCATTCACACATCATGGAGTTCGCTTCGGCGCTCACGGATGGCATCGGACCGCGGCTGACCGGATCTCCAAACCTGAAGAAGGCGAATGAGTGGACGCGCGATCAGTTCACCGCCATGGGGTGCACGAACGCGCATCTGGAAGACTGGGGCGAGTTCGGCATGGGGTGGCGGCAGTTAAATACTTGGGTGCGAATGTCCTCGCCAGACACGGCCGTGTTCATCGCTCAGGCGCTGCCATGGTCGCCTTCAAGCCATGGGGCGGTCAATGGGCCGGCGGTCTGGGTCGACGCCAAGGACGAAAAGGATCTGGAGAAGTACAAGGGAAAGCTGGCGGGAAAGATTATCTTCTTCGGACCGATGCGCGATGTGAAACCGGTGGACAAGGCGCTTTGGGAGCGCCGGGACGATGCGGACCTGAAGAAGACAGTGGAGTTTCCCGTTCGGATCGGCGAGAGGGAGCAGTTCTTCCAGGAATTCATCAAGCGCCTGGAATTTCGCCAAAAGGCGGGCAAGTTCTTCGCCGACGAACATGCGGCGGGAATTGTGGTTCCGAGCCGCGACGGGCGGAACAATGGAGGCTCTGGAGGAACGATCTTCGACGATGGTGGCTCGGGTATGGGCTGGTTCACATATAAGCGTGAAAGTGCCGAGGCTCTGCCCATCGTCGTCATGGCGATCGAGAATTATGGGCGCGTCTTCCGACTGCTCAAGGCGAATGTGCCGGTGACGATCGAGATGGATGTGGCGACGGAATTCACCGGCGATCACGAGCATGGGTTCGACACCGTCGCCGAAATTCCGGGCAGCGATCCGAAACTGAAGGACGAAGTGGTGATGGTGGGAGGACATCTGGACTCCTGGGCCTCCGGGACCGGCGCAACCGACAATGGCGCCGGAACTATTGTGGCGATGGAAGTGATGCGCATTCTGAATGCGCTGAAGGTGCAGCCGCGGCGGACGATTCGCGTGGCGCTGTGGACCGGGGAAGAGCAGGGAGAGTTTGGGTCCTACGGATATGTGAAGCAGCACTTCGGATACGTTCCGCTGTCGGAGGCTCCCGATCAAATCAAGCTGCCGGATTTTCTGCGGAAGCCGGCTGGGCCGGTTGTGATCAAGCCGGAGCAGTCGAAGATTTCGGGATACTTCAATGTTGATAATGGCAGCGGGAAAATCCGCGGCGTTTATCTGCAGGAGAATGCCGCGATCGCTTCGATTTTTCAGCAGTGGATTGCGCCACTCGGCGATCTTGGTGTCAGCACGATCACGATGCGTAATACCGGCGGTACTGACCACGAAGCGTTTGATTCGGTGGGCATTCCGGGCTTCCAGTTCATTCAAGACATGCTGGATTACGGGTCGAGGACGCATCACTCCAACATGGATGTTTATGAACGACTGCAGCCTGAGGATCTTGCGCAAGCAGCGACGGTCGAGGCGATCTTTGTCTACAACAGCGCAATGCGGGACCAGATGTTGCCGCGAAAACCGGTGCCGCATCCGGAACTCGATGAGCAGAAGAATGCTCCTTTGAAGAACGTGATGCCGGGGGCGGAGAAGGCCGCGGAAGAGGAGAAGAAGCCGGGGATGTAGAGGAAGGCAGAGTTGAGAATTGGGCATCGGAAAATCAAAATCCCCACCCCGACTGTGAATGACGAAGAAAACTTGGAGTCGGCATAAGGTTTTGGAAAGGCGCGCGTGAGGAGTACGAATGCGTCCGCCCTGCACAATCTTGCTTGGTGAAACGTTTCTGGAGTAGCCTCGTCTAAAGCCTTATCCTTCTCTGGGGAGTTCTGCTATGTCTGCCTTCCACTTGCTGATCAACGAACGTGCCCACGAGGTTGATGCTTCTCCTGACACTCCTCTCTTGTGGGTTCTACGCGACAAACTGAATATGACCGGCACAAAGTACGGGTGCGGGATGGGCCTGTGCGGCGCTTGCACGGTGCATCTCGACGGAGAGGCCGTACGGTCCTGCCAGACTGCTGTCTCAGCAGTTGGGACAAAGAAGATCACTACGATTGAAGGTCTGTCATCCGACAACTCTCACCCGGTGCAGCGGGCCTGGATCGCTGAGCAGGTGCCGCAGTGCGGATACTGCCAGCCGGGACAAGTCATGTCGGCGGCGGCGCTGCTCGCCAAGACGCCAAAGCCAACGGATGAGCAGATCGATTCCGCGATGACCGGAAATTTGTGCCGGTGCGGAATGTATCAGCGGATTCGGCGCGCGATTCATCGCGCCGCCGGGGAAGGAGCCTAGCCATGGCGATCAACCGCAGAACATTCGTAGCGCAAGGAGCGATCGCCGGAGCAGGACTGGTGATCGGAGTAAGGCTCTCCCCCGTAAAGGCCTTCGCGCAGGAGAACGAAAAAGGTCCCAAGAAGCCGGTGGTGAACCCGTTTGACGCTTACATTCACGTGAAACCCGACGGGAAAATTTCCCTCGTCGTTGCGAAGTCGGAGATGGGACAAGGCATCAAGACGGGCCTGGCGATGCTTCTCGCGGAAGAGGCCGAAGTAGATTTCAATTCGGTGAGTGTCGAGCAGGCGGAGACGCGTCCAGATATTTACGCACACATGGGTACCGGCGGCAGCGGCAGCACCATGGAAAACTTCATGCCGCTGCGGCGCGCTGGCGCGACGGTGCGCGACTTGATGATCACCGCGGCGGCACAGAAATGGAACGTTCCGAAGAATGAGTGTAGGGCGAAAAGCGGAGCTGTGGTGCACGAGAAGTCGTCGCGGCGGACTACCTACGGCGAACTGGTGGAAGCGGCGCAGAAGTTGCCTCTGCCGGATCCGGAGAAAGTCGAACTGAAGGATGCGTCCGACTTCGAATTGATCGGACACGCCACCCCGCGGGTCGATATTCCGTCAAAGGTCAACGGCAGCGCTGTGTTTGGGCTGGATGTCCGCGTGCCGGAGATGCTGTTTGCGGTCGTCGCAAGGTGTCCGACGTTTGGTGGGAAGCACGCGCACTTCGATGCAACAAAGGCGAAGGCTGTGCCGGGCGTGAAGCAAGTGTTCGAAATATCGGCGCTGGGGCGGGACATGTTCACCGCGGGCGGAATCGCGGTGGTGGCAGATTCCACCTGGGCTACCATGAAAGGCCGGGACGCGCTGCAGATCCAGTGGGACAACGGAGCGGCGGCGGCGGAGTCGACGAGCACCCTGCATACGGCGTTGCATGCGGGGGCGGCAAAGGCCGGCAAACGCGTCCGCAACGACGGCGACGTTGATGCGGTGCTCTCGAATGGGGCAAAGCGCGTGGAGGCTACGTACGAATTTCCATTCCTCGCGCACGCCACGATGGAGCCCATGAATATCACGGTTCATGCGCGGTCCGGCGAGGCTGAGGTGTGGGCGCCAACGCAGTCCCCCGACTGGGTGCAGCGAACGGTCGCAAAGATTCTCGATCTCAAGCCGGAGAAAGTCGTCGTTCACACAACCCTCATGGGTGGCGGATTTGGGCGGCGTTATATGGCGGACTATCCCGCGGAAGCGGCGCAGATCGCGAAGGTTGTGGGCAAGCCGGTGCAATTGGTTTGGTCACGGGAAGATGATATGACGCACGATTTTTATCGTCCGGCGGCTTGTCATCAGATGAAGGGAGCGGTGCATCAGAACGGGCGTCCGCTGGCGTGGTCACACACGATTGCGTCCACTTCGATTGGAGCGTTCTGGGATCCGCCGGATCATCAGGCGCCCGAGAAGTCGGAAGTTGGAGGCGCCGAGCAAATGCCGTATGCCATCCCGAACGTGCGGCTGGAATACAACCATGTGGCCAGCGCAGTGCCGCCGTTGTGGTGGCGTTCGGTCGAGCATTCGTTCAATGGATTTGCGGTGGAGTGCTTTATCGATGAACTGGCGGCCGCGGCGGGCCAAGATCCGGTGCAGTTTCGCAAGACGCTGCTGGTGAAGCCGGCGAATTGGAAAGCGAAGAATGATGAGGATCCCGATCCAGCACGGCTGCGGGCTGTGATGGAAATGGCGGCCGATAAATCGAGATGGGGCAATCCGCTGCCGAAGGGTAAAGGACGCGGGATCGCTACCTATCATTCGTTCGGCAGTTATATCTGCGAGGTGGCCGAGGTCAGTGTGCAGGGGGACAGTTTCAAGGTCGATCGTATGGTAGCGGCGATCGATTGCGGGCAGATCGTGAATCCGGAGTCGGTGCGGGCGCAGGCGGAGAGCGCAATTATCTATGGCCTGAGTGCTGCTCTGAAAAATGAAATCACGGTGAAGAATGGCGCGATCGAGCAGACGAATTTTGATGGGTATGATCCGATACGGATCAGCGAAGCTCCGCCGATCGAAGTTTATCTGGTGAAGAGCAAAGACGAGCCGGGTGGAATGGGAGAACCGGCATTACCTCCGGCCGCGCCGGCGGTGGCGAATGCGATCTTTGCTGCCTGCGGGAAGAGGGTACGGAAGTTGCCGTTTCAACTGGCGTGACCACCAGGGCTAAAGCCCGTCAGATTCTCGGTCATTAACGCGGCCCTAAAAGGGCCGCTCTTCCACGGCGATGGCTACGTTGGTGGCGTGACGATTGCGCCGAAACGGTGCATGCAGCCGGGCTGCGCCCGGCGGACAGCCGAAGGCGGCTGTCCCCACATAAACCTTAAGCAGCAATGCCGACGAAGTCCCCGGCAGAGCGTACCACTTCGCAATCTTCTAACGCGGGGTTTCTTCGAGCAGCCCTTGCTCGAGCTTTTCCTGGCACTCGATGCAGTGGCGGGTCCACGGCACCGCTTCAAGGCGCTTGGCGTTGATCTCTTTGCCGCAGCTGATGCACTCACCGAAGCTGCCCTCGCGAATGCGGGCGAGCGCTCCATCGACCATCATTAGAGTTTGGCGCTCGTTGTTGCTCTGGCTAAACAGGAATTCCTTGGTGTACGAACTCGCCGCGCGGTCGGCGATATCCTGAGCTGTATCCTCGTCGGCGCTGCGGCCGTCGGCTTGATTGCGGGTCACGGTTCGGCGCAGTTCCTGCTGACGTGTTTCCAAACGTTTTTTGAATGCTTCCAGTTTCTTCTTATCCATAGTCACTTCAATCCCATAATTGCCTATCAAAGTCTTAGGACGCCCCGTTACCAAGGCGTCCATAGTTAAAAAGGGCCAAACGGAGATGATAAGCGCGGGAAATCAGATGCGTCAACCGGCCAGAGGGCTGCATGGGAAGCGCTCTACCGTGGAAGCGGGTCTTTCATACTGGCAAGAGCGTATCCGATCACCGCCATGGTCGCGGCGTTCTCGCGGAGTTCGCTGGGGACAATCTTGTCGAGCGTGTCGGCGGCCGTGTGGTGATAGTTGAAGTAGGTACGACCGTCTTGCAGAATGCCGAAGGCAGGAACTCCCGTCTCCGACATTTGTGCAATGTCAGCACCGGGTGGATAGTTGCTCGGCTCCATCGCAGTGGCCCCGATGCTCTCGAGAACTGAAAGCGCAGGCCGAAGAAGTTCGGCAGCGCTCGCACTGATGCGAGTCTCGAAGCCAAGCGGGTGCGCGGCACCCGTGTCGCATTCGATCGCAGCAACATGCTTGACGAACTCGGCCGAGTGATCGCGCGAATAAGTCTGACTGCCGGCGCCTCCGCTCTCCTCGTCCATCCACGCGATCACACGCAGAGTACGCTTGGGGCGGAGATGGAGTTTCTGCAGCAGCTCAGCGGCTTGCATTGAAACGGCAACTCCCGCGGCATCGTCGATGGCTCCGGTGCCAAGATCCCACGAGTCGAGGTGTCCTGAGACTACGACGATCTGTTCGGGATGCTCACTGCCCTTCAGATCGGCGATCACGTTGTAGCCGATCGTGTCTGGAAGTCTCTGTGGGGTGAGCATCAGGTGCATGCGGACCTTTCCCTGCGTGGCGAGGTGGGCGATGAGATCAGCATCTTCGGCGGTCACAGCACCGGCGGGAATGCCTGCGGGAAAGCTGAAGCCGGTATGAGGCAGACGATAGTCGGCGTTACCCACGGAACGGATGAGGGCGGCGACGGCTCCGAACTCCGCAGCGGCTCTTGGCCCCATGCCTCGGTATCGGACGGCTTCGCCGTACGCGACAAAGGAGAGTCCGGCGGCGGCTTTCTTCTTGTCGTAAATTTCGTTGAACACGACAACTTTGCCGGCGACCTTTTCGCGACCCAACGACTTCAACTCGTCGAAGTTATTAACGACGACGACATCTGCGGCGAGACCTTCCGCCGCCGTAGAAGTGCTTCCCCCCAGCGCGGTGAGAACGATCTTTTGAGTGGTGCCGGAAACCTGTCCGGGATATTCCACGAGTTCGGCAGTCTCCGCGCCACGCACCCAGTGCGGAACCTTGACTTCTTCGAGCTGGACGTCGAGCCCAAGCTGGCGTAATTCGGCGGCGACATAATCGACGGCGGCTTTGGCCTGGGGCGATCCACTGGGGCGCGGACCGATGTTCTCGGTCAAATGCGCGACCTGGCGGTAGGCATAGTCATCAGTGAGGGCAGCAGATTTAATCTTGTCCAGATCGGCGAGCAACTGTGTAGGAAAATTCTCCTGCTGCGCGGGTGTCATTTGGGGCTGCGCGAAAAAAGATCCCTGTGCCGGCTGGGATGGTTGCGTTTGGGCGATGGCGATGGAACAAAGAAATGACAGAAGAAAGGGGGCGCGGGATTGGTTCATGGTTGGCCCAACAGTGTATCTGAGTTCGAGTGCGCGCGGATACTGCCGGCCGCCACTCGCGCGCTGCATTGATCCCGGCTACACGCTCAGGCCGGCACGGGCGAGGATTTCTTGCGCAGGATGGCGGCGGAGACGAGCGTGATGACCAGAAATACGGGAAAAGGTTCCAGGAACGTCATTGAGATTTTGTAGAGCGGGTTGTGGTAGTTGCGCACGAAGTCTGCGGCCTGGCGCGCGGTCTCGTCGATCTTTTGCTGGCTTGCGCCCGACGACTTCGCGTGCTCGACCATCTGGCCGGCGTATTTCTCGGCAAAGTCGGGCATGAACTTGTAGGAGACGACTTCCCACGTCGCAACGTAGAAGCAGTTGGAGAGGAGGGAGATCAGGATTCCCACGGCGAGTCCTCGGGCGAACGTAAGCCTTCCGCCTGAGGCGTTGTCCCGATACGAGCGGATGCCGAAGAAGACGAGCAGTCCGGCAAGCACTATCGTGGTGTAGCCAATAACGAGTCCCTTGTCGCTGCTGATTTTGTGCATGAAGGGAACAGTGGCCAGCATCATCACGGCGGAGATGAGCCCGGAGATCACTCCGAAGGTCAGCACGGTCTTTCTCATTTCAAATCCTCGCTTTTGAGTTTGTGGGTGGCACGGGACGGATTGTGCAGCGGGCGCCGGAAATTGTCGTCATACCTTCGGGTGATTTTTCGGGAGGGACGGAAAAACTTACTTTTGGGGGAGGCATTCAGGGGATCAGGTGGGCTTGTTTGCCGAGTTGGACTGCCTGGGTGCGGCGGCGGGCACCGAGTTTGTCGAAGAGTCGGCTCGAATGAGTCTTTACCGTATTCTCGCTGACGAAGAGGCGGTCGGCGATTTCCCGGTTGCTGAGTCCGGCGGCGATCAACCCGAGGATCTCCAGTTCGCGGGGGGTGATGCCCAGTTCGGTGAGACGCGTCTCGTCGAGGGTGAATGGGACGCTGGGTGGCGGTTGAGGGAGTGGCGGCTTCCTTCTCGTGAGGGTAAGTCCGAGCCAGATGCCTAGGGCGGAGAAGAGTGCGGCCACCAGGCCTCCGTAGATTTCTACCGAGTGTTCGACCACCAGGAAGCGGTATTCGGTGATTTTAAGAAATGTGATGAGGACGCCACCACAAAGTCCGAAGAGGAGGATGTCGCGCAGAGCGCGGCGAGTTCCGCGGGGTTTGGCGGTTGAGGCCATCGGGGAGTCATGATACCGGAAAGTACCGGAATGTCAGGAACCGTGAGCAAAAAGATCTTAACCGCAGAGATCGCGGAGTAACTCGCCCATGAAGCAGAGAAAAATCTCATGGGGTGCGCGGCATGAGGCTGCCTAAATCCCGACTTATCGCGCAAGGAGGGCGCGAAATGTGGCACGAGTAGGGGATCCTGCGAGCGTTGTGCGGGGCGAGACGCTGGTGCGACAGCCGACAGAATGCCAGCGCTAAAAAAAATGGCCCCTTTACGGGGCCAGATTTTTAAGAGGCTAATGGTGGGCAATGTCAGGAAAGGTGATTGATGCCGCTCCGCCAGCCAGAACGGCCGTTTGGGAAGTGACGCTCTTTGTCTAAGAGAGTGAAGGTCATAGCACTAGTTTGCGGCCTCTTTGTTACAGCTGGAGGATGCATTTGCCGCGCCAAAGCCGAGAAGGTGCGTGATGGGGATCACATGGTCATGTAAGCGATTGGTAAAAATAGGCTTAAAGAGTGTCGTTGCCGGCACTGGTGACCAGGATAGAAGTCAGACGGGAATGCAAAGTGCAGAACAATGCATATTCGTTGCACGGTGATACCAAGAATCAAAAAAGAAAGCCCATGGCGTAGTGCCATGGGCCACGCTCGATACCAGAACTCTAGCTGTTACCTGCCACAGTGCGCAACTTGCCGGGCAGGAAGTGATACGGGGGCCAGGGACCGCTGATAGCCACTTCGCAGTTCTTGAGCTGCTTGGCGGCTGTCGAGTAGCGATTCTGGTATTTTTCCACGCTCTTGGTGTCGATCAGGTGGGCGATGTCGATCAGCATGCCCTCCGGGGCGACCTTCTTGCAGCTGACTTCTTCCTCCAGCGGGTTGAAAAGCTTGTGGACCTGTACGGATAGGGCCCTGGCCTTAGTCTGGCGTTCGCGCTCGCGGGAGGCCTTGACCCGGAGCTTGGAGAGGTAGTCGCCGCCCACGGTATCTGGCAATTGAACGTCGATCATGGCCTCGCGTAGGGAGCCGTCGCGCACGACGAGCTTGATGTGCATTTCGGACTTGCCGCGGAGTTTGGCCACGCTCAGGCCGAAAGCGCGCCGGTTAACCCGGACGGCCTGGCGGAGGGCGTCATCGCTCTCAAAAATGGTCCCGAATTTAAACGGAAGTACGGTGGAGTTGCGGAAGCAGTTGCTGACTACTCTTGCGTGCTCGATTGCGGCTTTCTGGTCCAGTTCACTGGCTGTGTGGTCATATTCGCTTACAATCACTGCGAATTCACCACTTGGATAACTTAGAACCGCTGCGCCATTAACTCCTTGTACACCTTCTAACAGGAAAGGGCGGCGAGTGCGGGTTCCATTTGGGAGGGTTTGATGCTCGGTCAGACAATACGCGTACCACGCCATGTTGAACTCTCCGAACCGGGATGGAGGCGGACGAATCCACCTCTTGCGTCGAGTTTTTTCGCCAAAGCTTGTTAACAGCGAAGTTGGAAGTATGAACCGGGCGGTACTGGGCGACAACCCGGAAGCGCTTTACTGTCGCGCCTCCTAACTGCATATTACTTTGGGCATGCCTAAAAATGCAACTTTTTCTTTGCGAATAGCATCGGAAGGTTTCATTTCCCATTGACTGAATGAGTTACACGATCTTGCAAGGCGAGCAAGACCACCCGAAGCATCTCATCGAAGGGGGCGGGCTTGCCGGTCCAGATCTCGAACTGGCGAGCGGCCTGGTGAACGAACATCTCGATGCCGGGGATGATCTGGGCTCCCCGCTCCTTGGCCAGCTTCAGCAGCCGCGTTTCGGCGGGATCGTACACCATATCAAAGACATAGCGGGCATTGATCTCTTTGTCCTGGAGGGGAGTTTCCCGGGTATTTCCCATCCCGACCGGGGTGGCGTTGATGATGACATCGAAGGCCAGTTTCTTCAGGTCAGGCCGTTTCATGATGCGGGCGCGGGCCTGGTGAGCTAGTTTCTTTGCGGCCGCGAGGCTACGGTTGAGAATATAAACCTCGCATCCCCGCTCTTTTAATCCGAATACGGCCGCGCGGGCCGCGCCGCCGGCTCCAAGAACCAGTATGCGGGCGCCTTCCAACGTGTTCAGGCGGCGCTCCAAGGGTCGGACGATCCCGGCTGTATCGGTGTTGAATCCATATAGTTTTCCATCTTGTGCCCGCACGACGGTGTTGCAGGCGCCGATCTTGGTCGTGTGGGAGTCGGTATTGTCCAGGTGTGGCAGTACCGCCTCTTTGTAAGGCATGGTCACGCTAAGACCGTGAATGGGGATCTCTTTCACGCACGTCAAGAGGTCCTTCAGCGCCTTGGCGTGGAGAGGGAGATAGACGGCGTTCACATTCTCGCGCCGGAAGGCCGCGTTCATGATTGCAGGAGACAATGAGTGCGCGATCGGATCGCCGACGACGCCGTAAACGCGGGTAGCGACGTCGACCTGATCGATGCGGTAGACGCTGCGTAGTTCCTGCGCGGCGATCTGCCCGACTGCTGTTTCCTGCCCTGCACTGGCAGAGGCGAAGGTAAACACGCTCCCGGCTCGGACACCAAGAACCCGGCTGATTGTTCCCTGCTCTCCCATGCACATGCCGACCAGGGAATGCAGGTCGCCCTTGCGAGACAAGAACTTGATCATGGTCACATTGTCGGCAAGCGTTGTGGCGGTGCCTACGAGCTTGTAGAAGTCAGCCGGGAAAGCCAGCATTTTCTCGAGCGTTTCATCGAGTTTTTTGGTTGCGCGGAAGTCGTGATGGGAAAGAATCAATCCTGCCCGAGTGCGCAGCTTTTGAAGCTGTTCAGGTTTGCACTTAGTGGCGGTTTGTACTTCAACATCAACCAGTTGACATCCCAAGGCGGCGGCTTTGGCAAGGATATCGAGCTGCGAGGCAATGGAACCGCGAAACTTCCCTCCGCTTGCAACTCTCCGGCAGGTTGCGATCGCGATCGTGCCATGGTGGGATTCGAGAAAGCGCTTGATTTTCGGGAGAGCCAGGCCAGGCTTGGAAAGGTAGTCTAACCTGAACTCCAGGAAGGAGTTATCGCGCGCCAAGGCCTCGGCCCGTTCGCCCATCTCATTGGGGTCGGAGCCGGTCACTGCCACGCATACGCGAGGCAGCCTGTGGGGTAACAAACGGGGCGCGACCGGGAAACCAGAATTCATCTTCGCTAGGATCGAGACCTGCTTCTATGGTGCATGGGAATGAACGGCGAATTATTACAGGCAGCTAATTATTTATGCAACAAGGGATTAACAATCCGTGCGAAAAACTTCCGCGCCCCGGGGTTCCCATCACCCTCGTAACCTTGACCCTGCCTTACCTGCTTGTTACCTTCCGGCTGAAGCCTTTCTTTTCTGGCATTTAACTGGTGAAGGGGTCGCCAAGGGCGGTCTTTTCCGGAGGTAACATGAAGAAAACAGGACTATTGGTGTTGTTATTGGCGACGGCGGCATGGGCTCAGACTACCGATCCAGCTACGTTTCTGGCCCCAGAGGGAACATCACCGACGACAAACAGCTTTCCTATCGAGCGAATTCCGACGCCGACTTACGCCGACCTGTACTGCGCCGGATTCATCAGCAAACACATCCTGCCCGATGCCAACTACATCATTGGCGGCATTCATACGCCGACCACGACCCATTTCACCCGCGGCGATATGGTGTATTTGCGTGGAGCGGGATATACCAACGGGGCGGAGTACGAGATTGTGCGCGCTCTGCGCGACATGGATGAGTACGAGGTTTACCCCGGCCAGGCAAAACTGCTGAAGCAGACCGGGCAGCCGTACGAAGAAGTCGGGCGCGTGAAAGTGATTGATACGCGGAGCAAAGCAGCGATCGCGCAGATCGAGTACGCATGCGATGGTGTCAACCCTGGAGACACGACGATTCCGTTTGCAGAGAAGCAGATGCTTCCCTTCCACGGCCCTGTCCGTTTTGACCGGTACCTGCCTGCCAGCAACAAGGTTTCGGGGCGAATCGTCATGGGCAAGGACTTCGACTCGCAGATGGGCACCGGACACAAGGTGTACATGAATGTGGGCTCGAACCAGGGCGTGAAGATTGGCGACTTCTTCCGCGCGGTCCGCAGTTACGAGGCGGATTTGAGGGATCCCGTCGATTCACTCTCATTCCGGGCGGCCATGGCTGAAGATACCCAGAAGAAAATGCCTTCTTTCGATCCGCAACTGTTCGAGAAAGAGAATGGCCCGGTGATCCACGTGCGGGATCTGCCGCGGCGCGCCATCGGTGAGATCGTGATCATCGGCGTGACCGATTCGACAGCTACTGGCATGATCGTCTTCGCGATGGAAGATGTGCATGCGGGCGATGGCGTCGAACTCGATCAGGTCAACTAGGCTCTTCGCTCAGTCAAGTCCCAGACCGGGGACGGGAAACCGTCCCCGGTTTTTATTGTCTTGTAAGCCTTACATATTTTCTGCAACCACGTTCGTCGGAGGGATTCCATTCAAATCAAATAAGAGTCTCTTAGCAGAAGCCCGTCGGCTCGGCCAACATCGAACCGATGAAAAGGCTATAAAGGCCGCCCTGGGAGAGTATGTACGGTTGCTCCGGCAGCGCAGAATTCTAAGGCTCTTCGGAACAATCGACTTCGATCCTTAATACGACTACAAAGCAGAGCGCCAAAGAAAGTGCATGTGACGATTGGACTCGTTACATCGTCGCTCCCCCGTAGGGCAAAAACCGATCGCGACTTTGCGCAATATGGACGCGTGGTGAACATCCGCTTGATGAATCCGCTGTCCTGATCCAGTCTCGATTCCTATTGCTTTTCGCCGAAGACTTCGGCGGTGAAGGCCTCGATCACAGCGCCCCTTTGCCACGCATCAGGCGGTAATCCTGCTTTGCGGCAGGTTTGCTCGAGGAAAGTGATGCGGTCCCAATTCCGCTCGGCAGGCACTTGCGGCAGGAGGAGGCCGCGTTGTCCGACCATGCTGATTAGCAGGCCGTGCCGGCCGACTTCCACTTCTTCCGCGGAGATTGGCGCCGGAGGCGACAGGACACTAAGTTCAATCTTCAACTGGCGGGCTTCGTCTATCGTCACCGGATAGAAACGCGCATCTTCGAACGCGGCGGCGCGGGCGGTGTCGATCACCGCACGATATACAGAGCTGACGGGAAGAACGTAGCCGACGCAACCGCGTAACTCTCCGTTCAAATACAGAGATGTGAATGCACCGCGAGGTTCGGCAAGGTGCGGGCTGGGCGGATCCAAGGAAACTTCGTGATTTTCAAGCGCGGAGAGAATCGAATCGTGAGCCAATTGCAGCAGCAGGGTTCTCTCTTCGGGCGAAAACTCACTCTGTTCCACAGCAATCGGACTAGGTCGAAGCAGCGACATCACGGTCGGCCTGCGCGGGAGTTACTGGTTTTCTCCGGCGACTGAGAATGAATGCGCGGCGGCGGCGCTTCACTACACGCTGGTCGATTTTCGACCAGAACGCGACAAAGTAGTCAATTCCTGAGACCAGCGACACGCACACCATAAACCAGATGGCGACGGAAGCGATCCAGTGGACCGGAAAGAAGTAATGGCCGTAGATGGGCCACTCTTTCCAGTGATGGTCTAGAATCACCGCTACCACTGAGACGATCTGCACCACCATCTTGAACTTGCCGAGTTCGCTGGCCTCAATGGTGAAGCCCTCAGAAGCCGCAATTGAGCGCAATCCGCTAACCAGGAACTCGCGGCCGATCACGATGATTGCGACCCACGCAGGCACCAGGCTCGGATTGATCTGAACCAGCACGATGAAGGCTGCCGCAATCAAGAGCTTGTCCGCAATCGGATCAAGCAGAATTCCCATGGTCGTGATCTGATCGCGTTTGCGAGCAAGGTAGCCGTCAATTCCATCGGTCATCGCAGCGGCGATGAATAAGGCGGAGGCTAGAAGCTCCTTTGTCCCGTGCTCGCTGCTGAAATGAGGGCTGGCCAAGATCCATACCAGCAGAGGAATACTGCAGATGCGGGAAAGCGTGATGGAATTGGGCAGGTTCACACTGGGGGGTTCCGGTGGCCAGCCGGCAACCAAATTTGATTATGCTCCACAGGGGGAGGGAACGCAATGCGGGCTTTGCGGGGCAACAAGTCGTGAGCAAGAATAAAAGATCTCACCACAGAGGACATCGAGGAACACAGAAGGAATCCCTGCGTTCCTCTGCGACCAGTGGTTGAGATCTATTTCGGGCTGGGGGGCGTTTTCTCGGTCTTGGCGGCGCTCTTGGGCTGCTTGGCGATGATCATGTCCTTGACCTTGTCGTACGTGGCCTGCGGAACGATCTTCTTCTGCACAAGTTCGTTCTTGGCGCGATAGGGACGCCCATCGATGATCTTCTGCGAATACGCATCACCGATGCCAGGCAGTTCCTTGAGCTGATCTTTCGTGGCCGTGTTGATGTCGAGCTTTTCGGCAGCCGTCTTGGCGGTGGCTGCCGGAGTTGACGCGGCAGGTGCTGCCTGGGCGGACGCCATGCCGCTGACCAGAGAAAGCGCAAAGACGAGAACCGCGATTTGCGCCATTAACTTTCTTTCGACGAGTTTCATGAAATTCTCCTTTCGGAATAATTATGCGTAAATTCCACGCTGGCGAATCGTGTACGCAACACGGTCGATCGCCAGCATGTAAGCGGCGATGCGATTGTTGACGTGGTGCGTCTCCGCGTAGCGGACGACATCTTCAAACGACGACTTCATAATCGTCTCGAGCTGCTCGTTCACCACCGATTCTTTCCAGAAGTATCCCTGACGGTCCTGCACCCATTCGAAATACGAGGTCGTGACGCCGCCGGCATTGGCGAGAATGTCAGGGATCACGAATACGCCCTTGTCGGCCAGGATGTCGTCGGCTGCCGACGTCGTTGGACCGTTGGCGCCTTCGGCGAGGATGCGGCACTTCACGCGGTCGGCGTTGCGGCTGGTGATGACATTTTCGGTTGCCGCCGGAATGAGGATTTCACACTCGGTCGTGAGCAGTTCTGCCGCATCGGCCTTTTCTGCGCCGGGGAACCCGTGGATAGTGCCATTTTTCTGCCGGAAATCGACCAACGCCTTGAGGTCAAGACCGTTCTTGTTGTATAGCCCCCCGCCAACTTCAGCGATACCGATGACTTTGTAGCCGGCTTGGTACATGAGCAAAGCGGCATTGGAGCCCACATTGCCGAAGCCCTGCACGATGACGCGGCTCTTTTCGCGGGCAAGGCCCAGTTTCTGGCAGGCTTCGTCGCACACGACCATCACGCCGCGGCCAGTGGCCTCGCGTCGTCCTCGGGATCCGCCAATGTTGATGGGCTTGCCGGTTACTACCGCCGTCACGGTTTGGCGCATGTGCATGGAATAGGTATCCATCATCCAGGCCATGATTTGTTCGTTGGTATTGACGTCGGGGGCGGGAACGTCCTTCTCGGGGCCAATGAATTCGATCAGTTCGGAGGTGTAACGGCGAGTCATGCGCTCGACTTCACCCATCGACATTTTGTGCGGATCGCAGATCACACCCCCCTTGGCGCCGCCAAAGGGAATGTTGACCACAGCGCACTTCCAAGTCATCCAACTGGCAAGGGCGCGCACTTCGTCGAGGGTGACGTCAGGGGCGTAGCGAATGCCGCCCTTGGCGGGGCCGCGTGCGATGGAGTGTTGTACGCGGAATCCCGTAAAAACTTCGAGGTGGCCATCATCCATCTGCACCGGGATGTAGACCGTAACCTCGCGGTTGGGGTATCGCAGGACGCGCCATAAGCCTTCATCGAGGTTCAGTTTCTGGGCGGCCAGGTCGAAGCGCGCGCGTTGCGATTCCCACGGGTTGGCTTCCTTGTCCACGTGCGGAGCAGTGGTCATCGTCGTCATGGAAATAGTCTCCGGAATAATTGCAGGTGAGATACTGCCCTGCACGGCCAGGTTCGTTGCTGGGCAAAAGTGGGCAAACGCTCAGAGTATATGGGGGGGCGTAGTGGGTAAGCAAGTTACGGTACCAGCTATGAAACGGGCAAAACAGCCCTCAGGATGCTATTGGATGTCTAAAGGCGCACAGGTACGGGTAATCGAGCACACCTCCCTCCTGCCCTACGCAGCGAGCGGCCGCGGTCGTCTACCCTTTCTCATCTTTGACGTCGCTGTTTTACCCCTGTTAAACTTTTAGTTTGTCCAGGCATCGCTATCATCAGAAGGGAAGTCCGTGCGCGCAGAAACCCGCCATCAACTGAAACAGGATTCTTTTAGCCGCGTCACCATCGGCGCTGCCGAGAAAACCGCCGATTGGACGGTCCAGCATCGGTCCACTCTCATTATTTCCACCATCGTCGCAGTGCTCCTTGTCGGGGGCGTGATCGGCGGCTGGTACTACCTGAATGGACAGGACCAAAAGGCCAGTCTGGATCTCTCCATCGCCGTTCGGACCATGGATACGCAGCTGCGGCCGGCGGGAACTCCCGAGCAGCCGGATTTTCCGACGTTCACCTCAGCCAAGGAGCGGGCGGAAGCGGCTCGAAAGCAGTTTCAGGCAATCGCTGACAAGTACCCCCACACCCGATCTGCCGACATGGCTCACTACTTCTTGGGCGTGACCGCGCAGACTCTGTCTGACAATGCAACAGCCGAGCGCAACTTCAAAGAGGTGGCATCCGTTGGCAATCGCGACTTGGCGTCCGTCGCTAAAAATGCACTGGCAGCGCTGTATGGGCAGTCGAACCGTACCAAAGATGCTGTCACTCTCTATCAGGAACTGATCAACAAGCCGACCACCTCGGTCAGCAAAGTGACTGCACAGTTGCAGTTGGCGGAGCTCTACCAGAATTCCAACCAGCCGCTCGATGCGAAGCGCATCTACGAGCAGATCAAGAAAGAAAACCCCGGAAATGAAGCGGGCGAGATTGCCACGCAAAAGTTGGCACAGCTGAAATAAGGGGCTAGCGTCTAGGGGTCAGGGGCCAGTAAGGGAGTTGGTTGAAATGCGTTCCGCTCCCGATCCTACGAGCTGTCTCATCGTCATCAATCCTGAGCTGAGCCCTAGCCCCTGATCTCTAACCCCTAAGCGCTGCTCCCTGATACCATGTTCTGTTTCCAATCGAAGACCACTGGACCAAAATGGCCGATATCACACTCCGCGTTAACGGAAGTGAAAAGAAAGTATCTGTCTCTCCCGAAACACCTCTCCTCTGGGTCTTACGCGACACACTTGAACTCCCCGGAACAAAATTCGGATGCGGCGCCGGATTGTGCGGCGCCTGCACCGTGCACGTTGACGGGAACCCGATCCGTTCTTGCTCGACTCCGGTCTCGCAAGTCGCGGGAAAGAGCGTAACCACGATTGAGGGCCTTGGCGCCAACGGTCTGCATCTGCTGCAACAGGCTTGGATCGCCGAAGAGGTCCCTCAGTGCGGCTACTGCCAGACCGGGCAGATCATGTCAGCGGCCGCGCTGCTGGCGAAAACGCCGAACCCGACTGACGACCAGATTACGCAGGCGATGAACGGGAACCTTTGCCGCTGCGGAACTTATGAACGGATCCGCAAGGCGATTCACCGGGCTGCCGGCAATGGGGGTGCGCGATGAGCCCACTTTCCCGCCGCGAATTCGTAGGCGCCGGAATCGCCGCCGGTGCTGGACTGGTGATTGGCTTTTACCTGCCGCATGGAAACAGATCACGCAAAGAATCTTTTTCTCCTAACGCCTATTTGCGGATTGCCCCGGACAACAAGGTCACGATTGTCGTGGCGCGATCGGAGATGGGACAAGGCATACGCACCGCGTTGCCGATGATCCTCGCCGAGGAACTCGAAGCCGATTGGAAACAAATCGAGATCGAGCAGGCAGGAGCCAGCACGCTGTTTGGCGATCAGACCACGGGCGGCAGCGCGAGCATCCGCACGACGTGGGATCCGATGCGGAAAGCCGGCGCGATCGCGCGCGAAATGCTGATATCCGCCGCGGCGTTGACTTGGAGTGTTCCGCGGTCGGCGTGCGTGGCCGAGAGCGGCCACATTAAACATGCAGCTTCGAACCGGAGCCTGAGCTATGGGGAACTAGTTGACAAAGCGGCAACCTTGCCGATACCGAGCGATGTGACGCTCAAGCAGAGCAAGGACTACAAGATTGTCGGGCAGCGGCTCGCGCGCGTGGATTCTCCCGCGAAGGTAAGAGGGGAGGCTGTCTTTGGAATCGACCTTCGCATTCCGGGGATGAAATATGCGGTGCTGTCTCGCTGTCCGGTGATTGGCGGAAAGGTTTCCGGCTTCGACGACAAGGAATCGAAGAAGATTTCCGGCGTGAGTTACGTGGGAAAGATCGGCGACTCGGCGGTCGCAGTTGTGGCCGACAGTGTTTGGGGCGCGATGGAAGGCCGCCGCACGTTGAACGTCAGTTGGGACGAGGGAGCGAACAAGGACCTTAACACCGCAGGCGTGATGGCGTCACTGAAGCAAACTGCCTCGAAAAAGGGCGTGAACTTATATTCGGCAGGCGAACCGGCCAAGGTTTCGGGGCGCCATATCTCCGCCGAGTATTCCCTGCCCTTCATGGCACATGCGCCCATGGAGCCGGGAAATTGCACGGCCCACTTTGAGGGCACCACCTGCGAGTTGTGGGCTCCGACACAAGTTCCGCAGGATTGCCGCGACTCGGTGGCGACAGCTATTGGACTCGATCCGGATCAAGTGAAAGTCAATGTGACACTGATGGGCGGCGGCTTTGGGCGGCGGCTGGAACATGACTATGCGGTGGAGGCGGCTCTGGTTTCGAAGGCGATTAATGGTCCGGTGAAGGTTCTCTGGACGCGCGAAGACGACATGCGATCTTCGACGTACCGTCCGACAAGCCTGCATCAACTCAGCGCGACGTTGGATGCTTCGGGCCTGCCTGTCGGCCTGTCGCACCGCATCATTGCGCCTTCTATCAGCGGGCAGAAGGGGCAGCCGGTTCCAAATGGCGTTGACCCTGACCTTCCCGACGAGGCCGGTCCCGTGTATGGCATTCCCAATTACCTCATTGAGTACGTCCTGGCTGAAACGCCTGTCCCGCTTGGGTGGATGCGATCGGTTTACGCTTTGCAGGCGGCCTTCGCGCTGGAGAGTTTCATCGATGAACTCGCCGTTGCGGCGGGCAAGGATCCACTGAAGTATCGGCTTCAACTTCTCGCGAAGGACCAGGATCTAACTTACTTCACGACGACCTGGCACACCACACGCATGCGGGGCGTGTTGCAACTCGCTGCGGAAAAGGCGGGGTGGGACAAGCCACTCCCGGCGGGACACTATCGCGGTGTGGCATGCTTCGGATGCTTCGCGTCCTACATGGCGGAAGTCGTCGAGATCACGATGGAAAACGACCAGCCGCGCGCACATCGTGTGGTTGCGGCTGTCGATTGCGGGCAGGTCGTGAATCCCAGCATTCTCGAGCAGCAGATCCAAGGCGGGATTGTCTACGGGCTGTCGAATGCGTTGCGGGCGAAGATCACAATCGAGAAGGGGCGCGTAGTGCAGGGGAACTTTGATGACTACGCGCCACTGCGCATGGACGAAACACCGGCGGTCGAGGTCTATGCGGTTCCGAGCCCAGAGGCACCAACGGGAATTGGAGAACCGTCAGTGCCACCAATCGCGCCGGCGCTGTGCAACGCGATGTATGCGGCCACAAAGAAGCGGATCCGGGCGCTGCCGATTCTGAGCTGACGCGACACTTCCGTGCGCAGCAGCCGGGCTTGCGCCCGGCGGACGGCCGAAGGTGGCCGTCCCCCACATGAGTATCTCGACTCTTACATCTGAGGAGGCGCAGTGATTCGTCAAGGGAGTCTCTTCGTTCTCGGCCTTTTCTTCACCTTCGCTTCGCTGCTGCAGGCGCAGCCGTCTTCTGTTCCCGTTTCGCGGGCGGCGCATCTGCGGCATGGCGTGAACCTGAGCGCCTGGTTCGCGCAGGTTTACGATCCCAAGGGATACACAAAAGAACACTTCAAGACCTGGACCACACCGGCTGATATCGCGCTAATTAAGTCTGCAGGATTCGATCACGTGCGCTTGAGTGTGAATCCGCAGCCGATCATCGACGCGAGCAGCCGTGGTGAGAGCGAACAGTATTTTGGTTCTCTGGATGCCGCAATGAAGATGATTCTGGATGCGGGCTTAGCAGTTGAGCTTGACATGCATCCAGACTCCGATTTCAAGGAACGTCTCAAACAGAACGATTTCGTCGAGCGTTTTGCTGACTTCTGGCGCACGGTCGCGAAACGTTACTCATCCTACGACCCTGAGCGCGTGTTCTTTGAAATCCTCAACGAGCCGGAGATGCAGGACCCTTACCGCTGGTACGGCGTGGAGTCCAAGCTGGCGGCCGCTATCCGGCAAGCAGCGCCGGCAAATACGATTCTTGCTCCGGGCGCAAGTTGGGCTGACGACAACGACTTGCTCTTTCTCGAGCCGCTGCGCGATGACAACGTGATCTACGTCTTTCACTTTTACGAGCCGCACATCTTCACTCACCAAGGCGCGACCTGGGGTGCATTCTATTGGCACTGGTTAAAGGACCTTCACTATCCGTCGGATCCGAAAAACGCCGCGGAAGTCTCGGCCGCGATTCCTGAGGCGGTGCACCGGTTGGATGTGATCCGCTATGGCCAGGATCATTGGGACGCCTCGAGGATCGAGGCCGAGATCAATGCGGTTGCGGATTGGGCGAAGCAGAATGGTGCGCCCGTGGTATGTAACGAGTTCGGCGTCTTTCGCCACGCACAACCGCAAGACAGGAACGCATGGATCCGGGACACTCGCGCTTCGCTTGAAAAGCACAACATCGGCTGGGCAATGTGGGATTACTCCGACAACTTTGGAGTAGCGATCAAGAAAGATGGGAAAGCGACGTTGGATCCCAAGACCCTTGACGCGCTGGGATTGAAGATGCCTTAGAAGCTTCCTCGTAGCGACAGAACGCGCGAGAAATCGGCGTCCGCCGTAAGCATCGACGCCCCCGCGTATTTGTCGATTGCTGAAGGAAGAAATCAAACAACGGTCTGGGCAGCTCGAAGGTGTCGGGAGCTCGTGCCGCCTGCCAATTCACGCACCAATCAGAGCCAGTTGTAACCGGAATACCAGCTTGCGTCACGTTGTCCGCATACAATAAACAGGGAACCTACTGCGCCTCCGCGGTGTCTGAGTGTTCGGGTTCTCTGCACTTCTTGAGTTCTTGCATCACTTCGCTCGTTTCTCACTCGAGGTCGGCCATGCTCGAAGCCGTACAACTCACGAAGCGATATTCGTCTTTGCCCGCGGTTCAGGATCTGTCGTTCCGCTTGCAGCCTGGACAGGTGCTGGGCTGCCTGGGCCCTAACGGATCTGGCAAAAGTACAACCGTCAAGATGCTTACCGGATTGCTCGAGCCCTCACGCGGCGTGGTCCGGTTCAACGGACGCGCGATTCAAGACGATCTGAAGGCATACCGAATGCACCTTGGCTACGTGCCGGAAGAGGCTCACCTCTATCCCTATCTGACCGCATGGGAATACCTGGAAATGGTGGGCAGCTTGCGCGGGATGGGTCGAGACCGAATGTATTTAAAGATCGACTCCCTACTGCAACTTTTTTCTCTGCATGTGGCGCGGCACGCTAGCATCGGCACCTATTCGAAAGGAATGCGGCAGCGTATTCTCCTGATCGCGGCTCTCATGCACGATCCGGATATCTTCATTTTTGACGAGCCGCTGTCGGGACTAGACGTGACTTCAGCGCTGATCTTCAAGAATCTCGTGCAGACGCTCGGACGCTCCGGGAAACTTGTCTTCTATTGTTCGCACGTGTTGGAGGTCGTGGAAAAAGTCTGCACCGACGTGCTGATTCTCCGCAAGGGAGTAGTCATCGCGCACGATTCTGTGACGAATATGGGAAAGATCATCGGAGAATCGCTCGAGAACACGTTTCTGCATCTGGTCGATGACGTCGACACGATGAATGTGGCGCGCGACATCGTTGAGGTCATGAAGGCTGCCTGAGATGATCCGTGAGATCGCACGCCAGGAATGGGAGTACCACCGCGACCGGCCGTTCGGCAGGCTGGTGCAACTTTTTGTCGCGCGAATCTTTCGCGGCGGCGGAGATACAGATGCAGAGGGACTTGATCTCGGCGTGGGCCTGGTTCTCACGTTGTTGGCGCTGCCTGGCGGGTTCGTTTCAATCTTCTTGTTCGACAAGTACGGGTCGCTGCTGCAATGGCTGCGCGGGCAGACGAATGTCGACACTCTCCTGATGGCTTTTTCTGACGAATATTTTTTCATCGTGCTTTCGATGACTGTGACCGGCGCAATCGCGGTCTGGCGGTGGGATGCGATCTTCCCCGATCGGCGCGACCACATGAATCTGGCACACCTTCCGGTCGCGACTCGAACCATTTTCTCCGCCAATTTGTTGGCTGTCGTGTTCCTGGTGGGACTGGTGGCGTTCGATGTCAATGCGGCGTCATGCGTGCTTTTTCCCATGGTGGTATCAGCCTCACAGGGAAGCCTCCTGTTCTTTTTGAAATTTGGCGTAGTACACGCGGTTGGGGTATTGCTTTCCAGCGTTTTCTCGTTTCTCGCAGTGTTCGCCATCTTGGGACTGCTGATGGCGATACTGCCTCCTCGTCTTCTGCGTCGCGTGTCGGCCTATGCGAGAGGTTTGGTCGTGGTCTATCTGGTCGCACTGCTATGCACCAGCTTCGTCATTCCTGAATTATTAAGGCGCGTAAAAGGACCGGCGCCTTCGTGGACCTTGCTTTTCCCCTCGTGTTGGTTTGTGAGTTTGTGCCAACTGCTACGACTGCGCGCCAATCCCGCAATGGCGGAACTGGCCAAGCTCTGCGTCCCTGGGAGCGCGATGCTGGCGCTCTTTGCGCTTTGCGTATACGCAATCGGCTACCGTCGGCACTTCGTGCAGATCTCGGAAATTGCGGAAGGCACCAGCGTTCAACATGTTCCGTTGCCATGGCGCTCGAGCTTTCTCGAGCGATTTGTTCTACGCACGCCGTTCCAGAGAGGATGTTTTCGTTTCGTAGGAAAAACATTGTTACGCAGTGAGGCGCACCGTCTTGTACTGACTGGTGTGGCAGGATTGGCGCTGGTCCTCGCTTCGCAGGCCTTGATGCGTGCTTTTGAAGGCATAAAACCGGCGCAACAAGCGGCCATGACGTCAGAGGCTCTCTCGATTCCATTCGTTGTCTCGTTTCTGCTGATTATGGGATTGAGGATTGTGTTCGAAATTCCTTCGGATTTACGCGCAAACTGGATCTTTCAACTCATGCTCGACCCGGAGCAGGAATGCGAGCCTCTGGCCAGAAGGGTCATCTTTGTTTCGATATTGCCCTGGCTTCTCATCATTACGTTCGTAGCGTATCTCTATCTCAAAGGGCCTGTTGTGGCTGTGCTCCATACCCTGGTGGTTGCGACGTGGTCGTGCTTGCTCACGAACGTCGTACTTGTTCGCTTCCGGAAGTTGCCATTCACTTGCAGCCTGCCCGTGTTCAAGCAGCATTCGATTGTGATTTTGATTTCGCTTTGTTTCGGGTTTCTGATTTATGCAGGCTCGACGGCAGAGTTCGAATCGTCAGCCCTTTCCCAGCCGATACGAATGCTTTTCCTCCTGCCGGTTGCTGGAGTGGCTTGGTACATTCCTCACTACCTGGGGAAGAATACGATTGATCTCGAGAGAAAATTAATCTTTGAAGAAACAACGACGCGAACTGTGGAGCTGTTGCGGCTCAGTGAATAGGAAGTCTCAGGCGTTAATCCATCGGTCCAAAATTGCTCCGCAACGTAATCTCAACTTCTCCACTTCAAGGTCACCGGCCCATCCATCGGATGCTTCATTTCCCTGCCGGTGCGCTTGGATTCGAGATGCGCGGCTTTCAGTTGGAAATACCACTTCGCGGGACGGTCGGCGTCGTCGATCAGCATAAGGTGGGGATTGTGCTTCAGGCCTTCGGCTTGCAATTCCATCGTGCGGCGGTCTTGCTCGACAAATTTCGCAAAGACAAATTTCAAGAGACCAGGCACGAATGGAACCCAGCGAAACAAGTTCCAGGCGGCGACGACGTCGATGCGACACTGAGTGCGCGTGATCGGAGTAACCGTCGTCAGGCTCGAGAACCAATATTTGCCGGCACGAATCGTCTCGGTGCGCATGTTGGGCAATACGAAATCAATGGTGGTTGAGATCGAATCAGCATCGGCATACAGGCGCAGGAGCTTGTAGGGCGCGGAATTTGAGCTGGGGGTGTGGGCCGCCATCCGGAACCCATTGGGAATCGGCTCGAAGTTTTTCCTCTTCTCATGAATGCTGTGACGGGTGCGCCACCACCACGCGTGGTGGACAAATGGGCCATGCGCGGGGTCCATCAGGCCGATAATGCCGTGGTCGATGCTGACCGGCATTTCGGCTTGCAGGTGAGCCAGTTTGTACTTGTCACTGAACTTTTCGATTTGTGGGGCGGGTTCAGGTGCTTCGGCTGGCTTCGCGAACCCGGCGCCCTGCGGGCCGGGATCGGAGACGTAGACCCATATGAAATGATCCTGCTCTTCGCACGGATAACTTCCGGCGTAAATGCGATCGACCTTCATCGTTTGGTCTGATGTGAGCGAGGGAATCAGTTGGCATTGGCCGTTGTGAACGTCGAACTGCCAGCCGTGATATGGACATTCGAGATTCTCGCCGTCGAAGCGTCCGGAGTTGAGAGGCATGCCACGGTGAGGGCAGGTGTCGCGGAGAGCAAAAGGACGTCCCTCGCGATCGCGGCCGATCACCAGTGGAATTTCCAACAGCGTGGCTTTGTGGAGTTGGTTGCGATGCACGCGGTCGGCGGGCACGGCGCGGTACCAGAAACCGGTGAGCATCAACGTGTCGGTGTTCTGGCGCTGCGGAAGGTCGAGTTCGGGCATGGGTGAAAATTGATGGTTAATTGAAAAGCTTATGCTAGCATCCGCTGGACTTGGCGTGAGCGAAGAAAAGACTTCACCACAGAGGACACGGAGGAGCACAGAGGCAAACCGGGATGGAGATCATGGGACGCTTTCGGCGGTTGACAGCGGTGCAACGGAACACGTTTATTGCGTGCTTCCTGGGATGGTCGCTGGACGCGTTTGATTTTTTTATTCTTGTGTTCTGCGTAAGCGCGCTGGCTACGCAGTTTCATGCCAAGGTTTCGGACGTCTCGGAAGGAATCTTCTGGACGCTCGCGATGCGGCCGGTGGGTGCCTTTCTGTTTGGGATGATGGCCGATCGATTTGGGAGGCGGCCCACGTTGATGGTCGACATCATTGCCTATTCTTTGTTTGAACTGGCATCGGCATTCGCGCCGACATTGAAAGTTTTTCTGATCACGCGGGCGCTGTTTGGAATCGCGATGGGCGGAGAGTGGGGAGTCGGCGCGGCGCTGGCTTTCGAGACGCTTCCCGCAGAAGGGCGCGGCTTTTTTTCCGGACTGCTGCAAGAGGGATATGTCGTCGGGTACTTGATGGCGGCTATCGTTTACGGAACACTGTTTCCGATCCTTGGCTGGCGCGGAATGTTTGTGATCGGCGCGCTGCCCGCGTTCCTAGTGATCTACATTCGCAGCAAGGTGGATGAATCTCCTGCGTGGCTGCAAGGCCAGGTGGAGCGCAAAGCGGAGCGCCGGCTGGGAAAAGACATCGCATCACACGCCGGGATCTTTGTCTTCCTCGTGATTCTGATGTTTGCCTTCAATTCCTTCAGTCACGGGACACAGGACCTGTATCCGACATTCCTGCAAAAGAATCTGCTGCTGTCGCCGAAGACGGTGAGCCTGATCGCGATCGTCTACAACGTGGGAGCACTGCTGGGTGGAGTCCTGTTTGGCACATTGTCAGAGAGGATCGGGCGGCGACGTGCGATTGTAATTGCGGCTCTCCTTGCGATTCCGATCGTCCCGCTGTGGGCATATTCGCATACTGTGCCCGTGCTAGCCCTGGGCGGGTTTCTGATGCAGTTCATGGTACAGGGAGCCTGGGGAGTGATCCCCGCACACCTGAACGAACTTTCACCCCCGGCGGTGCGGGGGACGCTCCCTGGATTTGCATACCAACTGGGAAACTTTGTCGCGTCACGAAATGCGGTGTTGCAGGCGAGGCTTGCGGAAGTCCGTTATGGCGGGAGTTTCACGCCGGTCTTGGCCTGGACGGTGCTGATCCTGGCCAGCCTGGTAGCGATCACCACAATGAGCGGCCCGGAGCGGCGAGGAGCAGACTTGTCGAACACATCGTAAGCAAAAGAATCGATATTCTTAGGTACTTCAAGAAATATGCTCAGCGACGATATGGCACCAACGGAGGATTGTCACAGACCGGTTCCTATGGTACGGTAATCGAAAGCTCACGCCTTCGTTGATCAATCAGGGTCCCAAGCAGCTTGCGCGATAGCGTGTACCCGAGGTTAGCGCCACGATGAAGGATATTGTTATGAGTCCCGTACCGCCCGGTGAATCCGCGGAAAGGGAAAACTTCGCGAATCGTAAGCTGATTCGGCCGACCCTGCCCCGAGTTGAAAATCACGGCAATCACAATGCTTCGCCGATGCCTGCGCAGGAACGACGCGAACGCCCAGAGCGGCATGAGCGGATGGAGCGTAGCGAGCGTCCTATGGGAGCGCAAGGCGGCAAGAAACTGACTCCTCCGGAGCAAACCAACGCGGAGAATTTCTACTATCAGAAGCAGATGCAGTCACGAACGCCTATGGTGATCGTGCTTCGCGATGGTGAGGAAATACACGGAATTATTGAGTGGTACGACCGGAACTGCATCAAGGTCAATCGAGAAGACGGCGACCCGAATTTGATGATCTACAAGCCAGCCATTAAGTACATGTTTAAAGAGGGAGAAAATCAGAAGTAGCACTTTCCGGCACGTGATTCCCTCTTGTTCGCCCTCCTCGGTGTAGCCTTCCATTTCGTCAAGTTTCTGAGTCCCTCGGCGTAGACTATCTCGCAGAACGCCCGGAGGGACACGTGGTTTCACTGTCTTCGATCTCTCGCCGACAATTTCTTCAATCGATGGCCGTTGCTTCGGCTTCGACCTTTCTCCCAACTCCCCGATATTCACTCGCCTCTTCGTCTGCCGCGACGAATGCCTCCGATGTGCTGGAAGAGTTCGGCTACGGGGATGTCTCGCTCGATGGCCCTATCCATGAAGAACAGTTGCGCCAGACTCATACGGTTCTGATGGGGCTCGATGATGACGCATTGATGAAACCATTTCGCGCGATGATCGGGAAACCGGCGCCGGGGGAGGATCTTGGAGGATGGTACCGCTACGATCCGAATTATGATTGGCACACCTTTGACGCGGGCTTCGCACCTTCGGCTACGTTCGGACAATGGGTGTCAGCGTTATCCCGGGCGTTTGCCATAACGGGCTCACAGGCAGCGCGGGAGAAAGTCCTGCGACTGAATCGGCTTTATGCTCAGGTAATTGACGGGAAGTTCTACGACGAAAATCGCTTCCCTGCCTATTGCTACGACAAGCTGGTATGCGGGCTGATCGATTCGCATAAGTATGTGGGTGATCCTTTGGCCTGGGAGATTCTGGCGAAGACGACCGATGTAGCCCTGGGGCATTTGCCTGATCACGCGGTGGAGCACGGGACAAGCTGGCGTCCAGGCAAGGATGAATCGTGGACCTGGGATGAGTCGTACACGATGCCGGAGAATCTCTTCCTCGCTTATCAGCGCGGCGCGGGCGAACGCTATCGCCAGGTTGCTGTTCAGTATTTGAATGAACCGTATTACGAGCGACTGGCTCAGGGGCAGAACGATCTTGCCGGTCGTCATGCCTACAGTCATGTCAACTGTCTTTGCTCGGCGATGCAGGCGTACTTGACGCTAGGCAACGAGATGTATCTGCGCGCCGCGAAGAATGGATTCGATACGGTGCTGGCGCAGAGTTACGCTACCGGCGGCTGGGGACCGGATGAGCAATTGCGAAAAACCGACAGCGCCGATGTCTTCGACAGCCTGACGAAGACGCACAGCAGCTTTGAAACGCCGTGCGGATCGTATGCGCATTTCAAGCTGACTCGATATCTGCTACGGGTGACGCGTGACCCACGCTATGGCGACAGCATGGAGCGGATGATGGACAACACGATCCTCGGCGCCCTGCCGCTCCAATCTGATGGGCGCACGTTTTACTACTCCGATTACAACTTCCAAGGCAAGAAAGTCTATTCGGACCATCGCTGGCCTTGCTGCTCGGGGACCATGCCACAGGTCGCGGCGGATTACCGGATCAATACTTACTTCCGAGATGGGCGAGATGTATTCGTGAATCTCTACATTCCTTCGACGGTGCGTTGGACACAGGACGGGGCGCAGATTTCGTTGACGCAGAGGGGAGATTACCCGTACGACTCGCATGTAGCGTTTGAAGTGAAAACATTGAAGACCGCGGCGTTCGCGGTGAATCTGAGGATTCCGGCGTGGGCTGAGGGAGCGAGTTTTTCGGTGAATGGAAAGCGGGAGACGGCGGCGGCCGGAATGTTTGCGCGCGTACAGCGGGAGTGGAAGGACGGGGATCGTGTTGAAGTTGAGATCCCTCTGAAGACGCGGCTTGAGGCTGTGGATGCGCAGCACACGGACACGGTAGCGCTCGTGACTGGACCGCTGGTGTTGTTCGCGATTACGGACTCGCAGCCGTCCGTGACGCGGGCGGGGTTGCTGGCGGCGAAGAAGAGCGGAGCGCAGAGTTGGCAGGTGGAGACGGCGTCCGGGAGGTTGAAGATGTTGCCTTGGACCGAGGTCGAGGATAAAGGGTATACGACGTATCTGCGGGTCAACGACGAGCACTGGGCTAAAGCCCCGATTCTGTTCGGACGCTTGTCGGGGCCCTTGAAGGGAGGTTCTTCCACTCAGAATCCAGCGCCTTCAGGGGTTTTAGGTGCAATCGCCTGTGGCTGTTGAAAAAGTCCTTCGCCGGAAAATGACCGAAAAAACTTTGCGCTAGGATGCCCTAGAAACGATCTTTCTGATTTTCTGGACATTTGTATCCCCCAAATTTTGGCTGTTTGGGAGGAAACTAGACTTTTTCAACAGCCACGCCTGTCTTCGACAGTTACCGAACGGCGTCGGCTAGAATCGTTGTCAAGAGCGGGTAAACAAGGTTATATGCTTATCGTCAAGAGCAAGCCGTGGGCGGAGATAGCAGAGCGCTATCGCTCTCTGTCTGGGAAGCACGCCGGATTCCGCTCAATGCAGAATTTGGTCGAACAGATTGCGGCGTCGAAATACTCAAGTGGCCTTTTTGCTGCAACCTCGATGCACACGTTGCTAATCGCGCAGACATCGGAGTTTGACTGGGACAAAGAGATTCTGCGCGTCAGTCTTGATGTTCATAGCGGTGAGCTTGTTTTCGATTTTCAGGAAACGAGGTCCGATCACCCAAAATATGGGCACTGGATTCGACGCTCTCCGCCCGAGGAGGGATTCTCCCGGCTTGAAAGATTCCTTGCGCTCAAGAAGTGGTTCGTCGAATACCAGCTTTAATCCGCAGTCGATTGGCGAAACACCTCGATTGCACTGATCAGGGCGTCCGCGCCCTGAGCGCAACCCCGGACGAGGCGTTCGGGATCTACACGTTCCAGCCCCGGTCCAGAACACCTGGGCTTCCGGACAGCCGAAGGCGGCTGTCCCCACATGAGTTCTTTACAGCTTCGGCAGCACGATTCCCTTCTGGGCCTGGTACTTGCCTTTGCGGTCGGCGTAGCTGGTTTCGCAAATCTCGTCGGACTCGAAGAAGATGATCTGGCAGAGGCCCTCGTTGGCATAAATCCGCGCTGGCAGAGGCGTGGTGTTCGAGATTTCCAGCGTTACGAAGCCTTCCCACTCAGGCTCGAACGGCGTGACGTTCACAATGATGCCGCAGCGGGCGTAGGTGCTCTTTCCGACACAGATGGTCAGCACACTGCGGGGGATCTTGAAGTATTCGACCGAGCGCGCTAATGCAAAGGAATTCGGCGGAACGATACAGACGTCGGTCTGGATCGTGACGAACGAGCGCTCGTCAAAGTGCTTTGGGTCGACAATGGAGGAGTTGACGTTGGTGAAAATCTTGAACTCGTCGGCCACGCGCAAATCGTAGCCGTACGAAGACAGTCCGTAGGAAATCACGCCCTCTCGTACCTGCTTCTCGGAGAACGGGTTGATCATGTCGTGTTCCAGGGACATCTTGCGAATCCAGCGGTCGCTCTTCAGCATGAAACTCCCTTAGAAAGAATTGAGTCGTTGAATCATTGCGCGATTGAGTCATTGAAAAGCAACCGGGCGCCCGCTGCATTCGCGGAAGAAGCGAAATTACTCAATGACCCGATGACACAATGGCTCAATTGTTTTTGGCTGGGTTGCTTGTCAGTTTACGGGATAGATGCTCCGGTTGACAATCTCAGTTATCTTCCTTAGCATCAATAACTTGTAGCACGATTCTGATCCCTGTAACCGGGAGCCCCGCGTGATTAAACTCGATATCATCAATGAAGTCGTGGCGAAAACAGGCATCACCAAGACCAAAGCCGAATTGGCGGTGGAAACGGTATTTGAGAGCATGAAAAAGGCGCTGGCTGCCGGAAATCGCATTGAACTGCGGGGATTCGGGGTCTTCAATGTGCGGCCACGCAAAACGGGGATTGGCCGTAATCCGCGCACCGGAGCCGAAGTTTCGATTCCGCCGGGAAGAGCAGTACGGTTCAAGCCGGGGAAAGAGCTGCAGTCGATCGACTAATGCCGTCCTTCAGGTTCGAACGCGAGGCCCGCGTGAAAATTACTTGCCACCGCGGACGCTCCGCACAATCTTTTCTCCCGTAGTAGCATCAATTATTAAGGCCCTTTCGCAGGGCTGAAGACTTGCATGTCGGAACCCGGCCTTTCCATTCCTTCCTCTACGTTCGATTATCACCAGGTGTTGCCTGCCCCTGAGGGTCCGCCGCCACGTCCGCGGTACTGGGTGCATGGCTTGCTGTTGTTAGCGACCTGCTTCACGACGCTTGTGGTCGGAGCCCGGCTGGAATTCAATTTTCTGCACAATCTGCCGCCCTTCACGGCAGGGAACGAGCTATTACCCTTTTTCCCCGTGGGGTGGGCGCTCGCGCAACCTTCGCGGCTGTTGCTCGGAATCCCGTTCTCGGCGGCACTGTTGATCATTCTTCTGAGCCACGAGATGGGGCACTACCTGCTGTGCCGATATTACGGAGTGCGTGCGACTCTTCCGTTCTTCATCCCGGCCCCGACTTTGATCGGCACTCTGGGCGCAGTGATACGGATTAAGGCTCCCATCCGTTCGCGGACTGCGCTGTTTGACATAGGGGTGGCGGGTCCGATCGCGGGCTTTGTAGTTGCGGTCGTGACGCTGATCATTGCGATGACTCTATCAAAGCCGATGGGGCGGGGGGTTGGAACCTCGGATCTGAAATTGGGATTTCCTGCGGTCTTCTACGCTGTGCAGGCTGGACTGCGGAATATTGCGCCGAGCCGCACCATCACCTCTTTTCCGCTGTCCCGCGTTTATTTGCATCCTATGGCGATCGCGGCGTGGGTGGGAATGTACGCGACGGCTCTGAACCTGCTGCCCGCCAGCCAATTGGACGGAGGACACATCGTATATGCGCTGGCACCGCGGGTTCACCATGGCATTTCATGGATTACGGTAGCCGCTTTGGTTGGTCTGGGCATGGTCCACGGAATAAACAACATGAACTACGGTTGGTGGTTCTGGGCGGCGTTGATCGCTGTGATGATTGTCCTAACTTATCGGCAGCAGCAGGCTCCGGAGTACCCCTTACTTCCTGCCAGCCGCTGGGCTCTAGCGCTGCTGGCAATGATTATGCTGGTGCTAACCATTCCGATCTCACCATTCCAATTGCTTGTGAAATAGGCGCGAGTGCAGACGCCAAGCCACTTAGCTCTGGCAGATGCATGCACTTCAGCCGCGGGTTGGACGGTTCAGTGAGGGTATGTTTTGTTTGTGGGCTGAACAGTCGATCAGGGTGCCAAGTCGCTTCGAACGAGTCTCTTCCTTTTTCGCGCTGATCACCCAATAGGTAGAGGTTCGCTGGTACCAAGGGGGCTGGGATTGGAAGAATTTCCAGGCTTCCGCGTTCCCACGGAATTTCTTTTCAAAAGCTGGCGGCAGTTTCGCCGCCTTTCTCTGTTCATAGGCATAGATCGCTGATCTGTCGCCGTCGCGCTTCTCAAACGCGGCCAGGCCGGCAAAATGCATGAGCCCCAACTTCGAAAGCTCATTCGCCCGGCGAATGTTGATGGCGCTCCATATGCTGCGCGGCTTGCGCGGAGTGAAACGAATCTTGTAGCTAGTGGCGTCGATACTCTTGCGAACACCATCAATCCAGCCGAAGCAAAGTGCGCCGTCCACCCCTTCTGGCCATGTAATGCTGGGACGGCCCGAGTCACGCTTATAGAATCCGACCCAGAGTTCTGGTGTCTCCGCGTGATGCTTCTCGAGCCATCCTCGCCAATCGACTGGAGAGGCGAAGAACTTTGGGGCCGTTTCTTTGAGTGCTTTAGGCGGCATTTGAAGGATTATTCCGCGAGCCAGGCTTTACATCAACCACAGAGCGTCGACATCGACGATAACTTGCATGCGCGGAATCTTTTGTTGTGCGGCGTGGGCAAGCATGGCGCGCAACGTTGCGTTCAACTTTTCACGGCTGGGCGATTTTAGAACGAAGTGATAACGGTAATCTTGTTTCAGACGCATGATGGGTGCGGCGGCGGGGCCTACCACCCTGACGCCCTCATGACGACTCTGATCGAACCATTTACCCAACGTTCCGGACCACTTCAAGGCGTCGTCGAGATTGCCGCTGCGAACCAGCACATTGGCCAGCGCGGAGTACGGAGGATAGTGCATCCAACTGCGAAAGCGGAGTTCCTTCTCGTAGAAGCCGATGAAATCGTGGCGTGCTGCATATTGCACCGCATAATGATCCTGAAAGTACGTCTGCAGAATCACCTTACCTGGCGTTTGTCCGCGTCCAGCGCGACCGGCGACCTGTGTGAGGAGCTGAAAGGTGCGTTCGGCGGCACGGAAATCAGGAAGACCCAGTGCGACATCTGCTCCCACTACGCCGACCAGGGTGACTCCGTGGATATCGTGCCCTTTGGCGATCATCTGCGTACCCACGATCAGGTCGAGTTCGCCTTCGTTGAGGGCGTTCAGGGTACGCTCGAAATCTTCGTGGCCGCGGACGGTGTCACGATCCAAGCGGGCAATGCGCGCCTGAGGAAACATTCCGTGCAGCAATTCTTCCAGCTTCTCTGATCCGGTACCAAGAAAATAGACGTATTCGCTACCGCAGTGCACGCAGGATTTCGGAACCGGGGCCGTGTATCCGCAATAGTGGCAGACCATCCTGTGCTCGCGCTTGTGATGGGTCAGTGCAATGGCGCAGTTCTTGCATTCGAGCTTCTTGCCGCAAGTGCGGCAGAGCACGACGGGAGAGTATCCTCGCCGGTTCAGCAGGACCATGACCTGCTCTTTCCGGTCAAGGCGCTGCTGGATTTCGGCGGCAAGTTTGCGTGAGATCACCTGTTCGTGTCCCGTCTCCTGAAATTCGATGCGCATGTCAACGATTTCGACTTCGGGTAAAGGGCGCCGCTCAACACGATCGGGCAGCTCGACCAGCGCATATTTACTCTTTTTCGTGTTGAAATAGGACTCCAGCGAGGGAGTGGCCGAACCGAGAACGACCGTCGCGTCCGACATTTTGGCGCGCATGACCGCTACATCGCGGGCGTGATAGCGGGGCGTTTCCTCCTGCTTGTAAGAGGCGTCGTGCTCTTCGTCGACGATGATCAGAGCAAGATCGGCTACTGGAGCGAACACTGCCGAACGAGTGCCCACGACCATACGAGCCTCGCCGCGCTTAATTCGATGCCACTGCTCCGCGCGTTCACGGTCGGAGAGAGCCGAGTGCAGGATCGCTACTTCGTCGCCGAAAATGTGATGCAGGTCGGCGGCCACGGCAGGAGTAAGGCCAATCTCCGGAACCAGGAGAATGGCGGACCGGCCTGCTTCGAGGACGGAACGCATACCCGCGAGATAGACGGCAGTCTTTCCGGAACCCGTCACGCCGTGCAGCAACATGCCGAAAAACTTCTTGCTTTCGACTTTCTGTCGCAGACACGCAAGCGCGGCTTTTTGCGCGCTGTTGAAATCGAACTCGAAAGGGGTCGGCCTCGGTTTGCTCCGCGAGACGGTAAAGTCGGCTGGTTCTTCGATGATGTCCACCAGTCCCCGCCGAACCAATGTGCTGAAGGTCGTTCGTGGAACTTCGAGCGATTGAAGCGCGTTGACGGGAATCCTCCCACCTGCAGCGGCGAGAGTATCGACGATGGTTTGCTGATTCGCATTCAGCTTGCCTTCGACGGATTTCAGCGCAGCGATCCTGACGGTGCGGGCGGCATCCTGCAGTGCCGAAAGGTCTTCGCGGGTAATCCACTTCTTGCGCACCATCCCATCTAGGATCTTGCGGGGCGCTCGGGTAGCTTGCCGCAAAGCCAACTCGCGGGCAAAATCGCTATCGGAGCCGGCGAGGTAATCAAGGACACGAAATTCTATGGCCTGCTCCTCGGGAGTTCGTTGCGAGCGTGCAGATGATCCAGACATCCCCGCCAAATGTAACGCCATGTGCCCCTGCTCGCTGATTCGATACGCGACCACGCGTTTGAACTCGGCAGTGAGCGGAAGCATAGAGCGGAAGACTTCGCCGACTGGAGCCAGGTAGTAATCCGCGATCCAGCGGCCGAGGCGCAGTAACCGCTCGTCGAGGACCGGAGCGGCGTCGACGACGTTGAGAATATTCTTGGTGGTGATCTGTGGTTTGCGGTCGTGGAGATCGACGACGATGCCCATCATTCGCTGCTGGCGAAAGGGGACGAGGACCCGTCCTCCGATTACCGGTGCCGCTCCGTCCGGAAGACGATAGGTAAACGCCATGTCGAGCGGAACGGGGACGGCAACATCGCAGAAGTCTGGCATTGGTTAGAAGGATAAACTAACCGCAAGTGTGGACGGACTTGGCTGAGAGTTAGGGATCCTCGATCTGCCATTATGACAAGTTTATTCGGCTTTCGGAGGCGGCTTCAGGCCCAGGTACTTCATCACCATCTGCAGATCTTTCCAGGCCTCGCCTTTTTGACGCGGATCGCGCAAGAGGAATGCAGGATGGTACGTAACTGCTAACTTTGCTCCCTCCCACGACGGGTCGCTGCTGCGCGCGCCTGCTGGCATGAAGTCGTAGAAGCGGCCGCGCAATTCTGACATCGCTGCGTTGATGGCGAGAAGGTTTTTAGCTGACACGGCACCCAGAGCGACGATCACCTTCGGCTTGATCGCTGCAATCTGCCGCATGAGAAATGGAGAGCAGGTGTCGCACTCATCACGTTCAGGCGTTCGATTGCCGGGCGGGCGGCACTTGACGACGTTCGCGATATAGACCTCTTCACGGCGCAGACCCATGGCTCTGATCATGTTGTTGAGCAACTGTCCGGCGCGGCCGACGAAAGGCTCTCCTCGCGCATCTTCATCCGCGCCGGGGCCCTCGCCGACGAACATCAATTCCGCGCGGGGATTGCCGACGCCGAACACAATTTGCTTACGCCCTTGCTGATGAAGCTTGCAGCGGGTGCAATCACCCAGATCTTCACGGATCAACTTCAGCGCGGCCACGGGATCGGTGACGCCTTGCTCAGGCTTCGGAGTCAGGACTTCGAAAATGTTGCTATCGGCAGGTTTTGCAACCACTGCGGATTTTCTAGGGGACATTTCCTCTCGCAGTTCCGGCTGGGAACTTGATAACGATTCTGGCTCAACCTCAGTTGTGACCGATTCGGACAAGGCTTCGCTCCGATCGCGACGGTAGAAATCGTAGATGCCGAGTTCGTTGTAGTAACGAATGCGGTCGGCTAGGGCTCGGCGGACATCGGGGCTTGGAATCGTCGGCACTGTTCGGGTTCAGATGATTATACGTTGGAGTAGCGATGTAGAGAATTCCCCAAGAACCGGAGCGACCGGCAAAAGCTCTGATTCTCTGATACGCCGCTCGCTTCGCCTTGCGGGACAGCCGAGGCGGCTGTCGCTACGTAAGTCCCGACGATCCTTGCAACAACTATGCTCTCACGGAGGACTTGCGTTGCTGGTGCAACTTCACGATCTGGTCGAGAACGCGCTGAGCCACTTCCCACTTGGTGGTCTCGGGGACTTCTAATACTTCATCGCGCGTGATGATAGTGACGGCATTACGGTCGGAGTCGAAGCCGACACCCTCGCGCGAGACGTCGTTCACGACAATCGCGTCCAGATTTTTTGCGAGCAGTTTCCGACGGGCGTTTTCCAGAACGTTTTCCGTCTCGGCGGCGAACCCTACAATAACCTGTGATGTCTTCTTGGACGAGAGCTCTTTCAGAATATCGTGAGTAGCCTCGAGTTCCAGACTCATCGGACCTTTGCGCTTGATCTTATTGCCTGCCGCGGACTTCGGACGATAGTCCGCGACGGCCGCAGTTTTGATCACGATGCTGGACTGAGGAAGGAGGTGGAGCACGGCATCACGCATCTCCTCCGTCGATTCGACTCGAGTCAGTTCGGCAGCAACGGGAGGCGTAAGCGATGTGGGGCCGCTGACCAGTAGGACGCGGGCACCCCGACGCGCAGCTCCTTCGGCGAGTGCGTACCCCATGCGCCCGCTGGAGCGATTCGTGAGATAGCGCACGGGATCGATCTTCTCGCGGGTAGGGCCGGCTGTAATGAGCACCGTCTCGCCTGAGAGATCCTGCGACGCGCCCAGGACCTCCAGGACCGCGGCGACGATTGCATCATTCTCCGCAAGTCGTCCTTGGCCGACCATTCCGCAAGCAAGATAGCCAGCGTCAGGTTCCACGACCTTGACGCCACGCTTCCGCAGGACTTCCAGATTCGCCTGGGTGGCTGGATGGTTCCACATGTTGACGTTCATCGCAGGCGCGACAACGACGGGTGCAGTCGTCGCGAGATACAGGGTCGTCAGGAAGTCGGTCGCGATGCCTTGCGCGAAGTGAGCCAGAATATCGGCTGTCGCGGGAACGACGACGAGAGCATCGATCGACTGGGCGACTGCAATATGCTCGATGGCGGAATCAATGTTAGGTTGGTGTTCCTCGCCGGGCGAGAACATGCCAGTAATGACTTTCTCTCCGGAGAGCGCGGCGAAGGTAAGAGGCTTGACGAATTCCTGGGCGGCGCGGGTCATGATGACCTGCGCGCGAATCCCACGGTCCTGCAGCATACGCAACACTTCGGCTGCTTTGTACGCTGCGATTCCGCCGGTCACGCCGAGGGCAATCTTCATATTGTTGATTGATGATTTTTGATGGTTGATTGATCCAAAAACCATTCAACACTCGACAATCACAAAATCAACAATTCCTAGTCCTGCCCGAGTGCCTTATCGAGACTCTCGGCGGCCTGCTCGGCCGCGCTGCGAGTTTCAGTCATTTCCCATTTCACCTTGCCAGCGCGGATTTCATCCTGCGCGATGCGGCAAGGCTTTCGCGAGTTGGTATCGACTACCGGAGGCGCACCCGATTGCAGTTGCCTGGCACGCCGCGCCGCGACCAGGATGTACCGGTAATTACTGTCAAAGCCTTCGATCAACTTCATTGGGACTCCCCCCTTGAACACCGATTTGGAGCGATCAGCGCCGAACGTCAATCCGAGCGGTCCGCGAAACATGACCAACTGTCGGGCTTTGTCCCGCGTCAGGCTGAATCCGGCCGACGGCCTTCCCGAGCGTCTCTGCAATGATACCGCGAAAACTATGAACGTGCTGAGTGTGCAGGCACACCAAAGGATGCCAGAATGGGTTGAACCTTCTCGCGAGCGTTTGATAAGCGACAAGACTCGGCGAGTTCGAGATACCTCTTATCCTCGTCCGAGAGCGGAACACCTGAGCGCTGCTGTCGTTCGGACAACACGAGGGCACGGAGCCGTTCGACGGATTCTTCCAGCTTGTCGTTGATTAGGATGTAGTCGTACTTGTCGTACTCTTCGATTTCGCGCTTCGCAGTGAGCAGACGGAGCTCGATAGTTTTCTCTGAGTCCTCGCTGCGGTTACGGAGTCGCCACTCCAGAGTCTGGCGATCGGGGGGGAGGACAAAGATACTGATCGAATCTGTGAGATTGCGCTTGATTTGGGCTGCGCCCTGCACATCGATATCAAGCAAAAGGTCGTTCCCCTTGCGCCCGGCTTGCCGCAGAAATTCGCGGGCAGTTCCGTAGCAGTTCCCGTGCACATTGGCATACTCGAGAAATTCGCCGGCCGTAATCATCCGGTTAAACTCTTCGATTGAGATGAAGTGGTAGTGCTTGCCGTTCTGCTCGCTGCCACGAAGAGCACGCGTGGTGTAAGAGATGGAGAATTCGAGGTTCGGAACTAACTTAAGCAGTTCGTTCGTGAGTGTAGATTTTCCCGAACCTGAGGGAGCGGAGATGATAAAGACGAGTGGTTTTTGCGATGGGCTCATTCCAGGTTTTGCACCTGCTCACGGGATTTTTCGATTTCCGCTTTCATGGCCAGGCCTGCTTCCGTAATGTTAAGCGCTTCGCCGGCTAGTCCGGAAGTCTTCGAAAGTAGAGTGTTGGCTTCGCGATTCATCTCCTGCAGCAGGAAATCCAGTTTCTTGCCAATTTCGCCGCCTTCATCCAGCAATCCCAGGAAGTGTTGCACGTGGTTTTCTAGCCGCACAATTTCTTCCTGGATGTCGCTGCGATCCACCAGCAGCGCGGCTTCTTGCAGCACACGCTCGCGATCCACGGTGGACCCAAGCAGTTCCTGAAGGCGGGATTGGAGTCTCTCTGTGTAGTTGTGCAGTACGGCGCGGCGATGCTGCTGCACGCTGCCGGCTGCCTCCTGAAGGTGGGACATGCGTTGACGCAACTCGCGAACAATGCCTCTGCCCTCTTCTTCGCGCATCTGGTTCAAGCGGTGGACTGCTTCTCCGACCTTGACCATGACTGCCGCTTCGATCTCGTCATCGGCAGCGTCCGCGGCTGAATCCATGGCACCTGGAATACGCAGAATGGCATTCAAGTCAGGTTCCGTGGCGAGAGAGAATTCCGCTGCGGCAGCGCGAAAAGCAGCGATGTATCCACTCACCAGTTCGCGATTCAGCGAAAACGTCTCGCTGCTCGAGCGGTCCAGACTTAGGGAGACTTCAAGGTGCCCGCGAGCCACATTTTCCTTGAGCAAGCGCCGAAGCTGCATCTCCAGCGAATCCGTGCCGGAGGGCAACCGAAAGTGCAGATCAAGAAAACGATGGTTTACCGATTTCAGCGAGAGCGTGAAGCCGACTCTCCCGTTGGACTGCGTGCTATCAGGAGCAGATGCTAGCGCGTTATTCTGCTGCACTTCACCTTTGACTTGCGCGAAACCTGTCATCGAACGTATGGGCATAGGGGCCTGGATGTTACGATTCTGCGGCAGCTTTGGGGACCTCCGCGTCCGTGAACTGCAGATCATACAGCCGGCGATAGGTGCCGAGCTTCTTCATCAAATCCTCATGTGCTCCAATTTCTGCGATAGTACCGTTGTCGATTACAACGATCCGATCCGCACGGCGCACTGTCGATAACCGATGCGCGATCACAAATACGGTACGTCCGCTCATTAGATTGTGCAGGGCCGATTGCACCAGCGATTCCGATTCACTGTCAAGCGCTGACGTGGCTTCGTCGAGAATCAGCACCGGAGCATTCTTCAGAAGCGCCCGAGCTATGGCCAGACGCTGGCGCTCACCGCCGGAGAGTCGCACGCCGCGCTCTCCGATAACCGTATCGTACCCCGCCGGAAGCGTCGAAATGAAGTCGTGAGCCAAAGCCGCACGCGCGGCAGCTTCAACTTCCTTCAACAGAACGTGGGGTTGCCCATAGGCAATGTTGTTACGCACAGTGTCGTTAAAGAGAACTGTTTCCTGGGTGACAATGCCAACCTGTTCCCGCAGCGAGGCTAAGGTCACGTCGCGCACATCAATGCCATCGACGAGTAAGCGCCCGGCGGTCACATCAAAGAAACGAGGTATTAGGTGAACGAGAGTGCTCTTGCCGGCGCCGCTGGAACCGACGATGGCGAGGATCTCTCCGCGTTTCACTTCCAGGTTGATGCCGCGAAGCGTATCGTGCCGCCCCTCGGCGTTGTCCTCATGCGAATAGGCGAAGTAGACCTCCTCAAAGCGAACGCTCGAGCTGAATCTGGGGAGGACCTTGGCTCGCGGCTTCTCTCGGACGTCGTCTTCGACGTCCATGAACTTGAAGATCTCTGACGATGCGCCCAGAGCTTGCTGGAAATTGTTGTTGAACAGAGCGAACTTGCGGACCGGGTTGTAAAGGCTGAAGACGGCGGTGATAAAGGCCACGAAGATGCCGGGGGTCATGCGGCCGTCTTTGATCTGCTCGCGGCCAAACAGCAGTAGAAGAGCGACGCCGATCATGCCAAAAATGTCCATTAGCGGCGAACTAATGGCGGCAGCCGCAACCGAGCGCAGATTGGCCCGGAACAAGCGCCTGGCTGCATTGCGGAAGCGGGAGATCTCCCAGTTCTCCGTGTTGAATGCTTTCACGATGCGGTTGCCAGTGATCGTCTCGTGCAGAATGTTCTGGATCTCCGCCAACTTGTCCTGGCCGTGGCGCGTGGTTTTGCGCACGCGGGAACCGATTTGTCGGGATGAGTAAATAATGATGGGCACAAACAGCAGGAGGATCCATGAGAGACTTCCGCCCAAGACAATCACGACGCCTGCCACAAAGACGAAAGTGAAAAACTGCTGGAGCGCTTCAGACAAAACGGTCGACATAGCGTACTGCACGCGCTCAATGTCGTTGATGATCGTCGATAGCAGCGTTCCTGTCGCGTGTTGCGAAAAGAATGCGGCGGAGCGCCTGAGGATTGCGTTATAGAGATCATCGCGGAGATCGGTAATCATCCCGAAACCAGCATGATTCACCAGGTAGGTTCCCGCGTAATCGCAAATGCCCTTGAGAACGGTTGATGCGACCAGGGCAAAGGCCACAATTTTCCACGCATCGGTGAAATGAGATGGAACCAACTGCTGCAGGTATAGGGAATAGTGCGTGTGGGGAACACTGAAAAGCTGAATCTCTTGGGAGCCGGTCGAGGGATTAAGTACACGGTCAAAAATCGGACGAACCAGCAGGTACTTAAAGGCATCAAGTGCGCCAACGGCAGCCATCAACAGAACAGATGCCAGGATCTCCCACCAGTGGGGCAGGGCGTAGCGGACGAGCCGCATCAGTTGCCGCATAGGGCTCCTGCGTGGGTGAGGTCGTAATAGCGTCCTACGAGTGAAGTCGAGGATTGGTACAAGGTCTTATTTTACTTTAGCCGGGCATGTCGAGAATGGCGTTCCCGGTGCCCCTGCAGATGTCCGCCTCGGATTCAAAAGACGCCCTCCAGCCATCCATTCATCATCGGCTCGGGATGGATGGGATAGGGAGGCGTTGTCATCGGAGTGCTCGCCGTTACTTAGGGCTGTCCCGATGCACGATTTTGACGCGGTATGCTGCTCGGCGCAGGTGCTTGCCCACTTCTTCCGCCATCATGACCGAGCGGTGCTGCCCGCCGGTGCAGCCAAAAGCGATCGTCAGATAACTCTTGCCTTCACGAATGTAGTGCGGCAGCAGGTACACCAGCAGATCCGAAATGCGCGTAATGAATTCCTGCGTCTGAGGAAATGAGCGGATGTACTTGGCGACTCGCGGATGCCGTCCGGTTAAAGGGCGAAACTCAGGGACAAAGTGAGGATTGGGGAGGAACCGAACGTCGAACACTAAGTCGGCATCCTCGGGCACGCCGTTGCGAAAGCCAAAGCTGACTGAGGAGACGAGGATGCTCTTCTCGGAAGATTGCTCCAGGAAGCCCTCGTTGATGTGTGCCCGCAGTTCGTGAACGTTGAACTTTGACGTGTCGATGACAAAGTCAGCGAGGTGGCGGATGACGTTTAAATGACGCCGCTCGGTTTTCAATGCCGATTTCACCGGAGCATCCGTCCCCAGGGGATGCGGACGTCGGGTCTCGCTAAAACGGCGCAGTAACACCGCGTCGGAGGCTTCCAGGAAGACGACCTTTGTCGGGATCATGCGGCGGACGGATTTCAAAATCTCCGGCAACTTTCCCAGCTTGCCGCCTTCGCGAACATCAACCACGAGGGCGGTGCGGCGCGTGTCGCGCGACCGGACAGCCAACTCTGCAAAACGGGGAATCAGTTCGACTGGCAGGTTGTCAACGCAGTAGTAGCCGAGATCCTCGAAGGCCTTAAGGACCGAGGCCTTCCCTGACCCGCTCATGCCCGTGATGATGACCAGTTCGGGCGAGTGTCGTTCGCGCACGGAGGGCTTGTTGCTCTTTCCTGAATTCTTCAAGCTCCGGCCAGGAGACTTGCGCGCCTTCATGAACTGGATACTAGCATCGAACCCGCGATCGCGGCTGCCGGTGCAATTGCCGACTGAGATACCGCTGAATCGGGGCAGGGCTGAAAAGAATAAATCCAGATTGTCTCAGGCCCGCTCTGGCAGGTAATCTATCCCGTCATGAAAAAGTTCGAAGAACTCACTGAACGGGAAGTTCTGGCTCTGGCGATCGCGCTGGAGGAGGAAGACGAGCGCGTCTACGCCGATTTTGCTGAGGGATTGCGGCAGGATTATCCCGCGACGGCGTCAATGTTTGAAGGCATGCGCGAAGAGGAGTCCGGGCATCGACGCAGGCTGCTGGAGCTCTATCAAAAGAAGTTCGGCGACCATATTCCTCTGATCCGGCGGCAAGATGTGCGCGGATTTGTTGAGCGTCCGGCACTGTGGCTGGTTCGTCCGCTGCGGATTGAAGCGGTGCGCAAAGAGGCCTCGACCATGGAGGTCGAGACGCGCCGTTTTTACGAGAAGGCGGCAGCGCGCACACAGGACGCCAGCATCCGCCAGTTGCTGGATGATCTCGCTACAGAAGAGCGGGAACACGAAAATCGCGCGCAGGAACTGGACAAGCAAAAGCTGCCAGCGAATGTGAAAGCCGACGAGGAGGTAGCGCAGCGGCGGCTGTTCGTGCTGCAGATCGTCCAGCCAGGCCTAGCGGGATTGATGGATGGTTCGGTTTCGACGCTGGCACCGGTGTTCGCCGCAGCCCTCGCGACACACAAGAGCTGGGACGCATTCCTCGTCGGGTTGGCCGCTTCGGTTGGAGCGGGCATCAGTATGGGATTTGCGGAAGCATTGTCGGACGACGGGAGTCTGACCGGCCGCGGACATCCCTGGGTGCGTGGTCTGATTTGCGGCGCGATGACCACCGTGGGAGGCATCGGGCACACACTGCCGTTTCTCTTGCACGACTTCACGATGGCACTTTGGGCTGCTGGGATTGTAGTCTTGGCAGAACTAGCGACGATCACTTGGGTTCGCAAGCGCTACATGGATACTCCCTGGGTCTCCGCCGCTCTACAAGTAGGTCTGGGTGGAGCGCTGGTGTTCATTACCGGCATGCTGATCGGTAAATACGGGGCGTCGTGAGACTGTTCTCCGCGAAACACACGGCATGTTGCCTCTCTACGGCTGTGTGTCTAGCGGGTGCGTGCTCTTCTCGTAAAACTCTTTCTGCAGTTTCAGGCTGACATCGTCAGCCTTTACCTGTTGAATCGCTTTCACCACCGAATCGATCCACCATTTCATCTGATATTCGCCCAGTTCTTTGGTGGCGGCTGCGCCTTCGCCGGAATAGTGGAACGGAAAACGCGTGTACCACCAGATGCCGGTGTAAATGCCTTCGGTAATTTTCTGACGGGCCTGATCGGCGCCAGATTCGCTGGTGGCGCGTTCGGGATGCACGAGCTCGGGATGCGAGATCATCATCTTCGAGGTCTCGCTCTCCCCGGCGTGCATGTCGATCTTGGTTTTCTTCGGCGGACCTCCGTGTTGCGGAGTGCGCCCGTCCAAAACGTATACTACGTAGTCATGCGGCTTATCGAGTTGAGTTTGCGCAAAATAAGGAAGCAGGCTGTCGTTCCCGCCGTGTCCGTTAACGATCAGAATCTTCTTGCAGCCGTTGCGGGCCATCTCGTCAGTAGTTTCCTGCAGCAAGGCCATTTGCATGCTGCGGCTGTAGGCTATGGTTCCAGGCTCGTGCTTCGCCTCAGCAATCTGACCAAAATAGTATTCCGGGAACACCACGGCGTACTCCTGCTCCGCGGCATGGAGCGCGGCATAGCGCACGTCGAGCAAATCGGTGCCGAGCGGGAGATGCGGGCCATGCTTCTCGAGAATTCCGAACGGAAGAAGACATACTCCGGCAGAACGGTGAATGCCTTCCCTGAAATCGGAAGCGGTGAGTTCCTCCCAGTGAACCGAGAGCTTCGGTGATGCGGCTTGAGCGTGGGAGTGCGGCAAACTCAACGCCAAACACAACGATGCGAACATTGCCATAAACAATGGAAGGCGGGAATGGATGCGCATGGAAGAATCTCCCTCGAGGGCGGATTCTAACATCATGAAAGGCTCTATTAAAACGTATCAATAGCGTTGATGGCCTGGGCCTGGTAGGCACGCTGCGAAGCCCACTTTTATCCAGACTAAAGCGGTTCTACGCGGAGGAAAGTGCGGGAATCCTGCGAGGGCAGAAGAGATTAATTTGAAGAGTAAATAGCCGTGAAAGTCAAAATCCCCACCCTGTCGCCAAAAGCTGCGACAAGGGTGGGGCACCCTCAAGGTCCGAAATCGATCTGGCTACGGGACTTCAATCAACTGCATCTTGCCGTCTTTGGCGCGGTGCAGGACCATCACTTTGCCCTTGGGATCGCGGAAGATAAACAAGTCTCGATCTTTGAAATGAGCCTCTTTGATTGCTTCTTCGAGCGTCATGGGGCGCATGGCGACAGCGTCGTCGGAGCGGACAAGGTGAACCTCGGTTGTCTTGGCAACCGCAGGATACTTGTGAACCATGACCGGAACGGCCGTCTTTTCAGACAGTCCGACCGTAGTCTGCAGTTCTTCCTCGACCGAGTGCCCGTTCCACTTCTTCGTTTCTTCACTCTTACGGGCGGAACGCTTCTTGGCCTGCCACTTTGTCTTGTGCTTGATCGCTTGCTTTTCCAGATGGTCCAGAGCTTCGTTGACCGCGATCGTCATGTCCTTTGCCTGGGCCAGGCCGACCAGCGGTCCATTGCGCGGGTTGATGGTGATTTCGGCTTTATGGCGATGCTTTTCGACAGCAAGGATCACTTTGGTTTCGAATTTGTCGCCCAGAATTTTGCGGATTTTCGTGAGGCCAGTTTCAACTTCTTTGCGGATAGCGTTGGTGACTACGTACTGTCTTCCCGTGTACTCCACGTTCATGAGCGCCCCTCCTAGAAAATTCGTGTCGAGATAAATTGGGCACTGCATTGATAAGGAAGCGAGCTAAGCGTGCGATTTATTGCGTCGTAAATTGCGCCACGCATTCGCACAGCTCGCCCAGATCCTTCCGCCGCAAAATCAGCGGCTTCAGGATGACAAGCCTTATTTTTTTACCCGGCGCTGGTGTGTGCTCGGGATGCGCATGTCTTCGCGGTATTTGGCCACCGTGCGGCGCGTCACCTGAATACCTTGGGACTGCAGGATGCGGGTGATCTGTTCGTCGGTCAAGGGACGGCTGGGGTCTTCTTCCTCGATGAGCTTTTTCACTCGGCGCTTGAGGATCAGCAGCGAGGTGCCGCCGCCCTCCGGGCCCTGCACGCTCTCGCTGAAGAAATACCGCAACTCGAACACGCCCTGCGGTGTATGGGCGTATTTGTTGGCCACGGCACGGCTTACCGTCGAAGGATGCACGCCGATTTCTTCAGCCACCTCCTTGATCATCATCGGTTTGAGTTGATCGATGCCTTTTTCGAGGAACTCCTGCTGGCGGGCGACAATCGAATAACAGACCTTGGTGATGGTTTGTTTGCGCTGCTCGATGTTCTTGATGAGCTGAATGGCGCTCTTGTAGCGCTCTTTGACGTAATCGCGCGTGTTCTTGTCGTTCGTTCCGTCACGCGTAACGAGCTTCTTGTACGCGGGATTGAGCCGGAGTTGCGGCAGGTCCTCGTCATTCATGATGACCAGCCACTCGTCGCCGTGCTTAATGAAGGCAACGTCAGGCTCGATCAGGCGCGCTTGAACTATGTTGTAGCGCAGGCCGGGACGAGGATCGAGAGTGCGGATATAGTCGAGTGCCGTCTGCACCGCCTCGATGGGTCGGCCGATGGCCTTGGCGATCTCCTTATGCTGCTTGTTCTGCAGTCCACGAAGATGCTGATCGACAACTGCCATGGCATCCTGCAAAACCTGAGCCGTTCCGTTTCCGTTCTTCCGCTGTTCCAACTGCACCTGATGGAAACGAAGCTGGTTCAGGAGACATTGGCGCAGATCGCGGCAGGCGACTCCGGGGGGATCCAGCTGTTGAACGACTTGTAGGGCTTCTCGCAGATCGGCAGCACTGAACTTTGGCTTGTATGTAACTCTCGCGGCCGGCTCCGGCGCCGGAGCAACCGCAGCCGCAGCGTTTCCCGAAGCGATCAATTGCGATTCTGCAGTGGTCGATACTTCTTCAACCGGTAAGCTCGCAACTTGCGGATCATCCGGAAAATCAGAAGTTTCCGACCCTGTCGCAGGTTCCTCACCATCAACAGCCGCCGTGGTGTCAGCTATGCCGAGTGCCTGTACTTCGTTCGCGATATTTCTTGCAGCTTCGGCATCAGCCTCTGGCGGCGCCGGAGGCGCAATTCCGAGTAATTCCTCATCGCTGGCGATGAGGTATCCGTCCTCATTGAGGTTGCCCACGATCAGGTCTGAGGCCTCACGCACTGCCGGAGTAAGACTGAGAGCCCCCAGTTGC